>WNGA01002856.1_pt1 | contig 26150 bp, 16 predicted proteins | sample 5400061 | NCBI WGS metagenome assembly WNGA01 (sample SAMN13153366, study PRJNA577476) | soil metagenome | isolation source: 100 cm soil or saprolite under grassland replicate 2 | place: USA:California | collected 2016-06-15 | reverse complement strand
TAAAGAATGAAGCGGCGCGGAAGCTGCAAAACCGGTTTTCAACCCACCGGGACAAACTGCTGACATTTTTGCATTACCCGAACGTGCCGCCGACCAACAATGAATCGGAACAGGCGCTGCGGGGGAGCGTGATCCACCGCAAAGTAACCAACGGCTTCCGCTCGGAATGGGGAGCGAAAGCCTACGCCGCCCTGCAAACGATCATCGCTACCGCCAAACAAAAAGGCGAACAGATCTTTCAAACGTTAGTGAACTTGATGGGGCCGCCGGTTCTCCCTTTCCTCGCAGCCTCAAGCCCGTGAGTAATTACAAAAAATGAGGTTCTTTGGGACCCGTAGTGCGGAGCAATACTCGATCTGGCCGGATTACAAAGAGATTCCGTTGGGCTGGAAGGACGCCGGTATGATCGGTCCTAAGACAGAAAGTCTAGTTTTCATCAAAGAAATATGGACGGATATGAGACCTCTTAGCCTCAGAAATAAAATGGAATAGATGGCGAAAAATCCGCCTCCGCCCCTGCTTCCGCTTGACCCGAACAAACCGCGGGAGAAGAGTCTTGTCGACAGACTTTGCGAGGGGATCATGCAGTGGAAGCGGGTCTGCGTCCGGAAAAAATGGTCAAGTTGTTCGAGTAGGCAATCGAACGCAATTACGTGCACATCAAATTCACACAGACCAGAGGCGGTACGGAGTTGGGTGTCAGCTTGGACCGTGAAGCATGCGATTTCAGCCGGGCCAATTTTGGATTATGTCAAGGTCAGATGCATTGCAGACATCGACCTTGCGATGCTAGAAGGGAAGGGGCATTTAGAGAAAGTCGAGGCCCAAGCCGGCGACTGATTTTGCAGGGGCAAGGATTGTTCGCGGTAAACTCGTGGGGCAGACAAGTAGGCGCATCAATTAACGAACAAGGATTTTTTATGAGAGCTGAAATGGCAAGAATCGAAGAACATCAGTTTCAAGCAGAGACCAAAAGGCTGCTAGATTTGATGATTCATTCTCTTTACACCAATAAGGAGATATTCCTGCGCGAGTTGATCTCCAACGCCTCGGATGCACTAGACCGCTTACGGTTTGAAGCGTTGACTGATCCGACGTTGCTGGAAGAGAACGACAAATACGAGATTCGTCTGGAGACCGACAAAGAAGCTAGGACTTTGTCGGTCTATGATACGGGAATTGGCATGAGTCGTGATGAGGTGATAGCCAACATCGGAACGATCGCCAAATCGGGAACCGACGAGTTGCGTAAAAGCCTGGGTGCTGCTCCCACCGCGCAAATGGCCGCCGAGTTGATCGGGCGATTCGGAGTCGGATTCTATTCTTCATTTATGGTGGCTGATAAAGTTGTATTGACGACACGCAAGGCCGGGGAGACTATAGCGACTTGCTGGGAATCGACTGCTGATGGCACTTACCTTCTCCGCGAAACCGAGCGTGATCGGCGGGGCACGACTGTCACGCTGTATTTGAAGCAGGCGGATCCGGAAATCGGCATTGAAGACTTTACCGACCAATTGGTGCTCTCGCGCATCGTGAGAAAATATTCCGATTTCGTCACTTACCCGATAATCGGCAAATACATACGTGAGGAAACGGGCAAAGACAGTGGCTTGGCGCAGGGATCCGAGCCCACAATAGTGATTGAGGATAAAATCCTCAACTCGATGAAGCCGATCTGGAGTCGTCCGCAGTCCGAAGTATCAGAAAACGAATATGCCGATTTTTACCGGCACATCTCAAATGATTGGAACCCTCCCTTCAAGCCCGTTGCGCTCAAAGCCGATGGAACGATCGAGTATCAAGCCTTGTTGTTCATCCCGGCGCAGGCTCCTTATGATCTGTTTTATCACGGCTATCAGGGCGGGCTGCGTCTTTACGCCAAGCGGGTGATGGTGATGGAGAACTGCGCGGAGTTGCTGCCCGGTTATTTGCGGTTCATCAAAGGCGTAGTCGACTTGGCCGACCTGCCGCTGAACATCTCGCGCCAGACGCTACAACAGGATCGACATATTACGCAGATCAGGAAATGGCTGGCGAAGAAGGTTCTCGATGCGCTGACGGGTTTGTTTGAGAAGGATTACGACAAATACTTGAAATTCTGGGGCCAATTCGGCCGGGCGTTGAAAGAAGGAGTTTCGTCCGATTACGAAAACAGAGGGCGAATCCTTCCGCTGCTGCTCTTCCAATCGTCGGCGGACGCGGGAAGATTGACGACTCTGAAGGATTATGTTGAACGGATGATGGAAAGCCAAGACGAGATCTATTATCTGACCGGAGAATCGCGCACCGTGGTCGAAAACTCCCCACACCTGGAGGCCTTCAAGGAGAGAGGATATGAAGTGCTGTACCTGACCGAGCCTGTGGATGAATTGCTCGTGCAGTCACTTTGGGATTATGAGGGAAAGCAACTGAAATCGGCGGGCAAAGGCATGCCTAAATTGGGCGATAACGAGGAAGAAAAAGAAAAAGTTCAGGCAGAATTGATGAAGAAAGAGGAGAAAGCCGCCGACTTGTTCGCAGCAATGCAGAAGGCTCTGGATCAGCACGTCAAACAGTTGCGTCTATCCAATCGTCTGGTCGCCTCGCCCGCCTGTTTGGTCGGCACTGAAATGGACTACAGCCCTCAGATGGAGCGCCTTTTGCAGAAGGGCAAAGGTGGTGGGCCGAAACAGCGGCGCATCCTGGAGCTGAATCCTAATCACGAGATCTTCGTCAAACTACAGGAAAGATTTCAACAAAACAAAGATGACGAGGCGATCGGAAAGTACGCCGAATTGCTGTTGAGTTATGCTTTACTGGCCGAAGGTTCGGAAATTCTGGAGCCGGCGAAGTTCAATCGGCTGGTGGTCGAACTAATGCTCAAGACGATTTAATCTATCTAACCAAAGATGAGGTAGCATAGCCCAATGCACATTTTCGCCGTCTCAGATCTGCACACGGACTTCGCCGAAAATCGGCGCCGGTTGCAACAGGTTTCGTCAACAGCTTATTTGCAAGACGTGTTGGTCGTGGCCGGCGACATCGCCGATGATTTGGGGATTATTGCCTGGACATTGCGAAAGTTGCGATCGCAATTCGGTCAAGTGTTTTATGTACCGGGCAATCATGAACTGTGGGTTCGCGACGGAAAGTACGACTCAGTCGAAAAATTTCGGCAAGTGATTCGCTTATGCGACGAGATAGGAATTTGCACACGACCTGGGAGAGCAGGGGGGAATTGGATTGTACCACTCTTCTCATGGTATGAATCTGAATTCGACTTAAAAGGAGAAGGTGATGTTTCATCGTTGGAGGGATGGGCTGATTTATATTTCTGCAAATGGCCCGTCGGGATGGGATCGGTTTCGGAATATTTTCTCAACCTCAATGAATCGCGGATCAAGGGATACGATGGCTACGTGATAACCTTATCGCATTTCCTGCCTCGGCGCGAACTGCTGCCCGCTATAGAAAGGCTCGGTTTCAAAGGGCTGCCGCTGGTGGCCGGCGCGCCGGCGCTGGATCGTCAGATCAGGGCGCTCAATGCGGTGATCCACGTTTTCGGACACAGCCACATCGATTTCGACCAGGAGATTGAAGGTGTTAGGTACGTTCATCATACCTTCGATTCTCCGCAGGAGGAAGGGTTGTCGGAAGTGCCTTTGAAGCAGATTTGGGGACCCGTAGCACAGGTTGAGGCAGATCGGCGGAGGAAAGAGATTTGATCGGCAAGTTACCAATCAAATGGGTTCTTTTCCCGTGGCCGAATCCGGCTGCTGCGCTGCGGTTGTTTTGCTTTCACTATACTGGAGGGAGCGCGCAAGGCTTTCACGGTTGGCCTGGGCATCTGCCGCCGAGCGTGGAAATGGGAACGATCCAACTGCCTCGGCGCGGCCATAAGCTCAGCGAACCGCATATCAGACGCCTGAGGTTGCTCAGCCGCATACTAGCGCCAGAGTTGCTGCCCTACCTGGACAAGCCCATTGTTTTTTTCGGTCACAGCCTGGGGAGGTTGTTGTGTTTTGATGCGGCGCGCTGACTGCGCCGCGAGAGCCGGCGTCAACCGGCCCATCTGTTCAACGTAAATGGACCAAACCGAGTTTAGCGTGTGTTTTATAAGTCCCTTGAAGCCCTGAAGTGGTACAAGATAATAACCAGAGGTGGCACGAAGCGGGGCTTTCAATTTACGGTTTCGACTTGTCCGGTATAGTATCTCGATACGCAATGGCTAATCAAGAACATCTTGAAATCCTAAAGCAGGGAGTTATAAAGTGGCACCTGTGGCGTAATAGAAATCCGCAAATAAAGCCTGATCTCAGCAAAGCAGACTTGCACGGTCTAACACTCGTCAAGGCCTATCTAAGCGGAGTAAATCTTCGTGGGGCAAGCTTGACGGGTGTAAATCTCTGCGAAGCTATTCTTACTGACGTCGACTTCGGATGGGCCAAATTTCATTCTGTAAAGCTCAACCAAGCCAAGCTCCAACGAGCCGACCTTTACAATGCAGACTTCACCAATACACAGCTCATAGGGGCAAATCTCTGCGGGGCAAATATAATAGGAACTAATTTTAGTAGCGCAAGTCTAAAAGGAGCCAATCTGAGCGGCGTTAATATTGGATGGGCTATATTTGGTGACACCGACCTTACCGGTGTTCGCGGGTTTGATGCTATGCGGTATCGCGGGCCCTCCACTATCGGCATCGACACTATATACAGGTCAAGCGGGAAACTCCCTGTTGATTTCTTGTTTGGTTGTGGCGTACCTAATAACTTTATCTCTATTGTTCCATCGCTTGCTGAGTTAGCAGGACCCTTTCAGTTGGAAGACGATCAGTAGATGGCAATGCACCGATGCTGATAAAGAGCGCGAATTAGCTGACATAATACGCAAATACCTCATTGACTTCTCAAAATGGAAGAACCCTGATGCATTTGAAGCAGCCACCGTATGGTTACTTGAGTATCTTCGCAGAGCCTCTCCAGCAAAGTCTCGGGAACGACTCAAATAGCTGCGTCGCGCAGATGATCCTCGCCTGTGTCGAGCAAAAAGAGCTCATTATCCATAATTAGTTACAGATCGCTATTTCAAAGCCAGAGAGTCTTGAGCGTAGCGCCATTGATATAAGCATAATCGGACATTTGCATTATACATCTTGAACAGCGGAGGAAAAATGGGGAGCGAACCGTGGATTCTAGGTATCAGTTTATCCCATAATGGAGCAGTTTGTCTGTTGAAAGGGGAGGAAATAGTTGTTGCAATACAGGAGGAACGACTTTCCCGAATAAAGCGCGATTTTATCTATGGGGCTAAGCCCGCGCGCGCCTTGAGCTATTGCCTTGACTATGCCGGAATCAAACTGTTGGATCTGAGTTTGATCGTTGTGAGCGCCTCAGCCGCGATCGACTTACCTGAACATGATTTAAGAATAAATAGCATTTTAAGCCCGGTAATTGATAAAGTTCCGATAGTCAAGCTACCACATCACCTAGGTCATGCCGTAGGTGTATTTTCTACTTCGGGATTCAGTTCGGCCGCGGTTCTGATTATCGATGGGGCAGGTTCCCCATATCAAGATCTATTCGAATGGGAAAAATCGAACTGCAAAGTGAAAAAACTCGTCGATCCTCTTGAAAAATTTTCTGAAACTGCCTCCTTGTATTTTGTAACCAGTGAGTCTATTACTTGCCTGGAAAAACATCTTGGCTCTTGGATCAAAACAGACAAGCCTGGGATGCCTAGATTCTCTAGTTTGGGTGGGATGTATGCGGCGGTCTCAGGGCAAATCTTCGGTGATGTTAGTGAAGCCGGCAAGGTAATGGGATTGGCGCCTTACGGCGTATCAGATGTACCGACTGGCGATTTTTTTTCTTTATCGGAAGATGAATTTATTTTTCATGATTATTTGCCTAATAGGTATCTTCATAATGAGCATTGGCCGCTGAGGTCCACAGAGTATAAAAATCTTGCGGCATCGGTTCAAAAGGCACTAGAAGATGCTGTCTCCTATTTGGTGGATAATCTTTACAAACAATGTCGTGTTGGAAATTTATGTTATGCAGGCGGTGTCGCGCTAAACAGCGTCATGAACGAAAGAATCATTCGTGAGTCAGAATTTAAAAATGTGTATATTATGCCGGCAGCCGAAGATAGCGGAGTTGCAATTGGTGCAGCCTACTACGGTCTATGGAGGATGGTTAGGAAAAATGTATCCAGAAAATTAATCAGCGATGCTGTCGGAAAAAAATACTTCGATAGCGATATTTTGGCAGCAGAGGAGAAACTGCCAGCTGTTACTCAAGTTACTTCCCAGAGTCTAATTGACGATGTCGTAGATCTACTTTGTGAGGGAAAGATGATAGGATGGTTTCAAGGGAGATCGGAGTTAGGTCCCCGTGCCCTCGGCCAGCGAAGCATAATCTGCGATCCACGGCTGCCGAATGGAAAGCAGATTCTCAATGATAAGGTGAAGCACCGAGAAGATTTTAGGCCATTTGCACCTGTGGTTTTACTTGAGGAAGTTGAAAATTGGTTTGAGATGGGGAATGCCTCCCCCGAAAGCCCTTTTATGCTGAGAGTTTGTCCATTCAGAAATGATAAACTTGATAAAGTGCCGGCAGTTGTTCACGTCGACGGCACGGGTAGGGTTCAAACTGTGACTAAGAGCGCGAACGGATTGTTCTATGAACTTGTCCGAAGATTTTATGAAAAAACTGGGGTGCCGATTTTACTTAACACTTCGTTCAATATCATGGGCGAACCAATAGTTGAAACTCCTGAAGACGCTCTTCTATGTTTTCAGACAGCAGGAATTGATTTTTGTGTCATAGAAGATCGGCTATTTTCAAAGAGCAGTGCAATAATGTTCGATGAAAGCCATGTAGCTGTTTATGAGAGATTGAGGGAAAAAACTCGTGATTCGCTAAATTTTTTCCTTGCCAACACAAAAGGTAGTGATTATGTTGGTGTACCGTGCGCATATGAACAAATCGATGACTACGTTGGCAATTATGAGAACCCAACCCATGGTTTATTCAAAGTGTTTCGGAATGGTGTTGGCATGAAGGGACAATCTAAAGATTTGGGGGTATTTGATATTAACCCTTTGAAAGATAATGTTTATGGTATTAAAAGTAATAGATACCGAGGATTGATGCTCATGTTTCTCAGAAACGCGAGAGGTATTGTTGATTGCATAGCTGTTCTTTCACGGAATAATATTAACTTACATTTTTACTTCTACAGAATAGGCGAGGATAACAGATCTGGAACTAATATGCTCACACACCTTACAGGGACTTATAAGCGCGATTCTAAAATATTAGAGGTCATCCTGAACGATGGGAAGCTTTTCGCCGGCATTGTGTCACAACGCAGATATGAGCTGGTATATTGTAAAGGGCTCATTTTCTGTCTTAAAGGTATGCCAGGGTATGGAATTGAGTTTGTTGTTAATGAATATGAGAAAATTGAGAGTGCTATCATCGTCAGCCCTGAAAAAAGTATACGACTGCATCATACTGCCGAATCATTATAATTGGGGATTAGGGAGCTTACCTGAAGTCCAACTTGAGAGCGGGTATGGTCATTGTACGATCCTTGATTAGAAGGCCGTCTGCTGTCAGCAGCTATTCACGCACCGCGCACCGCATCCGATCTTTTACACCACGCGTAGATAGAAGATCAGAGAAAGCAATCGCTCGCCTTCACAACGAATTTAAAGTGACGCCTTATCATCGAGGCTTATCAAGAACAGCCAGTCTGTCAATTGACTTTCGGACCATCGGTTCATCCACTCCGCAACGCGGTCACGTTCAACGTCATAGATATCCGAAATCTGATCGATCGAATATTTCTTATCGATGACAATTACGTAACCGCGATTGGCAAGTCTCATTCGATGCGCGGGTTTCTCGAAGAAGCCTTTGGCTACCTCGGCCTTGACTGGAGGCAGTTTGTCGAGATGAGACTTTAGCTTGCAACTATCTATTGACCTGACCCCTACGGTGCTTGCAAGGCGTTAGGACAATCAGTGAATCTGAGCGCGCGGAATGGTCGAATATTCCGAATGCAGCAGCTGCATACCTCCGAGGAGACAAAAGATGGAAAAGCTAGCAAAGAACGAAATAGATCAAACTGTTGTAACTATTCAAAACATGAATGAAGATCCGGGTTCTCTTCGAACTTCAATCAAGATGACTCTTCGCCTAGCATTAGCCGAGCGACTCAGAATTCCTCCTGAAATGATCGACTATCAGGTTCCAATAACGCGCTATGGAATTGATTCTCTAGGGGCAGTTGAAATTGCTCACACCATAGAGAAAAAGTGTAATGTTAGCGTCTCATACGAAACGCTATTGGAAGGTCTAACCATTGAAGAAATTTCCGCAAGGACATCATCGGAGGTTCCAAATCCAATAACTGTATATCAGCCTTCACAGCTTAACCAGGATAATGAGGGGCAAGACTGGCAACTATCTCTAGGGCAAGAAGCGCTGTGGCATATTTATCGACAGATGCCATTAAGTTCCGCATATAACGTTGCCACTGCGATGCGCATTCATTCTCCAGTCGATCTGAACCGGCTGCAAGCTCGCCTCGACATTCTTGTTGCTCGCCATCCGCTCCTACGCGCTACTTTCACCCAATCAGATGGCAGAGTAGTCCAACATATTAATCTAGAGCGTACTACTGCATTCGAATCAGAAGAATCGGTGGGTTGGACTGAGGAGAAAATCAAAGCTCGGTTGTCCGAAGAGCTTAGGCGTCCATTCAATCTACAGAGCGGTCCATTACTGAGAATGCACATATGGAAATACAGCGAGAGTGACTATCTGCTGCTTATAGTAACACATCATATCATCGCGGATCTTTGGTCACTTTCGATGCTGCTGACGGAACTGTTCTCGTTGTACGGGAGTGAAGACTCACTTATCTTATTACCTATTCCCACTCAGTATGATGCATATGTCGAGTGGCAAAGGAGAGTGCTGAATTCCGCACAAGGTGCTGAGCACTGGCAGTATTGGGAACACCAACTTCAAGACAGTGCTACGATATTGGATATTCCTACGGATCACCCAAGACCAGAGATACGTAGCTTCTATGGGGACTCAATAGTGGGAATTCTGGATGAAGAAACCACGAGAGGGATCAAAGAACTCAGCAAAAAATATGACCTCACTCTCAACGTGATGTTACTTGCGATCTATCAAATATTACTTCATCGTTACACGTTCCAAGATGTGGTAATAGTCGGGAGCACTTTAGCTGGAAGAAGCAGGCCACAATGGGCCGGTATCTTTGGATACTTTGTGAATAGCTTGCCGCTTGTTGCGAGATTTTCTAGTCAGATCACGTTCAATGAATTCGCAAAGCAGATTCAGCGCATAGTCATTGGGGCACTGGATCATCAAGATTATCCCCTAAGTACTTTGGTAGAACGATTAAACCCGTTACGTATCCCTGGACGCACACCATTGTTTGACAGCCTTTTTGTGTTTCAGCATGTCCCATTCTGGGGACTACCAAAGTTAGCAGCTTTTGCTCTAGGTATAGGAGGAGCTAGGGTTAGCGTTGGTGGCCTCGACATAGAATCCGTTTCAATTGAGCGGCAGTCCACGACGTTCGATCTTACATTCATGGTTGGCGATCTGGATGGTCAAATTGGAATTTCTATTAAATTTGCTACCGATCTTTTTGAGTCGACAACTATCCATAGAATGCTAACCCATTTTCAGACCGTAGCTAGGGCTACTATCGAGAATCCATTTGCATCAGTTCAATCGCTTCCACTAATGACGAAGTCGGAACAGCAGATGATCCTAATTGAGTGGAATTCTGGCCACTCGGAGACAACTTCAGTAGAATCGAACGGGGCGTGCGTATCCGAGCTGTTCGACAAGCAAGCACGCTCAATTCCAAATAACTACGCTCTGGTGTTCGAGAATGACTCATTGACATATGCACAACTGCAGACCTACGTCAATCAGGTTGCTTTCTATTTAAAGCGAGTAGGGATTGGACCTGAGATGCTGGTTGCAGTTTATCTGGAACGGGGCATTGAGTTGGTTGTTGCTATTCTAGGAATCTTGAAAGCTGGGGCTACATACGTTCCTTTCGATCCATCGGAGCCAACGGCGCGAGCTACTGCTATGTTACAAATGGTTCAACCGCATTTAGTGTTGACCCAGGGGAATTTAGCGGAGCGTCTTATAGGTAATTACCCGTCAGGACTTTATGTTGATATTGCGAATTGCATCAACGAAGACTTCAGTGAATCCGGCCTTGCTGTTCGACATCCTGAATATAGCGAAAGCGCCGCGTACATTATTTTTACATCTGGATCAACAGGAGCACCGCGCGGGGTATGCGTTGAAAGACGTCAGCTACTTAATTATGTGCAAGAAATCTCCAAACGGATCAATGGGTTTGTTGGGGCAAGGTACGCCACCGTGTCGACGATTGCTGCGGACTTGGGAAATACTATGGTTTTTACCGCATTGTGTACTGGTGGGTGCCTTCACGTTCTTTCTAACAATCGGGCATTATCACCATCGGCGCTAGGCCAATACTTCTCTGAACGTTCGATCGATTTCTTAAAGATTGTTCCTTCGCACATCGAGACACTTCTTCGTGGTAATAACTCTGCAGGTGTTCTCCCTAGAAAATGCATAATTCTTGGTGGGGAGAAGTGTGACTGGAGTCTCGTGGCAAAGATACGAGATTACGCACCCGATTGCAGGATTTTAAATCACTACGGGCCGACCGAAACAACAATCGGGGTCTTAACTCATGAGGTGACCGCAGGCACTGTGAAAACGGATTCTTCTGTAATCCCGATTGGGCGTCCTATAGGTAACGTGCAAGCATATGTCTTAGATGATGAGATGCAGCCGGTGCCTGTTGGAGTTCGCGGGAATCTCTATATCGGTGGAGATGCCGTGTCCCGGGGCTATTACAATTCGCCAGCCGATACTGCTGAGAAGTTTCTTCCTGATTGCTTTAGCCTACAGCCTGGACGTCGTTTGTATAGAACCGGGGATATAGCACTGTACCGCGCGAATGGCATAATCGAATTCCATGGCAGAAGGGATCAACAGATTAAACTGAGGGGGTTCAGGATTGAGCTGGGGGAAATAGAAGCCGCCTTGAAACGGCACCCTGCCGTTCAGCAGGTGGCCGTAATTCAGTCTACTCGCGGGAATATGGGACAACATCTCGCGGCCTATGTCGTTTGTTCCTGCGAATTGCAGTCACTGGACATGCGACGCTTTGCTAGAGAGCAGCTACCCGAGTATATGGTTCCTTCCTCGATTAGCATTGTTGAGAGATTACCTCTCACTGCGAACGGAAAACTCGACCATGATGCATTGAGAGAGATTACTCCTGAACACTCTCAGGATAAAATCATTGCAGAGGCATCAACACCCTTAGAACGAGCGTTAGTCATGATATGGCAAAAGTTGCTTGGGGTACAAACAATAGGCGTTAACGATGATTTTTTCGAACTCGGAGGGCATTCTCTCATGGCCACACAAATGACTTCCCAATTGGAGGAGATATTGCCGTCTGAAACACCGTTACTTGTTCAATTCTTTCAGACACCTACTGTAGCAGGTCTTGCAGAAGCGATGTTGAGAGATTTAACGGGTGCCGAGGAGATCGCAAAGGCAGTTCAGTTAATAGAAAATGTCGATTTTTCGGATCAGATATGACTTATAATCCATGTCAATTGGTTTCTGCACAATGCATTATAAACCCTCCCATCTGAGAGAAACAGTGATGTTCCCTCGTTATAGTATCGTGATTCCAGTACTCAATGCGAAAAATTCTTTGGAAATGGTTTTTCGATGTTTAGAAGCGCAAAACTATCCATTCGATGGTTTTGAGTGCATTGTTATTGATGATGGGTCAACTGATGGTATAGACGAACTGGTACGTAACTATAAACCCCATTTTCAGCTGACAAGTGTATTTCACAATACTAACCTAGGCCGTGCGGCAGCGAGGAACACGGGCTGGCGCAGGGCACGCGGAGAGATTGTAATTTTCTTAGATGCAGATACCCTTCCGGATACGAAGTGGCTCTTCGACTATGATCGAGCGTTTGAGTCACGATGTGATGTTGTTTCAGGTACGCGTCGTTGTATTGAGATAAACCCCTCAGCCACAGATTTCCAGAATCGGCTCTGCAGTCTCCTGGAAAGGAACCCACAAGACCTTTTACGCGATAATGTGCAATCGCAATTTGTGAAGCTTCAGGGATACTCAAGTCTCGGTCCATATTATTCCCGGGTTTTCGAGCGGCTTGAGCGAGAGCTTCGAACGCTATGCCTTCAATCTCCCCAAAGTGTTCTTTGCGGTTATTCGTTTATGACCTCAAACGTGGCTGTTCGTCGAAGTCTACTCAAAAGAGCCGGGGGGTTCGATTCGTTCCTCCGGAGAGCCGAGGATACTGACCTTGGTATTCGTTTATGGGAACTAGGGGCGCAATTTGGATATGCTGAAGGTGCCGTTGCTTTTCACCTATATGATCCTGACCAAACAGATCGCGATTTGAGCTATGGGGAATACCTCTCATTCTTTTACCGCAACCCATATAGACTGGTACTTTTACTGTATTTCTGGCTTAGGGAATACGACTCTCTTAAAAGCGGTGCGATACCACTTGTGTCGAGCCTGGCGCAGTTGGTGGAAAGATCGTGTGATGAGAGCGGCGCAGATATCGTGGAAGAGTATTGTAGCAGATATAAATTCATTGCACCTATTGACTGCCGGTTCACGAAAGATGAATTAATAAGATGTTATCAGGCGACAACTGGAATGTCTAACCTGGCTCTCGAGACCTATCTTGATCAAGCTGTGGCTGGTGGGTTGTATATTCGGAGGGCTCCGGGAAAGACTTTATTCGATCTTCACATAACCTCAAATTGGCTTCGGCATAGGTCTACATTTCAAGAAGAGTGGATCAAGGCGACAAGCTATTCGAGACTGCATAAGACTAGATTTGCAAAGACCAAAGATCACAACATATCCGCAATCTGTAAATATCGCGGAACGTACGAAATGCACGTTGACGGTAGCATTGTTCCGGGCAACAGAGTCGAAGCATTAGCAAACATCCCTATACCGATTGCAGGACACGCTCAAATTGATGTGGAAATTTTGAACTGCCAGCCGCCAGATTTGATGGATTATGTTGACCCTCGCTACAACATGATTTCTCGGTATGCAGTGCCTAATGAACTTGGCGATGTCAAAATCAGCTATGATTTCGTGTGTACGGTAAGAGAGATCACGCAACCGCGAGGGCTATGCCATAATGACGAGATATCGAATTATTCCTTGTTATCGTGGTCAAGCAAATGGCATCCCAAGCTTCGATCGATTCTGAATAAGATTGATTGTGCCAACCTGGAAAATGAATATCAACGTGCTAGAGCGATATACAAGTGGGTTTTGGACAATACATTTTACTCCTCGACACCTTTTCCGGACACCACAATTCTCGATATTGGATGCGGTACTTGTATAGATCAGACCCGGATGTTTGTAAACCTATGCCGTTTAGCGGGTATCCCCGCACGGGAATGTTGCGGGGCTTTACTTCTAAAGAACGGCGCAGGCTTTGGTGAGAAAACGTTTGAGATGGTTTCATTTGCAGTAAGCCCATTCGCACATAGTTGGGCAGAGTGCTATATCGCTGATCTCGGATGGATACCAGTGGAGTTTATAGGGCAAAGCTATGGTGAAAGAGTTCTTCGACCATTGAACGTACAGGATCAAATGCTTAAAAGCGAGCTAGCTAGCGATACTGCTCTCTACGATGACTACTATTTCGGCGCGTTGGATCCTTATCGTATTCATGTGTCATCAGAAGTGAGTGCGAAGTACATGTATCCCATTTTTCGCAAAGAGCAGACACCCACGAATAATCGGCGCCTGCTTTCTGCAATGCAGCATCGCTTGACGTGTGAATTGGTCCGATATACTGAAAATAATTAGGAGGTGATTGTGCGTATTGTTCTCAGCACATTGGGGTCACTAGGCGATGTGCAGCCTCTCTTAGCGTTGGCGCAAGAACTAGGAAAGGGAGGGCATCAGGTTATAGCGGCGCTCACTCCAAATTACGAATCGAAGGCAGAAGAATTGGGGATAGCCTTCTCTCCTATCGGACCTCCCATATCATATGAGCAAGCTCAATTGGCAATGGCTGCCCAGATGCGGAATCCATCGCCGGCCGATCAGGTGCGTCAATACTTGGAAGTTGTTCTACCGGCACTGCCCCAAATCTACAGCGACCTTCGAGGTGTTTGCGAGCAAGCAGACGCAATCATAGGCGCTCCGTTTCATGTCGCCTGTCGTATGATATCGGAGGTGTTTTCGATACCATACATATCTCTCCATCTGTCTCAATTTGGTGATTTAGGCGGAAAAGATGTTGCTAAGGTAAGCGCGGCACTCATCAACCCGCATCGCATCGCGTTAGGGCTGCATCCTGTAAGTGATCCCTTAGGAGTGGATGGCAACTCGGATCATTTGGCGCTATATGCAGTGAGCAAACATCTTTTAAGAGCCCCATCCAGATGGCCTAACCACTATAAGATTGTGGGTTTCTTCTTCTTAGATGAGCAACTGGGAGAAGTACCTTCTGATCTTATTGAGTTCTGTAAGGGAGCTGAGCCATTAATAATCATAACTTTTGGAAGCATTGTGCATGAGGACCCAGATTCAGTAACTGGAATAGTGGTTGATGCAGTAAGACAAGTCGGTTGCCGGGCTGTTTTGCAACATGGATGGAGCGGCTTAGGAAAAAAGCCTCTACCTGATGGGATATACACTATAGGGTATGTACCACATGGCTGGCTCTTTTCAAAAGCTAGTGTGATTGTACACCATGGTTCTGCAGGCACAACATCAAGCGCACTCCGTGTTGGTGTACCTTCTATCGTGATTCCACACACTCTTGATCAACCGATTTGGGCGCAATTGGCACGGTCAATAGGTTGTGCTAGGAAAATAATCCCGTTTGCAGATATGACCGCATCACGACTTGCGATAGCGATAAGCGAAACACTAAACTCCATCGAAACTCGTGCTGCTGCCAGGGCCTTCGCTGCAAAACTCGCAGAAGAAAACGGAGTTGCAATCGCTAGACAGCATATCGAAGATTTGCTTTCAAAACTACAAGTTCATAAGACTGCCAAAAAGGTAATGTAGGCTGCAACACGAAAATGCACAGATACACTAATCAAGTTTGAATGTCTGTATTTCAGATGGTGAGTAAATAGGTTGTGAATGGGTTTCAGACAGGGTGTCGTAGTTCATTTCTGAGTTTTCCAGATGATTCTTATCAAATTTCCATAGGGAGTAAATACCATTGAACATCGAATCATTTGAGAATTTTGGCGATCTCCTTGAATACAGAGCGAGAAATCAGGGCACGAGATTAGCATTTCGCTTCTTAAGGGATGGTGAAAGGGTAGCAACGGAGTGGACCTATGAAGAATTGGATTGTCACGCTCGCTCTATTGGTCAGTTTTTGAGTGAAGAAGGGGCGAGCAGTAAGAGGGTACTACTACTCTATCCTCCTGGTTTGGAGTACATTGCTGCCCTGTTTGGATGCTTCTATGCTGGGGCAGTGGCAGTTCCAGCCTACCCACCGCGCAATAATCGTAACCTGCAGCGCTTGTTTGCGATACAGCAGAACTGCGATGCCAGTATCGTTTTGACAACTGAGGCAACTCTCGGCCAACTTCAAATTCACGGTGACCATGAAATAATGGCTCACAGCAAGATTTATGCCCACGAGAGGCTAAATGGGCAGAAGAATTGGCAAAGGAAAAGGACTGAAAACTCACCTGCGCTGCTTCAGTACACCTCCGCCTCTACCGGGGCTCCAAAAGGAGTAAAGATCACACACCGGAATCTCCTCCACAATTCTGCCATCCTACGTAAGTCATTTTGTTACACGCAGGAGAGTGCATGTGTTAGCTGGCTTCCTACTTATCACGACATGGGTCTTGTGGGAGGGGTGCTGCAACCGATCTATGGTGGTTTTTCATGCACTCTTTTAAGTCCAGTGCATTTTTTGCAGCGTCCACATCGCTGGCTGGAAGCAATTTCACGTTTTGGTGCGACGATTAGCGGTGGACCTAATTTTGCTTATGATCTCTGTGTCCGCCGACAACAGGGTGAATCTATTGGTGAACTGGATCTTAGTAAATGGTCTGTTGCATTCAATGGTTCTGAACCAGTATCCGTAGAGACTATGCGGCAGTTCACTGATACTTTTGCACCTTGTGGGTTTCGCTGGGAATCTTTCTTTCCTTGTTATGGCCTCGCAGAGGCTACCTTGATTGTAGCAGGAGGACCATGCGGAAGCGGTCCCGTTATACGCGAAATCAACGGCGAGTATACACAAAGAAATAATGTGGAACTTACCCATCGACCTAAGCCTTCCGTTCTCTCTGGTTCTGGACAAGTACCGAGCGGCGTCGAAGTATGTATTGTTGATCCGGAAACATTATCACCCTGTGGCCCTAACAAACTGGGAGAAATTTGGATTAGGAGCGGGAGTTGCGGTGAGGGCTACTGGGAAATATCAAAAGAAGCTGATGCGTCATTTCAAGCATATCTAGCTGATTCCAATGAGGGGCCATATCTCAGAAGTGGTGACCTGGGGCTACTCTCTGAGAATCAACTTTTTATCACCGGGAGGATTAAGGATCTAATAATTATACGCGGGACGAATCATTACCCGCAGGACATTGAAAATACCGTTCAGCAATCTCATCCAGCGTTTGTACAACATTTAGGGGCTGCTTTTAGTGTAGAGACCCATGACGGAGAGTGGCTAGTAGTACTCCAAGAATTTGATCGGCACCAGGAACGTTGCATAGGCGAAGCGCTTTACAAAGCACAAGAAAAGGTCACGGAAGAACACGGGTTACAAGTCTATACCATTATGGCGGTAAGGCAAGGCACGATCCCAAAGACAACCAGCGGCAAGGTCCAGCGCTGGGCTGCTAAAGAGGCTTTTATCAATAAAAAGGTGTCTTCTGTTGCTCACTGGCAAACCAATCATCTCAGCGGGATGTCTATTTAAGGAAGTGACCTATAATAAGGTATTGATAAGGGATTAGCCAGAATGACAGGACCTGTATCTACATTTGAATCCAAAACTGAAGAAGCTAGGAAGATACTTGTGTGCAGCCTATATTAGAGGCGATGCTGATACATTCGCTAATGACAGCGGAAAGGCAATTTAAAAATGGTCTCAGAGCGTGTCTGAATTTTTTGTGTTATGTTCTGCAGAACGTGCGCCACGAAGTGCGAGGATGAAATGAAACAGTGATCAATCTCGATCGGTGTTTCCATAGCCCATATCAGGTGGGCGATGAGTCTTTAGGTCGTAGCATCTGCCGGATGCTCGGCAGATGTGAAAAAGCTGACCTTAAAAGGTAACTGTGAGGCGCGATGCAGGCCGCCGAGATGCAGTGCTTGACTGAGAGATCGCATGGTGAGTCCAAACGAAGCGGGTTTCAACCTACGAGAAAGAGCACTTCTGCCACGTAATACCCTGCATACTCATCCAGAGTCTACGGGGCAGCGGATGATTCTGAAGAGACAATCTGAAGATGGCCGAGACTGATTAATGTTCTGTATCAGTTCAAAGGCAGAAGCTGGACACCTGACCTACCCAGCATCCATCCGGGATACCGCAAAGAGCGGGATTGGTTGTATTGGTAACCGCCACCTAAACGATCTTGATCGAGTTCATCCTCGTGAACGTGGGAGGCTCGCCACGAACTGATAAGCCGAGCAGTCCGGCGATGTTCGTGGTGAGCGTCGGAGGCGTCGTAGTACTCGGAGCAGAGGAAAGCTCTGTACAGAGGGAAGGACGCCAGGAGAGAGACATTCTCTGAACCGAATTATTCTCAACAGCGTGGTGAATTCCGTGCGAAGCTGGAAAGCGGAAGGGGAAGAAAAGGGGCGGGGATGACGCGGGCGATGGTAACATCGCGAGTCGGAAGTCGATCTCTGGAAAGCCCGTCGCTTGGAAACTTGCACAACGGGTTTGGGGAGGGGCGTGAGGGACATACGTGCTCTGCTCCGGGAGAACCAGAGCTTACAGCCAATGCAACGCGCCTTGCGCCTACTCTACATAACACAAACTTTCTGACACCCTCGGATCTTAAGAAAAAAACAAACCCCCAGCAGCGGGGTTTGGCACTCGGACCTACCTGCAACTGTACAAGAAGGGTCTTTATGTTTAATCCAGTGTTGGAATTTGTTAATCACGCATCAATTATTGTTGATGCTGGCCTTGGATTACGACTTCTTATGGACCCATGGCTTGATGGGGCAGTTTTCAATAATGGATGGAGCCTCTTGTCCCCTTCGGTTATCCGTGAAGATGACTTTGCCACGATTACAGACATTTGGATATCTCACGAGCATCCCGATCATTTTCATCCACCTAGTCTCAGAAGAATCGCGCGGCAGAATGGAAGACAGATAAGAATACTTTTTCAGTATGCCCCCCATTTGTCGGCTTCAAAAGAGATCCAAGACTTCTGCAAAAGTTTAGGATTCAGAGACTTTCTAGAACTTCCTCCGGATCAGCATCTTGCTCTAAATTCCAATCTAAGCATTCGGTGTCAGCACCATATGTGGGGAGATTCGTGGTGCCACTTGATTCTATCAGATGGTGGTGGGAAGAAAACCTGGACGCTATTTAATGCCAATGACTGTGAGTGGTATAGTGAAGAAAGCGCCATAAATGTATTTGCTGAGCTAGGGCCTATTGATGTGCTCTTAATGCAGTTTTCTTATGCCTGCTGGTATGCAGACAGAGACGCACGAATGGCGGAAGCAAATCGACTCATAGATAGGCTCGTGATGTTAACTAAGCTCTCTGGTGCTAAATATGTTATACCATTTGCTAGTTTCTTCTGGTTCTGTCACGACGAGAATCAGGAGATGAACCGAGACATCAATACAGTTCAACGTGTAGCAAGCGCGATCGCCACGCGCACCTCGGCTGAACCGATAATACTTTATCCTGGTGATGTCTGGCAGATAGGTAAGGTTATCAATTGTCAAGAAGCTCTTTCTAGATATGCCAATGACTACGATATAGTGGGAAAAGCAGTAACGCACTCGACAAAACAATTCGACTTAGATGATCTCCAGAAGAAGGTTGCCACATTCTGGAGAGGCAATTATAAATCTGGCCACTCCGCAGGCGCAGATCCTGATATCGTATTGTTTTTTCGAGATTTAAACTGTGCAGGTAGATGGAACGCAGATAAGCTTGTTCCCATACAAATCCGAGAATGTGATGCTGACCTTGTTTTGGCTTCGGACTCTTTCGCATCCGTTTTGGAAACACGGTGGGGTGCAGATACATTGCGGATTAGTGCCAGATTTTCAATTCCAAAAGGATCACGCTACAGAGATTTTAGTGATCTCACACTTAAGGTTGCTCAGTCATTAAATCCAAATGCACCTTTGGACCGTCCGCTGCGTTTTCCTCCGAAATAGGTGGAGGTATAAAGGCGAGGTCTGGTTGTATTCGGGTCTGGTGTGGATGGTATTGGCCACATCAGGATAGCGGTATTCACAAATGCGTAGATGCAGTTTGCCGGGGCTCAAAAAACACGACGGACGATTGTCGCGAGTTTCACTCATAATGCGCTCATCCGTTGGTACCGCAATGGAATCGATGTGCAAACTAAATTGCCATATCTGGTGGCCTGGATGGGTCATGAACTCACATTTACCGTTCAATGCTCTCATTTGTAAAGCAAGATAATCCTACTTTATACGGCTACTTCTTGGCACGGCTCTCATTGGTTCTGATGCGAGCTATGTCATTACGCTATCTGTAGCTGACAGAGCTAAAGACAATTCCACAAGGAGATTAAGAAATGAGTTGGTACGACCCTGATAAGAAAGATATGAGGTGAACCCCTAGACTAGGTCTTACGGTGGATCTCTGCGATCGAACGTCGACGAGAATCTCGCCGAGGGGGAAAAAGCCCCGCGAGCGGGGCCAGGGCATTTTCATTTCAGGCGCTCTCGCCATTCGTACACCAGACCAGAAAGCTGAAACTGAGCATGAATGTCAAAGCCTGCCGATGGAACCCATGCTAGCGGCGACCCTGGTATTGATCCCATCCCAACTCACCTTTAGCTTCCTCGTGGTACTGCCCGATCCAATGGCGACTATTATGATCGTATGCTTGCCCGCCTTTCGCAGAGGGCCGAGCCTATGGGATAAACTGGCCATTATATGCTGCACGCCAGCGGAAACCAGCCGTTGTGGATATACTGCAAATTCCGGTCATTGTGAACACTAAATCCGGCCGATCGTGAACACCCAGCAGCGCTGGTGATCAAGTTTTACTTTGAGTGTTCACGATGAGTCAACTTTTGGCGAGTCTTGCGGAGCGATTCACCCTTAAGTTCGAGGCGGTGCGCGTTGGCCAGAAGACGATCCAGCAGTGCGTCGGCCACAGTGGGATCGTTCAGATAATCATGCCAGGAACTGATCGGCAATTGGCTGGTGATGATGGTTGAGTGATAACCGTGGCGATCCTCGATTACTTCAAGCAAGTCGTGTCGCTCGTTCTGCGCCAAAGGTTTCAGACCAAAATCATCAAGGATGAGCAGGTCGAGCCGGGCCAGTTGCCGTAAGAGTTTGCTGTAACTGCCGTCGCCGCGCGCGATGCGCAGTTCATCGAGCAAGCGACCAGTGCGTTGATAACGCACGCTCAACCCCTGCCGGCAAGCCGCATGGCCAAAGGCGCAGGCGAGCCAGCTTTTTCCAGTGCCGGTCGGTCCTGTGATGTGCAGGTTATGGCAAGAACGAACCCAGTCGCAGTTGATGAGCGACGCGAGCTCTGCGCGAACCAAACCACGTGGGGCCTGATAATCGATCTCTTCCACGCAGGCTTGTTGTTTGAGATGAGCGGAGCGAAGCAGGCGCTGCAGTCGGCGATTGTCGCGATGTGTGCGCTCGCGATCGACGAGCAGGGCGAGGCGCTCTTCAAACGAGAGCTGCTGTGTGGGAGGTTGTTCAAGTTGTTGCGCGAAGGCGTCGGCCATACCGGTGAGTTTGAGAGCGCGTAGACGCTGCAAAGTTTGTTGATTAAGCATGCCAATTCTCCTTGGTGAAAGTTGTTGATGTCATTGCGTGGCGGCGTGAGAGAAACGCCCGAACTGCGGCGCCGGGACATTTCTCTGCGCCAGGCCACAGATCATTGATAGTAAGCCGCGCCGCGAACGTTCTCGTGAACGAGCGGTGTGGCGGCCGCTTCAGGTTGAGTTTCCGGCAATGGCTGTGAATCAAGTCCGTGTTCAAGGATTGAGCGAACACTGCCTTGCCGCAGAGTCCCGAGCGCCAAGGCGCGTTGGCAAGCGGCTTCCAGACGCTGCGGGTTGTAACGTTTGGCCAGCGAGAGCAAGCCAAGGCAAGAGCGATAAGAGAGCTCAGGATGCTTTCGCGACTCGATCAGCAGGCGTACGAAATCGCGAGTATGGGGGCCGATCTCGACTGCCCAATTGAGGAAACGTCCGGGACTCCATTCGCTGTGCGCACGATGATGCGAGGGCATATGTTCCGGGATCGTCGTATGGCCGCCGAGTCGGTCGGAACGAGTGTGCGAAGCGATGCGTTGATTGTGATGAAAAAACTCGACGGCCGTGGCAGTGATGCGAACATCGAGTTGAAGACCTCTGAGCGCATAAGGAACGCTGTAGTAGTGGCCATAGACTTCGACGTGATAGTCGATGTGAGCGCGGCCGTGTTTCCACTCGGCAAACTCGTAAGCGGCGCCGGGCAACGGTAGTAAGGTCGGCAGATCAAGCGATTCGTACTGCGATTGGCGTGAGCCGGGCAGTTTGCGAAATGGTTTCTCGTTGAGCAGTGTGAGCAACTCTCGGATGCTTTGATTGAGATCGGTGAGTGAGAAGAAAGTCCGCTTGCGCAGCCGCGCCAAAATCCATCTCTCGACGAGCTGGACCCCGAACTCCACTTTGGCTTTATCACGAGGCTTTTTCGGGCGTGCAGGCAGAGCCGCGGTGGAGTAATGAGCGAGCATCTCCTGATAGCTTCGATTGATGAGCGGCTCATAGCGATCGGCCTGAGTGACGCCGCTCTTGAGATTGTCCGGGATGATCAATTGCGTGACGCCGGCAAAGAACTCGAAGGCTCGCACATGGGAGCCGATCCAATCGTGGAGTTGCTGCGTGAAAGTGGCCTCTGCGAATGTGTAGTTGGAGGCGCCAAGAACGGCCACGAAGATTTGCGCCTGGATTATTTCCCCGGTGGTCGAATTGACGATCGGGACGGTCTGTCCGGCATAGTCAACGAACATCTTCTCGCCGGCGCGATGAGTCTGGCGCATCGAGAGCCTGAGCCGTGATTGCCACTGCTGATAGTGGAAGAAGAATTGAGAGCGTTGGTAGTGGTTGTCGGGATTGGCGTCTCTATACTCTTCCCATAGGAGCTGTTTGGTCACGCCTTTCCGCTTCAGTTCCTGGTGAATCTCCGCGAAATCTACAGGCGCGTAGTGAGGTGGAGATGGAGCGGCGTCAGGTGGAAACATCCGCCGGCGTAGTTGAGATTCACTGAGGTCATCCGGCAGCGGCCAGGTGATCCCGGCAGCCTGGGCGGCATGGAGATATTTGTTAACGACGCCGAGCGAAAGACGGAGCGCCCCGGCGATCTGGCGTTGCGAGAGTCCGGCTTCATATTTGAGCCGGAGCAGGTCTTTGAGTTTGCGCATAGAGATTGGTGGCGCTGACATCGAGTCTCCTTTTCACGGTAATCCAAAAAAAGGAGATGGTCAGCTTGAAGTCTCCAAATCTCCAGCGCTGCCGAAGAGTGACAAAGAGCGAAACAGAAATCCGGCGACGGCTCAAAAAGTGTTCACGATGGACCGGATTTGGTGTTCACGATGCTCCGGATTCGGTGTTCACGATGGGCCGGATTCGGCGTTCACGATGGCCCGGAAAATGCATATTACTCCGGCAACAACCATCATTCACCAAAATCAACACACATGCTAACGCAAGAAGGTATACGTGTTCGGTGTCGATCCTGTTACCCGGCATGTGTTTTCAATCCTGATCTTTCTTAATCTCGCGATCCAGTCGCAATCATTATCAGCGGATATGAAGAGCCTGATTGTGTCCTATGCAGACGACTTATTTCTATTCAGCCAAAAGAGGCTGATAGAGTCAGCACTTCACCATGGCATTGACGAATCTCATTCTTGGGACAGAGCGGCGCTGGAGCAAACAACTTTTTACAAGCTGCATAAATCGACCCTGGATTCGCCTCGGGGCGGAGGATATTGGTTATGGAAGCCTTTTATCATCAAAGAAGAGCTAGAAGATTTGAAAATAGGTGACATTCTCGTCTATTCGGATGCCGGTATTGAAATCATCGGGGCTCTCTCGCCTCTCTTAAAGCTTTGTCTGCAAAAGGGCATCCTGCCTTTTGCAGGACATTATGATGATTTCGGAGCCCCCGGTCCCAATATATGTAGCAAATGGACCAAACGAGATTGCTTTGTTTTCATGGGTAGCGACGAATTGCGCTATCACCAAAGTCAAATGCTTGACGCCAGCTTTCTGGTCCTTACGAAGACAGAAAAGTCGATGACGTTTATTCGTGAGTGGTTTCTTTATTGCAATCAGCCCCAACTCCTGACTGATCAGCCTAACATCTGTGGACTACCCGATCTCCCCGACTTTATTGGGCATCGCTATGATCAGTCCATTCTGTCGCTTCTGGCAGCTCGTAAGGGAATCGAAATTTTTCGTCATCCATCACAATTCGGAAATCACTTGAAGGATGAGCCATATCGAGAGCCGGGCGAGTCGAAGCGCTATCCTTACGGCGCTAAGGGAATCTATTACAATTCGCCTTACAAGACTCTATTGAACCATCACCGAGGGAACTTAGGGTCAAGGTACTTGCCACCCCTCTTATTGCGATGGACTCTCCAATCACCATGTCATCAAGTATTTAATGCCTGGACTAGACCTGAGGAACTGAAGAAATGGCTTGGCTATCCAAATTATGTTGTCACTACAGCGGAGATAAACCTGCAAGTTGGGGGAAAGTATTGCCTGACAGTGATAGATATACGGAATAATCAGTCGTTTGATATTACTGGGAATTACATTGAAATTATACCATCAAAAAAGCTTGCGTTTAGCTTCCATTGGTCGACGCGTGTGACAATTGAGTTCCATGAAGGAGAGGGCATTACTCAGGTCGTTCTGATCGATGAGCAGTTCTTCGACGAGAGAGTCCGGTACCGACACCTTACATACTGGAATAATTCCCTGGCAAGATTGGCAGAAGTGCTTTCAGCATCTTATTAAATAAATTGTCGGGCATGGTTTTTCCCGTGCCATTGGGATTCCCCTTAAATTGAGATTTGAAGCTCTTCATTTAAAAATAAATCCAATGGCGCAATTTATTCACATTCAGATCAGCATTTTTCTCAAGCGCAACTGATAGTTGCCCTTAAGAGTTTTAAGATAGATGCTAAAAGTCTTGTAGTCACAAAAACAATCTATTGATCGCGAGGACTATAGTATGCCTATTCCTATAGTTATTGGTGAGGGTACAGGTGGAGAGTCAGATTCGTTGAATAAAAAAAGGACAGGGATTCAACAAATCTCAGGAGATGGAGGCTCGATATGCTCCTTTGCGCAGGAAAGGCTTTGGTTTATCAACCAGCTGAATCGCGAGAGCGCCGCCTACAACATCTCTGGAGGTATTCGTTTAACCGGGGAGTTAGACACACAAATCTTGACTAAATGTTTTGGCGAAATTGTACTGCGACATGAGATATTGCGAGCGCGATTTCGGTATGAAGATGGCAAAGTATTTCAGGTGGTGGGCTCTACAGGTGTGAAGTTGGAATTAACTGACCTAAGCGATCTAGGAGAGGAGGAGCGCAACGATACTGTAAGACGACAATTGGAAGCAGAAGCACAACAAGTTTTTGATCTTGCTCTTGGGCCACTCTTTCGAGTGAAATTGTTGCGGTTATCTGCCAAGGAGCATGTACTATTATTGACAATGCATCATATTATAAGTGATGGCTGGTCAACTGTGATTATAACTCATGAGTTAACGCATCTGTATGGAGCGTTTTTGGAGAGTAGGCCTTCACCTTTGGCGACATTAGAGATTCAGTACGCGGACTATGCGCTGTGGCAGCGCGAACATTTGCGGGGATCATTTATAGATGAGCAATTGCAGTATTGGAGGCAGCAATTAGACGGGGCAAATGTATTTGAACTCCCGATAGACCGACCGCGCCGTTCAGTAAGCAGTCCCCAAAGCGCGAGTGTACCGATTGGGATATCTAAGAAATTGACAGAGCAGTTGCATGGGTTGAGCCGAAGAAACGGGGTCACACTCTTCATGACCCTCTTAGCAGGATTTCAAATTGTACTGGCAAGGTACTCAGGATCAGCAGATGTGATCGTAGGAAGTCCGATTTCCAGCCGGCCACGTGAAGCCGAGAGGTTAGTTGGATGTTTTTTGAATACCTTGGTATTGCGAACTGACCTTTCAGGAAATCCGCGCGTGAGAGAACTTCTGAAACGAGTGCGACAGACAGCGTTAGAAGCTTATGCACACCAAGACATACCGTTTGAGAAGCTAGTCGAAGAGTTGCATCCAGAGCGTGATCTGAACCGCTCCCCCTTCTTCTCTGTTGTGTTTGCCTTTCAGGTTGTTCCATCAGAATCGTCAAAGTTACCAGGGCTTAAAGTAGAATTCCTAATAGGAGATAGCGGAACAGCAAAGTTCGATCTAACGCTTTCGTTAGACCTAATACACGGCGAGCTACGTGGAAAGATGGATTACAAGGTTGATTTGTTTGCGGAGGATAAAATCAATCGTTTCTTAGGTCATCTGCGTAGAATGTTTGAAGTCATGGTAGAGGAAGAGGAAAAGCGAGTTATGGATATTCCGCTGCTATCACCTGAGGAGCGGCGGCTGTTGCTGGAGGAATGGAATGCAACAGAGACGGAGTATCCTTCGCATCAATCCGTCCATCAACTGTTCGAAGAGCAGGTGAGGAAGAGCCCGGATGCGGTGGCAGTGGTGTGTGGAGATGAATCGC
>WNGA01002855.1_pt1 | contig 26152 bp, 19 predicted proteins | sample 5400061 | NCBI WGS metagenome assembly WNGA01 (sample SAMN13153366, study PRJNA577476) | soil metagenome | isolation source: 100 cm soil or saprolite under grassland replicate 2 | place: USA:California | collected 2016-06-15 | reverse complement strand
TGTTGCGCCGTGGGGTCGTCCGCAAGTACATGGACTAGACGATTTCACATCTACCCAGGCAGATCAACCTCTTCTTGGCTAAGCGTGTATCTATGCCGGTTCGGGATTCTCACCAGGCCGCAGGCCGCCTACCTGCGGCATCAGACCCATCCGTAGCCCAGAACCCCGATTAGCTGCGGAACGCGGGTCATAGGGGTCAGACCCAGGCCGCGACCGTACCAGCTGGTCGCGCGGCCCCGGCTTGGGCCGACGGATCGTTCAGCGGGCACCAGCCGGTGGGAACCAGGGTCAGGCCGTCACCAAGACCGCACGACCACCAGCATGGCGGCCGCGGCGTGGGTCGACGGGTCAGGAACAGGGCACGGAGCCGGCGGAATCAAGGGTCAGGCCCTCACCACGACCACCACCGGAATCATCGCAGCGGAATAAGCCGACGACCTGCTCGCGGTCGGCGGTTAGAAGACGACGGTGCAGGTGATGTTCAGTTCGAGCAGCTCGGGGTCATCGCCTTCCAAGATGTCGTGCTGTGCGCCCTTGACCCAACGGATCGGTCCTCCCCGGCACAGGCTCAGCTCCTTGTCGGCCCGAGCCCGCAGCTTGCGGCTCTGTTGCACCTCATCGGTCAGCCCGACCCGGCACTCGGTCCGGAGCTGCCGGTCCGACACGACGCCCCGGAACCATCCGGTCGTGGCGGTGACGAGGTTGGTCGCGCCCTCGGGGTACTTGTCCTTGGCGAACGTCACTAGGAACCGCCCGCCGCCGCGCTCCGCATCGTGGGTGGCCCAGTCGATATCCAGGCGCAGCAGGGCCCGCGCCCGCCGATCCCGCTCGACGCCCAAGATGCCAATCGCCGCCAGCCAGCGGGTCTCAAGCCCGTGGGTCATCTGCGGCAGCCACCACTCCTGGTTGGTGGTGTGGCGCAGCACGAACTCGATCTGCAGCGCCAGCGCGCGCAGCCGGGTCTGCTCAACGACAACGGCACGCCCCTCAGGGGCCGTCAGGGTCGTCATGCTGCTCCTTTCGACCACACGCTCAAGTGATCCTGTATGGCCGCGCGACGTCGGTGGCTAGCCGGTCCCAGCGCTGGCCGGTCATGGTGGCCGATGAGCCTAACATGCTGAACCAGTCGAATCGCTTGAGAGCCTCGAACCGCCTTGGGCATGCCTCGCAAAGAGGGCCCGATCTGCAGCTACCGTTCGGCGTCGTGTCACGGCCATATCCCACCGACGCGGCACGCTACGCCTCCGACGTTGCTGGATAGCAGGAGTGGGCTTGACCTGGTTGCTGGACCCCTCAAGCTAGGGCGTGCCCGTCCATCCTGCCGGCGGTCTGCGGCAGTGAAGACCCTGGCTTCTTGTTCCGCTGTGAACCATCGAGGGGGATTGGTATGGATCGTGCCCAGGTCGATCGGGTTCGCCGTGCGCTGCGGCGGCGGCCCAGGCCACCCTGGAGAGTGCTGTGGCGGGTTGGGCCACCCGAGCGGTGGGCCGCCGCCCGTACCACGCGGCCACGGTGGCGAGTGCGGTTGATGCAGCTGCAGAAGGGTTGGGATCTGCTGTGGACGCAGCGGCTACGCCGCGACCTTGCCCCGATCTACCGGCTCGTCGGCTGCCGGCGTGGCCGCCACCGCGACGCCCACCTGCTCGCCGACGACCTCGTCGGCAGCCCGCTCGGCGATGACTACCCCGAGCTGGCCGTCTGCGAGGTCTGCGGTCGGGCCGTCGAGTGGCCCAACGGCATGCCCGCCCTAGTGCGCCGCGAGCAGGAATAAGAGGCTGCCACCACCTCGTAGCCCTCTGCCCACGCGGGGCGCCAAGGGCGGCGCCGCGCCCCGTCTTCTGGGGTCGCCGGATGGTGCTGCCTGGTGATGCTCGGACGCTGCGAGTGCGTCGCCTGCGTTGACGGTGCCAGCGCTGGATCGAGTTCTACGGCCAGGTGTTCGGGGCGACCGAGCGGATGCGCATGCCCGAGCCCGAACACGGCGGGCAGCGCCACTACGGCCTCACTGCCTTGCGCTGTGAACAGGTTCGGTTCGCTGTCATATCCGCTCCGTACGATTCCGTTCAGAGCGATCTAGGATCACGGGAGGGTAGGGTCAGTGACCGAGGCCAACCTTGGGCGTTGGTTGTCACTGGGCGTGCGACGCGCCCGGCTATCGTGTCCAAATTACATCGGTGTACTTTAAGTCCTTGGCGCGAGGGTGGTAGCTTCCCCCCATGATTGACCGTCTTGAGCTGGGGATTTATCTCGACCACAACGCGACCACGCCCCTTGACGAGCGCGTGCTGGACGCGATGGAGCCCTTCCTGCGGGGCGGTTTCGGCAATGCCGCCAGTACTCAGCATGCCTACGGCCGGTTCGCGGCGGACGCCATCGGGCGGGCGCGGGCTGAGGTCGCCGAGCTGGTTGGGGCATCGCGGCAGGACATCACCTTTACCAGCGGTTCCACCGAGGCGAACAACCTGGCCATCAAGGGGATCGCCCTCGCCAGCGAGGGGCGCCGCCACCTTGTCGGCTGTACCACCGAGCATCCTGCGGTCCTCGAGCCACTCGCGTGGCTTGCCGCGCGCCACTTCAGGGTGACGTTGGTCGGGGTCGACCCTGATGGCGTGATCGACCTTGACGCCCTCGAACAGGCCATCGGTCCGGAGACGTTACTGGTCAGCGTGATGGCGGCCAACAACGAGACGGGCACCTTGGCGCCGCTGCGCCAAATCGCCCGAATTGCCCACCAGGCGGGCGCGCTTTGCCACACCGACGCCACCCAGCTTGTGGGCCAGCTGCCGCTGGCCGTAGATGAGGCCGAGGTGGACCTACTGTCACTCTCGGCCCACAAGCTCTACGGGCCGAAGGGCGTCGGCGCCCTCTACGTGCGTCCTCGCCTGCCGGTGGCGATTGAGCCGCTGCTGCATGGCGGCGGGCACGAGCGCGGGCTACGCAGCGGGACCATCAACGTGGCGGGCTGTGTCGGGCTCGGCGCCGCTGCTCGTCTCGTCACCAGCCAAGGCCAGGAAGATGCACGTCGGATGGGGCGGCTGCGCGACGAGCTGCACCGCCGCCTTGCCGCAGCGGTGGACGGCGTGCGGCTCAATGGCCACCCGTCACGTCGTCTGCCCAGCACGGTGAATCTCTGCTTTCTTGACGCCGATGCCGACGCCGTCATGGCCAACATGCCAGGCCTTGCGGTCTCATCCGGCAGTGCGTGCAGCTCTGCCACGCCAGGCCCGTCTCACGTACTTGAGGCCATGGGCCTGTCTCCCGCCGATGCGATGGCTTCCATCCGCTTCGGAGTTGGCCGCCACACGACCGCCGATGAGATTGACCGGGCGGTTCCCCAGGTCGTCCAAGCCGTCACCCGGGTGCGGGCGCTTTCTGATCCCGATCTGGGCCATGCGAGGTCGGCGTGAGCAGCAGGCTGCTCGCCGCCGCCGCGTCCCCTACGTTCGCTCGGCACGAGACCTTTCACCCCCGGTACGGATGGCTGCACAAGGGATTCGCTGCGGCGCACAACGACCACGGGGTTTTCACGGCGCCCAACGCGACCGTGACGCTGGGCGTCGGCAAGAACATGGTCAACGCCATTCGGTACTGGGCGCAGGCGTTCAAGGTCCTTGAGGACATCCCGGACCCCACCCGGCCGCGGGTTTCCCTGCTGAGGCCATCGCCGTTCGGTGAGGCCTTGCTGAGCGAGGATGGCTGGGACCCCTACCTGGAGGACGCCGGCAGCCTGTGGCTCCTGCACTGGCAGCTGCTTCGACCCCCGTCGCTCGGCCCGGCCTGGTGGGTCGCCTTCAACGCCCTCGCGCCTCACCAGTTCACCGAGGCACAGCTGGTCGCGCAGGTGATCGAGCTCGCTTCGGCCGCCGGCTGGCCAGCTGTGGTGGAGGGCTCGGTCAAGAAGGACGTCGACTGCGTGCTGCGCATGTACGCTGCCCGCCAGCGGGGCCGCCAGGGTCTTGACGACGTGCTGGACTGCCCCTTCCGGGAGCTGGGGCTGGTTGAGGCCGTAGCAGGCGAGGCCAACGGCTGGCAGTTTGTCTTCGGAGAGAAGCAGAACCTCCCCGACTCGATCCTGGCCTACGCCTGCCTCGACTACGCCGGGCAGGTCGCGCCGGAGGCGGCGTCGATCAGCATCGCCCGTCTTGCAGCCGATCCCGGAAGCCCAGGTTGTGCCTTCAAGCTCCCTGAGGCCGCGCTCTACGACGCCCTCCGACGAGCCGCAGCCGCGACCGATGAGCTTGCGGTGGTCGAGACAAGCGGCCTTCGCCAGCTGCTGTTCCACGGCGCTCCGGCACGGCTGGCCGCCAAGGTGCTCGAGACCCACTACCGTCAGACGACCGGCTCGACTCGCAGATGGGCCGCCGCACACGACAAGCTCGACCTGCAGGGTGCGGGAGAGCAGATCTCCGAGCAGTCCGCCCACCCGCCTCCAGGCCGCGCGGCTGGCCCCCACCGGGAGATGGAAGCCGAGGCTGCCTCGACCGAGAGGCCTCAGAGGCCAGGACCTCCCGAAGTCACCGCAGAACCGCCTGGGGCGCAAGGCAAGCGTCGACGGCCCGGTCGTAGGCAGCCGAGCCGGCCATTGGCGGAAGCACTCCGGGTCCGTCGACAGTTCCTGCGCTCGGCCAACGTCGAGCGCGACGGAGGAACACCGGACGCCGCCGACTACGTCCCAACCGATCGGGCGCTTGAGGTGCTGCGCCGCATTGTCCGAGCCATCAGCGAGCCATCCTCAAGCCGAGCGTGGTCACTCACCGGACCCTACGGGGCAGGCAAGTCGTCCTTCGCCCTGTTCCTCGACGCCCTGACCGGCCCTCGCCATGACGTGGCACGGCTACACGCCGAGGCTGCGCTCGCGCTCGCCAATCCGGAGCTGCTTGGGGCACTCGAGGCGGGGCGGCACGCGGTGGGCGCTGACGAGCGCGGGTTTATCAGGGCTGTCGCGACAGCGCAGCGCGAACCGGCGAGCGCCACCGTCGCTCGCGCGCTGCGCATTGGGGCCCAGCGCTACTGGCCGACACGCCTTCCCGCCGACGTGGCGCAAACGATCCGACGCCTTGAGGAGTCACCCGCCGACGCTCGCCTGATAGGGGCCCTGCTCACATGCCTGGCAGGCCACGCGCCCGTCTTGCTCGTCGTCGACGAGTTCGGCAAGAACCTGGAGCACTTCGCCGACGTAGGGGCCGAGGCCGACCTGTTCGTGCTCCAAGAGCTCGCCGAGCGAGCCTCCGGAATCCACGGCCATCCCGCCTTCATCGTGACGCTGCAGCACCTCGCGCTTGAGGACTACGTCTCGAGAGCCTCTGGCGTGCAGCGTCGAGAGTGGAGCAAGGTCCAAGGGCGCTTCGAGGACGTCCCCTTCATCGAAAGCGGCGCGAGCACGCCACGACTTGTAGCAGCCGCGATCGACAGCACCAATGCACCGGTCGAACTCCGTGAGCGCATCAACGCCTGGGCCGAAGCGACCCAGATCACCTGCGAGGAACTCGGTCTTCGGCCGGTGCTGCCCGGGGGCAGCGAGGCTCTGCGGGCCTGCTACCCCTTGCACCCCGTGACCCTGGCAGCGCTTCCTGAGCTGTGCGCCCGCTACGGGCAGCACGGGCGCACGCTGTTCACCTTTCTGTCCAGCGGCGAACCACACTCGCTCGCCACATTCCTCGAGGAGGCGAATGCAGCTGGCCCGTGCCTGCCCGTCGTCGCCCTGGATCGGCTGTACGACTACTTCCTCGAGTCGGTCGGCGCCATGGTGGCCGCCGCTAACGATGGAACGCGGCTGCTGGAGGTCGCAACGCGCATCCGCGAGGCCCAAGGGTTGGACCCGGAGGATGCACGCTGCCTGAAGGCTGTCGGGCTGCTCAACCTGGTCAGCCAGGGCGGCGCCTTGCGGGCATCCGCGGCGATGGTGGCGTTCGCGCTCGGCCCAGCCGATGCTGAGGGCGACGATGGCGCCGAGATTCGGGGACGACTGCGGGACCTGGAGCGCCGCGGCTTCCTGACCTACCGGGCCTTCGCCGACGAGTACCGGATCTGGGAGGGCACGGACTTCGATCTCAAGGCGGCGGTCAGTGCGGCGAGAGAGCGGCTCCGAAGCCAGCCGCCAGCAGGGCTGCTGCAACGCCTGAACCCGGTGGGCCCGATCGTGGCTGGCCGCCACACCCAGCGGGTCGGCATGCTGCGGTGCTTCGACGCGGCCTTCGCCGACGCCGGCACGGGCGCGGTCGCGCCGCCTGGCCCGAAGGACTCGGCGGACGGGCTCGTTGTTCACTTCATCGGCGACGAGGCCGAAGCGGCGCAGCTGCAGGTGTCGAGCAGGGCCAAGCCGGTCGTGATCGCCACAACCCCGGCCTTCCCGCGCATCACCGAAGCCGCCGTCGACGTGGCTGCCGTGCTGGATGTACTGACGCAGCGAGAGGTCCAGGAGGACCGGGTCGCGCGCCGCGAGCTGCAGGAGCGAGCAAGCCTGGGCCGTCGTCGCCTCGCCCAGTACCTGGCCGAGGGCTTCGGACCGAGCCAAGCAGGAACACGCTGGTACCTGGCCGGCACTGGCGAGGAACTCGACGGCCGCCAGGGGCTGTCCCGGATGCTGTCGGCGCTTTGCGACCGGATCTACTGCGACAGCCCCCAGATCCGCAACGAGATGCTGGGACGGCGTGAGCTGACGTCACAAGGGGCAAAGGCCCGCCGCGACCTGCTAGAGGCCATGATCCGTCACGGCGCCAAGGAACGGCTGGGCCTGGAGGGCTTCGGGCCTGAGCGGGCGATGTACCAGGCGACGTTGCTGCACGACGAGCTTCACCGGCGAAGCAGTGACGGCAGCTGGCTGTTTGGGAAGCCCGGCTCCAAGAGCACCCTTCGCCCGGCCTGGCGGGCGGTGAACGCACTCATCAACGAGGCAGTCGAAGCACAACTCAGCGTCGACCGGCTCTACAGCGCGCTGATGGCGGCCCCGATCGGGATGAAGGAAGGTCCAATCCCGGTGCTGGTGACCACTGTGCTCCTGCACCGTTCCGACGATGTGGCCCTCTATCAGGAAGGGACCTACCAGCCCCGCCTGACCCCTGAGATCGTCGAGCGGTTGGTGAAGACGCCAGAGCGCTTCTTCGTACGGCGTTTTGACACCGGCGGCAGTCGGCGCACGGTCCTGGAGGCGCTCGCCGAGGTGGCAGGTACCACCCGTCCCGTCCGCGGGCGCAATGCCTCCGTGCTCGCCGTGGCCGCGCCATTGCTCGTGCTCGTGCGCTCGTTGCCCGAGTACTCCAAGCACACCAAGTCGCTTTCGGCGCAGGCCCAAGCCGTCCGGGCCGCATTGGTCACCGCCCGCGAGCCCGACGAGCTCATCTTCTCCGCCCTCCCGGCGGCATGCGGCGTCCCGCCGTTTGCCCCGGGTCGCCAGGTCGCGCCCGCCCGAGTGGCTAGGTACGCAGCGCGACTTGGCGCCGCGGCCGATGAGCTCCGAGACGCCTACGGTGCCCTGCTGCAGACCATCGCCGCCGCCCTGGCCGCCGAGCTCGGCTTGCCGGAGGGCCTTGCTGCGCTACGAGCCGACCTCCGCGGCCGGGCTCGCCGGCTCGCCGGGCAGGTCATCGACCCTCGGCTCCGAGCGTTCCTCGTCCGGGCTGCCGACGAGCAGCTTGACGACGACGACTGGCTTGAAGCGATCGCCCTCAACATCGCCGATGGGCCACCGGGGTCCTGGCGGGGCGACGACCTGGAGCGCTTCCGGATCCAGCTGCACGATCTCGCCGGCCTGCTGCGGCGCGTGGAGGCGCTGCACTTCGATGCCATGGCCGCGCAGGGGGAGGGCTTCGAGGCCCGCCGGGTGACCGTGACGGCGCCTGACGGAGCTGAGACGAGCACGGTCGTCTGGGTCGACCGCAGCCGGCTTGAGTCGCTGTCGTCCATCGCCGACGAGATGGCGGTCAAGGCCCAGCACGTCGCTGGACCGCAAGGGGCCGAAGCGCTGCTCGCCGTGCTCGCCGAGCGCACGCGAAGCCCCAACGCCAGTTCCGCAGGACAGACCATGCTTCTCGACAAGCGGGGTCGAGCCTCCGGCCAACCCTCAAAGGAGCGCGCCCATGGCTGAATCAGCTCAGCCGGTTCGCCACGTCCTTGGCATCTCCGGTGGCAAGGACAGCGCGGCCTTGGCCATCTACCTGCGGGACAAGGTCCCGAGTATGGAGTACTTCTTCTGCGACACGGGCTCCGAGCTCCCCGAGACCTACGAGTACCTGCAGCGGCTCGAAGCGGTGCTCGGCCAGCCGATCGTGCGGCTCAACGCCGAGCGAGGCTTCGACCACTGGAACTGGGTCTTTGGCGGAGCGCTCCCCTCCCCGCAAATGCGCTGGTGCACCAAGAACATGAAGCTCAAGCCGCTCGAGGCCTGGATCGGCGACGTGGAGACCTACACCTACATCGCCATCCGAGCCGACGAGCACCGGGAGGGCTACATCTCCCGCAAGCCCAACATCCACCCCGTTCTCCCGTTCAAGGAGGCCGGGATCGTCAAGGATGACGTCCTGCGGATCCTCGATGACGCGGGCGTCGGCCTGCCGTCCTACTACGAGTGGCGCACCCGGTCGGGCTGCTACTTCTGCTTCTTCCAGCGCAAGGCCGAGTGGGTGGGGCTCGCCGAGCACCACCCTGAACTCTTCCAGCAAGCGGTCGCCTACGAAGAGAAGCAAAGCTTCGAGGACCGGGCCATGAAGGGGCGGCAGTACACGTGGTCGCAAGGGGAGACGCTCCGCGAGCTGCTCGCCCGCAAGGACGAGATCATGGTCAAGCACAAGGCGGCGGTGAAGCGGGAACGGCGCCAGCGCACCAATCTCCCGCTGGTCGAGGTCTTGAGTGACGTGCTCGACGACGAGGACGACACCCTGCCCTGCCAGATCTGCCACCTCTAACGCCCGATGCTCTAGCCTCTTGCCGTGGCCCTTCGCGACCTTCATGGCATCCGGCCGCTGTACATCGTGCCCCGCGACGACCTCGTCTCGGAGGTCCTCGTCCCATGCCTGCAGTCGACCACCAGCCTGTCGTGCATGTTCGGCTACTTCGGCAGTGCGGCCCTGCGCGACATCGCCCCCGGGCTGGCGGTCTTCCTCGGGCGCTCAACCGAGCGCATGCGCCTGCTCGTCAGCCCAAACCTCAGCGCCGACGACCTCGAAGCAATGCGCACCGGGGTGACGACCCCGGCCGAGGTGCTCGAACGGCGTCTGGCTGAGCTGCTCGGCGAGGCGGCGGTGAGCGAGAGCGCGCTGGTCCGCCATACCCTGGAGTGCCTGGCCTACCTGCTTGCTGCTGGGCGTCTTGAGGTGAAGGTGACCTACCTTCCGGACGGGCTGTTCCACGACAAGGTCTGGTTCTTCGCCGACGCAAGCGGCGCCGTCGTCGTCCACGGGTCAAGCAACCTCACGGTGGCTGGGCTGACGAGAAACCACGAGCAGATCCGTGTCGAGAAGTCCTGGAGCGGCCAAGACCAGGCGACCGTCATCACCGAGCTGGCTGAGGAGTACGAGGCGCTGTGGGATGGTCGCCGCGAATACGCCGTCGTCCTGGATCTGCCGCTGGCCATCGAGCAGAACCTCATCAAGCAATACGAGCCCGACACCGCCCCGACCCACGCCGACTTCGAGGCGGCCTGGAAGCACGACTACCTGCGCGGCTTGGCCCCGCTGCCGGCGGCGGCGAACCAGTCACCCATCTCCACGCCGGCGCCGCAGTTCATGATTCCTCCCCACCTGGAGTGGGAGACCGGCGACTTCGCCCACCAAGGTGTTGCGGTGCGCGCCTGGGAGGAGGCCGGCCGCCGCACCATCCTGGAAATGGCGACAGGGTCCGGCAAGACGGTCACTGCCCTGGTGGGCGCCCATCGGCTCTACGCCGAGCAGACCCCGCTCCTCGTGGTGATCGCCGTGCCCATCCTTCCCCTAGTGCGCCAGTGGGCCGATGAGGCCCGGGCGTTCGAGCTGGGTCCGGTCATCCCCGGCGACCAGGCGACTCGACGCGCCAAGCTTGCCGCCGTCGAGTCGGCGCTGCGCCGGCTGCGCCTGCACGCGGCCACCGTCGAGTGCCTCATCGTCACCCACGACCTGCTGTGCGACCGCGAGTTCCAGCAGCTCGTCGCCCAGCACCGCGGGCCGTCGTTGCTGATCGCCGACGAGGTGCACAACCTCGGCAGCCCCTCCTTCCGGTCAAGGCCGCCCGAATGCTTCTCGGCCCGGCTGGGCCTGTCGGCAACCCCCGTCCGCCAGTACGACGACGAGGGCACCGCCGCCCTCGTCGACTTCTTCGGAGACATCGCCTTCTCGTTCACCCTCCAAGACGCGATCGGCACCTGCCTTGTTCCCTATGACTACTATGTGCATCCCGTCGCGTTGACCCACGACGAGCTCTCCACCTGGTTCGAGCTGACCACCCAGCTCAACCGGCTGATCCGGAGGGCCGACGAGGGCGACCATATGACCGAACGCCGCATCCAGCTCCTGCGCAACAAGCGCCGCCTGGTCCTCGAGGACGCCACCGGCAAGCTCGATGCGCTCGAAGAGGCCCTGGCCCGGGCGGGGCCGCGCTCCCTCCGGCATGCCCTCGTCTATGCGACCGACAAGCGCCCTGAACAGCTCCGAGCGATCAATCGGATGCTGCGCCAGCTTGGGGTTCGGTTCCACCAGCTGACCGATGCCGAAACGTCACGACCCCGCCTGGCCGGTGAGGTCCTGGCCGCCTTCCGACAGGGCGACCTGCAGGTCCTGACGGCCAAGCGCGTGCTCGACGAGGGCGTCGACGTGCCCGAGGTGGCGACCGCGTTCATCGTGGCCAGCACCACCGTCGAGCGCCAGTGGGTGCAGCGACGCGGCCGAGTGCTTCGCAAATGCGATGCCATCAACAAGCACCACGCCGAGCTGCACGACTTCTTGGTGGTGCCGCCAGCCGACGAACTCGGCAGCGACGACGACGTCCGGAACCTGCTGCGGGGCGAGCTTGACCGCATCAGCGAGTTCGGTCGGCTCGCCCGCAACGCCGCGGCGGCCGATGGGGCGCTTGCGGTGATTCACCCAATCGTGATCGAGTACTTCGGCTAACACCGGTCGCAGGGGAGAATCGGGATGGCGGTGAACCAGGCGCAGCTCGTCGCCACGTTGCGCGAGCAGATCGCGGCCATCGACGAGGCCGAGCGCTGCACTGGCTACCGCCAGGAGCTGCTCGAGACCCTGGCAGGCATCCTCGAGATCGAGCGCACCAGCAAGCTGCAGCGCATGTCGGCTCCGCAAGCCGTGACCGGCCAGTGCGAGAACCTCGGGTTGATCCTGCTTGAGAGCGGGTGGCGAGGATGACGGGACCGGCGGCCGTCAGCTCGTTCAGGGCCGCAGGGAGCTGAGGCGGTGCTGCTCCTACGCCGGGCTCATTTCGCGAACTTCCGCCTTCTCAGGGACGTCGAGCTCAGCTTCTCGACCGACTTTGCCAAGCCCCTGACGGTCATCCGGGCCGCGAACGATTCCGGCAAGACCACCATCCTCACAGCGTTGCAGTGGGCGTTCTTCGGCGACGGCGTTTTGCCGCAGCTACCTGGCCGACCCTATCGGCTGCACCCGATCGACTGGGACGCGACCGCGGCGCCGCGAGTGCCGATCAGCGTGGAGGTGGAGTTCGAGGTCACCTCCGAGACCGTCTTGCGGGAGGGCGCGACGGTCGAGGAGCGGGAGGACTTCCTGCTTCGCCGCAGCTGCACCGAGCAGCTCAGCGAGGACGGAACCAGCGGCCGCGGCCCGTCGACCCTCGTCCTGTACCGGCTACTGCCGGCAGGTGACGAACCGGTCGCCAACCCGAACCTGGTGCTCGAGGACAAGCTCCCATCCAAGCTTCGGGAGGTGTTCTTCACCGACGGCGACCGCGCGCTCGCCTTCATCGAGGCCGGCACCACCCAAGGCAGCAAGCGGACCAGGGTGCAGCACGCCATACGAGCCTTGCTGGGCTTGGACCTCATCGAGGACGCGCAAAAGCACGCCAAGGCGACGCTTGCGGAGATGAACCGGGCCGTCAAAACCATGAGCCCAAACACCGAGGCTGGCAAGCTCGGGGAGCGGCTCGCGGAGATCGAGAGCGAGCTGTCCGAAGCTGAGGACGCCAAGAGGAACGCCAAAGAAGCACTCAGCCGGCTGGAGCTCCAGATTCGAGAACTCGACACCCATATCGCCGAAGCGTTGCGGCAGGGCAACCGGGATCAGCTCGAAGCCCAACTGCGCAGCGCCGAAGAGGAGCTCAAGGCCGCGGAGCGGACCGAACGCGAGCTCATCCGGCGCCACAGCGACCTGTTCAAGGACACTTTCCTGGTCGTCGACCTCATGGCGCCGCAGCTGCGGAAGGCGAAGGACCTCCTCGTCGGGCTCAGGGAGCGCGGAACGATCCCCAAGAAGTTCCTACCCGTCCTTGAGGAGGCGCTGGAGCACGGCACCTGTGTATGCGGAACGTCGCTCGCCGAGAACACCCCCGCGCGCACACACGTCTGCGACCTGATCGAAGAGCACCGCAGGGCGGACGATATTGCCGACCGCCTCACGGACCTCAACACCCTCGCGGCCGCCAAGTACGTGTCACTGCTTGAAACTGACGCCGAGAGCTGGGCGGCACGAGCCCGAAGCTCCTTCCAGCTCGTGTCGGATGCTCGGCGCGCCCTAGACTTGGCGCGAGAGCGAGCCAAGGAACTCGACGAGCAGCTCAAGGCGCTCCCCGATACCGCGATCGCTGACCTAGTCAAGCTCAAGACCGAAGCCGAGGAGCAGAAACGAGTACAGACCCGGGCCGAGCGAGACGCCGAGATCAAGATCTCCAGCCTCGGCCGAGAAAAGACTGAGCTGACCGCCAAGCAAGACAAGCTGCTCCGGGCGGAGCAGAAGTACAACCGGCTGCGAGCCAACCTCCAGGCGACCAACGACGTCCACCGCATCCTGAACGCCACCTACACCGCGATCCAGCACGGCAAGATGCGGGAGGTGAGCGAGCAGATGAACCGCTTCTTCCTCGAAATGATCGTGGCAGACACCGCCCAGCACGCGATCATCCAGAAAGCGGAGATCACCCCCGACTACGACATCGTCGTCACCGGCCCCCAGAACCGCACACTCGACCCCGACCGTGACCTCAACGGCGCGTCCAGACGGGCGCTCACGCTGGCGTTCATCCTCGCCCTCACCAAGGTCAGCGGCGTCCGCGCACCCAATCTCATCGACACCCCCCTGGGCATGACCAGCGGAGACGTTAAGGAGTCGATCCTGCGCACCGCCGCGACCCACTCCACGCAGCTCATCTTGTTTTTGACCCGCTCCGAAATCAGGGATGTCGAACACCTCATCGACGCCTTCGCCGGCAAGGTCTGGACGCTGAGCAACAGCGCCCACTTCCCAACCATGCTGGTCCACGACCCTGGCAGCGTCCTGCAGGGGCTGGTCTGCTCCTGCAACCACCGACAACTCTGCGATATCTGCGAGCGACACCGCGATGCCAGCAGTGACCTCACCCGGCGGTCCGCATGAGCTACAACCCCTTCGCCCAGTACGACTTGCGCGTCCCCACGCCCTTCCACGACGACATCAGTCGCTTCTCCAGAACGTTCAAGACCGCTGGGGAGAAAGCCAACCCGCTCGACAGCCCGTTCGAGCGCTACGTCGACGTGTGGATGCTCGCCGTGTGCATCGGAGCGAGCGAGGGACGCACCGTCGACCTAAAAGGCCCGGCCGCCCACCCGTTCATCACCGGGGTGGTCCTTGCCTCCGACCCCGATCGGATTGAGCTCCTCGAGCTGCTGGCCATCGGGCACACCGGTAACCCGTATGTGATCACCGAGCCGAAGCGAGTCATCGACCTCGCCAATGGCTTCGCGGCCGCTGGCATGCCGACCGTGATCGACACGCTGCGCGGCGGGCACAGCCGGCCCCTGTGGAGCATCACCACGCAGCTCATCAATCGGCTGGAGGGTCCGGTCGCGGCAGCAGCCGACTCGGACGAAGCTGGCTGAGTGCCAGATGGGTGCGGCGCCACCGCGCCGCGAGCAAGCGCTACCGGGACACCAGCGTCGCCGCTCGGCGACAATCACAGCCCATGAGCACCTTCTCCGCCGCTATCGAACGGCAACGCACAGCGCTGAGCCGCACCTCCTTGTCGAAACCGGTCGCCGTGGCCTTGGCTGATGGGCTTCTGGCGCCGCACACGTCGGTGTTCGATTACGGTAGCGGGCGGGGGGGCGACATCGAGCGCCTTTGGCGGCTCGGCTACGAAGCGGCCGGGTGGGACCCGGCCTTCTCACCCTCGGCTCCCAAGCGACCCGCCCACGTCGTCAACCTCGGCTACGTGGTCAACGTGATCGAGGACGCTGGCGAGCGCGCAGACACCCTGCTGGCGGCCTGGGACCTCACCCGCTCGGTGCTCATCGTAGCCGCCCGGCTGGCAGAGCAGACCCAGATCCGGCACGCCGCCGAGCACCTCGACGGGCTCGTCACCTCCCGGCGCACCTTCCAGAAGCTGTTTACGCAGGAGGAGCTACGCGCCTGGATCGACGCCACACTCGGCGTGCGGAGCATCGCGGCTGCGCCCGGCATCTTCTACATCTTCCGAGCTAATGAGGCCGCCCAGCGGTACCTCGCCTCCCGTTTCCGCCATCGGGTCGGGGCGCCGCGGGTACGGGTCAGCGAACAGACGTTTGAGGCCGCCCGAAGCCTGCTTGAACCTCTCATGGGGTTCGTCGCCGCTCGTGGCCGCCTTCCCCGGTCCCACGAACTCGAGGGTAGCGAGTCGATCACTGAACGCTTCGGCAGTATCCGGGCCGCCTTCGCCCTCGTCCGACGGGTCACCGGGGCTGCGCAGTGGCAGACGATCGTCGCCGAGCGCCACCGGGACCTCCTCATCTACCTGGCCTTGGCCGCTTTCCATCGGCGACCGGCTTTCTCTGCGCTGCCCGAGGAGTTGCAGTACGACATCCGGGACCTTTTCGGCACCTACAAGGCTGCCTGCATGGCTGCGGATGAGCTGCTGTTCAGCGCGGGCAACACCGAGGCCGTTGACCTCGCCTGCCGGGCTGCCGCCATAGGCAAGCTCACGCCGGAGGCCCTTTACGTCCACAGCTCGACGCTGGCCTTCATGCCGCCGGTGCTGCGGGTCTACGAGGGCTGTGCTCGTGCCCTCGTCGGCACGGTTGAGGAGGCCAACGTCCTCAAGCTCAACCGACGCGAGGCGAAGGTCTCGTACCTGTCCTATCCCGGCTTCGAGCGCGACCCGCACCCGCCGCTGCATAGCGCCGTGGTGGCCTCGCTGTCCAAGCTCCGAGTCGACTTCCGAGACTACCGCGAGTCGGCCAACCCACCGATCCTGCACCGCAAAGAAACGCTCCTGGCTGCTAACCATCCCCTCCGGGGCAAGTTCGCCAGGCTGACCGCTCAGGAGGAACGCTTTGGGCTCTACACGGACCCGAAGGCGATTGGGACAAAGGCAGGATGGACGGAGGTCCTAGCCCAGGCTGGCGTGCAGCTTCGGGGACACCGGGTCCTACGAATTCGACCTGCCTTCAAATGACTTGGGACTTGGGAAGGTTGGCGTCTGGCCGCAAAAGAGAATTGTCGAGGAGGGTAAGAAATAGCCCAGGTCCGGGGCCCGCTCAGCTGACCCTCGGGTCAAGGTCGCGGCACCGCGGGCGCCGCGCCGGGCCGACGCCGGCGACGAAGCCCTACTCGAGTGCTCCTCGAAGCTGTTCCGGTCTAGTAGCACGTCAGTCGTGATTTGGGTGATGCGTGGGTTCGGCCGATCGGGATCTGCGGGGTCATCGGCTGGGGTAGCCCGGCACGATCAGGCCGGATTCGTAGGCCGCGACCACCGCCTGCGTCCGGTCGCGCAACCCGAGCTTGCTCAGGACCCGGCCGACGTGGGTCTTGACCGTCTCCTCCCCGACCACGAGGCGCTCGGCGATCTCGGGGTTGGACAGGCCCTCGGCGATCAGGCGGAGCACCTCGGTCTCTCGCGTGGTCAGCCGGTCGAGCGGGATGGACCGCCGCGACGGCGGCGGCCGAAGGCGGGCGAACTCGGTGATCAGCCGGCGGGTGACCCCTGGCGCGAGGAGCGCCTCGCCGGCGGCGACCACGCGGACCGCGTCGAACAGCCGGTCGGCGGTCACTGCCTTGAGTAGGAAGCCGCTGGCGCCCGCGCTGAGGGCGTCGTAGACATGCTGGTCGAGGTCGAAGGTTGTCAGCATGATGATCCTCGGCCGGTCGCTGTCCCCGGCCTCGGCGGTGATCCGCCGGGTCGCCTGGATGCCGTCCATGACCGGCATGCGCACGTCCATGAGCACGACGTCGGGATGCTGCTCGCGGCAGAGGCGGATCGCCTCGGCGCCGTCGGCCGCGTCGCCGACGACGCAGAAGTCGGGCTGGGACGCCAGGAGCATGCCGAACCCGGCGCGGACGGCCTCCTGGTCGTCGACGACGACGATGCGGACGGGCCGCGGGGAGCTCACGCGGCCGGCTCCGCCATCGGGAGGGTGGCCTGGACCAGGAAGCCGCCGGTCCGAGCGCGACCGGTCGACAGCGTGCCGCCCACCATCGCGGCCCGCTCGCGCATGCCGAGCAGCCCGTGGCCGGCGGCGGTGGCGCCGTCCGGCGGGCCCGGGCCGTTGTCGCGGACACGCAGGTGCAGCGCGTCGCCGGTATAGAGCAGCTCGACGTCGACCGCGGCCCCTGGTGCATGCCGCCTGGCGTTGGTCAGGGCCTCCTGGATGATCCGGTACGCGCTCAGCTGTAGGCCCGCGTCCAGCGGGACCACCCGGCCGCGAACGATCAGGCGGGTGCTGGCACCGCCGGCGTCCCGGGCCTCGTCGATCAGCTCGTTGAGCTGGTCGAGCCCGGGCTGGGGCTTGCGGGTCGGCTCCGTCGCGGCGTCGGAGCGGAGCACGTCAAGCAGCCGCTGCATCTCGGTCAGGGCCGTCCTGGCGGTGTCGCCGATGGCAGCGAGGCGCTTGGCGCCCTCGGTGGGCATGCCCGGCGTGGTCAGCCGGGCGATCTCGGCCTGCACCGAGATCATGGAGATGTGGTGGGCGACGACGTCGTGCAGCTCACGGGCGATCCGCGCGCGTTCACCGCGCGCGGCGTGCTCCAGCAGCGTGTCCGCGATGGCCTGCCTGGTCGCGGTCCGCGCGGCCGTCTGTCCACGAGCGCGGCTGGCGACGCCGAGCCCGGCCGCAATGATGGTCAGCGACAGCAGGGCAACCGGGACGACGCTGCCATTGACGCCACCGCCGGACGGCGCGACCACGGTATAGGAGATCACTCCTACCACGAGCGGTAGCAGGACCGCGCCGGTCACCCACCCCGACCGGCGCTGTGCGAGCAGGTAGACGACGGCGACCTGGGCGATCACGCCGGCGCTGGTGAGCCGCTGATCCAGCGCGAGGGTCAGCAGCGTCGCCGCGGTGATGGTCACCGCCGCGGTCAGGACGGAGGTGCGCGCGAACGCCAGCGGCACGGTCGCGGCCAGGCTCAGCAGCAGCGTGGTGGAGGGACTCCCGGACGCCCGCCCACGCAGGGCCACCTCGATCGTGGCCAGCATGCCGCAGAGCGCGCCGGCGGCGAGCGGCCACCCGGACGCGCCGGTGACCCGTCGGTACACGACGGCCACCCGGTCGACCGCTGCGCTCGCCTGGCTCACACACACATTGTCCGGCCGATGGCACCAGCATGGCATCACCCAGGATCGGGACCTGGGTGTCCCTGGCGTGAGGGATGCGCGCACCCGCGGACCTCGCCGGCGTGGGGGACCGGAAGATCGCTCTTGGCCGTGACGACGCCGAGCTGCCCGCTTCGTAGCCTACCCGCATGAACGCAACCATCGAGATCCGCAACCTGCGGAAGCGCTACGGGAGGACCGTCGCCGTCGACGGCCTGTCGTTCACCGTGGCCCCCGGCAGGGTCACCGGCTTCGTTGGACCGAACGGAGCCGGTAAGTCCACCACCATGCGGGTGATCCTCGGCCTGGACGCGCCGGACGAGGGCAGCGCGCTGGTCGGCGGCCAGGCATACCGGAGCCTGCGCTGCCCGCTGCGGCAGGTCGGGGCGCTGCTGGACGCCGCGGCCTTCCACCCGGGCCGGCGTGCCCGGGACCACCTGCTGTGGATCGCGCAGAGCAACGGCATTCCCCGGCGCCGCGTCAACGAGGTGCTGGAGCTGGTCGGGCTGGCCTCGGCGGCCCGCCGCCGGGCCGGCGGCTTCTCGCTGGGCATGCGCCAGCGGCTGGGCATCGCCGGTGCGCTGCTCGGCGACCCGCCGGTGCTGCTGTTCGACGAGCCGGTCAATGGATTGGACCCGGAAGGCATCCGCTGGATCCGTGGGCTGCTGCGCTCGCTGGCGGCCGAGGGGCGTGCCGTGCTGGTGTCCAGCCACCTGATGGGCGAGCTGGAGGGCAGCGCCGACCATCTCGTCGTGATCGGCCGGGGCCGGCTCATCGTCGACACCAGCGTGCGTGAGCTGCTCGCCGCTGCCTCGGGGGGCCGGGTCGTGCTGCGCACCTCGAAGCGCTCCGAGGCCATGACCGTGCTCGCCAACGCCGGCGCCACCGTCGCCGTGACCGAGCGCGAAGAGGTCACCGTCTCGGGCCTGCCCGCTGAACGCGTCGTCGCCCTGCTGACCGGGCATGGCGTGCCGTTCTCGGAGGTGGCGGCGCACCGTGCCTCGCTCGAAGAGGCCTACATGGAGCTGACCAGGGACGCGGTCGAGTTCGCCGCGTCGCCGGGCGGGGAGGCGTGATGGCCACCACGACGGCAGACCGCCATGCGGACCGCCATGCGGGATGGGACGGCCGCGACAGCTTCGGCCGGCTCGTCCTCGCGGAGTGGACCAAGCTCAGGTCGGTGCCGAGGTGGGCCATGGCCATGCTGGCCGCGGTCGTGCTGACGGTCCTGGTCTCGGTGCTCGCGGTATCGGGCAGCCGCTACGGCGGTGGCGGGCCGGGCTTTGCGATCGGCCCGGACGGGAGCGGCGTCAGGGATCAGTTCTACTTCGTGCACCAGCCCCTGACGGGGGACGGCGGCGTCACCGCCAAGGTGCTGTCGCAGACAGGGGTGGAGGGGGGGAGCCACGAGTGGGCCAAGGCCGGCGTCATCATCAAGGAGAGCACCAAGCCCGGGTCGCAGTACGCGGCGATGATGATCACCCCGGGCCACGGCGTCCGGCTGCAGTCCAACTTCACCACCGATCGGGCCGGAAGCGAGGCCACCACGGCCCCGCGCTGGCTCAGGCTGACCCGCTCCGGCACCTCCGTCACGGGCTACGAGTCCGCCGACGGTGCCAACTGGACCCAGGTCGGCACGGTCCAGCTGCCATCACTGCCGCGGCGGGTGGAGGTGGGGCTCTTTGTAGCTTCGCCCTCCGCGATCAAGGTCGAGCGGCAGTTCGGCAGCGGGTCGGTGGTTGGCTCGCCAACCTCCAGCACCGCCAGGTTCAGCGACGTGGTCGTGACGGCGGCGCAGCCGGGCCGGCCGGCGCCCTGGAGCGATCAGGCCATCGGTGGGTCCGACCGGGTGCCCGAGTCGCTCCTTGGCAGCGCCACCCAGGCCGGAGGGGTCTTCACGGTCACCGGATCCGGCGACATCGCGCCCCTAGCTGCCGAGCTGCAGGTCGACGGCGTCAGGGAGAGCCTCACCGGTGTCCCCCTCGGGGTCATGGTCATCATCGCCGTCGCCGTGTTGTTCATCACCTCCGAATACCGGCAGGGCATGATCCGCACGACCTTCGCCGCCAGCCCGAGGCGCGGCCGGGTCCTGGCCGCCAAGGCGATCGTCGTCGCCGCCGCCACCTTCGTCGTCGGCCTGGTCGCCAGCTTCGCCTCGGTCCTGCTCGCCCTGCCGATCCTGCGCGCGAACGGCCTCGCGCCGCCCGTCTTCCAGGTCCCGTCGCTGTCGGACGGGCCGGTCCTGCGCGCGATCGCCGGCACCGCCGCGCTCCTGGCGCTGTTGGCGGTGCTGGGCCTCGCCGCCGGCGCGATCCTGCGCCGCAGCCCCGGCGCGATCATCGTCGTCGTCGTGCCGCTGCTCATCCCGCAGCTCATCGCCGGCGCCCTGCCGCTGGCGGCCGCCCGCTGGCTGATGCTGGCCACACCGGCCGCCGGGTTCTCGATCCAGCAGACAACCGTCCAGCGGTACGACTTCGTGAGCAGCATCTGCCTGCCCGAGGACGGCTGCTTCACCACCGGGCCATGGGTGGGGTTCGGCGTGCTGTGCGCCTACACCGCGGTCGCCCTGGCCGCCGGGTTCTGGCTGCTCCGCCGGCGGGACGCGTGAACGCCACGACCGGGGCCGAGCCCCCCGCGGCCGCCATCGGGTGCGGCCACGGCCACCACCTCAGCCGTGCCGTGCACGCCGAGTGGACCAAGCTGCGGACGGTCCCGAGCACCCCCTGGCTGGTGCTCGGGGCCGGCGCCCTCACCCTGGCGGCGAGCGCCGCCCTGACCGCGTCGGTGGACACGTCCTTGTGCCCGTCACCGCTGGAGTGCCACGAGGACACCACCAAGCTCAGCCTCGGCGGTGTCCAGCTCGGCCAGGTCGCCATCGTCGTGCTCGCGGTACTCGCGATCACCGGGGAGTACGCCACCGGGACGATCCAGACGACCCTGGCCGCCAGGCCCCACCGGGCGGCGGTCCTGCTGACCAAGGCAGCGGTCGTAACCACCACCGTGCTGGTCGCCGGCACGCTGGGCGTGCTCGGCTCCCTGGCCGCCGGGCGCGCCATCCTGCCAGGCAACGGGTTCACCGCGGCCAACGGGTACCCGCCCCTATCGCTTGCTGACGGGCCGACGCTGCGCGCCGCGGCGGGCACCGTCCTCTACCTCGGCCTGGTCGCGCTGCTCAGCGTCGGCGTCGGCACAGCAGTCCGGGACTCCGCCGGAGCGATCGTCACCGTCCTCACCCTGCTCTACGTCTTCCCGATGATCGCCACGTTCGTCACCGATCCACAATGGCATGAGCGGCTCCAGAAGCTCGCGCCGATGACCGCCGGGCTGATGATCCAGGCCACCAGAGACCTCGAGCGGCTTCCCCTCCGGCCGTGGGCGGGCCTGGCCGTCCTCGCCGCGTACGCCGGCGCGGCCATGCTCCTCGGGGTCGTGCTGTTCGCGACCCGCGACGCCTGACCAGGCGGTGCCGCTTCACCCCGGGCCGACCAGTTGCGGGTGCGGTGCAGGACCGACCCGCCTGGCGGCACCCGCGTTCGCGCGCTGGCCACTGCTACAGCCCAAGCGGCATGCCGCCTCTGGCCTGCATTCAGAGCCGACAACCTACTAGCCCCAATGCCGGTCAGTTAGGCCGCGTACTGGTGCTGTGACCAGCACGGATGTCGCCCGCTGATGCGGGAGTGTTATACCTGCGGCGGAGCCTCAAGAACGGCGGCCGAGGTAGGTAGTCCCTGACGACTACAGGAGGAGTCAGTGCGCGATCTCCAGAAGATCATCGCGGCACAGGGCGTCGTCCACCTCGTCGCGCCACGGTCAGGTGGGCTGGTGCTCTCCGAAGGAGAACTACCCCTCGTCGGCGGCGTCGCGGACTTCCTCGCTGGCCATGTGGACCAGGGCCTGCGCGACTCGCAGGCCAAGGCTGCGAACTTCGCCGTCCGCGGCGAGGACCGCGCCTTCGGGCTGTGCGACCGGCTGCTCGCTCCCCAGACACAGATCCTGGAGATCTCTCAGCAGCTTGCCACCCAACTCTACGAGGTCATGCAGGGCGACGACCGCGTCTCCGACGGGACGCTTGCCGTTCTGCTCTGCGATGCCACAGATGCTGACGGCGCCCAGCAACGGTTTGTCGCTCTTGTCAAGCTCGACCCCTCCGACGCCTACCGCACGGTCGAGGACACCGACGCCGTCGGCCGGCACGTGCTCCGCCTCGAAGTGGAGTCTGACATTCTGCCCACTGTCCGCGAACGCGTACAGAAGTGCGCGTTCATCCGTGCAGCCGACCCGGCTCTTGAATACCAGATGTTGCTGGTCGACCGTCAGCGCGGGCCGGGCGTGGCGCGGTTCTTCGTTACTGACTTCCTCGGCGCCGAACTCGTCCTCGACTCCGCGGAGCGGACCACTCGGCTCTACCGCTCGCTGCGGCAAGCCCGTAATGAGGTGGCCGACAAGCTCAACACCGGCGAACTCGCCGCCCTCGACCAGGTCGTCGCCGGCACCGTTGTCGCCCGGTCGGTGAACCTCGACGACCTCGTCGAGGCCCTCCCCGTGCCAGAGGAGGCGCGCCAGCGGATTGACGAGCTCGTCTCGCGAAGCCTGCCTGACCGGGAGTTCGACCTCGACCGTGACGTGGCCCAGCGCTTCGTTCGCCGTCGCACCTTCGAAGGCGACAACGGGCTGCGGCTCAGCGTCCCGGCTGAGTTCCTCGAGCAGATGATCCGACCCGCGGATGCCCCCAGCACCGACCCGCATCTACGGCGCTTCATCATCGAAACCCGGACATGGAAGGAGATCTGACCCTCTCCGCCCGGCCACTCGCTGAGTTCGCCGGTCTGCTGGGCGTCAGCGAGGGGGACTTGGCCGGTGTCGAGCGGGCGGGTCGGCTCGCCCATACGTTCCCGGTGCCCGCAGCCCACGCCGCGCGGCTGCGCCCCGAGGAGGCTCGCCGGCTTGTCGCCCACTACGGCAGCGCCGTCCGCGTCGAGTTCCGCACCGGCGATCTCACCGAACTCGTCATCGACGAGAACGTCACCGACGGCGACATCAAGGCGTTCGCCTCTGCCGCTACCTCGGCCGCCGACTACGACATGGTCATCAGCGTCAACAAACGGCAGCTCGTTCACCAGCTCGCCGGTACTCCAGGCGACACGCAGGTGGTGCTGTTCCTGTTCGTTGACGCCGCCTGTACCGCGCTCGGCGGCGGCTTGGCGGCCTTCGAGGCCCAGGTGTGGACCGACCCGAGCCGTCGGCTCTTGCTTCTTGTCCTGGACACCCCGCTGGAACTCGACGGTGAGTATCTCACCGTCCTCGGCGGCCCGGCCTTGGCCCGCGCCGGCGAGGCTGTCGCCCGCTCGGCGCCCGACCCGCAACGCCTCACGGCCGTCCTCCAGGCCCGCGACCGGCACATCGGTTGGGAAACCCGCTGGACCCGGGCGCTCACTCCATGGCATTTCACCGTCGCTGGCGAAGGGAGCGACCCGCGCCTCCTCGGCCTCCTCCGCACCCAACTCGTCAAACTCGCCGTGCTCTACACCTGCGACCGCGCCCGCAGCCGCGAACGCGCGGGCACGCAGCCCGAGATCCGCGCCGAGTACCGCGGCCGTGAACACCTCGCGGTCGTGCCCATCGATGAGCACGAGGCGCTGCCTGAGATCACTGACCGCGACCTCGCCGCCGTCGTTCGCGCCGTCGATTGGTGTTACCAGCGTGAAGGTCGCCTCGGTCAGCCCGACTGGGTCAGCGACCGACTCCCCTTCGTCCAGACCCGGGTCGCCCAAGCCCTGGAAAACCGCCCGGAGTCTGAGAGGTTCCAGGCGTTCGCTACGGCCATGCCCTACCTCATCGAAGGTATCGAATGGCATTGGAAAGCCTTCATCGAGGGCAAGGTGTCCGATTACCTCGACCGCGTGCAGCAGCTCGAGACCCTGGTCGGTGACACCGTCGGCCGGTTCGGACAACAGGCGTCCGAACTCGTCAAGAACCTTACCGACACGATGCTCGCCGCCGTCGCCGTGCTCATCGGCTCGTTCATCGCCGCGGCGTTCGACAAGCCCTTCAACGGTACGCTGTTCCGCATCGGCGTCCTCACCTACGCTGGCTACGTGGCCTTGTTCCCTGGCGCCGTTGGGCTACTCGCGAGCTCGCGACAGCTCGCGCACGTACGCGCTGAGTTCACCGCCAGACGTGCCCGCTACGTTGAGGCCCTCTACCCAGACAAGGTCGACGAGATCGTCAGCTCCCGCATTGACGACGCCATCCGCGGCTACTGGCAGTGGTTTGCCTTCATCATCCTCTGCTACGTGGGGGTCGTCGCAGCTGCAGTGGTGGCTGCGGTACTCGTGCCCCACCACCTGAGGTAGCAGCTACCGGCGTGCGGGGCGACGCGCAGCGCAAGCGCGAGTCCGGCCGCCGAGCCTATCCTTGGCACGCCGCATTGCCGGTCAGCGGCGGCGGCCCGGCGGTGTCCGCACATGACGTTTGCCCAGTGCGGTGGCGGGAAGTCATCACCACAACTGGGCAACCTGCGTGCGCGGGCACCGCGCGGTCGCCATAACTGACGGTCATTGGGCTAGACCGCATCGGACGCTTCGAAGCGTGTTGACGACGTGTCGGGAAGGTCATCATATCCTTCATCCGCTGTAGCAACCGCCTGGACCTCCTCTGGTGTAACGGGAGACCAGTTCGCGTTCGCATTGGCGAAGGAGATGAGCTGATCGATCTCCGAACGGAATCGCGGACCGAGCGACCACAGGCGGCGGGCTTGCCGAAGCCAAGCGGCTCGTGTCGAGCGATTGCCATATGCGGACCACTTGCGCAGCGCGCTGACGACATGGGCCAACCCGCCCTCGACCATGTCGTCCCCTCCGCCGGAAAGACCGAGCTGGAGCTGCGACCATCCAAGGAAGAGCCGGGCGTAATCATCGACGTCAGCGACTGGCTCCAAGAACTCGACAGCCTGCTCATATCGACCCTGGTGGTGAAGGAGCTGGCCAAGTGACGATCGGGACCTAATGTTCGTGTAGTCGCGGCGAAGACTCTCGCGCCACAGTGCCTCTGCCAGCTTCATTCGCTTCTCTCGACGCGCGAGAGCGCCTGCGGTGCCGAGCTCGCGGGCGGCCTGCTGCGCACCGCCTGGCCCGAGCGCGCTCCGCTCCCCCGCTAGCGCGTAGAGCAGGCACGCCACGTTGATCTCCCCGCGGTTCCTCAGGTGCGTCGCGATTCCTTTAAGAGCGCCGATCGACTGTGGGCCCTCCGCGACCGCGTCGGCGGTGATGTCCTCGCGGATGTGGTCGGCCGACGTCATGCTGTCAATCGGCGCGTCGACGGACGCCGAAAGGATGCTCACGACGAGCTGGTTGACCGAGCAGTTCTCGGTCTCGGCGCGAAGCGCGAGTCTCCGGTGCAGCGAGCGTGGAACGCGGACAGAGAACCGTCCGCTGTAGGTCTCGGGTTCTCCCTCGCCACGGGGTGAGGGGATGTCGTTGCCTAGCTCGACCGCAGCGGCGAGCCATGTTTCAAGCGCGCTCTCCAGGTTCGAAAGTGCGTCGCTCAGTGTCGCGCCTTCCGCGAAGCAGCCCGGGAGTTCCGGCACGCGCGCTGCGATTACCCCCTCGTCGGGAATGAGTTCCCGCGACCAGGGGCGGCGGAGCAGCTGCTCAACGGCGTCCTGGTTGTTGTTCCTTGCTTGAACCATCGTGGTCGAAGACCTCCTCGAGCGTTGTAAGAATCCATGTTGTTGTCTTCAGGCCGAGCACCTTGCTCCTGGTAGGGATCGTGATCGGAGGTGCCGCTGGGCGCACCGCCAGCCACTGCGACCCCTTGCCTCGGTTCCTGTCGATCTTGTAGCCCAGCGCTCGGCACAGTCTTGCCACAGCCTCCGGGGTGGCCGACCTGCGATTGAGTCGGAACTCGGCCAAGGCCCGCTGCGCGGCGGACCGGTCATACTGAAGGGACATCCTGATCTCCTGCAATATCGGCACCACATGTGGTGCTACCTGATTCAGGTCAAGGTACCTGTCACCACATGCGGTGTCAATCCGCGAGGCAGACCTCAACGGTGGCCGTCCGGGAGGGGGCCGTCGTAGGCCCCCCACTCTCAGGAACAGGCCCGGGTGCTCGACCACGCGGAGCGCGGCCCGCACGGCCGTGGCCAAGACGGCGAGGTCGCCGGGCGGGAGGCGGCAGTCGAGCGGTCAAGATCACAGCCGACAGTCATGTCGGGCCAACTATCTCTGGCAGAGTGGGCCACCTTGCGTTGGCAGCGCGCTCGAAAGGCCAGGAGCAGGGATCGCTCTGGGGCCAACTATCGGCGTCAGTCACAGCCGGCTCTAGATGATTGATTCCAAGGGGTCGTTAGTGGTCGTAGGCGAGCAGGGACCTGGCGGTCGGCTGGCCGGTGTGGTCGTTGTGCCAGATCGCCGCGGTCAACGCGAGGATGCGTTGCAGCACCCGCACGGTCACCCCT
>WNGA01002853.1_pt2 | contig 26157 bp, 30 predicted proteins | sample 5400061 | NCBI WGS metagenome assembly WNGA01 (sample SAMN13153366, study PRJNA577476) | soil metagenome | isolation source: 100 cm soil or saprolite under grassland replicate 2 | place: USA:California | collected 2016-06-15 | reverse complement strand
CCCGCAACTTGCGGTTTTAAGGGATACAGAAGGTGGGCCGAGGGCGGACTGTAAGCCGGGTTCTGTATCCCTTGCGGGACGGCGACCATCTGTCTCGGATGCCGGTTGCCCGGCACCTCTAGCGACCGATACCCGAGGGCTCGGCGAGCAGCCGTAAGCGCCCTCCTATTTGGTCTTGCTCCGGGCGGGGTTTGCCTGGCCGGCCGGTCACCCGGCCGCCGGTGGGCTCTTACCCCACCATTTCACCCTTACCCGACAGTGCTTCTCTAGAGACAAACGCTGCCTGGCGGTGTTATTTCTGTGGCACTTTCCTTCGGGTCGCCCCGACTGGGTGTTACCCAGCGCCCTCGCTCTATGGAGCCCGGACTTTCCTCCAACACGTTATTCACTTGTCGGCGGTCACCCGTCCGCCTCGGCCCGGACTAAGTCTACCCATCTGCCTTGGGTTTCTTAACGCGCTCATCCAGCGCCATGTTTACGAGCTTGTCCGCGCCCTTGTTTTGGCTTCTGTCAACGTGCCGGACCGTGACCCGATCTCCAAATGCTTTGAGAAGCTCTGTTGCGTGGCGGTGGAGCTCCTTCAGCTCTGGCTCCTTCACCTTCCATTTGCCGTTAACCTGCTCGACCACGAGCTTCGAGTCGAGGTAGACCTCGAGCTGGTCAGGTTTCCAGTCCGCGATCGCCTTGAGCCCGTCGATGAGGGCGTGGTACTCGGCCTGGTTGTTCGTCGCAATACCAAGGAAGCGGTGGAATGTGCGCAAGCGCATCCCCTGCTCATCCTCGATCACAACCCCGATCGCGGCCGGCCCGGGATTGCCACGAGCGCCCCCGTCCACGCGCAGCCGCAGTGTCTTCAGGCGAGCACCAGGATGCGGCCGCAGTTCTCGCAGTGGACGAGGTCGTCCAGACCCTTGCGCAGCGTCTGCATGCCGGACGACGTCACAGTGACGCGGCAGGCGCTGCACTGGTTACCCACCACCTCAGCGACAGGAGGATGCACTCGAACGCGCGTGTAGGCCCGCTGGGAGGCAGCGGGTACTTGCTCCCACACGTTGGCCTTCTCGGCCTCGACCTCCGTTAGCTCCGCGCGCCAGGCCTCGAGGTCGGCCCTCAGCGCCGGCTCTTCGGCAGACGATTCGCGACGCGCCGCTTCGAGCGCCGCGGTTGCGGCCCGCGCGGCTTCGTCGGCAACTTCGGCGTCCTCCATGAGACGTAGCTCGGCCTCTTCCTCTTCTGCGAAGCGCGCTTTCATGTGCTGAACCTCATCGGACATCTGCATGAGCTCAGTCGGGTTCCGGATGCGCCCGCTCATCAGCTCCTTCTCGCGCGAGCGAAGGCGGGCTCGATGATCCTCGCGAGCGTGGTCGGACTCGCGCAGACGAGCGGCCACCGCCTGCTGCGCAGATTCCGCCACCCGGAGCGCCTCCTGCAAACGTTCGACCTCCGGATCTGACTGCAGCCTCGTTGAGGCACGCTCGATGTTTTCACGCAGCACCCGCTCTTGCTCGACCAATCGTTGGTACTGAAGCAGGAGCTGGGCGGGCTTCACTGCTGCTGCTTGCGGAGAGGATTGGGCGGCTCGGTGTCGAACCCGATGCGGTGGGCGGTGGCTGCACGATCCTCGGTCGCCACCATCTCGCCGAACCTGGCCTCGTACGCCTCCACGTTTTGGGCCAGCAGCTGCGAGAGCAGCTTCAGGTGGTTTGGGCTCATCCCGACCCGCGAGTAGACGCGGACCAACCCCGGCTCCTCGGGTGCCCACTGACCGAAGTTGAGGACGAAGCCCAGCGGGTTGCCGTTGATCAGGACGGCATCGGTGTAGATGACCTGGCTGGCGCTTTCCTGGACCTTGACGCGAACCGGCAGCTCGCTCATTCGAGTACGACCAGCACCTGGCCCTCCTTGACCACTTCAGTCTCCTTGACGCGGATTTCCTTTACGGTCCCTGCGCGCGGCGCGGTCACGGAGATCTCCATCTTCATCGACTCGAGGATCATCAGTACGTCGTCCTCGGCGACATGATCGCCCGGCTTGGAGGTGATCTTCCAGACGTTGCCCACGAGCTCGGCCTTGACCTCGGTCATCAGGATTCTCTCGAACGGCCGAGGCTCGGGGCGGGCCGCGGTTCCGAATCGAGGGAGAGCTGGGCTCTGGCCTCAGACTGCGAGGCGACGTCGCGGCCGAGGTCGCGACACATCCGAACCGCTTTCTCGACCAGGTCGCCGTTGCTTTCTGCCATCCTCCCCTCCTCGAGGTAGAAGTTGTCCTCGAGACCGACGCGAACGTTGCCCCCCATCGTGATCGCGGCGGCGACGAGAGGCCACTGGTTCCGGCTGATGCCGATCACCTGCCAGTGCGAGCCAGGCGGCAGCGAATCGACCTGGTCCACAAGGTGGCGGGTAGTGCCGGGGATGCCGCCGAGCACGCCCATGATGAGGCTGAACTGGAAGGGAGGGCTGAGGACGCCCATGTCGAGCAGTGGGCGCGTGTTCCCGATGTGGCCGGCGTCGAAGCACTCGAGCTCGGGGCGCACGCCTGCGCTGTTCATCGTCTCCAGGAAGAACTGGATGTCCTTGAATGGATTGGCGAAGACATGGTCGTGATGAAAGGTCTTGCTCTTCTCTGAATAGATCGCGTAGTTCATGGAGCCCATGTTGAGCGCGGCCACCTCGGGGCGCAGGTCGCGGACGTGCGCGATGCGGTCCTCGGCTGGGAGCCCGACGGCACCAGTGGAGAAGTTGATCAATGCGTCGGTGCGCGCGCGGACCTTGGCGAAGATCTCGGCGAACGTATCGACCGCCCAATCGGGCGCGCCATCCGGAGTTCGCGCGTGGATGTGGACGATGGCGGCGCCGGCGTCTGCGGCGCGGCCGGCCTCCTTGCCAATCTCCTCGGGCGTGTAGGGGATGGCGGGGCACTGCCTGCGGGTGGCGAGAACCCCGGTCAGCGCGGCGGTGACGATGACCTTGCTCGTCAATTTCTTCCCTTAAGAATTAGGCCGATTCCGCGCGTTTGGCGCCAAAAGTGCGAAATGCCCGAACGCGATATGCCTCATACCGGGATGTTGCCGTGCTTCCGCCAGGGACGATCGACCTTCTTGCCCCTGGCCTGCTCGAGGCCTCGGACGATCACCCGCCTCGTTTCCGCGGGCTCGATCACGTCGTCGATCATCGCCCAGCCGGCCGCGATGTACGGATTGATCTGGGCCCGAATCGTGTCGAGCATCTTCGCCCGCGTCTCCTCGGGATTGTCAGAAGCTTCGATCTGCTTGTTGAAGATGATGTTGACTGCGCCTTCCGGACCCATCACCGAGATCTCCGCGAAAGGCCACGCCACCAGCACGTCGGGCTCATAACCCTTGCCGCACATCACGTAATAGCCCGCGCCATACGCCTTGCGCATGATCACGGTGACCTTGGGCACCGTCGCCTCCGACGTGGCGTACAGCATCTTGGCGCCGTGCCGGATGATCCCTTCCTTCTCCACCTGCGACCCCACCAGGAACCCTGGTACATCCATCAGGTAGACCAAGGGCACGTTGAATGCGTCGCACATGCGGATGAACCGCGCCGCCTTGTCAGCCGCGTCAGAGTCGAGGATGCCGCCCTTGTGCATCGGCTGGTTCGCCACCACCCCACACGCATGACCGCCCGCCCGCGCCAGTCCGACGACGATGTTCTTGGCCCACGTCGGTTTGATCTCGAACCACGAATCGCGATCGAAGATCGCCTTGATCACGCGCTTGACGTCATAAGCCGCGCGTGGATTCGTGGGCACGATCTTCTCCAGGCCTTCGACCACGCGATCCGGCGGATCCCCGCTGCTCCGGAACGGCGGCGGCTCGGCGTTGCTCGACGGGAGGTAGGACAGGAAGCGCCGGACGGCCTCGATGCACTCGGCGTCGTCGGCGACCTCGTTGTCTCCAACACCTGATTCGTAGCAGTGCACTTGCGAGCCGCCCATGTCATGGTCGGTGACGTCTTCGCCAGTCGCTGCCTTCACCAAACGCGCCCCTCCCAATGACATCGACGAGGTCTCCTTGACCATCGGCACGAAATCAGCAAGGCCTGGGATGTACGCCGTGCCGGCTGCGCACGGCCCCAGCATCGCCGCCACCTGCGGAATGACGCCCGACATCACGACCTGGTCGTAGAACAGATATCCGGTGCCTGCGAATGTCGACCCGGAGGCCTCCTGGATGCGCGCGCCAGCGGAATCGAGCAGCCACACGATCGGCTTGCGGTACCGCAGCGCGAGCTCACGCACCCGCGCGGCTTTGAACTGCTCGCCGACAGCGCCCATCGAGCCCGCCATGACCGTGAAGTCGTAGGCGACCACCCAGACCTGGCGTCCTTCCACCTGCCCATGGCCCGTGACGACGCCATCCGCCGGCGTGCCATCCGCGTCCACCTCACCACCGCGCACAGCCTGTTGATGAGCGAGGAGCCCGAACTCGACGAATGTGTCCTTGTCGAAGAGCAGGTTCAGGCGTTCGCGCACCGTCAGCTTGCCGCGCTCGTGCTGTCGGGCGATCTTCTCCTGCCCGCCCATGGCGAGGTTCTTCTTCCGGCGCCCCTGCAGCTCGGAGACTTTGGCGTCGAATTCCTCGCTCATGCTTGGGGATTCTATTGACAGCAGCGCGCGGCCTACTGGCCGACGAGCATGTCCTGGCGTTTCCGCCACCGATCGAGGAAGCGGTAGAGGTTGCGCTTGGAGAGGCGATCTCGCTCCGCCGGGTCAGTCGACTCCCACAGCCTGTGCTCGTGTTTGATCAACGGCAGGTTCGAGACGACAACCGCGCGCCCGCCGCGATCCCGCAGGCGAAAGCTGAACTCGATGTCGGCGATCCGGTAAAAACGAAACTTCGGATCAAGGCCATCGACGGCAAGGGCGTCGGAGCGGCGAAACGCCATGCAGTAGCCTTCGATGGCGTCGACGTCGGGGCCCGGGTCCTCGGCGAACTCCTTCAGTGTTCCCGCGCCTCGCAGCCCGTAGGGCCCGGCGACCACCACGGTCGGATCTGTGAGCGCCTCCAGCAAGGGCGAGATGGCGTCGCCGGTCAGCTCCACCGCCGGGTCGAACAAGACGCAGATATCGCCCGCCGCCGCTTCGATGCCCGCGTTCACCGCGGTGGCAAACCCCAACGGAGGGTCGAGCGTCAGTGAACGAAAACGCTCAGCCGCACGCGATTGGAGCCAGCCCGCGATCCGGGCGTCGCCAGAGTTGTCGACGATCAGCGCCTCGAAGTCGGAGCGGCAGTGAGTGAAGACCGAGAGCAGCCACCGCTCTGCATCCGGCTTCCAACCGTGGACCACAGTCAGCAGCGTCACAGCGCGAGCCGCGGGCCGCTCTGCGGAATGGACTGGAGCCTTCAGCGCCTGGAGCTCGCTTCCATCGGCGGTGTCCAGCACCTCCCAGCCACCCTCGCGCAGCCGCTCGCGGAGGGCATCGGCGGCGCCGAAGTCGCGCTCCCGCCGGCGCTCGACGCGCTCGGCCAGTAGGCGTTCGGCCTCGGATCGGTCCGTTTAGCCCTTCCTGGCTTTGACCGCGGCGGTCAGTGCGGGCACGATCTTGAGCGCATCGCCGACCACGCCGAGGTCGGCCATCTTCATGATCGGCGCCTCGGCGTCCTTGTTGATGGCGATGATGACCTTCGACGATTTCATGCCCACCGTGTGCTGCATGGCGCCCGAAATGCCGACCGCGATGTAGACACCCGGCCGCACGGACTTCCCCGTCTGGCCGACCTGCATCGAGTATGGGACCCAGCCTGCATCGACCACCGCTCGGCTGGCGCCGACAGCGCCTCCAAGGGCCCCCGCAAGGGCCTCGAGCAGCGGAAAGTTGTCAGGTCCGCCCATACCCCGCCCGCCGCTGATCACGACCTTGGCATCCTCTAGCTTCACCTTCTCGGAGGCTTCGACGACCCGCTCCACGATGTGAGCGCGCTTTGAGCCTTCGCCTATGGAGACTGTCAGCTCCTTGACCTCCGCCGTGCCGCCAGTCTCGGCCGGCTCGAACGACTTCGGCCGGATCAGGACGATCGCGGGCTTGTTGTTGGTTCGCATCGAGGCGACTTTGGCGCCACCAAAGTACGGGACCTTGGCGACGAAGCCCCCATCCTTGGCGGCGATGTCCGCCGCATTCGAGATGAGGCCGACTCCCAGGCGCGCAGCAAGGCGCCCTGCGACCTCGCGCGAGTCCGACGTGAAACCGAAAAGGATGAGATCCGGCGGCTCCTGCTGGTGCAGCAAAGCCAATGCGTCCGTCGCCGGCTCCGCGATGTAGTCGTCGAAAGCCTTGTCCTCGTTGACGTGGACGACCGTCGCGCCGTGCTTTCCCAGCGTCGCGGCAGTGGCCTTGGCGCCGCTGCCCAGAGCGATCGCATCGACGTCGCCCATCTCTCGCGCTTTTGCCATCAGCTCGAGAACGGTCGTCTGCAGCTTTCCCTGGTTGAGCTCCGCATAGACCCACACCTTCGCCACGGCCTAGACCACCTTGGCCTCAGCAAGCACCTGGATGATCCGGTCCACCGCCTTGCCGTCGTCTTCGATGATCTCGCCCGCCTTGCGCGCCTCGGCGTCGGCGACACCCTCGATGGTTTCCGCCGGCTGGCCCGGATCGACACCGAGGTCTCCCAGCCCGATCTGTTTGACCTCTTTCGACCGCGCCGCCATGATGCCTTTGAGCGAGGCATACCTGGGCTCGGCGATGCCGGCGGTGACGGTGATCAGGACAGGCGTCGCCGCCTCCACCACCTCGTAGCCGTCCGCGGTCTGGCGATGGATCTTGATCGTCGAACCGTTGACCTCCACCTTCTTCGCGACGGTGAGCTGCGGCACCCCCAAAAGCTCGGCCAGCATCGGCGGCACCATGCCGGTGCTGCCGTCGTATGACTCCGTGGCGCAGATGACCACGTCAGGTGACTCCGCTTTGATGGCCGCCGCCAGGACCCTGGCCGTGAGCAAGGCGTCCGCGCCCGCGAGCTGGCCGTCGCTGATGAGGACCCCGCGGTCCGCTCCCATCGATAGGCCCTTGCGAATCGCGTCCCGTGCCCGCTCGGGGCCCATCGACACCAGGACCACCTCTCCCCCATGCGCCTCTTTCAGCTGCAGGCCCTCCTCGATGCCACACTCATCGCCCGGATCGAGCACGACCTCTTTGTCGCGCGACACCGTGTTGTCCGCCTCGAGCACGGTGGCGGAGTTGGGGTCGGGCACCTGCTTGACGGTGACGACGATCCTCACAGCAAAGCCTCCAGCGGGGGAAAGTCAGTCAATTATCGCGGCCGCAGGAAGGCGCCATGAAAACGCCGATAGTCATCTGGGGTGTTCAGGCTCTCGAACTGCTCGGGATCCTGCCCGTCGAGCCAGGTGACATCGAGCCTGCTCACCACATCCGCCGCCTTCAGCTCGCCGGCGTTGAGAGCGGCGATGATCACCGGCAGCGCCGACTTTCGGTACGCCGCGCAGACAGGCTCCGGACGCTCGCCGACGCGGGGGATCGCCGCGTCGCACCCGCGTGCGGCCGTCACGGCCATTTGCGCCAGCGCGCCGCTGACATAAGGCATGTCGCAGGCGACAACGAAGCTGACCTCCGTGCGCGCCGCCGCCAGCCCGGCCTCGATGCCCGCGAGGGGGCCGCGGCTGCTTCGCCGGTCGAAGACCAGCCGATATGGGACGTGGTCTTCGAGCTGCTCGGGTTCAGCGAAGGAGATCAGGACGTCTGAGAAGGCGGGCGCGAGCCGCTCCACCATCCAGCGCAGCAGCGTGGTGTCGCCCACCTCGAGCCAGGCTTTGGGCCTGCCCATGCGGCGGCTGTCGCCTCCAGCCAGCACGAGCAGCGTCGCCTCCATCCAACTATCATCGCCGCGCTGTGAGGGCGATCGACTTCCATGTTCACCTGCCGACACCGGATTGGCTGGACGTCTCCATGAAGGGTTACGTGGAGGCGGCCGAGCTGTACTTTCGCTCCAAGGTCGTGCGCGTCTCCCTGGACGAGCTCGCCCGCGACTACGAGGAGCTCGACGTCCTCGCCGTGCTGCTGGCATGGGACGCAGAAACCGCCACCGGCCGGCCCCGCGTCCCCAACGAGCTGGTGGCCCGGGCGTGCCGGGATCACCCCAAGGCTTTTGTTGGCTTCGGCAGCGTCGACCCCCTCAAGGGAGACGCCGCGATCTCGGAGCTCGACCAGATCAGCGAGCTGGGACTGAAGGGCGTCAAGCTCCATCCCTCGCTCCAGGCCTTCGCCCCCGACGACGAGCGCCACTGGCCGCTTTATGAGCGCTGCGAGGAGCTCGGGCTCCTCCTCCTCTTCCACACCGGGACCAGCGGCATCGGCGCCGGCCAGCCCGGGGGGCAGGGCATCCGCCTCGACTACGCGCGCCCTATCAGGCTGGATGCGGTCGCGGCTTCGTTTCCGAGCCTGAACGTGATCGCCGCCCACTTTGGCTTCCCATGGCAGGCTGAGCTCCTCGCGATGGCCCTGCACAAGACCAACATCTACATCGACATCTCAGGCTGGGCCCCGCGCTACATCCCGGCCGAGGTCGTGCGCGACATGAAGGGTCGCCTCCAGGACCAGTTCGTCTTCGGCAGCGACTATCCGTTCATCCAGCCCAAGCGCTGTCTGGATGAGCTGGCCACGCTCGACATCCCCGAAGCCGTGCTTCAGAAGGTGCTCTCCGGCAACGGCAAGCGGCTGCTGGGACTGTCGTAGCCGGCCGTCAGGCGGGCGGAGGCGCGCGCCTTGAGCTTCACGAGCGGCGGTGGCAGCAAAGCGAAAGGCAGCTTGATCACCTCGCCGCTGGCGACCGTGACCAGGCGACCGCTGACGGTCACGGAGGTGAGTGTCGCGGAGGGCTCCTCGGCGGCCAGGGCTGCGGTCGCGGCGGCGGCAGCTCGAGAGCTGTCGACGCGGAGCGTGCCGCGCCCCCGCAGGACGGCGACATCGATCTCCTGCGCTGCTCTCAAAGCTGCCTGAGCTGTCGCCGCCTGGAGGCCGGCGGCGCGTGCGCTGACCGTCGCCGCATCGACCGCGTACGCTGCGACCGGCAGCAACACAATCGAGAGCACCAGCGCCATGAAGGCCAGAACCTGCCCGCTCTGACGACGAATCACGAGGGAGTTCTGCGCGTGCGCCACGGCTCGATCCTCCAGACTGCCGTCGCCCGCAGCGAGATGCGGCTCGGCAGACCCATTGCCGCCCATCCGATGTCGACGATCGCCGACGACGACGCCACCAGCTCACCAGCCCGGCTGAAATCGCCAGCCGAAAGGCGAATGGTCGCCGCTCGCAGAGGGTAGTCAGAGGCCACGGCAGCAAATCGCTGCTGCGCCGCCTCCAGGCCTGCGGCGGCGTCCTGAATCTGCACCACCGCGACCGACCCCAGCGCCAGCATCATCACCACCGGCGCGCACAACGCCAGCTCGACCAGCGCCTGTCCACGGCTCACGTGCGGAACACTTCCTTCTGCAGCACGACATGGGCATGGAGCGGAAGCCCCTCTCCCGAGACTCCCGGCACGACGGCCGGCACCGAGCCGCCCACCTCCACGCGTACTGCTGTTCCGAGGTCTGTGGCGCAGACCCACACCTGGGGCGCGCGAGCCGGCTGCCCCGGACACCAAGGCGACGCTGTGACACCGACCAGGCTCGGCGACAGTGATCGCAGGGCGACGGCGGCCGCGACTGACGGGCCCGCGCCCGCAACTGTTCCCGCGCGGGCGCCCGCAAGCGCAGCTGACCTGGCCGCGAAGGCTTCACTCCCCCACACCGCCAGCTCGACCGCGCCGAGAACCAGGATCAGGACCACCGGCCAGGCGAGCGCAAACTCCAGCAAAGCAGCACCGCGACCATCGAGCCTCACCTCAGGTTTTCCTTCAGCGCGCTCACGGCAGGAAACATCAGCACCGCGAGGAAAGGCAGCAGGACACCAATCGCCGCCGGCAGGAGAACATGGTTGAGGGCTCGGCGGCTGTGGGCGATCAGCTCACGGCGCTGTGCCCGCCGCAGGTCTGTAGCGAGTGCTCGGACTCCCAGCACCACGCCGGTGCCGTACTCACGACTAGCGGAGATGATCGTCGCGAGACTGCCGATCGCCGCAATCTCGACGAGCTCCGAATATTCGATCAGCTTCGATTCGAACGACACCGATCCGGCTACGTGGGCTGCGATCAACAGCCGGCGAAGGTCGGCAGCAAGCTCGCCCTGCACCTGCATGGTGATGGAACCGAGCGCCGACAGCGCGCTGTCTCCTCCGCTGAGCTCGAGCGCGAGCAGCTCGAGCAACGGCACCAGCTCAGCTTCGAGGCGGGTCCGGCGCCGATCGACGGCCGCCTTCAAAGCGAAGTACGGCACACCCAACCCGCATCCGATGCCGAGCAAACAAAGGATGACCGCGGTGCTGCCAGGAACTGCTGCAGCCGAGCTGGCACCCAGCACGGCCAGGCATGCCGCCAGGGCGATCGCAAAAACACAGGCGCGCTCGGGGGTCTCGTTCCAGCCCGCACGCTCGAGCCGCCTTGCGACGCGTTCGCGCGCCCCACTCATTCGCATCACGCGGGCGAACGCCGCCCGAAATGCACGCCGAGACAGCCAATCGGGCGGTCCGGTGACACGCCCTGCTGCCAACAACACCGAGCCGCCGCACATCACTCCTGCCGCCGCAGAACCAGCCAGCAGTGCAGGCTCATGCATCGCTGAGCCTTACGCGCTGCAGGCCAGGCAGGAGCAGCAGCTGCTTCATCCATAAATACGCGGAGCCCATCACGCCCAGCATCGCGAGCAGGAAGGCCTGTCCGATCGGCGTGTGGTAGGCATCCAGGTAAGGCGAGTGCAGCGCCGACAGCACGACCAGGAACGCGACCGGGAGGGCAACGATGATGCCGGCGGCAGAGCGTGCTTGCACCTGGAGCGCGCGCGCTTCACGCTCGACCTCCTGCGCGCCGCTGACGGAGGCCTCCAGGTCTGCGAACAGCGGCGCCAGCTCACCCCCGCTTGGGCCGTGGATGAGGACCGCGGCTGCGAGCATGTCGAACAGCGGCTCGCCGATCCTGGCCCGCGCCGAGCTCCAAGCCTGCCGGCGCCCGATCGAGGTCGCGGCGATGGCCCGAAACTCGGAGCGCAGCGGAGCCGGCCCCCGTTCACCGAGCGCGGCCAGTGCCGCATGCACGCTGGTCGCGCCGGTCTCGAGGAGCTGCCGGAGCATGCGCACGGAGGCCAGGACGGCATCCTGCCGGACCACCTGGCGTGCGCGAGCACGCGACGATATCGCGCCGCGGACCAAAGCCACCGAGCCGATTGCGCCAACAGCGGCGAGCGCCGGCAATCCTGTGAGCAGCGCCGCCGCCAGGCCCCCGGCGAGTGCGAGCAGCACCTGCATCAGCACGAGGCTGCGTGCGCTGTGCGGCCCGAATCCAGCACTGGCTCCGAGCGCGTTCTCCTCGGCCAGGCCTTGACGCAAGTATCGGCGCCACCAAGACACCCTTGCGGCGTCGTCCGGCACGGATGGAGCCGGAACCGCTACGGCAAGGATTGCAGTTACCACCCCGAGGCCGGTGCACACTGCCGCGGCAGCCTCAAGCATCGAAGCCATCGAGCACGCACGACAACCCATCGACCGACGCCAGCTTGGCGCGCACCCGCTCTGGCATCGCCTCGAGCGAGCTGACCCGATGCCAATGACCGTCCGCGCCGTACGAGACAAGGTCACGCACCAGTGGCCGGCCCTCATCCAGGCCCGCCACGCAGCTCACCGAGAGCAATCTCCGCATGCGGCCCTCCCGCTCCTGCGCGCTGTGCCTCACGAGTCCCGTGTGGAGCACCAGGTCGACGGTGCTGACCACCTCCGCCAGCACCGCCTCCGCCCGCGGCGGGTATGTGTTGCGCAAGGCAAGGCGAGCGAGCCGCGGCAGAGTCTCTCGCGAGCTTTCCGCGTGGATGGTGCAGATCGATCCCGGATGTCCTGTGTTCATCGCATCCAGGAGGTCAAGTGCCTCACCTCCCCGCACCTCTCCGATGACGATGCGGTCCGGCGACATACGCAAGGCCTCGTGGACCAGCATCTGGATGGTGATGGCGCCGCGGCCTTCCGTGTTGGGCAGCCGGCCCTCGAGCGAGATGCAGTCGGAGAGCTCACGCCACAGATGCAGCTCCGCCTGGTCTTCGATGGTGACGATGCGCTCGTCCGCGCCGACCAGCCGCGCGAGCACTCGCATGAAAGTGGTCTTGCCGGCGCCCGCCCCGCCTGAGACAAGGATGTTCAAGCGGCCGGCGATTGCCGCCTCCAGAAATGGAATGAGCTCCTGAGGCAGGAAACCCGAAGCAGCCAGGGCGTCGAGGTTGCGGAAGCGATCGGACGGATGCCGGCGGATGGTGACGCTCATCGGGCGCGCGGGGGGCGAGAGCGCCGCGTGCAGGCGGCTTCCCTCCGGGAGGGTCATGGTGACGGTGGGGCTGGCGCGGTCGAGTCGTGCGCTCGGCGTCCCGTCCGTGTACCAGTGCACAAGCTCGATGAGGCCGGACTCATCGGCAAAGGGAGGCGAGATCGCATGGCGCCTGCCGGCCTTGAACACGAAGCAGGCCTCGGTGCCGTTGATCCTCACCTCTTCCACGTCTGGATCGGCAAGGTGTTCGGCCAGTGGACCAAGTGGCGTCACTGCGGCGAAGACCCGCCGCCACAGATGCTCCGATTCGTCGTGGCTTTGAGGCGCGCCGGATTGACGCTGTTCGTCGGCCACGGCTCGCCCGACGAGCTCGTAGACCCACCGCTGGTCCTCTACGCGCAGCCGGGTGCGGTCACGCCGCGCGAGCTCGGCCGCGAGCTCGGTCTCGACCAGCGCGCGCACGCGGGCCTCAGCGGTCACCGATTCGTCGACGCCTACGGCCATGTCGTCCTCATCGCCCTGCCGCCACCGCCATCGCTTCGTCCGGGCTCGAGATCGCAACCTCGGCACCGTCCGCAGTGCCGGTCTCGGCGACAACAACCACGAGGTGCATGGCACTCGCGGCGAATACAAACGCCGCCGCCTGCCTTGACGACACCGCCACCACGATGCCCCCCGCGGCGGACTGCCTCACCTCCACACCAATCGCGAACGGCTCCACGGTCGGCCGGTCGACGCTGCCCCTGATCACCAGGATGTCGACCCGCGAGCCTGCCACGGCAGGCGGGGAATCCTTGACCGGAATGAAAACCAGCCTGCGATCGGCGACAGAAGACGCAGTCGTGACGTCGCTGCGCTGAACGAGCTGTCCAGTGCTCAGGTCGTGCGCGGCGCGCAGTGAGACGAGCTCCTGCTCATCAACGCGCCTGAAGAGGAACGCTGTGCTGCCCTCGATATTCACGCGCTCGAGCGAGAGATCGTTATCAGTGATCGCGGCGCCGGCCGCCAGGTCGCGTGAGACGACGTAAACCTCGACCGCTTTGCGATCTGGATCGGCGGCGATCAGAAGCGCCGCGCTCACACCCCCACCGAGGAGCAAGGCCGCGAGCGCGACGATCCATCTCTTGACGGGAGTCATGCCGCTGGACCTTAGACCCGCGCGGCCGAGCCACCAACCCTGGCTGTTAAGGTCGGCGCGTCACGGCTTGGTAGCCTGCTTGTAAACCTATACTTGACAAGCTTCTCATGCCGGTTATCTTGCAGTTCGTGGCCGCCACCACTCTTTCTCGCGGCACCAGGGACGCGTCCGAAACCAGGCGTAAGGCGCTGCTGGCCGAGTCAGACGCGCTGCTCGACGACGTCGAGAGCCTTCGGCTTGATGACCAGGTCGATGCTCCCCAGCAGCTGCGCGAAGCGATCCGTGCGCTCCAGCTCCGGCTCGGGCGAACAGATCCGCCGCTGCCGCCGGCGACTCTTCACGCCGCGCACGATCTCGTGTTCGCGGTGCAGCAGCGGCTGATGGCCGCCAATCCCAATCACGCGCGTCCGAATCGACACGCCGGGAGGCCAGGAGGCCAACCCATCGTGACCATTGTTCGCGAAGAGCGTCTGTGGAAGCTCCTCACGCTGCCGCCCCCTCCGGCCGGCACACCGGACGAGGCCTGGCTTGAGCTGGTCGACTGCACCGTCGAGCGCTCCTGGGATCGTTGGTGCTACGCGCGGCAGCACGCAGTACGCGCCGCGCAGGACGGCTACAAGCCTCACGTGGCGTGGGCGGTGGCCACCACCGCATGGTCGAACTACTGGGAGCTCTGCGTCGAAGCACGCACGATCAAGGAGCGCCTGGGTGGCCGGCCCGCCGGGACCTCCGCAAGAAGTCCTGCAACTCCGCGCGCCTGACCGGCTTCGACGACACCCGAATCCTTTCTGCAAACAGCTCGAGGAACACCCGCAGGCCGTCGTCGTCCAGCGCGCCCGCCGCCTCGATGACCTCCGCCGCGGCATGCACATCCCCCGGCTCGAGAACCTGAACCAGTTCGCGCTCAAAATCCGCCGGCAGGTGATCCATTGGACCGGAGTTTAGGGGCACGTCTAGAATCCAAAAGCCATGCAGCCGGTCGTGATCGGGGATGTGATGTGGGAACCAAGCCCCGAGGTGATCGCGAGGAGCCGGCTGAAACGCTTCATGAATGAGCACGGCATCGATACGTTCGACCAGCTGCTCGAGCGCGCCGACGATGACATCGAGTGGTTCTGGGACGCCGCGATCAAGGACATAGACGTCGCCTTCTACCGGCATTACGAGAAGGTGGTCGACCTCTCCGGCGGCAAGCCCTGGGCGAAATGGTGGATCGGGGGCCGGATGAACATCATCCAGAGCTGCCTCGACCGCCACCGAGACCGCGGTTTCCACGACAAGGTGGCGCTGGTCTGGGAGGGCGAACCGGGCGAGAGACGAAAGCTGACCTACGGCGAGCTGGACCGCGAGGTGTGCCGGCTTGCCGGGGCGCTGCGACGCTTGGGCGTGAGGCCGGGTGACCGCGTCGGCATCTTCATGCCGATATGCCCGGAGGTGGCGATCTCCGTGCTGGCGACCGCGAAGATCGGCGCAGTCATCATCCCGCTCTTCTCCGGCTATGGCCCTGAGGCCATCGCGACGCGCCTGCAGGACGGCGAGGCGAAGGTGCTCATCTGCGCGGACGGCTTCTATCGCCGCGGCCAGGTCGTGCCGATGAAGGAGACCGCGGACCGCGCCCTCGTCACCTGCCCGACGGTGACCAAGGTGATCGTCTACCGGCGCGTGGTTCGCGAGGTGCCGTGGACACATGGCCGCGACCAGGTGTGGGAGGTGCTGCTGGAGGACGAGCCGGACCACGCGCCCACCCACGAGCTCGATCCCGAGGACCCGCTGATGATCATCTACACGTCAGGCACGACCGGGCGCCCGAAGGGGACCGTTCACGTGCACGGCGGGTTTCCGATCAAGGCCGCGCAGGACATGGCGCACGGCTTCGACGTCGGCGCCGAAGACTCCGTCTTCTGGTTCACCGACATCGGCTGGATGATGGGCCCCTGGCTGATCTTCGGATCCCTCGTGCTCGGGGCGACGATGGTCCTTTACGAGGGCACGCCCGATCACCCAGGACCGGATCGTCTGTGGCGCATGGTGGCCGACCACAAGGTCACGGTGTTCGGCGTCTCCCCCACCCTCGTCCGCGGCCTCATGACGCATGGCGACGAGCCGCCCGCGCGCCACGATCTGTCGAGCCTGCGCATCATGGGCGGCACCGGCGAGCCGTGGAATCCCGAGCCCTTCAACTGGTTCTTCAAACACGTCGGTGGCGGCCGCATCCCGATCATCAACTACACCGGCGGCACGGAGTGCTCGGGCGGCATCCTGTGCGGCAACGTGATCAGCCATCTCCGCCCCTGCTCGTTCGCCGGCCCGCTGCCGGGGATGGCCGCCGACGTCGTCGATTCGGAAGGCCGCTCCGTGAAAGGCGAGGTCGGCGAGCTTGTGATCCGAAACCCATGGCCGGGCATGACGCGCGGCTTCTGGGGCGACCGCCAGCGCTACCTGGACACGTACTGGAGCCGATTTGAAGGCGTGTGGGTACACGGCGATTGGGCGTACCACGATCCCGACGACGGGCTGTGGTACGTCCTGGGGCGTTCAGACGACACGATCAAGGTGGCAGGCAAGCGGCTCGGTCCGGCCGAGGTCGAATCCGTGCTCGTCGGCCACGCTGCGGTTGCCGAATCCGCGGCCATCGGCGTGCCCGACGAGCTCAAGGGCGAGGCCCTCGTGTGCTTCGTCATCCTGCGCCCTGGTCGGGCGGCCACGGCAGAGCTAGGGGTGGAGCTTCAGGACCTCGTCGCGACCGCGCTGGGCAAACCTCTGCGGCCGAAGGCCGTTCACTTCGTCGTCGACCTGCCCCGCACGCGCAACGCCAAGATCCTGCGCCGTGTCGTGCGTTCGGTCTACACGGGCAAAGATCCGGGCGACCTTTCCTCGCTCGAAAACCCGAGCTCCCTGGCCGCCATAGGCGCGACCAGAGAATGAGAGCTAGAAGCTGAGGACCCGGTCGGCCTCCATCGTCAGCCGCACCAGGTCAGGCGGCGTGATGTACGAAGCGTTCTGGGTCATCATCGACGGCAAGACCCCACGGGCCTCTGCGCAGCCTTTTCAAACATAGACGCGCACGTTCTGGTCCAGGCACTTGTCGAGCAGCTCGCGGAGGGGAGGAACGCCCTGGCCCAGCACGTTCGCGATGATGTCGGGCTTGATGAGCTCGGTGGCGTCCCCCGCCAGCGCGATGGCGACCTCTGTGCCCGCAGGCTTGGCGCCGTTGACCGCGATGTGGAACGGGATGCTCGCCCGCGTCGGATCGGTCGGTCCGCTCGCCGCGACGATCAGAAGGCCAGACACGCCGACCATTATCGCCAGTCGATGAGGCTGGGGTGAAGCTCACACGCAGAGATTGGGTGCACCTGCTCCTGCTCTGGCTGGGTGGCGTTGACATCCGCCTGACGCTGCTCGCGGTGCCGCCCCTGATCCCCCTCATCCACCGCGACCTACACCTTGACGAGAAGTCGGTGGGCGCCCTGGTTTCGCTCCCCGTCCTGCTGTTCGCGACGGCGGCGGTGCCGGGATCGCTGCTCATCGCCAGGCTCGGAGTTCGCGGCGCGCTGGTCACCGGGCTCGGCTTCGCGGCACTGTTCGGTGCCACCCGCGGGCTCGGACCGAGCGTCCCCGTGCTGTTCGGGTCCACGTTCCTGATGGGGCTCGGAGTGGCGGTGAGCCAGCCGGCATTTCCCGCGCTTGTGCGCGAGTGGTTTCCGCGGCGCATCGCCGTCGCCACCGCCGTCTACAGCAACGGAATTCTGATCGGCGAGACGCTGCCCACCGCGCTGACCACGCCGGTCGGCGTGCTTCCCATCGCGCACGGCGACTGGCGTTGGGCGCTGGCAGCGTGGTCGGTGCTGGTCGTCGTCACCACGGTCGCCATCGGCCTGTCAGCTCCCGCGCGAGGCCCAAAGCCTGCGACTCCCGCGCGCTGGTGGCCGTCGTGGCTCGAGGGTCCCACCATCCTGATCGGCGTCGTGATGGGGATGGCGTCGGCGGTCTATTTCGCGACCAACGCCTACATTCCCGACTTCCTCGACCAGACCGGCCGGCACGACCTCATCTCTCCTACGCTCGCGATCTTCAATGGGGCACAGCTGCTGACCGCGCCGGCCGTCGCGCTGGGCGACCGGCTGCTGACCGGCCGCCTCGGATTCATCGGGTCCGCAGCGCTGATGGCGGTGGCCCAGGTCGGGATCATCGTCAGCCCCGGCGCCGGCGTGCTGGTGTGGGCATTCTTGCTGGGCTTCGCCGCAGCGCTGGCGTTCATCGTCGTGCTCACGCTGCCGCCGAGGCTGGCGGCGGCGGGCGACGTGCATCGGATGAGCGCCGGAGTGTTCACCTTCCAGTACGCGATCGCCTTTGTCGTGCCCCTCATAGCGGGCGCCATCTGGGATGCGACCGGTAGGGCCGTCCTGGCCTTCGTGCCCGGGATCGCGGCCGCGCTCGTCATGGGGGCGCTGGCGTTACGCCTCCGGATCCCGCGCAGCGACTAACTTGGCGGGCGAACGCGATTCCGCATCTTTGGTGCCAAACGCGCGTAATTCGAGGCCTGGATGTGCGTTTTTGGCGCCAAACGCGCGGAATGGCTCGTATGGCGGTGGTTTTGTGAAGCCTAGGGAAAGATGCCCTTCTTGAAGTCGCCGAGGATCTCGTTCGCGGCCCTGACCCCCTGCTCCGCTCCGCCTTCCATGTAGCCCTGGAAGTCTTGTGAGCAATGCTCGCCCGCGAAGTGGCACTTTCCAGTCAGCGGATCCGGCTGGCGCGCCTTCTCATAACCGCTGAACTGCGTGTACTGCCCGACCTTCCAGTACGAGTACGACCCGAGCAGAAGGGGGTTCGTGAGCGGCACGTCGAGGGTCGCCCTTCCGTTCCACTGCTGCGTGATGCCGGGGAAGACGGGCTCGATCTGCCTCAAGAACGTGTTCGCGAATGACGCTACGACCTTAGGGTCGGTGGGGTCGCCTTTGAACGAGGCCACGGGCACGCCGCCTCCCGTGTAATCGACCAGGATTCCAGTGCCGCCGGCCTGCGCACGCGTCACGTCCCACGTGTTCTGGTAGCCGGTGTCCGAGTTGGTGGACCCGTTGCCGATGCCCCACGGGCCGCTGGAGTTCCAGTACCGGCTGTTGAACTGCAGGTGCAGCTTGGCGTTCTTGCCGTAGCCGAGCTGCTCGATGGCGGTTTGCTTGAGGCTGTCAAAACCCGCGGCGCGAAAGGCCGCGCCAGAGTTGAGGATCGTCCGCAGGACCGAGAACGGGATCGCGAGGATGACGCGATCCACAACACGGCTGAACTTTCCCCCCGCGTTGGCCAGGCTCAGCGTGAATGTGCCGTCTCCGTTGAGCTCGATCCCTGTCATGGCCGTGTCGAGCTGAACCGTGCCTGGCGTGAGGGTCGCTGCGATCGCCTCCGGCAGTCGCTCGTTGCCGCCGACCAGGTGATAGCGCTCGTCGGAGGCGCCGAAGATCGAGAAATTGCCAGGGTTAGACGAGAAGCCGAGCAGGTAGATGAGGTTGAGCGAGCTCTGCTCGGTCGTGACATTGCCGTACTCGATGTTGTAGGCGATGTCGAGCAGCAGACCCATGCTCGAGCGGTGGCCTCCCGGGACGCGGCGTTCGATCCAGTCGTAGATGCTCATGTGATCGAGATCGAAGCCGGCGTCGGTGAAGTTGTTGTAGAGCGTCGGATACGAGGCGGCGTTGACATCCCTCTTGACGCTGTTCCACACGGGGTTGAAGTCGGCCTGGGCCTGCGCGTCGGTGTAGTACCGGCCGAAGAAGTAGTTGGTCTCGGTTGAGTGGGCGGGTTCCGCGCCGAGCAGGTCGACCCTCGGGATCTTGAACCGGCTCGCGAGGCCGAGGATCGTCTTGTGCCCGCTGTCGATCAGCTCGCCGCAGTGCTCGCTGGTCTGGGCGTTGACCCATGAAGTGGTGTCTGAGTGCATGCGGCCGCCGACGCGCCCCGATGCTTCGTAGACGGTCGATGCGATGCCCGCGTCCTGGAGCGTGAGGGCCGCATTCAGGCCCGAGATCCCGCCGCCGATGATCGCGATCCGGGCCGGAGGAAGCCCCGCGCGGCCGGCAGAGGCAAGGGCGGCGATCGGGCCGCCCAGAGCTGCGGCGCCAACCGTGGCGCCGGTCACCTTCAGGAAGTCACGCCGCGTCATCGCTGCCCGGCGCTCGGCTCGGACGGCGCCCATCGTCCGCCCGGCCCTGGACGCTTCGTCGAAGTCCGCAAAAAGCTCCTGCAGCCGGCTCAGCAGCGGCGTTCGCGCCATCGATGCCTCCTAACACCAGATTGGCACCACTGTGCCCTTACGAGGGTATCAATGGTGCTCGAATGCCCACTGGGCCCACAGTCGTCGGAGGAAACGCATCATGTACGGCCCGCCACGCCTGGTCTCTAACTAGGCGTCAAAGCGTTGGACCACAAAGCGGCCGTACGCGATGAAGGCGGACAGCAGCAGCAGGACGGCGTTCAGGGCGATGTTCGGGTACTCGCGCCGGAACAGGTGAAATACGATCGCGCCAATCATCAGCAGCACGAGACCGGCTGCGGCCATCGGCACGAGCCAGTCAACCGGACCGATGAGGCCGGCGAAGATGAGGACGACTCCGGCGAGGCCCTCCGCGACTCCAGCAAAGACTCGAAGGGCGGATGGCATCTCGAGCATCCACTTACTCCTCTGCCGCAGACGGTCCGGGTTCGGCCGTAGGAGAAGCGTCATGTGATACACGAAAAAGGCGCCGACCACGATCTGAAGAATCCACAGGGCTATGTTCATGACCCGGTCTCCTCGAGTCGGCGGGACGAGGTGAATCCCGTCCACCGGATTCTGGACGACAACCGGGACGAAGGCTAACACCGGTGACTTACTCTCTCGCCCGAATGCCAGGAGTGGGGGTCACAGTAGGGCCCAAACAGCTTGGATGCGATCGTTTTCGAGTTCAAAACTTGGAGCGGGAGACGGGCTTCTTCATCCCCGGTACCACGGACCGCATCGAATTCCTTTACCGGTTTGCGAACGACAGCTTGAACGACGAATAACCATGTGCCCGGGCTGTCTTTTCGGGGCCCCGGCGGCAGACCCTAACCTAGCCAACAAATCCTGTTACGAGGCGGACCCAGGTTTACAGAACGCGAACACCCTGTCTCGGGTCGCAGGGCCGAAGATCCAACTCGAGATGTCTGCGTTCGACGCATGGAATGGGCGGCGACGCTTTCAGGAATCTGGCGGTTCGCGCGCGGACTAGGAAGTCTGCCGTAGGTCGGTCGTAGCCGTTCGCCGCCGTACGCGCATCTGCAAATGGCCCTTCGGGGCCGTCCGCCGCACGTAGCGGTGCGCAGTCGGTCGCGGCGCTAGCTGTCAATTAACCGGGCTCTTAGGCTGCCACCTGCAACACGGCCCTGAGCTGTCAGCTCCTTTTTGAGTACCTGCGCGCCCCGTGGGGCTGCAGCGGCACGTCGCCTCTCACAACGGTGCCTCGGCCGGGCCGAGACTCGATCATCAGCATCCCGCCCGCAGCGCCGAGCCGGTCGCGCATGTTAGCCAGCCCCCCGCCTTCCTGCTCCGGTACCTCGAAGCCGCGCCCGGAGTCGCGCACTTCGAAGTAGAGACGGTTGTCGTCCTGATGCAGGCGAAGCGCGGTACGCGCCTCTGGCCCGGCGTGCTTGGCTGCATTCTGGAGCGCCTCGACGCAGCAGAAGTACACCGCGGACTCGATCTCGGCCGGGAAGCGCCCGAGGCCGTCGGCGTCCAGCTCAGCAGGGGGGGTGAGCTTCCGGCAAGCCGCGGCGAGCGCGTCGCCGAGGCCGGCACTTGATAGCAGCGGCGGGTAGATGCCGTGGCCGAGTGCACGCAGTTCTTCGAGGGCGGCCTCTACCTCCTGGACCAGCTCCTCAAGGAGGCGACGCGCGCGCTCTGGCTCGGCGGCGGAAATCCTTTCGATCAGGCGCGCCTTGACCGAGACCGAGAGCAGGTATTGCTGGGCTCCGTCGTGCAGGTCGCGCTCGATCCGCTTCCGTTCGGAGTCAGCGGCCGCTACCAACCGGGCGCGCGATGCCTGAAGCTCGGCGGCCTGGCGGCGCAGCTGCCCGAGGGTTGCCCGCAGGGTGGCGTCGAGGCTGCCCCGGTAGAGTCCGACGCCGATATCACGAGCCAGCTCTTCGAGCAGTCCGTCCGCTTCCTCAGCGAGGCGCTTGGGCCGCCGGGCCCGGCCCACAACAAGACTCCCGAGTAATTCGCCGGCATGGCTGACCGGCGCCAACCGAAGAAATTCGCCTTCCGGCCGCCCAGAAAGCAAATCCGGCATCCACGTTCGCACCCAGGCGGGACCCGAGACCGGCGTGTTGAGGATCACCAGCTTGAGCTCAGTTGAGATCGGCAAGGCGCGAGCGGCTGTCGGCGGATCGGCGACCTGGAGGCGAAGCCTTCCCGACTCCACGATCCAGACCTCGGCCGTGTCCAGAGCCAGAAAACTGCGGAGCGCCTCGACGACCTCCCGTAGCAGCACATCGATCGGGTCGCCGCGGACCATCCGGCTTGTGAACGATGCGCGGACAAAGTCGATCGCTTCCAACGTGGCCGCGCCACGCCGCTTCCGACGGCGGTCCGAGACGAAGGCGGCGACCAGAGCTGCCGCAGCCAAGCCGGCCAGCGCCACGACCACCCCCACTCCGAAGGGGTCCAGCTGAGGCACGAACCTGTTTCAGTCCATCAGCCGGAGGGCGTCAGCGGCCGGCAGGCGCGAGGCGCGCATAGCAGGCCCGATTGTGACAGCGAGCGTCGCCGCCAGCACCAGGACGATCGCACTCGCCAGCGCGCCGCCGTCCACGTTGAACTCACGATTGTAGGTTGAGGTCGCTACTAGGTAGCCGAGCAGCAGGCCGGCGGTGACGCCGACCGCGATCCCGATGGCCGCGGTCAGGATCGCCTCGACGACCAGACCGCCGACGACACGGCGCGGCGACAAGCCCAGAGCGCGCAGCACGCCGATCGGCCGGCGACGCTCGACGACTGCACGCAGCCCGGCTATGCCGAGAGTGAGCAGCCCGATGGAAAGGCCCAGACGCATCAGCGTGTCGATGACGGCCAGGATCGCCTTGATGGCGGCGAGGTAGCCGCTGACCTCGGACCTGAAGGTGTGCGCGGTCACACCCTGCTCGAAGAGCTCGCTCTCGATGGCACGGGCCAGCCCTTCGCGATCCACCCCCGGACGAGCCGCCACGAGCAAGGTCGAACCACTGACCGCGAGATCGAACCCGCTGAACGAGCGGGGCGATCCGATCAGTCCGTTGAAGATCGCGTAGACCGGCTGGGCGACGACCGTGAAGTGAACAGGGCCGGTCGGCGTCCACATGGTGATCGTGTCGTCGACATGTGTCGTGGCCGAGACCACGAGCCCGGGGTCCTCCCGCATCGCGCGCCAGACCGACGCGTCATCGGGGAAGCGCTGGGAGCGGGTCGACAGGTGGAGGGGCGGGTTGGCCAGCTGAGCCTCGCTCAGCGTGTAGAGCGGCACGTAGGTCGAGTCTCCACCCGCGTAGCCGGTGCTGTTGGGGGCCAGAAAGCGGCCCAGGTAGAGCCGGGTCGGGATGACCTCCGCCCGGGCGATGTGAGCCTGAAGCGCCGGCGACAAGGTGATCGCCGGCTGGGCGGAGCGCACGATGACGTCGAAGCCGGCCGAGTCGCGCGCGTAATCGGGCTGATAGCTCCCGCCAACCACGGCAAAGACGGTGATGGCTGCGAGCACGATCCCGAAGGCTCCAGTCGTGAGGCCGGTCCGAAGAGGACGCCTGGTCATGTATGCCACCGGGGCACGCAGCGTCGCCCCCAGCCGGGGGCTTACCAGGGCCAGAAAGCGGTCGACCAATGCGAGATTGGCGGCCACCACCAGGGAGAGCCCGAAGACGGAGACGACGATGCCGACGAAGAAGACGGCGAAGGCCGCGTTGTCCTCGGAAGAGAGCGGGGTGGTCGCCTGCACGACTAGAGCCCAGGCCAGGATGAGTGTCCCGGCCAGGGTGTAGCGAGCGCGATCCTCGATCCAGCTGCGGCCGGCCCAGGTGGCGCCGACGATCATCAGGGTCGCGCCGAGCACGCGGCCCGCACCACCTCCGGCGAGGGCGATCGCGAAACCGGCGGCAGCCAGCAGGCCGGCCGCCAGCAGCCGCCAGCGCCGTCCGCCTGTCGAAGCCGGCTCCGGCAGGTCGCGAATCGCCGCTGAGATGGCGAACCGGGCCGTCCGCAGGGCGGCGGCGGCCATGGTGACGACGGTCAGCATGGCTGCCAGCGAGACCGCCACGGCAACCGTCTCAGGCCGCACCGCCAACTGGTAGCCGGTGCTCTCGCTTCCAGAGAGCGCTGCGCCCGCTTCGGCCACGACCTGGCCGAGGTAGCGGGCGAGAGCAAGGCCGGGGAGGACGCCGACCACCGCCCCGGCCAGGCTGTAGAGCGCGCTTTCGAGGACGGAGAGGAAGACCAGGCCCGAGCGGCTGAGGCCTAGCGCGCGCAGCGTCCCCAGCCGCCGCCGCCTTTCCTCGGCCAGCATCAGGGTCAGGTGGACGACGACGGTCGCGGCGGCGGCGACCACCAGCAGGCTCATGGTCACCAGAGTGGCTCGGGCCGACTGCGTGGACCGCTCAGCTTGCCGCACCTGGGCCGCCTTGGCCTCGTTGACTTCGAGGCCCGGGACGCCAAGGCCGGCAACGGCCTCCCTCACCGCCGGCAGGGAGCGGCGACCGGCCGCGATGCCGGCGAGCCCGTCGCCTGGCGTGGACAGCCGGACCACGTTGATCTGGTTGCCAGCGGCGGCCAGCGAGGGGATCGAGCCCAGCGGTGCGAAGAGGGTCCGGCCGAGGCCGAAGGCACCGGGTCCCTCGAGCTTGACGACGCCGGCGACCACGACTTCGGCCGAGCTGGCGCCTGCGGTGATCCGCAGCCGGTCACCGGCCTGCGCGTGGAGCGCGGCAGCCAGGTCGCGGCTGACCAGTACGCCCGCTGGCGGCAGGTCATCACCGTACGTTCGGCGGCCGCCGACGAGATGGAAGGCCCCGAACGGCCGCTGCCGGGAGGCATCGAAGCCGTAAAGGCGGACGCCGGTGTCGCTCGCTCGCTGGTCGAGGTCGGCCACCGCTCCGACCAGGTCGAGGCCGCCCTGCACGCCGTCAATCCCGGTCGCCAGATTGCGGTCGGCCGCCAGCCGGTCGGCCACCGAGGCGTCGAAGAGAGCGCCGTTGGCGGTGACGGTCAGGTCGACCTCCCCCATCGACAGGTACGCGTTCTGCGTGACCGAGGCCTCGGTCGAGTCGGCCGCTACCAGACCAGCGGTGATGCCCATGCCGGCCAGGGCCAGGCCGGCGACGACAAGTCCGGTCTGAAGCCCGCCCCGCCAGGCCTCGCGGAAGGCGAGCCGCGCCAGCAGCGGGCGCCGGAGAGCCAGTAAGGCAAGGACTCCGTAGACCGCGAGGAAGGTCCCGATCACAAACCACGACCAGGCGCTCATGTCGCGGCACCCTCGACACCGGCTCGCGCTGCCTCCTGGATGCGGCCGTCGCGCATTCGGATGACGCGGCTCGCGCGTTCAGAAACTTGAGGGTTGTGGGTGACGAGCACGATCGTCTGGCCCTCCCGGTTCGTCTTCACCAGCAGCTCAGTGATGACGTGGGTGACCTCGGTGTCGAGGTTGCCGGTCGGTTCGTCCGCCCACACGACTGCCGGCTTATGGACCAGGGCCCGGGCCACGGCGACCCGCTGCTGCTCGCCGCCCGAGAGCTGGTCGGGCCGGTGTCGTGCGCGCTGGGCGAGCCCAAGAGTCTCCAGCATCTCTTCGGCCCGGCGGCGGGCTGCCCGAGCCGGTACGCCCTGCAGCAGGAGTGGAATTTCGGTGTTCTCGACGGCGGTGAGGACGGGCAGTAGGTTGAAGGCCTGGAAGACAAACCCCATGTTCCGCGCCCGGTAGGCGGTGCGGTCGCGGTCGGACATCGTCGTCAGGTCGGCGCCGTCGACCATGACCCGACCGCCGTCGAAGCGATCGAGCCCGGAGAGGCAGTTGAGGAGGGTCGTCTTCCCTGAGCCTGACGGCCCGACGATCGCGACCATCTCCCCGCGCCGGACCTCGAGGTCAACGCCGCGCAGCGCCTCGACCGCGTTAGCGCCGCGGTATACCTTGCGCAGCCGCTGCGCGACGACCATCGGCTGCGAGTTTTCGCCGCCCATCGAAATGTCCTCCATCAAAGCCGTCTGAAGTTGGCGCATCTTACAGACCTCCTGGCCAGCAGCCTAATCGCAGGCCGGCCGTCCAGGCGACCGTGCTGGCTGGTGTTTCGAGCCCCCGGCCAACCTCGGGGTTAAGGCGCCGTTGGCCTCAGGCCTGTTCGGGGGCCCGCCTGTCGGCGAGGAAAAGCAGCGTCGCCCTCACCCTCCGGTGAATCTCGGGCTCCTCGCTGAGACCGAGCTTGGAGAAGATCGAATTGATGTGCTTCTCTACTGATGATTCGGCCAGAAAGAGCTCGCGCGCGATGGCCGCGTTGCTCTTGCCTTCCGCGACCGCGGCGAGAACGTCGCGCTCACGCGCCGTCAGGACTCGAAGCGGCGACTCCCGCCTTGCCGCCCGGGCGGCGATCAGCGCTTCGACCACCTTCG
>WNGA01002851.1_pt1 | contig 26163 bp, 20 predicted proteins | sample 5400061 | NCBI WGS metagenome assembly WNGA01 (sample SAMN13153366, study PRJNA577476) | soil metagenome | isolation source: 100 cm soil or saprolite under grassland replicate 2 | place: USA:California | collected 2016-06-15 | reverse complement strand
CGCGGCACCCGGGTTGACGTCCTTCACGAGCACCGTGCCCGCGCCCGTGCCGTCGGACTTCCACAGCTCCCGACCCGCCACGCCGTCGTTGGCAGCGAAGAACACGCTGCCGCCCATGGAAGCGATGCCGTCCGGGCTGGAGGACGCCGAGCCGGGATCGATGTCCCTCACCAACGTGGTACCTGCGAACGTGCCGTCGGACTTCCACAGCTCGACGCCGTGCACCCCATCGTCCGCCGCGAAGAAGAGCGTCCCGTTCACGTTCACGAGGTCGTGCGGCGATGAGGGCAGGTTGACCGGGCTGATGTCCGCCACGAGGTGCGGCGTCCCCACGGCGCCGGCGTCGGCACCCGGAACGAGCGCCAGGACGCACGCTGTGCACGCCAACACGGCCAACGAACGAATGCGGCCCTCCTCATTCCCGACACCCCCCTGTGGTCAGGCGCAGCGCGAGCGGCAACGCCTCGGATACCCGTTGCGTTCCCCCGGCGGCCTGCCGGCTGGCCTCCTCGGCCGCCCAGGCCGACCCCCCCTCGAACAGCAGGAAGAAGCTTCCGTCCTCGGGCAGGAACACCGAGCGGAGCAGGCGGACCCGCGTTCCCAGGCGGGACAGCTCTTCCGTCGCGACGCGGGCCCGGGCCACCAGGGCCTGGATGTCGTCGAGGCTGTCGGCGAGCGGCGTCAGCTCGACCAGGTACCGGTCCGGGCGGCTCGCGTCACGCACCGATTCCATGGACGCGAGGCTAGGGATGGCCGGGGCTCTACGAAATCGTGGAAACCCACACGGTTTAGGCCGTCCTCAGGCATCCCTTCGTCGGCCCAGCCTGCCCGCGAGCTCGGCCCGGGACCGGACCCCGACCTTCTGGAAGACCTTGGACAGGTTCGCCTCCACCGTGCGGACGGTGACGAACAGCCGCGCCGCGATCTCCTTGTTCGACAGGCCCTCCGCCACCAGCCCGGCGATCCGCCGCTCGGTCTCGCTCAGCTCGCCGGAGCCCGGCGGGCGTCCCGGGATACGGGCCAGCTCGGAGGCAGCCCGCTCCGCCCACAGGGGGGCGCCGAGGTTGTCGAACAGCTCCAGCGCCTGGGTCAGCCGGTCGCGGGCCGTCGCGCGGCGCTTCCCCCGGCGGAGCGTGTTCCCGAGGGCCAGCAACGTGCGTCCCCGCTCGAGCGGCTGGGGCGAGCGCCGGTGCTCCTCCAGGGCCCGCTCGAGCTCCGGGACGGCGGAGTCCTGGTCCCCCCGCGCGGCGACGAGCAGGCCCCGGCATCTCGCCGCCGCGGCCCTGGCCCAGGGGATGTCGAGGTTCCGGCCCCGCCGCTCCAGGTCGTCGATGAGGACCTGGACGCCGCCGTCGAGGTCGCCGACGCCGATGCGGGCCTCGATGGCGTCCGCGTAGACGGGTCGGACGCCGGGGTTGCGGTATCCCATCGCGTCGAGCTCGCCGGGCAGCTCCCGCAGATGGCGGTCCGCCGCAGCGGCGTCGTCGAGGGAGAGCTCGAGGAACCCCAGGGCCCATCGGTTCAGGGCGCCGAACACGCGGCTCCCGCTGGTCTCGGCCATGGCCAGGCCGGATTCCCCCGCCTGGCGGGCTTCGGTCACGTCGCCGACGTGCGCCGCGGCCAGGGCCACCGCGAACAGCGGCGCAGACGGCGCCCACTGGCCGGCTTGCTCGGAGACCGCGTGCGCCTCGTGGGCGCGCTCGAAGGCCCGTGCCAGCCGGCCGGCCCTGCACTCCAGCTGGGTGAGGTGGATGAGCAGCGAGTTCCGGTCGAGCTCGTCGCCCAGGTCCGCCGCCGCGGCCAGGCTGGCCTCGAGCAGCTCCCGGGCCTCGTCCAGGCGGTCGGCGTACATCAGCCGGAGCCCCAGGATCTCCCGGGGGCTGTAGTTGTTCGAGGGCCGGGCCGCACCCCGTTCGAGCTCCACGGCCCGCTCCAAGAGCCCCGGCGTGATCGTTCCGGTGTACGTCTGGTAGTGGCAGAGCGTCCCCAGGCTCTCGATGAGGACGGCCGGCTCCCCGGCTCGCTCGGCCAGGTCCGCCGCCTTCGCGGCGTGATCCTGCGCGCCCGGGACGTCGCCGGAGAGCATCGACATCTCCGCCGCGAGCTGGTGCGCCTCCGCCGAGAGGGAATCCGTCCCGGCCTGCTCGATGGCCTCCCGGCACATCTCGAGGCCCTGCCCGGGGCTCTGCTCCCCGAGCCGGGCCAGCCGAAGGAGCGCGGCCGCGCGGATCGGGGCGGGGACCGAGCTGTCGAGGAGGGACTCCAGGTGGTGGCGCGCACGTGCCGTGTCCCCGCCCCGCATCTCGTACGCCGACGCATCCAGCCTGCGCTCGAACAACTCTGCCGTGCGTTCCGAAGGGGTGAGTCGCACCGCATGCTCGGCCAGCCCGGCCGCGGCGCCGATCGCGCCCCTGCCGGCCGCCTGGCGGGCCGCCCCGTGGACTTCGGCGGCGACCTCGGCCGAGGGACCGGTCGCCCCGAGCGCGAGGTGCCGGGCATGCTCCTCACCCGGAACCACGGAGGCCAACCTGCGGTGCAGCGCCGCCTGCTCGCGCGGGCCCAGGCGCGCGTACGCGCCGGAGGCCAGCAGGGGATGCGTGAAGCGGAGACGGCCGCCCCGGCCCAGCTCGAGCACCCCGGCCCGGATCGCCTCGTCGATGGCCCCGCCCACGCCGGACGCCTCCACGACCTCGGTCGTGGGGTCGGACAGCGCGGCGACGACCGGGAGGACGTCCCGGACGTCCGGAGGCAGGGCGTCGATGCGCTCCCGGACCAGGCCCTGGAGGGTCTCCGGGACCGGAAGGGAATGTCCACGTTCGAGCGTCTCCCCCCGCCGGAGCAGCGCCAGGGACAGCTCGAATGCGTAGAAGGGGTTCCCCCTCGAGGTCTGGTGGAGCTGCTCCAGCACCCAGTGCGGGAACGCGGCCCCCAGGCGATCCTGGATGGCGGCGTGCAGGGCCTCGATCGAGAGCGGCCCGAGGCGAACCCGGGTCAGGTCCGCCCCGTGCCTGCGTTCGATCGCGGTCTCGAGGTCGGTCGGCGCGGGGCTGGACGGCTCCACGCGCCTGGCGGCGAGCACGGAGACGGGGGCATCGCCCAGCCGGCGCATCGCGAACGAGAGCGCTGCCGCAGACGGCTCGTCGAGCCACTGGACGTCGTCGACCGCGAGCAACAGCGGATCCGCGCCGCACAGCTCCCGGAGGGCGCTCAGCGTGGCCGCGGCCACGGTGCGCCGCTCCGCCGTCCCGCCGGCGGGATCCTCGAGCAGCAGGGCGATCTCGAGGGCCCGGCGCTGCGGAAGGGGAAGCCGCGAGGCGACGGCATCGAGCCGGTCGGTCAGGAGGTCGGCGAGGGCCGCGAACGAGAGCTGGCGCTCCACGCTGACGGGGCTGGAGGCAAGGACCTGGAGGCCCCGGGTCCGGGCATCCTCGACGGCGGCCTGCCACAGCGTGGTCTTCCCGATCCCGGGCTCGCCCTCCAGGACGAGCGCGCGCGGGCCCTCACCCGGCCGCAGGAAGACGTTCAGGGTAGCGATCTCGGACTTCCGTCCGAAGATCGCGTCCCCGAGGTTGCGTCGGGCCAACACCGCGCCAACTCTCCCGGCAACGAGGCCGTCCGTCAATGCGACGGCGTCATCCGAACGGCAACGCGCCTCCATACGTGAAAGGGCTGGTGGCGCATACCGGATGACCCCCACATGGAGGACGTTCGCGTCGGTCGAAATGGCGAGTGTCGCGCTCCGAGGCCCGGGTACCCAGACCACAGGCCCGCGCTCCGGGGAGGTCAGCATGGCTGCCCGACAGCTGCACTGTCCCATCTGTGGATCCACCGACGTCCTCACCATCACCCTGGTGCTCGACGGCTCCCCGCTGTCGGTCCAGACCTGTTCCGAGTGTGGAGAGCGGGACTGGACCAGGGACGGCCGGCGCATCTCCGTCGAGGAAGCGCTGGGGCGTTCCATCAATCGGCGGAGGAAGCACGTGCGCGGTCCCACGTTCACGGGTCGGCATGTCCGCTGACGGGGATCCCATCAGGGTGCTGATCGCGGACGACGAGCCGCAGGTCAGGGAGGCCCTGGGCGAGCTCGTCCGGGGCGACCCGTCGCTGGAGCTCGTGGGGAAGGTCGGCGATGCGTCCCGGGCCGTCGACCTGGCCGGGGCGATCCAGCCCGACGTGGTGATCGTCGACGTCAGGATGCCCGAGGGCGGAGGGCCCCGCGCCGCCCGCGAGATCCGGGCGGTCTGCCCATCCACCCGCGTGGTCGCGCTGTCGGCGCACCAGGACCGAACCACCGTGCTGGACATGCTGCGGGCCGGCGCACGCGGCTTCGTGGTGCAAGGGGCATCGTCGGGTCAGATCCTTGAGACCATCCACCGCGCCGCCAGGGGCCTGCCCACCCTGTCCGACGAGATCACGGCCGACGTGATCGACGAGCTCTCCGGACACCTCGAGCGGGAGCAGCGCCGGCTCGAGGACACGAGGGTGCTGACCGACCGGATGTGGCACGTGCTGAACGGGCGGGGCCTTCGGACCGCCTACCAGCCCATCGTCCGTCTCGCCGACCGGCGCGTGTCGGGCTTCGAGGCGCTGGCCCGGTTCGCCATGCCCCCCGTGCGGGGGCCCGACGTGTGGTTCGCCGAGGCCGCCGAGATCGGGTTCACGGAGGAGCTCGAGCTGGCCGCGCTTCGCAACGCGCTCGGGGGTCTCGACAGGATCCCCGAAGATGCCTACCTGTCGGTGAACCTGTCTCCGGCCACGGCGGTGGCGCAAGGCTTCGTCGACCTCATGGCGAACGTCCCGGGCGAACGCATCGTGGTCGAGATCACGGAGCATGCCGCCGTCGAGGACTACGACGCGCTGACCGAAGCGCTCCGTCCCCTGCGCGCCTTCGGGGTTCGGCTGGCCATCGACGACGTCGGCGCCGGATTCGCCAGCCTGCGCCACATCCTCCGGCTCCGGCCCGACCTGCTGAAGCTCGACATGTCGCTGACCCGGGACATCGACACCGACGTGATCCGGCGCGCCCTGTCACGAGCCCTCATCTCGTTCGCCTCGGAGATCGGGGCCGGGATCGTCGCCGAGGGGATCGAAACCGGTGCGGAGCTCGAAGCGCTCCGCGGGCTCGGCGTCACGTACGGCCAGGGCTACCACCTGGGGAGACCCGGCTCCCTTTCTGCCCTCCGCCGTCGTTCCCGGGCCGGCGGCCGTCGGGCCGCGGCCTCGTGATCGCTCCCGGTTGGCCGCCCGCCGCCTCGGCGCGGTGGGCGGCCGGCCTCAACCGCGGAGCCAGTCCGCGGCTTCCTTGGCGTGGTAGGTCAGGATGAGGTCGGCGCCTGCCCGGCGGATGCCGGTCAGGATCTCCAGGGTGATCTTCCTCTCGTCGATCCAGCCCCGCTCGGCGGCGGCCTTCACCATCGAGTACTCGCCGCTCACGTTGTACGCGGCCAGCGGGAACCCGGTGGCGTCCTTCACGGTTCGCACGACGTCGAGGTAGGGCAGGGCCGGCTTCACCATCACGATGTCCGCGCCCTCGTCGATGTCCGCGAGCACCTCGCGGAGCGCCTCCTCGGCGTTGGCCGGGTCCATCTGGTAGCTGGTCCGGTCGCCGAACTGCGGCGCGCACTCGGCGGCCTCCCGGAACGGCCCGTAGAACGCCGACGCGAACTTGGCCGCGTAGGCCAGGATCCCGACGTGGGCGAACCCGGCCTCGTCGAGCGCCTCTCGGATCGCGCCGACCTGGCCGTCCATCATGCCGGACGGGGCGACCAGGTCCGCTCCGGCCTCGGCCTGCGTCACGGCGATGCGCCGGTAGACCTCGAGCGTGCGGTCGTTGTCGATGGCGCCGTCGTCGGTCAGGACCCCGCAGTGGCCGTGGTCCGTGTACTCGTCCAGGCACAGGTCCGCGATCACCACGGCGTCGTCGCCCAGCTCCCGCTTCAGCGCCCGCAGCCCGTGCTGCGCGACGCCGTCCGGGTTGTGCGACTCGCTGCCTTCCGCGTCCTTGCGTGCCGGGACACCGAACAGCACGAACGACGGGACGCCCCGGCCCGCGACGTCGACGGCTTCCTTGCGCAGCGACTCCAGGGTGTGCTGCGCGTGCCCCGGCATGGAGGAGATCGGGACGGGCTCGTGGATCCCCTCCTTCACGAACAGGGGCGCGATGAGGTGCCGCGGCGCCAGGTCGGTCTCCCGGACCAGGCGGCGCAGGGCCTCCCGGCCGCGCATCCGGCGGGGCCGCGAGAGCGGGAACGGGGCGGTCACGTGTGCACCTCCTCCGCCTCCTCCAGGGTCCGGACCAGGCCGTCGGCGGTGTGCGGTTCCGCCACCCAGCACACCCGAAACCCGGCCTCCCGGGCCGCTTCCGCGGTCACCGGGCCGATGCACGCCACGCATACCTGGTCCGGCACGCCCGCCATCCTAGCGAAGCCCTCGACGGTCGAGCTGCTGGTGAACACGATGACGTCCACCTCGCCGGCTTCGAGGGCGTCGCGAGCCTCCTCCGCCAGCCGCTCGGGGAAGGCGGTCCGGTAGGCGTCGACCCGCACGGCCGTCCACCCTTTCGCCTCCAGGGCTTCCTCCAGGCCCTCGGGCGCGATGTCGGCCCGTGGGAGCAGGACCCGCCCATCACCTTCCGGGAACGCGGCGGCGAGCGCCGCGGTGGTGTGCGGGTCCGCCGTGAGGTCCACCGGCACGCCGGCGTCCGCGAGGCGCTCGGCCGTGGCCGGCCCGACGGCGGCGACCCTGGACGGGATCCTGGGAGGCAGCCCGAACCGGTGCATCCGTCCCAGCACGGCGTCCACCGCCCGGGGACTGGAGAACGAGATCCACGCGAACTCCCCCCCGGCCAGCTGCCGGACGGCCCGGTCCATCTCCGAGAAGTCCTGGAGCGGCTCGATCACGATCGCCGGCGCCTCGATGACCCGCGCCCCCAGCGAACGGAGCCGTTCGGCCAGCGAGCCGGCCTCGTCGGCGGGCCGCGTCACCAGGATGCACCTGCCGGCGAGGGTCATTCCCCGACCTCCCGGAGGATGCGGTCCGCCCCGCCGGCCCGCAGCTCGTCCGCCACCAGCCGGGCCGCAACCTCGGCCGCCTCGGCCTCGGCCTCCGCCCGGACCGCGTCCGATCCGTCCGGCCGCAGGACCACCGCGATGAGGCGGAGCTTCCTGCCGGCGACCTCCGCGTACGCGCCGAGGGGGAGCGAGCACCCCCCGCCCAGCAGGGCGACGAGCTGGCGCTCCGCCTCGAACGCGAGCCGGGAGCCCTGGTCGTCCAGCCCCGCCACCACTTCCCGGATCGCATCGTCCGCCCTGGTCTGGACCGCCAGCGCGCCCTGGCCCGGCGCCGGCACCATCTCGCCGAGCGAGAGCTCCTCCGCGTGGTCCGGCGCGATGCCCAGGCGGGACAGGCCCGCCGCCGCCAGGACCAGCCCGTCCACCAGCCCGTCGGCCATCTTGCGAAGGCGCGTGTCCACGTTCCCGCGGATGTCCACCACGCGGAGGGCCGGGCGCGCCAGGTGCAGCTGTCCCTGCCGCCGGAGGCTCGAGCTGCCGACGGTGGCGCCGTCCGCGAGCCTGGGCTCGCGCCAGACCAGGACGTCGAACGGCGACGACCTCGGCGGGACCGCCGCCACCACGACACCGCCCGTCTCCTCGGCCGGGAGGTCCTTGGCCGAGTGCACGGCCAGGTCGACTTCGCCGTCCTGGAGCGCCCGGACGATCTCGGCGACGAACAGGCCCTTCAGTCCGGCCGGGGAGGAGTCGGGCCGGGCGCCGCGGTCGCCTGCGGTGGTGAGGGGGACAAGCTCGGACGGGGCCCCCAGGGCCTCGAGGCGGGCCGCCACCTCGCGCGCCTGGGCCAGGGCGAGGGGCGACCGCCTGGTCCCGATCCGAAGTGCTGGACTAGACGACGTCGCGAACGACCTCCGCCAGCGGCTTGCGGATCCCAGTCACGAACGGCGTCTCCTCCTTCACGTACAGCCGGGACTTCGAGCTGCGGAGGAACCGGATGCAGTCGACCAGCTCCGTGAGCTCGTCCGCCTCGAAGGCCAGGATCCACTCCCAGTCGCCGAGGCCGAACGCGCTGGTGGTGTTGGGCAGGACGCCGGGGAACCGCCGCCCCATCTCGCCGTGCTCCGCGAGCAGCGCACCGCGCTCCTCCTTCGGCAGCAGATACCACTCCGGGGTGCGCACGAACGGGTAGACGCAGAGATACCGCTTGGGCGGCTCGCCCCGGAGGAATCCCGGAACGTGGTCGGGCGCGGTCTCGGGCGGCCTCACGACGCCCAGGAAGGCGTGGTCCTGCATCAGGATTCGACCGAGCGGCGAACGGACGAACTGGGCGGTGAGCCCCTGGACATCCTCCGATGAGCTTGCCACCCACCACATCATCATGTCGGCGTGGGCGGTGAAGCCGCCCGTGGAATAGAAGCCGCGAACCTGTACCCGGTCCTCCCACTCCTTGAACAGGAGCTCCGTGCGATGAGCCAGGTACTCGGGGTCTTCCTGGGTCTCGAACCGCGAGTGGAAGGCATGAAACACCGGGTAGTAGGCGTACACGGGTTGGTCGCTCATCGTTCCTCCTCGTGCAGATGGTCCCGGACGACCTCGGCCAGCGCCTCGAGGAACCGGGGGTCGTCGTTCGGCGACTCCGTGCGGACCAGCGTCAGGCCGTGCTCGCGGGCCACCTGCTGGGCCTCGATGTCGACGTCGTACAGGATCTCCAGGTGGTCGCACACGAACCCGACCGGGCACGCCACCACCGCACGCACGCCGTCCGCCGCCATGTCGCGGAGGACGTCGGTGAGGTCCGGCCCCAGCCAGGGCTCGCCCGTGCGGCCGGCGCTCTGCCACGCCGTCCGGTGGTTCGACAGCCCCAGCCGTGACGCCACCGCCCGGGCCGTGCCGGCCAGCTCGTCCGGATAGGGGTCGCCGGCGGCCAGGATGCGCTGGGGGAGGCTGTGCGCCGAGAACACGACCGGCGCGGCGTCACGGAGGTCCTCCGGGAGCCGGTCCCGCGCCTCCCGGACCCGCGACGCCACGAAGTCCACGAACGCCGGATGCGTCGCGTAGCTCTTCACGAACGAGAACCGCGGCCCACCGGCGGCCGCCGCCCGCTCGACCCGCTCCACGTACTCCCCCACCGAGAACCGCGAGTAGTGCGGGGCCAGCACCAGGCCGACCGCGCGCTCGATGCCGTCCGCGGCCATCTCCTCGACGACGACCTCCAGGTACGGCCGCTGGTGCTTCATCCCGTGGTAGACGCGGAACTCCGCCGCCTCGTCCTCGTTCAGGACCTTCTCCAGCCCGGCCACCTGTGCCTCGGTGATCTCGATGAGGGGCGAGCGGCCACCGATGGCCCGGTACCGATCGGTCAGCTCCGACAGCAGCTCGGGTGTCGGCGGCCGCCCCCGGCGGACGTGCGTGTAGTAGGCCTCAACGTCGTCGAGCCCCCGCGCCGTCCCGTACGACATGGCCAGCACGCCGATCACGCTACCGGTCACGGGATCACGGCCTCTCGAGCCGACACCTCGTGCACCAGGTCCGTGAGCCGCCGAAGCGCTCCAGGCTCGGTCTCCGGCAGCACGCCGTGCCCCAGGTTGAACACATGCCCCGGCCGGCCGCCCGCCCGGTCCAGGACCGCCCGGGCCCGGCGCTCCACGACCTCCCACGGCGCCAGCAGCACCGCCGGGTCCAGGTTCCCCTGGACGGCGACCTCGGTCCCCAGCCGCTCCCACGCCCGGTCCAGCGGCACCCGCCAGTCCACGCCCACGACGTCCGCGCCCGCGTCGCGCATCAGCTCGAGCAGCTCGCCCGTCCCGACGCCGAAGTGGATCCGGGGGACGCCGAGCCCCGCGAGCCCCTCGAAGATCGGCCGCACGAAAGGCAACACCCGCTCCTCGTAGTCCTCGGGCGCCAGCGCGCCCACCCAGCTGTCGAACACCTGGACCGCTCGGGCCCCGGCCTCCACCTGCGCTCGGAGGTACGCGAGCACGGCCTCCGACAGGCATTCCATCAGCCGCCCCCACGTGCCCGGCTCCTCGAGCATCAGCGCCTTCGTCCGGGTGAAGCTGCGCGATGGCCCCCCTTCTACGAGGTAGCTGGCCAGCGTGAATGGCGCCCCGGCGAACCCGATCAGCGGGACGTCCAGCTCCCGCACCACCATCCGGATCGCCTCGAGGACGAACGGGACGTCGCGCTCCGGCTCCAGCGCGTGAAGCCTGGCGAGGTCGGCCGAGGTGCGGAACGGTTGGCCGACGACGGGGCCGGTCCCCTCTTCGATCCGGACGTCGACCCCCATCGAGGCGACGGGGACCATGATGTCGGAGAACAGGATCGCGGCGTCGACCCCCAGCTGCCGGACCGGCAGCACCGTCACCTCGGCCGCGAGCTCGGGGGTCCGGCAGATCTCCAGGATCCCGTGGCGCCGCCGGAGCGCGCGGTACTCCGGTTGATACCGGCCGGCCTGGCGCATGAACCACACGGGCGTGTGCTCCGTGGGTTCGCGCCGGCAGGCCCGCAGGAACAGGTCGCGTCCGGGTTCGGCCACCGCGGGACCATGATACGGAGCCCGCCCCGAGTTCCCGTCCCTCGTTGACGCGGTTCGACTCCCGTTAGGTCCAACCTCACCGAGGTCCACCTCACCGAGGTCGCCGGGATCCGACCGGGTGATCGACCTAGTTCCCGGGATAGACCACGAGTCGGGCGAACTTTGTGATGCCGGCGGCCTCCGTGAGTCGAACGACGTAGAAGCCGCTGTTCCCGTCCGTGTACCAGATGTCGCGCGTCTTCTCGTCGTACGACGGCGCCGCCATCGCGAAGGCCCCCGCCTTCACCGGGTACACGGGATCGGCCCCGGGCATCAGCGGTTTGTTGAAGTACGCGATCTCTCGAGGGTGCTGAACGTCGCGGATGTCGAAGACGCGCAACCCGGACATGATGAAGCTGCACGCCACGATGTAGGGGTCGATCCTGCTCGGGAGCGAGCAGTAGTGCCCCTGGTACCCCTGGAAGGGCTGGTCGTCGCCGGGATCATCCGTCTGCTCTCCCTCGTTCACGGCCAGCCGCAGGTTCGAGACGACGAAGGGCGTCTTCTCGTTCTGGATGTCGATGATTCGTGCGGCGCCGACATGGTCGCCGGAGCCGAACTCGTCGGTCTCCAGGAGATACCTGTGCCCCCGCACGGTGAAGGGCGTGGCGTTCTGGGGCGTGCTGAGCTCGGGCCAGGTCAGCCGGCTGACGAGCTTCACGGTCGGATTCACGACTCGCTTCTGCACCTCGCTCACGTCGAGGATCGTCAGGCCGGTGAAGCCGTTGTTGTCGTTGAAGGCGCTCTCGGCCATGTACAGACGGTTCCCGTCGTTGCTGATCGAGACGCCGTGCGGCTGATAGTCGAGCGTCACCCACAGCAGCACGGGTGCCTTCGGGTTGGAAAGGTCGACGGCGCTGAGCGTGTGGGCGTAGAGGGAGGCGACGTAGAAGGTCATGCCGTCCGGCGCGAACCCGCCTTCGTGTCCGAGGATGCCCATCGGCGTCGACGAGTCGAGCACCGGGTGCCGGCAGTCCTGTGTGACGTCGTAGACGTCGACGAACCCCGGGTTCCACGTCGGGTACCCCATGTCGGCGACCAGCAATCCGCGTTTGGCGTTGAGCCGCAGGGACTCGTGCGGGGACTGCATCGCCGGGGTCTGCAGGGTGTCCGTGAGGACCGGGTGCGCCGGGTCGTGCGTGTCCATCACGTACGTGCCGGGCCCTTCGGTCCCCTGGTCCGGGACGTTGTGCGGCCAGAGCAGCGTCGAGTCCCAGTAGGCGCACTCGTGGCCGGCCTTGTCGACATAGCGCTCGACCCGGTAGCCACCTGAGTTGCCGAAGAGCGAAACGAGCCGAGCATTGCAGAAGTAGCCCTTCGCTGCTCGTCCGGACTCGTAGTCGGCCTTCGGGGCCTTCCCCTGAACTGTCTCGGGGAGCGACCCCGCGTCGCAGGCGATGTCCGGCGTCGGGTCCGCGGAGGGTGACGTCGGGCCGAAGTATCGCTCTGCCGAGTGGGTGTGGTGGGCCAACGGGCCACCGACCGGCGGGCCCGACAGCGCCAGGCCACCGTCCGACACGCGGCCGCTGCCGGAGACGGCCGTGACGATCGCCATTGCGGTGGCCACGGCGGCAGCAGTGGCAATCCACGAGAAGCGGGCCGGAGTACGCATCGAGCCTCCTCGGGCGGAGTATGTCCTTCTATACCCCGCCGACAGAGCTCCGACTCACGCCCGGACGAACGTCGTTCATCGGGTGGCGGACCGGCTGAACCTGGTCGAGAGGGGCTCGGGTATCGACGCGTTGTCCCGGGCCGGGGCGGGACCCGCCGCCGGGGTACCGCTCGATCCCATCAGGACGGCACGGTGATGCGGGCCGCTCGTTCGTTCCAGCCGTACACCTGGTCCCAGGTGGGGCTGAACACGCCGACCGTGAGTCGGTACCGGCCGGGGGGCAGGCCCCCCGGGACGCGCCACACAGCGCGGAAGGCGCGGGGGTGGCCGGTCAGGATCCGGTCCTCGCCCCAGTCCTGCCAGACTCGATGGCCGCGCCGGTCGTAGAGCTGGAAGTCGACCAATCCGACGACCGGGCAGCTCGAGCGAAGGCGCGCGGTGAACGTGACGCTCCGGCCCGGCTCGGCGGTCGTCCTGGAGGCCGACGCCTTGCCGAACGTGATGCGGGGCGCGCCGCGGCACCCGGCCGCGCCGTCCGTGACGAGGAACCTGAGGGCGCCGTCGTTCCATCCGTAGAGCCTGGTCCATGGGGCGTTGAAGACACCGACCTTGAGCGTGTACGGACCGGGGGTCAGGCGGTCGGGGACACGCCAGGCCACGTGCACTGCCTGGGTCCTGCCGGTGAGCAGCAGGTTGGCCTGCCAGCCCTGCCAGACCCTGTGCCCGGAGGCGTCGTACACCTGGAAGTCGACCAGGCCGGTCGTCGCACAGCTCGCTCGGAGCCAGGTCGTGAACAGGAGTGTGTCGCCGGGGGCGGCGCTGCCCGATGAAGCCCTGGTCCCGCCGAACGAGATCCTCCGCTCGCACGTCCCGTTCAGCTCGTAGGGGCCGCTTCGGTAATACCTCCCGACGAAGATACGAAGATAGCCCCCGTCGTCGTCGGCGTACGTGCTGATGTGCGTGTTGCAGAACGCGCACTGGAACGACCTGATGGCGGCGGCGTTGGTGACGCCGTCGCGACGCGCGTCTCCCACCGTGGTCCCGGCGTTCCCCGGACCGAACAGCACCCCCACGACCCCGGCCGCGGCGAAGGCGGGGACGTGCCCGAGGATGTACTGGGGCCGGTTGTCCTGCGTGTGCCCGGGGCTGTCGTCCTCGGTCCGGAAGTACTGATTCCCCGCGGGGACCTGCCACATCAGGATCGGACGCGACGTCGCGGTGGAGATCGACGCGATGAAGTCGAGGTATCGGGTGAAGTTCGGGTACCGGACGTTGCGCGTGTCCCACCACGTCCCCGACTGCCCCGAATCGCGGTTGGCCACGTCGCTGGAGACCAGGTCGAACGGCGAGATGCCGCGCGGGGTTCCGGCCAATCCCGCCGACTGCAGGAACTCTGCTTCCCGCGCGCCGATCCCGACCGGGTCAAGGGCGGGGCTGGGGCTGGAGCTGATGTCGACGCCCGTCGCCCACGGGGAGGCGTGCAGAGCGAGCAAGGCGTTCGGGGCGTAGCGGTCCCGTATCTGCAACAGCGCCCAGGCGAACCCCTGGGCGGTGTCCGGCAGACCGGTCGTCTCGTCGCTCCCCGAGTTGGCCACGCTGGCCGCGACCGCATCGGCGCTGTTCCCGTGGAAGTCCGCGGCCTGCTCGACGTAGCCCCACAGGTCGGGTTCGACGATGACGACCGCCGGGTTCCCGTAGGTCCCGACCCGCTGCATGAGCAGCTTCCAGTTCCCGTAGTACGCGGACATCACGCGCGGGTCCTGGAGGTTCGACAGGTCACGGCGGGGCTCGGTGCAGCGCCGGCAGCGCCCCCGCGATTGCAGCAGCTCGTAGTAGACGAACACCGGGATGTAGCCGTTCGAGCCACTCTCCGTCAGGTAGGTGGCGGCGAACCGCCCCGGCGGGGAGGCCCATGTCTCCCAGCCCCGGCCGGTGTTCACGCCTCCCGACAGGTACTGGTACCGGAAATCCCAGGCCGTGCCGTTGCGGCTGCGCATGTCGTTGAGCCATTCCACATCACCGGGCGCGTTCATCACCCCGAAGGCGAAGTGGCCGGGGAGCGCCTGTGCCACCCGAGCCACGGCAGCGGCACGACGCTCGCGGCCCCCGTTCCCGGGCCCGACGCCGCCGCCCTGCACCCTGAGCGCCCAGGTTCCGGCAGCGATCGCCGCGAGCACGACCGTGGCTCCGAGGAGCCGCACCGCGAATCCCGGTTCGGGCATTGCTCGACCCTTGGGCCGCGGGGGTGGCGGGGGTGGCGGGGCATCCACCTCGGCCGAACCCTCCGGGAGCCAGTCGGGACCCGGTGCTGCGATCGGATGAACAGGGTTGTTCGACTCGATGACCCGGATGTCGAGCTGCCTCGCCCACCCCCTGGCATTCGGGCTCAGGCTCGGGACCACCAGCACGGCGGCGTGCGCACCGACGTCTCTGGCCACACCGGAGAGCCGCAGCATGTGTTCGAACCCCACCGGCTCGCCCGAGCCGTATCCCTGGACGATGAGGGAGTGGCCGTCCATGGTCCCGTGGAGGTCGACCCGATGGGTGACTCCTGAGGCTCCCCGGATGGCGCACCGCTCCCGCAGGGAGTACCCGGCTCGCCGCAAGCTCCCGACCAGGCCCAGGCGGCGGTAGATCCCCCAGGCGCTCTCGTGCCGCAGGTGGTGCTCGGTCTTCTCCCAGAAGACGGTCTGTTCGATGACCTCCTGCCGGATCGCCCGCAGCTCCGCCACCCACTGCGCCAGCCAGTACCCGGGGACGGTCACGGCACACGTCAGGGCCTTCAGCCGCCTCCTCGGCACGTCCTCGGACCTCGTCGCCACGACGTAGCCGTATCCGTGCACGAAGCACAGCCAAACCGTCGAGGCCAGGCCCGCGTACGCGAGGCACCAGTAGGCCAGCGGGAAGCTGCCCCCCAGTCGCAGGACGTACAGCGTGAGGACCAGGCTGCACAGGTTCAGGACCGGGGTGTGCGGCACGAGACAGGTGAGGAGCAGATGCGTTGCACGCCGAACGCCGTCGGGGCGCATCCGGATGAGCTTCTTCATCGTCTGGAGCTTGCCGCGCTGCCACCTCGTCCGCTGGCGCAACCAGGCGCCGAACGTCGTGGGCGACTCCTCCCGCGTCACACACCCGATCGTGCCGACCCGCATCCCGGCGGCATAGGCGCGGAGCCCCAGATCGAAGTCCTCCGTGACGTTGTGGGCGTCCCATCCCCCCAGACGGTCGAGGGCCGACCGAGTCAGGAAGTTGGTCGTTCCGCCGAAGGGGATTGGGTAGCCGGCGCGGTGTGCGCCGGGCAGGTAGAGCCTGAACCAGTACCCGTACTCGGCCCGGAACTGGAGGTTCATCCATCCGTCGAAGTCGTTGGCCATGTCCAGGACACCCTGGATGGCATCGAAGCCCCCCTCGCCGAGCTCGTACGCCGCCGCGGCACAGAGGCTCGGGTCGACGATGTCCTCGGCGTCGATCACGCCCACGACCTCTCCGGTGGCGTGCTCGAGCCCTTGATTGAGGGCCCTCGGCTTGCCCGGAGGCTCGTTCGTCTCCGCGACGACGATGTGCTTCACCGCGAGGCCGGGCGGGCCCGCCGTGGTGAGCTCCTCGGCGATCCCGCCGGTGATCGGGTCGTTCGGTTCGGTGATCAGCAGGATCTCGAGCTTGTCCCTCGGGTAGTCCATGGCCGTGATGGACTCGATGCACCGTGGCAGCGTCTTCTCCTCCTGATAGGCGGGCACGAGCACGCTGATCCTGGGGTGGTGAGCCGGTACCCGCTTCCCGTCGGCTCGTCGGGAGGCGAAGAGCGAGCGAACCACGGCGACCGCGTTGTACAGGTTCGCCGCCAGGACGAGGCCAAGGCACAGCAGCGCTACCGCCAGGAGGGGGACCACTCCGGGGGCGGCTGCTACGGCCGCACGATGAACAAGCACAGGAAGGCTCCGAGGACCGCGTACGTCCCCACTCGCGCGAGCAGGCGATGCCTCGTCTTGGACCAGTTCCACGCGTACGCGAGGAGGCACGACCAAGCGACGAGGGCAAGCGAGGCCGCCGCACACGCGGCGAAGCCCAGGGTCGGGCCCATGGACTGCGCCAGTCCCGGCTGGTGGATGACCCAGCCATAGATGATCACCAGGTGGATCCAGTAGACGACCAGGGACTCCTGCCCGATGACCTGCAGGATCCGTCCTGCTCGGGACGGCTCCGGGCGCCGACGCCGAGAGGTGCGTAACCACAGCATGCTGAGCGCCAGGAGGACGAGGCCGAGCCGCAGTGCGAAGAAGCCCGGAGTCGTGCTCCAGAGGTCGGACCGGGGAGCGGCTCGCACCAGGATCGAGTCGAAGACGGGCCCCAGCACGACCAGGGCGAAGCCGCAGCAGAAGATGTTGGCGACGGTCGCCGTGAGCTGACGCTCGTTCCCCGTCCGCAGGGCACCGACGAACCGGTGGGATGCGAAGGCCCCGCAGAAGACGAACCCTGCCCACGGAAACAGGGGAAAGGGAGACCCGTACCGCGGGCTGAAATAGGTCGCGACCGGCAGGGGCAGGAACTTCGAGAAGTCGACTCGCCAAACCACGGGTGTCAGGAAGACGACGACGATGGCAAGAGGGAGGGCCCAGAGGCGCGCGGCGGCGTCGGCTCCGATGAGCAGTTCCAGTCCGAGCAGAGCGAGGAGGCTGACCGCGATGGTCTGCAGGATGTCCGCTTGAAAGAAGGAGGCCAGCTGGCCGTGGCTCGCTCCGGTGAGGGTCCGGGTGAGCGAGAAGAACGGCAGGTGCAGGGCGTACCCGAGGAGGAGGAGGCCCGCAAGCCTGCGCAGCCGCCGCCAGGGGATCCCTCGGGTAGGCGTGGCTCCCTCCAAGTCGGGCCGGGATGCCAGGGCGAAGCCGAACCCCGCCAGGAAGAGGAACGCCGGGGCGACCAACCCATTCACGAATGTCAGCACGCTGAAGACCTTCGTAGGGTGGAGGTCGTCTCGGAGCAGCGCGTTGAACACGTGCGCTTCCACCATCAGGAGAACGACCCCGGCGCGGAGCAGATCGACGAACGCGTGGCGAGTGTGGCCGGGCCGCATCGAGGGGCTCAACTCTGGAGACAGCGGAGGTCAGCCCTTTGGACGCGAAGTCGACTCGGGGCGGGAGCGCGGGGGTTGCAGACCCGACCGCACTGGCTGCATGAGCTCACCCCCCGGCGTCCCTGGTGAAGCTATCCGCCGCCAAAGGAGAACGCAATAGGCCAAATGGTTCCGGTGGTACGCGACGTCTGGCTCTCCCCGCTGACGAGGTATAAACCGTGGCACACGCGAGGAGGAGCCGTGCGGATCTGCTTGATGATCGAGGGGCAGGAGGGCGTCACCTGGGAGCAGTGGCTGGCGCTGGCGCTGGCCTGTGAGGAGCACGGGCTGGAGGGGCTGTTCCGCTCCGACCACTACGCGCCGATCTCGGGCGGCCCGGAGCGCGGTTCCCTTGACGCGTGGGCGGTGCTGTCGGCGCTCGGCGCCCGGACGGAACGGATCCGCCTGGGGACGCTGGTCTCGCCGGTGACGTTCCGGCATCCCTCGGTCCTCGCCAAGATGGCGGTGACGGCGGACCACGCCTCCGGCGGCCGGATCGAGGTGGGCATGGGCGCCGGGTGGTACCACGCCGACCACGAGCGCTACGGGTTCCCCTTCCCGGACGGCCCCTCGCGCATGCGGATGCTCGCGGAGCAGCTCGAGATCGTGCATCGCCAGTGGAGCGAGGAGGCGTTCTCGTTCCAGGGGCAGCACTACCGCCTGGAGGACTGCCGGGCGGAGCCCAAACCGGTGCAGGACCCGCACCCGCCGGTCATCGTCGGCGGCTCCGCCGGACCGACCAGCGCGCGGCTGGCGGCGCGGTGGGCGGACGAGTACAACACGGTCTTCGCGTCGCCGGACGAATGCGCGCGGCGGCGGCAGGCCGTGGTGGAGGCCTGGGAGCGCGAGGAGCGAGATCCGGGCACCCTGCGCTTCTCCCTCATGACCGGCTGCGTCGTGGGCACGGACCGGGCCGAGGTCCTGGAACGGGCCCGCCGGGTCGCGGAGAGGAGCCGCCGGACGGACGATCCGGCCGAATTCCTGCGCCAGGTCTCCGACGGGTGGATCACCGGCACCGTCGAGGAGGTCGTCACGAAGCTGCACACGCTCGAGGCGGCCGGGGTCGAGCGCGTCATGCTCCAGCACCTCGCGCACGACGACCTCGAGATGGTCGCGCTCGTGGGCCGGGAAGTCGTCCCGGCAGTAGTCTGACCCAGACTACCTGACGCCCCGCTGTGGGCCTACCGGCCGTCCGGACCCGGCCTGATCGAGCCCTGGATGAGCGCGGCCAGCGCCGACACGGCCGCGTCCCGGACCTCCGGCGACGGGTCCTGGGAGATGACCTCGATGAGGGCCCGGCGGGCCGTGGGCCGGCTCGATTCTCCGAGCGCCCGGACGACCTCCACCCGAACGAGCGGGGCGCGGTCCGACAGCGCGCCGAGGAGCCCCTCGTCGGCCTCCGGCCGCCCTCGCAGGCGGGCCACCGCCCCGATCCGCACGAACTGGTCCTCGTGCCGGAGCAAGCTCAGGAGCCTGGCCGTGTCGTCCACCACCGAGGCGAACCGCCTGCACGTGCAGGCGGGCGTCACGTCGGCCAGGCATATGGAGGTCCCCCGCGCCGTGAGCTCCACGTGGAGCGACCTCGCGTGGCCGCACTCGCACACGAGGCCCGCCCTGTCCTCGCGGCGCGGCGGGGCCGGGACGGGGACCGGCTCGATCTCCTCGGGCGGCGGTGGTGGGGGCGGCGGGAACGGCGGCGGAGGCGGCGCCTCGAACGGCGGCGCGGGGACGGGCTCGGGGCCGGCGGCCTCCAGGGCGGCCTCCTCCGGCGCGACCGCCCCGCCCTCGTCCTCCCAGACCTGCTCCGGCTCGGCCGCGACGTCCTCCGGCTCGGGCTCCTCCAGCTCCTCGAGCGGAACGGGTACCTCGCCGGCTTCCGGCCCGGCCTCCTTGCCCGACAGCGCCGAGGTCAATGGCCCGGCGGCGGGCTGCGCCTCGGCGGGGAACCCGACCGGCGGCAGCGACCGGACGGCGCGGTCCACCCGGCGGGCCTTTCGCAGGGCAGCGTTCGCCATGACGAGCGCCACCAGCACCAGGACCAGCGCCAGGATGACGAGCCCGAGCAGCGTCCAGGCGAACCCGCCCTCGTGCACAGCAACGACCCGCAGCACGTCGCCACTCCCCCGTCCGGCCCACACGGCTGTCAGCCGCCTCGGCGGGAATATCACAACGCGGGGGAGGATGTCCTCGTCCATTCGGACGAGAGCGCCCCTGCGCGCAGGCACGGGCGCCGGTGCCGTCCGCGCACCGAACGCGAGACACTGAAAGGCGATGGCGAACCGACTGGCCGGCGAGACCAGCCCCTACCTGCTCCAGCACGCGCACAACCCCGTCGACTGGTATCCCTGGGGCCCGGAGGCCCTGGACCGGGCCCGCCGGGAGGACCGCCCCATCCTGCTCTCGGTCGGCTACGCGGCCTGCCACTGGTGCCACGTCATGGAGCGGGAGTCCTTCGAGGACGAGGGGACGGCCGCGTACATGAACGAGCACTTCGTGCCGGTGAAGGTGGACCGGGAGGAGCGCCCGGACCTCGACGCCGTCTACATGGACGCGGTGCAGGCCATGACGGGGCAGGGGGGATGGCCGATGACGGTCTTCCTGACCCCCGACGGCCACCCGTTCTACGGCGGGACCTACTTCCCGGACGAGGACCGGCACGGGCTCCCGTCCTTCCGGCGGGTCCTCGAGGCCGTGGCCGACGCGTGGCGAAACCGAAGGGGCGAGCTCGCCGAGCAGGGGCAGAAGCTCACCGCGGCGATCGGGCGGATGGCGTCGGCGCGCGAGTCGGCCGAGCCCCTGTCCGAGGAGATCCTGCGCGGCGCGTTCGCCCAGCTCCAGCGGGCCTTCGATGCCCGGTGGGGCGGGTTCGGGAGCGCGCCGAAGTTCCCGCAGCCGATGACGCTCGAGTTCCTCCTGCGAGCCCACCTCCGCGGCTCCCCGGGAGCGCTCGACATGCTCGAGCTGACGCTGGACCGGATGGCCGGCGGCGGCATGTACGACCAGGTCGGCGGAGGGTTCCACCGCTACTCGGTGGACGGGCGATGGCACGTCCCGCACTTCGAGAAGATGCTCTACGACAACGCGCAGCTGGCCCGGCTGTACCTCCGGGCGTGGCAGGTCACCGGACGCGACCGGTACCGGCGGGTGGCCACCGAGACGCTCGACTACCTGCTGCGGGAGACGCGCCATCCCGACGGCGGGTTCTTCTCGTCGCAGGACGCGGACTCGGAGGGCGTGGAGGGGAAGTTCTTCGTCTGGTCCCACCAGGAGCTCCGGGACCTGGCCGGCGACGCGGCGGCCGCGTACTTCGGCGCCATGCCCACCGGGAACTGGGAGGGGACCAACGTCCTGTGGGTGCCCCTGCCGGCGGCGGCGGTGGCCGCGGAGGAAGGGATCGGCGAGGACGAGCTCGTCCGGCTGGTCGACGAGGCCCGGGGGCGGCTGTTCGAGGTCCGCGAGCGGCGGGTTCGCCCGGCCACGGACGACAAGGTCCTGGCGGCGTGGAACGGGCTGGCCATCGCGGCCTTCGCCGAGGCCGGCCGCGCGCTCGGCGAGCCCCGGTATCTCGACGCGGCCGCGGCCGCAGCGGAGTTCGTCCTGACCCGCCTTCGAGGCGACGGCGGGCGGCTGCTCCGGTCCTGGCGGGACGGGCGGGCGGGCGGCCCCGCCTACGCCGACGACCACGCCCTCATGGCCGAGGCGTGCCTCGTCTTGTCGGAGTCGACGCTGGAGGTGCGGTGGCTGGGGGAGGCCCGGGCCCTGGCCGACCGGTTGGTCGAGCTGTTCCACGACCCGGACGGCGGCGGGTTCTTCCAGACGGGCTCGGACGCCGAGCGATTGGTGGTTCGGGGGAAGGAGCTGTTCGACAACGCGGTCCCGGGGGCGAACTCGGCGGCAGCGCTGGTGCTCCAGCGGCTGGCGCTGGTGTACGGCGACGCGGAGCTCGAGCGGGCGGGCGTCTCGGCGCTCCGCCTGGTCCGGGACCACGTGGGGCGGGCGCCGACGGGGTTCGGGCACGCGCTGTGCGCCCTGGACCTCTACCTGGGCGCGACCCACGAGGTGGCCATCGTGGGGGATCCCCGGTCGGCGGACGCGCGACGGCTCGCCCGGGAGCTGTGGACCCGGTTCCTCCCGCACGTCGTCCTGGCCGGCGGGAGCCCCGAGGACCCCGCGGCCGCGAACGTCCCGCTGCTCGAGGGCCGAACGACGGTCGACGGTCGCGCCGCCGCGTACGTCTGCGAACGGTTCGTCTGCCGGCGGCCGGTGAGCGAGCCGGCCGAGCTGGCCGCACAGCTCAGCGGTTGACTCAACTCCGGGCGTAGGTTCCCCACCTCGCCCGGGGTGTTCAAATACCGGGCGTGGAACTGGCCGGATCGGTGTGCCTGGTCACGGGGGCCTCGAGCGGCATCGGCCGCGCCGCCGCGCTTCGGCTTGCCCGTGAGGGGGCGCGGGTCGTGGCCCTGGGCCGGGACCGCGCCGCGCTCGACGAGGTGGCCGCGAGGACCTCCGGCATCGCCGTGGTGGCGGACCTGACGGACCCGGCCGCCGCCGGCCGGGCCGTTCGGGAAGCCATGGAAGCCGCCGGGCCCATCGACGTGCTCGTCAACAACGCGGGCGGGGGGCATTTCGGACGGTTCGCCGAGATGGACCCGGCCGAGGCCGAGCGCCTCGTCGCCCTGAACGTGGTGGCGCCGATCCGGCTGACCCGGGCCGTGCTCCCGGGCATGATCGAGCGGCGGCGGGGCGCGATCGTGAACGTGGCCTCGATCGCCGGCCACGTCGGCGTCGGCGAGGAGGCCGTCTATGCGGCGACGAAGGCGGCGCTCATCGGGTTCTCGGAGAGCCTGCGCGACGAGCTCGGCGGCACCGGGGTCCGGGTCGGGGTGGTCTCGCCGGGCGTCGTCGACACGCCGTTCTTCGAGCGGCGGGGGCGGCCCTACGACCGTTCCTTCCCCCGGCTCATCCACCCGGACCGCGTCGCCGATGCCATCGTCCGCGCGATCCGCACCGGGGATCCGCAGGTGTTCTCGCCCCGGTGGCTGGCCTTTCCGGCACGCCTGCACGGGGCCTTCCCGCGGCTGTACCGGTTCCTGGCGTCCCGGTTCGGTTGAGCCCGGCCCGAACGGCGGGTTCGGGCGCTGCCCTCTGCTGCGGGTTTGCCAACGGGCGAGGGATTGGGTAGCCGTATGCGATGCCCCCGTACGCGCTCGTGCTCATTCGCGTCCTGGCGACGCTCGTCGTGGCGTTCGTCGCGGCGCGCGCGGCGCGGCTGGTCATCGGCCGCTTCGTCCGGCGCATCGACGGGTCGGCCACGGACACCGCGCCGCTGTACCGCGTCAAGCGTGCCCAGACGCTGGGCAGCCTCCTGCGGACGGTGGCCGGAGTGGGGATCTGGGTGGTCGCGGTCATCGTCGCGCTCTCGCAGACCGGTGTGGAGATCGGGCCGCTCGTGGCCGCGGCTGGGGTGGGCGGCATCGCCATCGGACTGGGCGCGCAGACGCTGGTCGGCGACGTCATCTCCGGTTTCCTGCTGCTGATCGAGAACCAGTTCGACGTGGGGGACGTCGTCCAGGCGGGCGGGGTGACCGGCACCATCGAGGAGGTGACGCTGCGCACGACCGTCCTGCGGGACCTGGACGGCCGCCGTCACGTGGTCCCGAACGGCGAGATCCGGGTCACCTCCAACCTGACCAAGGAGTTCTCCCGGTACCTGTTCACCATCGAGGTCCCGTACGACGTGGACATCGACACGGTCGTCGGCGAGCTGCGACGGCTGGGTGACGAGCTCCGCGCGGATCCCGACGTCGGTCCCGCCGTGATCGCGCCGGTGAAGGTCCTGGGGGTCCAGGAGTACACACCCCAGGGCGCCCGCCTGCGGGCGTACGTCCAGACCTTCCCCGGGAAGCAGTGGCGAGTGGGCCGCGAGCTCGAGGCACGCCTCCGCCGGACGCTGGCGTCGCGCGGCCTGGCCATCGCCTATCCGCTGGGGCCGCCCGACGCGACGCGGGGATCCGGATCCGCGGCCTGACGACGGCCGGACCGGGGCGGCGACGCGCTACGCGGGGCGGACCTCCCGCTCCCGCCGGGACTGGTCCTCGAGGCAGAACCGCGTGGCCGGCCGGGCCTGGAGCCGGGCCGTCCCGATGGGGCGGCCGCAGGCCTCGCAGCGGCCGTACGCACCCTCGGCGACCCTTCGAAGGGCCCACTCCACGTCGGCCAGCTCGGCCTCCACCCCCGACAGGATGGAGATGTCCTTCTCCCGCTCGAAGGTCTCCGTGCCCACGTCGGCCATGTGCTGGTCCGCCGAGGACAGCTCCCCGAGGGCCTCGACCTGGGGCACGTCGAGCGAGCCGTCGATCGACAGTGAGTCCTGGAGGGAAATCAGCCTCTCGCGTTGCTCGATCAGTCTCCTTCGGATGACGTGCTCGTTCATCGGGTGCCTCCCATTGGAAGGATCGACGCGGAAGGGTCGACCCGGACGGGCCCACCGGCTGGCCCCCATCGAATACCCGCGCCCCCTCGCCTCCAAACGCCGGCCAGTCACGCGAAGCGACAGGGAAGCGACAGAAAGGCGGAGATGGGCCTTCCGGGCGGAACCCGCCACTCCCTTGTCGCGTCTTACAGCAGGCCCTAAGCTCACCACTTCTCCTGGAGGGGGTGTTCCGTTGTCCAGCAACCGTTTCAGTGGTCTGTCTCTGCGCGCGCGGGCCAGAGGAACCCAGGCGGCGATCGTCGCGATCGCCCTGGTGGGGGCGCTGGCGGTGCAAGCCGCGCCGGCGCCCGCCGCGGGTTCGTGCACCAGCCCACCCGCCGTGTATCCGATCGACGCGGTCCACAAGGGACTGACCGCCACCGGATCCACGGTGATCGACGGCCAGACCATCACCTCGTTCGACGTCACGGTCCTCGGCGTGCAGCCGAACGGCATCGGCCCCGGGGTCGATTTCATCCTGGGCCAGATCACGGGGCCCCAGTCGTTCCTCGACGTGACCGGCGGCATCGTGGCCGGCATGTCCGGTTCTCCCATCTACGTGAGCGGCGAATTGCTGGGTGCGGCCTCCTACGGCTTCTACGCGGCCGACCAGACCATCATCGGGATCACCCCCGGCCAGCCCATCGTCGACGAGTTCGCCTACCCGTCGGCTCCGACCGGAACCGACCGGCCCGGGGCGGCGGCGCTCCAACGCGAGCGGCTGTCCACGCTCGGCGCGCCGGTGCACCTGTCACGGTCGCTCCGCTCCACGGCGGCCCACGCGGCCGGCGTCCCGGCCGACACGTTCCCCAGCACGGCACAGCCGGTGCCGGTCTCCGTCGGGGTGTCGGGCCTGGGCGGCAAGGGCATGGCGAAGCTCCAGAACCGGCTGTCCAAGGCGAAGGTGACCGCGGTGCTGTTCTCCGGCGGCACGGCCTCCGCGCCGACCTCGGTCGGTGGGAGCCCGCTCGCACCGGGGAGCTCGTTCGGGGCCGCCCTGTCGTACGGCGACCTGTCCATCTACGCGGTGGGGACCACCACCGCCGTGTGTGGCGACGAGGTCATGGCCTTCGGCCACCCGTTCTTCTTCACCGGGGGGACGACCCTCGGGATGAACGGCGCCGACGTCGTGGCCACGGTGAAGGACCCCAGCAGCTCTTACGGCGGTTTCAAGATCGCGAACCTCACCGGCCTCCGCGGGATCGTGGACCAGGACCGGGTGGCGGGTGTTCGGGGACTCGATGGCCGGATCCCCGCCCTCGTGCCGGTGACGGCGAACATCACCAACACCGACATCCCGAAGACGCGCAACGGCGAGACCGACGTGCTCCAGGATCTCGAGGTCGGCAACTTCTACATCGACTTCCCGATCATCGCGGCGTACAGCATCGCGAACGAGGAGATCGCGGCCTTCGACCGCTACGGCGACGGCTCGGCCAACCTCAGCTGGACCGTCTCGGGCGTGGGGCCGGACGGGCAGCAGTTCCAGCTGATCCGGGACGACAAGTTCTTTTCCCCGTACGACATCACCTTCGAGAGCATCTTCGAGCTGATCGGCGAGCTGGACGCCCTCCAGTACAGCCAGTTCGGCGAGGTGCAGTTCACCGGCGTCAGCGTGACCGGGACGCTCACGCAGGACCACGACTACTACTCGGTGGACAAGGTCCTGTCGTCCTCGTCGCTCCAGCGCGGGTTCGACTCGCGCAAGCGCCTGCAGGTGCGTCCGGGCGGGACGGTCCACCTGCGGGTGGTGCTGGGGGTCGGCGACACGGACGAGACCCGGACCGTGAACATGTCGTTCAAGGTCCCGGACGGGCTCGTCGGGGGCGCGTCGCTCGACGTCCGGGGCGGCTTCCCGCCGTTCTGCGGAGGCTTCTTCTTCTTCCGCCCCGCGGATTCCCGGTCGGCGTGCAAGGCGACGACCTTCGAGGAGCTGGTGGCCAACCTGGCGGGTGGCGAGCACATGTACGACCTGGTCGCGGAGATCCGGGGCCAGGGCGGCGTGACGGCCGGGCCGAAGCCTGGTGGCGAGGCGCCGGCGCGCGGCGGCCGGAACCGGATCGACGTCACCGTCACGAAGTCCCAGGACCAGACCGTCCAGGGCCGCCGGGGACTCCAGCTGATCGTGGTCCCGGGGCGGCACCGCTGAGCTGAGCACGGCGCGGACGCCGGCCGGCCGACGGCCGACGGCCGAACGCTGACGGCCGAACCGGCGGCGTTCGAGGGGGCGGGCCCCGCGGCTCGCCCCCTCAGCCGTGTGCGGGGGCCGCCGCGTCGCCGCGCTCCGGGCGGGGGGCCCGGCGAACGGCGTCGAGGACCGCGTCCCGGTGGACTTCCAGGATGTCCAGCGCGGCGGCGTCGAACGTCCGGCTCCCGTAGCGGACG
>WNGA01009523.1_pt1 | contig 26168 bp, 18 predicted proteins | sample 5400061 | NCBI WGS metagenome assembly WNGA01 (sample SAMN13153366, study PRJNA577476) | soil metagenome | isolation source: 100 cm soil or saprolite under grassland replicate 2 | place: USA:California | collected 2016-06-15 | reverse complement strand
CGCCAGCAGCCCCTGCGGGGGAGGGACGACGACTGCCTGTTCCGGTTCTCCCTCACGGTGCCCGAACGGGCTGAGTACAGGATCGAAGTGAGCCGACGGGGAGCGGTGGCATTCTCCCAGGCCGACCTGGAACGTTCCCACTGGACGGCCAACCTCACGATCGGCGCATATACCGCGTTCGGCGGCGACTAGGAGGCGAGCTCAGGTTGGGTCGACACCCGAGGTGGACATGACAGAGCAGAGCGGCAGGCCGGTCGAGACGGCGCCCCGGCCGAGGACGGTGACGCTCGCGGAGCGGTTCCCGATCCACCGGCTCACGCTGCTGGCCGTTGCCGTCCTGGTCGGGTTCGGCGTGGTCACGGGGTCGTGGAAGACGATCGCCCAAGGTGGGGTCACCGGCGCGGGCTGGCGCCTGTTCCTGGTGTTCGGCATCGCCCAGGGAAGCATCTACGCGCTGATCGCGCTCGGCTACAGCCTGGTCTACGGCATTCTGCTGATGATCAACTTCGCCCACGGCGAGGTGTTCATGGCGGGCGCGTTCGCCTCGTACTTCGTCGCCCAGTCGCTCGACAGCAAGGGGCTCCTCGACCGGGACCCGATACCGAGCCTCGCGTTGCTGTTCTTGACCGCGATCCTGGTGTCGATGCTCGTGGCGGTGCTCCTCGAGCGGGTCGCCTACCGCCCGCTCCGCAACGCCCCACGGCTGGTGCCGCTGATCACCGCCATCGGCGCCTCGCTGTTTCTCCAGTACACCTTCTCGGGCTTCTTCGGCTCGGACGCCAAGGGCTACCCCAGCGTCAAGAGCCTCAACGGAACGTTCAACATCCTGGGCTTCCCGGTGTCGCGGACCCAAGTGCTGACCATCCTCACGGCGATCGTGATGATGGTCGGCCTTCGGTTGTTCATCGCCAGGACCAAGACGGGCAAGGCGATGCGGGCGGTCTCCGAGGACAAGGAGATCGCCAGCCTGATGGGGATCAACATCAACCGGGTCGTGGTGACGACCTTCGCCATCGGCGGGATACTGGCCGGCGTGGCCGGCGTGCTGTTCGCTCTGAATTTCTCCGAGGTCGACTCGTTCATGGGCTTCGTCCCAGGCATCAAGGCGTTCACGGCGGCGGTCCTCGGCGGGATCGGCAGCGTCACCGGCGCCGCCATCGGCGGGCTGATCCTTGGCGTGGCCGAGTCGATCGGACCGGTGCTGCTGCTCACCGGTATCCACGTGCCCGCGACGAACCAGCTCAGGGACGTGGTCGCATTCACCATCCTGGTCCTGGTCCTGGTCTTCCGGCCTGGAGGGATCCTCGGGACCGGCGAGCCAGAGAAGGCATAGGACGGCTGCCGTGATTGGTTCCAAGTTGCTGCGCAGGGCGGCGATCGCAGGCCTCATCGGCGGCGTCGCCATCATCTACCTTGCCCTGGTGGGGATGATCGAGAAGTTCGAGGCTCGCCACCTCATCGGCGACTGGCTCAACCTGGGCAGGCTCATGCTCGCGTTGCCGCCGCTAGTGGCCGCATATCTGGCAACCAGGCCCCGCGTGCAGGCCGGCCGGGTCGTACGGCCTTCCCGAGGACCGGCGGTTACGGCGGGGCTGGTCAGCGGTGTGCTCACCGGCGGGCTGGCCGCGCTCTGGGTGGCCTTCGTCCATCTCTTCCCCGATGGCGCGGTGCGCAACATCTTCGTCGCCGTCTCGCCGACGCTGCTGTCGATCATGACCTTCGGCAAGAGCCTACTGGTGGGGGTGGTCCTGCTGGTGGTGGTCGGGGCCGTGCTCGGCGCGCTCGGCGGCGCCTACCAGACGCTGCCGGAACGCTTGAGGCGCCCACTGAGCATCGGTCTGGCGACGACGTTCATGTTCGCGCTGCTGCAGCGGATCATTCCGCAGTTGATCTTCTACCTCAACCTCGACTCGACCTGGCTGTACAGCACCACCTTCGGCGGTCTCACTCCGATCGGGGCGGTGGTGGTCTTCGTCGTCGCCACGGGCCTGCCGGCGCTCTGGGCGTCAAGGGGCCAGGTGGTGCGGCAGCGCGTCGCGCAGCTCCCGCCATCGCGGCGGCGGACGCTCAACGTCTCTCGGCTGCTGCTGCTCGCCGTGGTGCTGGTATTGCTGCCGCGGCTCATCGGCTCCACGCTTTCGCAGGTGCTCGGCCAGATCGGCATCTACCTGCTGATGGGGCTCGGGCTGAACATCGTGGTCGGCTACGCCGGGTTGCTCGACCTTGGCTACGTCGCCTTCTTCGCCACCGGCGCCTACCTGACCGCCCTGTTCACCGGCGCCCATCTGGTGACCTCCCTTGGCGCGGTCGCGTCGCCGGACTTCGTCCTGCATCTCGACTTCTACGCGGCGGTACCGCTGGTGATCCTGGTCGCCGCGTTCATCGGGTTGCTGATCGGTGCGCCAGTGCTGCGGCTACGAGGTGACTACCTGGCGATCGTCACCCTCGGGTTCGGGGAGATCGCCAGGGTCCTGGTGGCGTCGAGCTGGTTGCAGAAGTTCACTGGCGGGCCGCAGGGACTGCGCGATATCACCGACGCGCACATCGGGAGCGTGGGCTTCCGCGACCCGCAGCCGTTCTACTACCTGGTCCTGGCGTTCTGCGCCCTCGCCATCTTCGTGTCCGTACGATTGGCCGACTCGCGGGTCGGTCGGGCGTGGAGCGCGATGCGTGAGGACGAGCTGGCGGCCGAGGCCATGGGTATCAGCACCGTCAGGTACAAGCTGCTCGCGTTCGCCATGGGCGCCGCGGTCGGCTGCCTGTCGGGCACGCTGTTCGCGGTGCAGATCGGCTCGCTCACGCCGGACAGCTTCACTATCGTCGTCTCGATCACCGCCCTTGCGGTGGTCGTGCTCGGGGGGATGGGCAGCATCCGCGGCGTCGTCGTCGGGACAATGCTGCTGATTGGGCTGCCCGGGCTGCTCGACGAGTTCGAGGAGTATCGTCTGCTCGTCTACGGCGCGGCGCTGATCACGGTGATGATCCTGCGGCCGCAGGGGCTGATCCCCAACGTCCGCCGCATGCGCGAGCTCCAAGAGGAGGAAGTCGCCCAGGACCAGTGGCTCAAGGAGGAGGCTCCGGCGGTGCCCGCGGCCGGCGGTGCGGTGCCCGCGGCCGGCAGTGGAGGTGGGTCGTGAGTGCCTTGCTGGAGATCCGTGGGCTCGTCAAGCACTTCGGCGGCCTGAACGCGGTCGACGGGGTCGACCTCGACGTCGAGGCGGGCGAGATCCTGAGCGTGATCGGCCCGAACGGGGCCGGCAAGACGACCTTGTTCAACGTGGTCACCGGCCTGTACGCGCTGGATGGCGGGTCGATCGTCTTCGACGGCCACAACCTGGTGAGCCTCAAGCCCAATCAGGTCTGCGCCCTCGGGATCTCGCGCACGTTCCAGACGGTGCGGCTGTTCCCGAACATGACCGTGCTGGAGAACGCGATGGTCGGCCAGCACTGCCGGACCCGCTCCGGGGTGCTCGGCGCGGTGTTGCGGCTGCCCCGCACGAGAGCCGAGGAGCGGGTGGTGCGGGAGCAGGCGCGCAGCGCCTTGTCGTTCTTCGGCAGCCGCCTGGCCAGCTTCCGGGAGGACCAGCCGGCGATGGCGCTGTCCTACGCCAACCGGCGCCGGCTGGAGATCGCCAGGGCCATGGCCACGACCCCGAAGCTCATCCTCCTCGACGAGCCGACCGCGGGGATGAACCCCAAGGAAACCGAGGAGATGATCAGGCTCATTGGCAAGCTGCGGGACGAGCGGGGCTTCACGATCGTGGTGATCGAGCACGACATGCGCCTGGTCAAGGGGGTCTCGGACCGGGTCGTCGCCCTCGACTACGGGCGCAAGATCGCCGAAGGCACCTTCGACGAAGTGTCCAGCGACGTGCGCGTGATCGAGGCGTACCTCGGCAAGGGGGCGGTGACGGCCGGATGAGCGACGGGCCGATCCTCGAGCTGCGGAACGTCAGTACCCACTACGGGCTGATCGCGGTCCTCCGTGAGGTGAACCTGGAGATTCACCCCGGGGAGATCGTCTGCCTGCTCGGCGGAAACGCCAGCGGCAAGTCGACCACGCTGCGGACCATTCTCGGCATGGTGACGCCGAGCGAGGGCGAGGTGCTGTACGAGGGCAGGCCGATCGGCGGCCTGCCCACGATGGAGATCGTCAGCCAGGGGCTGACGATGGTCCCCGAGAACCGGCGGCTGTTCGCGCGCATGACCGTGCGGGAGAACCTCGAGTTGGGCAGCTACCTGCGGAAGGACAGGCCGAAGGTCAAGGAGGACCTCGAGCGGGTGCTGACGCTGTTCCCCCGGCTGCGGGAGCGACTGTCGCAGAAGGCGGGGACGCTCTCCGGCGGGGAGCAGCAGATGGTGGCCACGGGGCGGGCGCTGATGGCCGACCCCAAGGTGCTGCTGATGGACGAGCCCTCGATGGGCCTGGCTCCGGTCCTGGTGGAGCAGGTGTTCAAGACCATCCAGGATGTCAACCGGATTGGGACCACGATCTTGGTGGTGGAGCAGAACGCCCACATGGCGCTGTCGATCGCCGACCGCGGCTACGTGCTCCAGACCGGGCGGATCGTGCTGACCGAGACCGCCGAGGAACTCATCCAGAACCCGCAGATGCAGGAGGCGTACCTCGGCACGGTGACCTGAGCCCGGCGGTGATCGGATAGGTCCCGCGACGCAAAGGGCTTCGGCCGAGCGGGCGCGACTGAACCGAGTCGTTCGTCGTGAAGGTCCCGTTGGGGGTGGAGGGAAGGCTGGGGCGGAGGAGTCCGGGCGGGGGAACCGAAGAGCCTTTGGCTCCGTTCGCACCTTCCCCGAGTGCGCTCGTTCTCTACTCGGTCCTTCGGACCCCCGCACCGGACGGACCAGCGGGACTCGTAGCGGGCCCCGAGGGCGGCAAGCTAGCAGCCGCCCGGGCTCGGGTCAACTTTCTGAGCTCGTTGCTCCGCAACGGACTGGCGTATCGGCGCAGGTGCCACCTGCGGCGATGGAAGTCGACTTCTTCGCTTCAGGACCTGCCGCCGTCCCGCTGGTCCAGGCGAGATCCGGCGCGCAGGTACGGCTTCGGCGCGGCTGTCCACAACCCGCTCCCCACCAGAGCTGCGGGTCGGGCGGCGCTGTTAGACTCGCCGTCGTGGCAACGACATCCTCTTCTTCCCGATCGACCGCGACCAGGCAGGACGCGGCGACCCGTCGCGCGTCAGGCGCGCAGGCCAAGGACACTGCGGGGGCCAAGGGCGGCCAGGCGAGCCAGGCGCCGCGGCCGCTGGTGCTGCTGGACGGGCACAGCCTCGCCTACCGAGCGTTCTTCGCGCTGCCCAGTGATCTGGCGACCACCACCGGGCAGCAGACCAACGCGGTCTACGGCTTCACCTCCATGCTGGTGAAGCTGTTCGGTGAGATCGCCCCGGATCGCATCGCCGTCTGCTTCGACGTCGGTCGGCCCGCCTACCGCTACGAGGTCTACACCGAGTACAAGGCGAACCGGAAGACGACCCCCGTCGAGTTCAGCTCGCAGATGCCGCTGATCCGCGAGGTGCTCGACACCTTGCGCATCCCCATCGTCGAGGTGCCGGGCTACGAGGCCGACGACGTCATCGCCACGCTGGTGCGCGAGGCCTCCGAGCGGGGCGTGCCGGTGATGATCGTCACCGGCGACCGCGACACCCTCCAGCTCGTCGACGACCAGGCCGGCGTCGAGGTGATGATGACCTCCCGCGGGATCACCGACACGCGCGTCTACGACGCCGCCGCCGTGCTGGATCGCTACGGTGTGCCGCCGGAGCGCTACGTCGACATCGCCGCGCTCCGCGGCGACCCGTCCGACAACCTGCCCGGGGTGCCGGGGGTGGGGGACAAGACCGCCACCAGGCTGGTGCAGACGTACGGCACCGCCGAGGGCGTGGTCGAGCACGCCGGCGAGGAGCGCGGCAAGCTGCGCGACAACCTGCTCGCCCACGGCGACGACGTGCTGCGCAACAAGCAGCTCGCGACCCTGCGGCGCGACGTGCCGCTGCCGGTGGACGTCGACGAGCTTCGGATCGGCCCCTGGCAACGCATGGAGGTCCAGCGGCTGTTCGACACCCTGGAGTTCCAGAGCCTTCGGGAGCGCCTGTTCGACGCGATCGTCGAGCCTGCGCCCTCCGACGTCGGCTTCGAGGTCGACGCCACGGCGCTGCCCGAGGGCGGCCTGCCGGTGTGGCTCGAGTCGGTGCCGGCCGGCGCGCCGATCGCGATCGCGTCCCGGCTGGAGACCGGACCCGGCCGCGCCCTGCTGCTCGGGATGGGGCTGTGGGCCGAGGGGCGTGGCGCGGTGTGGCTCGACCTGACCTCGCCCAGCGAGGCCGACGCCCGGGCGCTGGAGGCGCTGCTCGCCGACCCGGAGCGGCCGAAGCTGGCCCACGACGCCAAGACGCTGTTCCTTGCTGTCTGGGAGCTCGGCTGGCGCCTGGACGGCCTGGCAATGGACACGGCGGTGGCCGCCTACCTGGCGGCGCCGGAGCAGCGCAACTACGACCTGTCGGAGCTGGCGCTTCGCTACCTGCGCAAGGAGCTGCGGCCAGAGGCGGCCGGGGGCGCGGGCGTGCCCGCCGGCGAGGGCACCCAGCTCGCCTTCGACACCTCGGCGGAGCAGGAGCAGGCGTGGCAGGACTGGTGCCTGCGCGCCCAGGCGGTTGGTGAGCTGGCGGCGCGGCTGACCGTCGAGCTGGACACGCTCGGGATCGAGCGGCTGGACCGCGAGGTCGAGCTGCCACTGGTGCCGATCCTGGCGAAGCTGGAGCGCACCGGCATCGCCATCGACCTGTCGGTGTTGGGGGAGATCGGCGACCGGCTGGAGGCGCGCATCCTCGACCACGAGGCGCGCGTCTACGAGCTGGCCGGCGAGAAGTTCAACATCGGCTCCAACCCGCAGCTCCAGATGATCCTGTTCGACAAGCTGCAGCTCCCCAAGACGCGCAGGATCAAGACGGGCTACACCACCGACGCGGCCTCGCTGGCGCAGATCGCCGGGACGCACCCGATCATCGAGGAGCTGCTCGGCTACCGCGAGGTCGCCAAGCTCAAGAACACCTACGTCGACGCGCTCCCCAAGCTGGTGAGCCCGGCCACCGGCCGCATCCACGCGCAGTTCAACCAGCTGGTGGCGGCCACCGGGCGGCTCTCCAGCCAGAACCCCAACGTGCAGAACATTCCGATCCGAACCGAGCTGGGGCGCGAGATCCGGCGGGCGTTCGTGACCGGGCCCGGGACCGAGGGGCTGCTGGTCGCCGACTACGCACAGATCGAGTTCCGCGTCCTCGCCCATCTGGCGGGCGACGACGCGCTGGTGGCCGCCTTCCTGTCCGGCGAGGACGTGCACGCGACCGTCGCCGGGATGGTGTGGGGGTTGCCGCCGGACCAGGTCGACCGGGACCTGCGCAGCCGCGTCAAGATGGTCACCTACGGGCTCGCCTACGGCCTGTCGGCGTTCGGCCTGGCGCAGGGGCTCGGCATCCCGCCGGACGAGGCCAAGGCATTGATGGACGCCTACTTCGCGCGCTTCGGCAAGGTCAAGGCCTACCTCGACAGCGTGGTGGCCCAGGCCCGGCGCGAGGGCTACACGCAGACGATCCTGGGGCGCCGCCGCTACCTGCCCGACCTTGCCTCCGACAACCGGCAGCGGCGGCAGATGGCGGACCGGATGGCGCTGAACGCGCCGATCCAGGGGTCGGCGGCCGACATCATCAAGATGGCGATGGTCGCCGTCGACCGGGCGCTGGCCGCCGAGGGCCTCGAGTCGCGGATGGTCCTCCAGGTGCACGACGAGCTGGTGTTCGAGGTCGTGCCGGGCGAGCGCGAGCGCCTGGAGGAGCTGGTGCGCCGCGAGATGGTCGGCGTGGTGCAGCTCCGCGTGCCCCTGGAGGTCTCCACGGCCTTCGGCCGCTCCTGGGCCGAAGCCCAGCACTGAGGGCGGGCCGCCGGGAAAGGGCCCGGCCCGCTGCGGCCAGCCGGCCCGCCGCGGCCAGCCCGCCCGGCCAGCCCCGCCCAGGCCGCTCCCTCAGTGGGGGGTGGGCGCGGGGGCGGGGTCGAGGGCGATGCGGAGGCGCTTGTTGCCCTTGCCCTTGGACTCGTGACCGACGACGTGGACCTCGCCGACCTCGCCGGTGCCGGCGACGTGCGTGCCGCCGTCGGCCTGGCGGTCCAGCCCCTCGATGTCGATCACCCGCACGACCTCCAGCCCAGGTGGCAGCAGGTTGGTCTTGGTGCGGATCAGCTCGGGCTTGGCCGCAAACTCGTCCGGCGACAGGAACGACACGTGCACCGGCAGGTCGGCCTCCACCTCTTGGCGCAGCGCCGCCTCCACCGCCGAGGCGAAGTCCGCGCTCATGCTCGGCAGCTCGAAATCCATCCGCGCCCGCAGCGGCTCCATATTGCCGCCGGTCACCAGCGCCCCGTGGTCGCGGCCGATCACCCCGGCGAGCACGTGCAGGGCGGTGTGGGTGCGCATCAGCGAGTAGCGGCGCTCCCAATCGACCCGTCCGCCGATTTTGGATCCAATTGCCGGCGGTTGCCCGCCTTCGACGAGGAGGACCAGCTCGCCGTCGCGGCGGGCCGTCCCGGTGACGGTCAGCTCGGCCCCCTGGTGCTCGATGATGCCGGTGTCGGCGGGCTGCCCGCCGCCGCCGGGGAAGAACGCGCTGCGGTCGACCACCACCCCGTCGGGATGCTGGTCGACCACCTCGGCGTCGAAGCTCGCCAGGTACGCATCACGCTGGTAGAGAGGCTCGGTCACCGCTGGCACCTTTCGTCTGCAAGCTGGCCTGAACTGGGCCTATCCTGGCACGCGCTGGCCCGCGCTCGGGGACCGCTGCGGAAATCCCCGTAAAGCCGCAGGTCATGCGCGCGCAAAACGTTGACGCGGTGGTTGGGCGACGGCTACCATCTGCCGAACCACGTGTGGGCTTTTCTGCCAGTGTGCTCAGACGCTCGTCGCGTCGCCTCACCACAAGGAAACGTCCCTCATGGGAGACCTCTGTCCGACAGTCTAGGAGACGAGCAGTTGACCGAGTCCACCGACCGCACCACCCCATCCGAGCTGGCCGAGGCCACCATGCCGGGCGTGACCACCCAGGTGACCCAGAACGACATCGGCTCGGCCGAAGAGCTGGCCGCCGCCTACGAGGAGACCCTCAAGGACTTCAACGAGGGCGATATCGTCGACGGCTACGTGGTGAAGGTCGACCACGACGAGGTGCTGCTCGACATCGGCTACAAGTCCGAGGGCGTCATCCCCTCGCGGGAGCTCTCGATCAAGCACGACGTGGACCCGAACGAGGTCGTCACGCTGGGTGACCACATCGAAGCGCTGGTCATGCAGAAGGAAGACAAGGACGGCCGGCTGATCCTGTCGAAGAAGCGCGCCCAGTACGAGCGCGCCTGGGGCACGATCGAGAAGAAGAAGGAGAACGACGAGATTGTCGAGGGCACGGTCATCGAGGTCGTCAAGGGCGGCCTGATCCTCGACATCGGTCTGCGCGGGTTCCTTCCGGCCTCCCTGGTCGAGATGCGGCGCGTCCGCGACCTGCATCCCTACGTCGGACGGCAGCTCGAGGCCAAGATCATCGAGCTGGACAAGAACCGCAACAACGTGGTCCTCTCCCGCCGAGCCTGGCTGGAGGAGACCCAGTCCGCCACCCGCCGCGCCTTCCTGCACACGCTGCGCAAGGGCGAGATCCGCAAGGGCGTGGTCTCCAGCATCGTCAACTTCGGCGCCTTCGTCGACCTCGGCGGCGTCGATGGCCTGGTCCACGTGTCGGAGCTGTCCTGGAAGCACATCGACCACCCCTCCGAGGTGGTCGAGGTCGGTCAGGAGGTCGAGGTCGAGGTGCTCGACGTCGACCTGGAGCGCGAGCGCGTGTCGCTGTCGCTCAAGGCCACGCAGGAGGACCCCTGGCGGCAGTTCGCCCGCTCGCACCAGATCGGGGAGCTCATCCCGGGCCGGGTCACCAAGCTGGTGCCGTTCGGCGCGTTCGTGCGCGTCGACGACGGCATCGAGGGCCTGGTGCACATCTCCGAGCTGGCCGAGCGTCACGTCGACATCCCCGAGCAGGTCGTCAGCGTCGGTGAGGAGATCACCGTCAAGGTGATCGACATCGACCTGGACCGGCGCCGGATCTCGCTCTCGCTCAAGCAGGCGCTCCAGGACCAGCAGCAGGTCACCCCGACCGAGGAGGAGCTGGCCCTCGAGGAGGGCGGCTACGAGGGGTACGAGGGCTACGGCGAGGGCGACTACGCCCAGGGCTACTACGATGAGCAGGGCAATCTCATCGGCGTGGTGCCAGGGACCGCCATGGCCGAGGCCTTCCAGGAGGCGGGCTTCTACGACGCCTCCTACGGCGGCGAAGAGGGCGACGACCAGGCCGCCACCGAGCAGCAGGCGGCCGAGGCCCAGGGCGACCAGGCCGGCGACCAGCGCGACCAGGGCGCCGGGGGCGACCAGGGCGCCGAGGGCGACCAGGGCGCCGGGGGCGAGCAGGAGGAGAACCAGCAGGACACCCTCGAGCACATCGTCGAGGACCTGAAGCGCAAGAACTCCAACGAGTGAGCGGGCCTCCCGGCCGGGAGCTCGGTCGGGAGGCACGTTCAGCGACGCCCGCGCCAGCGCAGGGCGGGGGCCTGACCCGGGAACAGGGGGCGGCCGTGCTGCTGGTGGGCCTGACCGGAGGGATCGGCTCCGGAAAGAGCACCGTTTCCGGCATGCTCGCCGAACGTGGGGCCGAGGTCATCGACGCGGACCACATCGCGCGCGAGGTGGTCATGCCCTGCACGCCGGCCTGGTGCAAGATCCGCGACCATTTCGGCCCTGGGGTGCTCTACCCCGACGGGTCCATCGACCGCCAGGCGCTGGCCGACATCGTCTTCGGTGACCCGGGCAAGCTGGCGCTGCTCAACGAGATCACCCACCCCGCGATCTTCGAGCGGATCGCCGAGCGGCTGGAGGCGGCGCACGACCGCGACGCGATCGTGGTCCTTGACGCCGCCCTGCTGATCGAGACCGGGCTCGCGCAGCGGGTCGACGTGCTGCTGGTGGCCCACTCGCCCAAGGAGGTCCAGGTCGAGCGGCTGGCCGCCAAGGGCATGGCCAGCTCGCAGGCCAAGGCGCGCATCGCGGCCCAGCTCGCGCCCGAGGAGCGGCTGGCCCGCGCCGACCTGGTGATCGACAACACGGGCTCGCTCGAGGACCTGGGCCGCCAGGTCGACGACGTCTGGAGGGAGCTCGAGCGCCGGCTCGCGGAGCAACCCATCATGGCCGCGGACCGGGAGGCGGTCTGGCCCACCGACTGGACCGATCCCGCCACCCAGCGGGAGTTCTGGTTCGGCTTCTACATCAGCGTGCTCGATCGCCTCGGGCACAGCGGCGACCGCCAGGAGCTGGCGGGGGCGCTCTACGAGACCTTCACCGATCCGGCCTCCTACCGGCTGTTCGAGGACAGCCGGCCGGCGCTGGAGGCGCTGGCGGCGCGGGGGCTGAAGCTCGGGATCATCTCCAACTTCGAGCCCTGGCTGGAGGACGTGCTGCGGCTGGAGGGCGTGCGGGAGCTGTTCTCGGTGCTGGCGATCTCAGGGGTGCTCGGCGTGGCCAAGCCGCAGCCGGCGATCTTCCAGACCGCGCTGGACAAGGCCGGGGTCGAGCCCGGCGCCGCCATCCACGTGGGCGACCACCCGGACGTCGACGGGGCCGCGGCCAGGGCGGTCGGGATCACGCCGGTGCTGATCGACCGCTTCAGGCGGCTGCCCCCGGCGGCGGGGCCACGCATCCGGTCGCTCACCGAACTGGTCGAGCTGGTCGACGCGGAGGCCTAGCTGGGTGGACCGGACCTTCTGGCGCGTCATCGCCAACGACGAGAACGCTCTTCCGCAGGGGGAGTGGGTCGCCGAGCTGGCACCGGAGCTGCTGTCCTGGCTCGGCTCGACCGACGCCGAGCTGCGCGACGAGTTCGCCTACCGGATCCTGGCCGCCTGGGTCGAGCGCGAGCAGTTCCAGGCGGAGCAGCTCCGCGACATCGTGCGGCAGATGCTCGACAACCTCCACATCGGCCTGGGGGAGCGGGACACCGACTCGGTGTTCCTGCGCTCCTACTCCACCCTGGTGCTGATGGAGGTCGTCGCCTACGACAACGCCCACCCGTTCCTCGGGCAGGGCGAGGCGGCCGGCCTGCTGGACCAGGTGCTGGAGTACCTGCGCAAGGAGCGGGACCTGCGCTCCTGGGTCGAAGGGCCGGGCTGGGCGCACGCGGTCGCCCACACCGCCGACCTGCTGATGATGCTGGCTCGCAACCTCCAGCTCGGCTCCGTCGAGCTGGAGCGGCTGCTGGACGGCATCGCCGACCGCCTGCTGGAGCCCTCCGGCGTGGTGTTCGTGCAGCACGAGGACGAGCGGCTGGCGTACGCGGCCCTGAACGTGCTGCGCCGCGGCCTGGTCGGCCGCGCCGCCAGGGACCGCTGGCTGGAGCGCTTCGTGCGGCCCTCGGGGCACGATTCCTGGCGGGCCGTCTACGAGAGCCCGATCGCCAGCGCCATCCGCGCCAACGTCACCAGCTTCCTTCGCAGCCTCTACTTCCAGCTCCTGCTGACGGAGAACCCTCCCCCGGACGGCGACGAGCACCTCGCCGCCCTGCTGGCGACCCTCCAGAGCATGGACATCGGGTTCTACAGCCTCGCGTGAGCCCGGGCGGCCCCCGATCCACCGGGGCACCCCCTTGGGGTTCCCCGGACCCCTCCGGCGGCCCCCAAGAGCGCCTGTGCCATGCTTCCGCGGCGCCTTGACACTCGGCGGAGGCGCCTGGACTATGTCAGCTCTGACATAGTGCCGGGCATGAAGGTGGGAGCATGAGACGGCACCGCATCGCCACGCTGCTGGCGTTCGCGCTGCTGGTGGGCGCCTGCTCGGGCCGGGCGCCCTCCGGGTCGCCGTCGGGGACGTCCCCGCCGACCACGCAGGGCCCGCTGGACGGCTGCGTGCCGACGGGGCAGGCGAGCCTGGTGGACCTCGGCGGGGGGCACCAGGCGGCCGTGCTCGGCAGCGGCGGCAACGGCGTGGTGCTGTCCAACCAGAGCGACCAGAACCTCTGCGGCTGGCTGCCGTTTGGCAAGGTCCTGGCCGAGCGCGGCTTCCGCGTGCTGCTCTACGACTACGGCGCGGCCACCGACCCCGCTGGCGACGTCGCGCTGGCGGCGGCCAAGCTGCGCTCGCTGGGCGCCGGCACCGTCCAGCTCGTCGGCGCCTCCGAGGGCGCCAAGGCGTCGCTGATCGCGGCGACCACGCTCCAGCCGCCGCCGGCCGCGGTGGTGAGCCTGTCGGCCGAGCGGACGCTGCAGGGAACCGACGTGCTGCCGGCGGCGGCCAAGCTCCGCGCGCCGGTGCTGTTCGTGACCGCGCGCGACGACAGCTTGGTCGGCGACGCGACCGGCCAGCTCTACCGGGCGGCCACCCGGTCCGCCTCCAGGCGGCTCGAGGTGGTGGCCGGCGACGCGCACGGCACCGGGCTGCTCGGCGGCGCCACCGGCGCCAAGCTCCAGGCCACGCTGGTCGGCTTCCTGCGCGGCCACGGCACCGCCGCCACCACGACCACCGCCGCCGCGGCCGGCTCGGCGGTCAGCGCCCGCTGCGGCCCGCCGGTCGCGGCCGCCAGCCTGATCCACTTCCGCGCCACGGACGGCACCCGGCTCGACGGCGCGCTGGTGGGCTCCGGCCGCACCGGGGTGGTGCTGCTCCACCAGTACCCCAACAACCTCTGCGGCTTCTGGCCGTACGCGGTCTACCTGGCCGGCAAGGGGCTGCGCGTGCTCGATATCGACCTGCGTTGCTTCGGGGAGTCGGCCTGCCCCGTCAACGCCAAGGGCTCGGTGATGGACGACGTCGCCGGCGCCGTGGCCGAGCTGCGGCGGCGCGGCGCCAGCAGCGTCGCCCTGGTCGGCGCCTCGGCGGGGGCCAGCACCGCCCTGATCGCGGGCGCCAAGCTCGGAACGAAGGTGTCCTCGGTGGTGAGCCTCTCGGGGGAACGCGACCTCATCCTGGTGATGGGCGCCTCGGGGCCCGCCGACGCCGTGCCGCTGGTCAAGCACCTGGTCAGCCCGACGCTGTTCGTGGTGGCGACCAACGACCGCACCACCACCGTCGAGGAGACGCAGGCGATGTACGCGGCGACCGCGGCAAAGGACAAGCGCCTCGAGATCCTCCAGGGACCCTACGAGGGCGACCACGGCTGGGATCTGCTCACCGAGGCCAGCGGCGGCCAGAGCTGGTCGACCCTGGCCGCCCAGGTCGCCGCCTTCGTCAAAGCGCACGCGTAGGGCCGCGGCCCCGGGCGCCCCGCCCCGGCCGCCACGGCGCGGCCGGCAGCAGGCGGCCTGCCTCAGATCCGCTCGATGCTGGCGCCGAGCGGCCGCAGGCGCTCGTCGATGCGCTCGTAGCCGCGGTCGATCTGGCCGACGTTGCCGATCACCGACTCGCCGTCGGCGGCCAGCGCGGCCAGCAGCAGCGCCATGCCCGCGCGGATGTCGGGGGACTCCATCCGGTCCCCGAACAGGCGCGAGGGCCCGGACACGACCGCCCGGTGCGGGTCGCAGAGGATGATCCGAGCGCCCATCCCGACCAGCTTGTCCACGAAGAACAGCCGGTTCTCGTACATCTTCTCGAAGATCATCACCGTGCCGCGCGCCTGGGTCGCGATCGCCAGCGCGATCGAGGTGAGGTCGGCGGGGAACGCGGGCCACGGCCCGTCGTCGACCTTGGGGATGGCCGCGCCGAGGTCGTCCTGGACCACCAGCTCCTGGTCGCGCGGCACCCGCAGGTTCGACCCCTCCAGCTCCCAGCGCACGCCGAGCCGCGAGAAGCCCACCTCGATCGGCCGCAGGTCGTCGGGGATCACGTCCTCGATCAGCAGCTCGCCGCCGGTCATCACCGCCAGGCCGATGAAGCTGCCGACCTCGGTGTGGTCGGGACCGATGGTGTGCTCGCCACCGCGCAGCCGCTCGACCCCGCTGATCTCCAGGCGGTTGGAGCCGACCCCGGTGATCCGGGCGCCGAGCGCGTTCAGGAAGCGGCAGAGGTCCTGCACGTGGGGCTCGCAGGCGGCGTTGCCGATGATCGTCTGGCCATCGGCCACGGCGGCCGCGATGATGGTGTTCTCGGTGGCCGTCACCGACGCCTCGTCGAGGAACATCTCGCCGCCGCGCAGCCGGCCCGCCTCCAGCTCCAGCGCGCCACGCTCGAAATTGGCGGTCACGCCGAGCGTCCTGAAGGCCAGCAGGTGCGTGTCGAGGCGCCGCCGGCCGATGCCGTCACCGCCCGGCGAGGGCAGCACGCAGCGGCCGGTCCGCGCCAGCAGCGGGCCGGCCAGCAGCACCGAGCCGCGGATCAGGGAGCAGAGCACGGGATCCAGCGTGGTCCGGTGGACGTTGCGGGGGTCGATGCGCACGGTGTTGGGCTCGACCTCGGTCACCTCGGCGCCGGTGGAGGCGACGAGCTGGAGCATGGTCTCGACGTCGCGGATGTGGGGGACGTTTCGCAGCAGGACTGGCTCATCGGCGAGCAGCGAAGCGGCAACGATCGGCAGAGCACCATTCTTGTTGCCGGCCGGGCGGATCATGCCACTCAGCGGCTGTCCACCTTTGATGACGAAACTTTCCATTCCACTCCCAGGGATCGGAACGGTCGCACGGCGGATCACTCTACCGCGCGGTGGGGGGACCGGGCGGCTGTCGGGGGGGACTCGTAGACTGGAGCCGGGAAATTTTCTTCTGGAGATCCTTCCACAGATTGGGAGCAGTCAAGCACGAATGGCAACCTTTCGCCTGAACCCAGAGATGCCGCCACCCGCGGGCGACCAGCCGCGGGCAATCGAAGAGCTGGTCGAGAGCATCGAGGGCGGCGAGCTGGCGCTGAGCCTGCTGGGCGTGACCGGGTCGGGCAAGACCCGGACGATGGCGGGCGTGATGGAGCGGCTCGGCCGGCCGGCGCTGGTGATGGCGCCCAACAAGACCCTGGCGGCGCAGCTCACCAACGAGTTCAAGGAGCTGTTCCCCGATACGGCGGTCGAGTATTTCGTCTCCTATTACGACTACTATCAGCCCGAGGCCTACATCCCGCAGTCCGACACCTACATCGAGAAGGACTCCTCGATGAACGAGGAGATCGACCGGTTGCGCCACTCGGCCACCAGCGCGCTGCTGACCAGGCGCGACGTGATCATCGTGGCGTCGGTGTCGGCCATCTACGGCCTCGGCTCGCCCGAGGAGTACCGCGAGCAGATGCTCTTCCTCGAGGTGGGCGAGGAGTACGACCGCGACGAGATCCTCCGCAAGCTGGTCGACATCCACTATGACCGCAACGACCTGAACTTCGTGCGCGGCAAGTTCCGGGTGCGCGGCGACACCCTCGAGGTCTTCCCCGCCTACGAGGAGCGCGCCATGCGCATCGAGCTGTTCGGCGACCAGGTCGAGCGCATCCTGGTGATGGACCCGGTCACCGGCGAGATCGTCGGCGAGCGGGACGAGCTGCTGGTGTTCCCCGCCTCGCACTACGTGGCCGGCTCGGCGCGGATGGAGCGGGCCATCGCCGGGATCGAGGCGGAGCTTGCCGAGCGCCTCGCCGAACTGGAGCGCGAGGGCAAGCTGCTGGAGGCGCAGCGGCTGCGCATGCGCACCACCTACGACCTCGAGATGCTGCGCGAGGTGGGGGTCTGCAACGGCATCGAGAACTACTCCCGCCACATCGACGGCCGCTCGGCCGGCACCCCGCCGTTCACCCTGCTGGACTACTTCCCGGACGACTTCGTGCTGTTCGTCGACGAGTCGCACGTCACCGTGCCGCAGATCGGCGGCATGTACGAGGGCGACCGCAGCCGCAAGGTCACCCTGGTCGAGCACGGCTTCCGGCTGCCCTCCGCGGTCGACAACCGGCCGCTGCGTTTCGACGAGTTCCTCGACCGGATCGGCCAGCGCGTCTTCGTCTCGGCCACCCCCGGCCCCTACGAGCTGCGCGAGTCGACCCGGGTGGTGCAGCAGATCATCCGCCCGACCGGCCTGGTCGACCCCGAGGTGGTGGTGCGGCCCACCAAGGGTCAGGTCGACGACCTGATCCACGAGATCAAGCTCCGCGCCGACAAGGACCAGCGCATCCTGGTCACCACCCTGACCAAGAAGATGGCCGAGGACCTCACCGACTACCTGCTCGAGATGGGCCTGCGCGTGCGCTACCTGCACTCCGAGATCGACACGGTGCAGCGCATCGAGATCCTCCGCGACCTGCGGCTCGGCGAATTCGACGCGCTGATCGGCATCAACCTGCTGCGCGAGGGCCTCGACCTGCCGGAGGTGACGCTGGTCGCCATCCTCGACGCCGACAAGGAGGGCTTCCTCCGCTCCGAGACCTCGCTGGTGCAGACCATCGGCCGCGCCGCCCGCAACGTCGACGGCCAGGTGATCATGTACGCCGACGAGGTCACCCCCTCGATGCGCCGCGCCATCGACGAGACGAACCGGCGCCGCAAGCTCCAGATCGAGTACAACCAGGCCAACGGCATCGACCCCCAGACGATCCGCAGGCGGGTCACCGACATCATCCAGGGGCTGCGCGGCGAGGAGGAGGGCGTCGCCGCCGGCGGCCGCCCCCGCAAGGGCCGGGCGCCGACACCCGCGCGCGGCCGGGCCGGTCGGCGTGGGGGGGAGCCGGCGGTCGCCGGGATGCCAAAGGACGACCTGGTGCGCCTGATCACCTCGCTCGAGGAGGAGATGCACGAGGCCGCCAAGGACCTGCGCTTCGAGTACGCCGCCCGCCTGCGGGACGAGGTCGCCGACCTGCGCCGCGAGCTGCGGGTCATGACCGAGGTGGGGGTGGGCTGAGGCCCTCCTGTGACGTGACCGCGCACCGGTGGTGACCTGGGCACGTAACGCTCACTGGCGGCCGTCTGCGTCTCTTGCGTATAACCGTGACGGCTGCGGCTGGATCGGAGGTTCCCTGTGCGGCGGTCGTGGATCATCGCTGTCGTCATCGCGCTGGTGCTGGTGGCGGCCGGCGGCACTGGCGTGGCCCTGGTGCTCCCCGGCCTGCGCGCCAAGCCCGACCCCGTCGCCAGGCAGTTCCTGGACGCCTGGTCGCGCAACGACTACGCGGCCATGCGCGCGCTGGTGAGCCTGCCCCCCGACGACTTCGCCGACCAGTACCAGCGCATGCGCAGCGACCTGCAGATCACCAGGGCGCGCCTGCAGCTCGGCACGGTCTCGACCCGCGGCGGCACCTCGGCCACCGCGCCGTTCACCGCCACCCTCACGCTGCGCGGCTTCGGCAACTGGTCCTACCAGGGCGCCCTCCAGCTCTCCAAGCCTGGCCGCTTCGGGCGTGACTGGCGGATCGACTGGTCGCCAGCTGCCATCCACCCGGACCTCCGGCAGGGCGAGCGCTTCCAGCGAGAGCGCCGCTGGCCGGAGCGGGGCTCGGTGCTGGCGGGGGACGGCAGCGTCCTGGCCGGGCCACAGGGTGGCGCCTCCGGCCCGGCGTCGCTGACCTCCCTGGTCGGGTCGATCGGGGACATCACCGCCGACGACCTCAAGCGGCTCGGCGCTCCCTACCAGGGCGGCGACAAGGCCGGCCGCTCGGGGATCGAGCGGACCTTCGAGCGTCGCCTGGCCGGGGATCCCACCGGCGAGGTCCAGCTCGTCGACGAGGACGGCGCCCAGGTCAAGGTCCTGCACCGCTTCGGCGGCAAGGCCGGCAGCTCGGTGCGGACCAGCCTGAACGTCTCGATGCAGGCGGCCGCGGAGAGCGCGCTGCAGTCCGGCGCGCACGGCCACGAGGCCGCGCTGGTGGCGATGCAGCCGTCCACCGGGGCGATCCAGGCGCTGGTCAGCCTGCCCAACGGTGGCTTCCCACGCGCCACGCTCGGCACCTACCCACCCGGCTCGACCTTCAAGGTCGTCACCACCGCGGCGCTGCTGGCCAAGGGCGAGCAGCCGGGCGACAAGGTGACCTGCCCCAAGGAGGTCAAGCTCGGGGGTATCACCATCCACAATTTCGAGCAGGAGCAGCTCGGCTCGATCCCCTTCAACGTGGCGTTCGCGAAGTCGTGCAACACCGCCTTCGTGCAGCTCGCGACCCAGCGGCTGAGCGGCTCCGAGCTGGCGCAGGCGGCGTCGCGCTTCGGCTTCGGCGTGGCCCTCGCGCCGGGGGTGTCGGCCGCGACCAGCAGGTTCCCGGTCCCGCAGAGCTCAGCGGAGCTGGCCATGGCCGCGTTCGGCCAGGCCCGGGTCACCGCCAGCCCGCTGCAGATGGCCGGCGTGGCGGCCGCGGTGCAGTCGGGCACCTGGCGGGGGCCGAAGCTGGTCGACGACCAGGCCCTTGCCACCCTGGAGACCAAGCAGCCGGCGGCCAGGACGCTCGACCCGGCGGTCGCGGGCACGCTGCGTGAACTGATGCGCCAGGTGGTCACCTCCGGCACGGCCGCCGGGGCGGGCCTGCCGGACGGCGTCTCCGGCAAGACCGGCACCGCCGAGTTCGGCGGCGGCGACAAGCCCCCGACCCACGCCTGGTTCATCGGCTTCCGCAACGACCTGGCGGTCGCCGTGGTGGTCGAGGGCGGCGGCGTCGGCGGCGAGGTCGCCGCGCCCATCGCCGCCAGCTTCTTCAAGTCCGTCCCGTCCTGAGCCCACGCTCCCCGGCGACCTTCCGCCGAGGCCCGTTCCCCTCGGTGGCCGCGCCCGGGCTCTCATGCTCGATAATCAAGAACTTATCTTGCGGCAGGGCCGAATGCGGCCCGCCCAGCACGGCGAAGGACGCGGCGGCGACCCCGGCCGCGACCCGGCCGGAGCGGGTCAGCCGGTGTTGACGAGCTGGTCGAGGGGGACGTTGCAGGCGCTGGCGAGGCGGGTGGCCGCCTGGGTGACGTCGTCGACGGCCTGCTGCCGCTCGGCGGGGGTGCTGTTGGCGGCGGTGTCCGAAAGGCGCTCGAGCCGGTCGGCGAGCGTCTCGGCGGCGTTGCGCACGTCGGTCTGGTCGATGTTGCGCGCCCGCTCGTCCAGCTTGCGGGCGGCGTCGTCGGCCGTGCCGGCCGCGCGGGCGACCGAGCCGGGGCTGAGGTCGAGGTTGATGCCCGCCAGGTCCGCCACCAGCGTGGCGCACTGGCGGGCCTTGTCCACGCCGCGGCCGGCGTCCTGCGCCTGCCGCGCGGCGTCGCAACCGGCCAGCGCGGCCACCATCGCCACCGCCGGGAGCACCAGGCGCAACCTCGTGATCGTGCCTACCATCCTCGTGCCTTCCATTCGTCGAGGTGTGGAGCCTCCTTGCCGACCCAGGTGTCGTCCCCGTGGCCCGGCGAGATGCGGGTGTCGTCACCGAGTGAAAGCACGCGCCGCTCCGCCGAGACGATCGCCTGGTCGAAGGCCTCCCTGCCGATGGTCCTGCCGACCCCGCCCGGGAACACCGCGTCGCCGGTGAGCACATGGTCCGACGGCAGCTTGAAGGAGATGCTGCCCTCGGTGTGGCCGGGAGTGTGCAGCACGCCGACCTCGAAGCGCCCGACCGTCACCCCGTCGCCATGCTCCAGTGGCCGGTCCGGCAGCACCCCGACCTGCCGGGCGATCTCGCCGGCGTCGGCCGGGTGGGCGCCGTTCCAGACGTCGTGCGCCCGCAGCACCGCCGGCAGCGCCTGGATGTGGTCGGGATGGCGGTGGGTGGTCACGATCCCGACCAGCTCGACCCCGCGGAGCAGCTCCAGCAGCCGCTCCTCCTCGCTGGCGGCGTCCACCAGCAGCGCCTGCCGGGTCTCGGAATCGACCAGCAGGTAGGCGTTGTTGTCATAAGGGCCGACCGACAGCTTGGTCACCAGCAGCGGCCCCTCGGGGTAGCGATGCGGGGGACCGCCCCGGTCGACGTGGGCGGGGTCGAAGTCGGCCATATCCTGCCTCCTCGAAGCCTTGGGTTCCGTGCCAGGGGGATGGGCGCCCGGCCGTTATTGTGCCCGCTCCGGGTGCGCTCCGCGCGAGCGGCGCCACCACCGGGAACAATCGTTGTCGGGTCGCCGCTTACAATGACCGGGGCCGATTCGAACTTCCCCCTTGACATAGAGGTAGGGACACCCTGAGCGTCACCGATCGCCTCGTCGTCCGAGGCGCCCGAGAGCACAATCTGAAGAACGTCCATCTTGACCTACCCCGCAATGCCCTGATCGTCTTCACCGGGCTGTCGGGATCGGGTAAGTCGTCGCTTGCCTTCGACACCATCTACGCGGAGGGCCAGCGGCGCTACGTGGAGTCGCTCTCGGCCTACGCCCGCCAGTTCCTGGGGCTGATGGAGAAGCCCGACGTCGACTTCATCGAGGGGCTCTCGCCGGCCATCTCGATCGACCAGAAGTCGACCTCGAAGAACCCCCGCTCGACTGTGGGCACGATCACCGAGATCTACGACTACCTGCGGCTGCTGTACGCGCGCATCGGGCAGCCGCACTGCCCGAAGTGCGGGCGTCCGATCTCGCGGCAGACCCCGGACCAGATCGTCGACCAGATCCTGGCCCTGCCGGCCGGGACCCGGTTCCAACTGCTCGCCCCGGTGGTGCGTGGCCGCAAGGGCGAGTACGAGGCGCTGCTGCGCAGCTACTCCGGCAAGGGCTTCGCGCGGGCCAGGGTCGACGGCGAGATCCGCGACCTGTCCGAGCCGATCCGGCTCGCCAAGACCTACAAGCACGACATCGAGATCGTGGTCGACCGGCTCGTCGCCAAGGGCCCGGACGCCGACGAGAAGTCCCGCCGCCGCCTGGCCGACTCGGTCGAGACGGCGGTCGGCCTGGCCGAGGGCCTGGTCCTGATCGACCTGGTCGACGAGAAGCGCGAGCTGCAGTTCTCCACCCACCTCGCCTGCCTGTACGACAACCTCTCGTTCGAGGACCCGGCGCCGCGGAACTTCTCCTTCAACGCGCCCTACGGCGCCTGCCCGGACTGCACCGGCCTGGGGGTCAAGCGGGAGGTCGACCCCGAGCTGGTGGTGCCGAACCCGTCGCTGTCGCTGGGCGAGGGCGCGGTCGCGCCGTTCCAGTGGGGCCGCGGCGCCAGCGACTACTTCGACCGGCTGCTGGCTGCCGTCGCCGAGGGCTACGGCTTCACGCTGAGCACCCCCTGGAGCGAGCTGACCGACGAGCAGCGCAAGGTGGTCCTGTTCGGCGCCGGCGAGCCGGTCTACGTGCGCTACAAGAACCGCTACGGGCGGCAGCGCGCCTACCACACCGCCTACGAGGGCGTGGTGCCCTACCTCAACCGCCGCTACAGCGAGGCCGAGTCCGACAGCGTCCGTGAGCGGGTCGAGTCCTACATGCGCGAGGTGCCCTGCCCGACCTGCCACGGTGCGCGGCTGCGGCCCGAGAGCCTGGCCGTGACCGTCGCCGACCGCAACATCGCCCAGGTCGCGGCCCTGTCCGTCGGCGAGACCGCCAGGTTCTTCGCCACCCTGGAGCTGTCGGATCGCGACCGCTACATCGCCGCCCGGGTCCTCAAGGAGATCAACGCCCGGCTCGGCTTCCTGCTGGACGTCGGCCTGGACTACCTGACGTTGGACCGCGCCTCCGCCACCCTGGCGGGCGGCGAGGCGCAGCGCATCCGCCTGGCCACCCAGATCGGGTCCGGGCTCACCGGGGTGCTGTACGTCCTGGACGAGCCGTCCATCGGCCTGCACCAGCGCGACAACCACCGCCTGATCGAGACGCTGCTGCGGCTGCGGGACCTCGGCAACACCCTGATCGTGGTGGAGCACGACGAGGCCACCATCCGCGCGGCCAACTACCTGGTCGACATCGGCCCCGGCGCCGGCGAGCACGGCGGCGAGATCGTCGCCGAGGGCAGCCTGGCCGACGTCGAGGCGGTCGAGGCGTCGCTGACCGGCCAGTACATGGCCGGCAAGCGCAGCATCCCGGTGCCGGCGCGGCGCCGCAAGCCAGGCGAGCGCTGGATCGAGCTGACCGGCGTGCGCGAGCACAACCTGAAGAACATCACCACCCGCCTGCCGCTGGGAGTGTTCACCTGCGTCACCGGCGTGTCCGGGTCGGGCAAGTCGTCGCTGATCAACGACGTGCTGCTGCGCGCGCTCATGCAGGCGATCTACCGGTCGCGGACCGCGCCGGGCCGCTTCACCGCCCTGTCCGGCCAGGAGCACCTGGACAAGGTCATCGACGTCGACCAGTCGCCGATCGGCCGCACGCCACGGTCCAACCCGGCCACCTACACCGGCGTGTTCGACCACATCCGGCGGCTGTTCGCGCAGACACCCGAGGCCAAGGTGCGCGGCTACCAGCCGGGGCGGTTCTCGTTCAACGTCAAGGGCGGCCGCTGCGAGGCGTGCCAGGGCGACGGGACCATCAAGATCGACATGCAGTTCCTGCCGGACATCTACGTCCCGTGCGAGGTCTGCAAGGGCTCCCGCTACAACCGCGAGACCCTCGAGGTCCACTACAAGGGGCAGACCATCGCCGACGTGCTGGACATGTCGGTGGAGGAGGGGCTGGGCCTGTTCGGTGCCATCCCGCCGATCGCCAGGCACCTGCAGACCCTGACCGACGTCGGCCTCGGCTACATCAAGCTGGGTCAGCCGGCGCCCACCCTGTCCGGCGGCGAGGCGCAGCGGGTCAAGCTGGCCAGCGAGCTGGCCAAGCGGGCCACCGGCCGGACCCTGTACGTGCTGGACGAGCCGACCACCGGGCTGCACTTCGAGGACGTCAGCAAGCTGCTCGAGGTGCTCCACCGGCTGGTGGACGCCGGCAACTCGGTGATCGTGATCGAGCACAACCTCGACGTCATCAAGACCGCCGACTGGATCCTGGACCTCGGGCCCGAGGGTGGCGACCGCGGCGGCGAGGTCATCGCGCAGGGCCCACCCGAGCGCGTCGCCCAGGCGCCCGGCTCCTACACCGGCCAGTTCCTCGCCGAGAGCCTCGGTGAGGCTCCGGCGAAGGCGAAGGCCAATGGCGCCCGCGCCGGCACGGGCGCCCGCGCCGCCAAGGGGGCCGCGGCCGCCGGCTGACCTCGGTCAGGTCATGCCGCCGCCGACGGTCTCCCGCTCGATCCAGGCCAGGTAGTCGGCGCTGCCGCGGGTGATCGGGGTGGCGGTTCACCGGCGGTCTCGATGCCGCCCTGCCACCAGTAGGTGCTGACGACCGGCCCGATCACCTGCGCGCAGGCCGCCAGCCGCCGCTCGACCGAGGTCCGGGCGATCTGACGAGCCTCCTCCTGGGTTGCCGTGGTGGTCGTGACCTGCACGTACCACGCCTGGCCGGCAGCATTGCCGCCCCCTTGACCGATGCTCACCGTGCGGTCTCACCTCCCTCGGCTCCCGGGCCGGGCCGGCTCCCGCTCGCCGGCCCAGCGCCCACCAGCCTCGCCAAAGAAGATAACCCGCCCACCCCGGCAATCCCATGTGCCGCCGGAAGCGGTGTGCGGCGGCCGACTAGAATCGGGGTATGAGGACAACGCCAGCGGGGAAGCGAGGGACCTCACAGACCTCCTGAGCAGCGATGATGGGGCGGTGGTGGTTCGGGCAACTTGAAGCCTAGCGCTTCATGTGCCCATAATCAAGCCATGAACGCTGCCGTGCACCCCGAGTTCGAGGTCCTGGGGGCCTCCTGGGAGCTGGCGTTGCGCGCCGACGGATACGCCGCCAACAGCGTGCTGGCCTACCGGCTCGCGCTCCAGAGCCTCGCCGGCTGGCTCGCCACCAACCACCCCGACGTCGGCCCCGCCACCCTCGGCCGTGACCACGTCCGCGGGTGGCTCGCGCACGTCCGCGAGACCACCAGCTCCAGCAGCGCCCGCACGTGGTTCTCCGGCGTGCGGCACTTCTGCCGCTTCCTGGCAGCCGAGGGCGAGGCCGACCACGACGCGACCCAGGGCGTGAAGACGCCCAAGGCGGGGGAGCAGACCACCCCGGTGCTGGCGCCGGCCGACATCCGCGCGCTGCTGGACACCTGCTCCGGCGGCGACTTCACCGCCCGCCGGGACGCCGCGATCATCATGGTGCTGGTCGACGGCGGGCTGCGCCTGGCCGAGGTCGCCGGCCTCAAGATGGCCTCGGTCGATCTCCAGGAGCGGATGCTGTTCGTGGAAGGCAAGGGCTCCAGGCGCTCAGGGCCAAGGCACCGCGCCGTCCCGCTCGGCATCAAGGCCGCCAGGGCACTCGACCGGTACCTGCGGGCCCGGCGGCGCCACCCCTACGCCTCCACGGCGCCGCTGTGGCTCGGCACCCGCGGGCGGGCGACGATCAGCCCCGACGGGATCGACGCGATGCTCAAGCGGCGCGCCGCCAGGGTCGGGCTGAAGGGCGTGCACCCGCACGTGTTCCGGCACAGCTGGGCGAGCGCGTTCCGCGCCGCCGGCGGCAGCGAGGGCGACCTGCTCGTGCTCGGCGGGTGGCGCTCACGGGCGATGCTGGACCGGTACGGCGCCAGTGCGGCGGCCGACCGGGCAGCCGAGAGTTACCGGCGCCTGAGCCTCGGCGATCGACTGTAGGCAGATCACACGACTGTGATTCTGCGCGAGCGCCACGCTACGATAGTGGGGTTCGAGCGCGCCGGCGAGCCCGCACCACGGTGCTGGCTGGCCAGTACGCTCGGCACCGCGGCGCCCCCCGGGTGGGTTTCCCCTTGGTCGCGGTGTAGCCGTACTGGGCACGTGGAGAGTTGCGCGGCCCCCGGGTGAGGACCCCTCCGCCTCTCAGGGCGACGCGGGGAGCAGGTCCTGCGCCACGCCGGTCGTTGCCCGTCGCCGGCGGCGGGAACCACGGTTCACCCGCCTGGAGGCTCCCCGTGACACCCGAACAGCGCGTCTTGCGCGCCCGCATCGCCGCCCACGTCCAGTGGGCCGTCACCGAAGACCGGACCGCCCGCTCCGCTCCCGGCCGCAACGCGTTCCTCGCCCGCTTCGAGGCCGAGGCGCGGCAGCTGCACCCTGACGGGTCGCCGGAGCGGATCGCCCGCGCGGCCGAGCATCTGCGCAAGGCGCACATGGCCCGGCTCGCGCTGGCCAGCTCCAAGGCCCGCGCCGCCCGCAAGGGCAGTGGTGGCAATGGCTCCTGACAGAGCAGAAGGCGGCCCCCGCCAAGGGCCGCCTCCCAAGGTCTCACCGCCAAGTTCGACCGGGGTGAGCATAGCCGATCAGGC
>WNGA01004872.1_pt1 | contig 26171 bp, 31 predicted proteins | sample 5400061 | NCBI WGS metagenome assembly WNGA01 (sample SAMN13153366, study PRJNA577476) | soil metagenome | isolation source: 100 cm soil or saprolite under grassland replicate 2 | place: USA:California | collected 2016-06-15 | reverse complement strand
GTCAGCGCTTCGCGCTCCGGGCGAAAGTGGTCTCGGCCAAGGCTCGGTGAGCGACGTTGACCGCGAAGCGGTAGCCGTTGACGAGCGCAGTCGGCGAGCCGTCTACGCCTGGTGGAACGTAACGATGTCCACTTCGTTGCCTTCCGGGTCGACGAGGGTCCGACGATCCGAAGCGTTCTCGGTGACGATCCGCCCCCCGGCGGCCACAGCCGCGTCGATGCGGGCTTGGGCCTGGTCGTACGGGACGAAGAGGTCGATATGGATGCGGTTACGATGCTGCCGCCGCTCCGTGTCCGATGCGTCCATCGGCTGGAAGAACAGGACCGGATTGAGCCGACGCGGATCGTAGATGTCTTTACCGACCGCAGATAGACCCGTACGTGCTGTCCGTCCTGCGTTGATCCAGGGACGTCCCGTGGTTGTTTACCGACCGGGTTCGGGGCGTCCGTCCCGTTCGGACATCAACACGGAGGGCATGTGGCACGGCGAGTTGTGGTTGGGGACCTTCGGGTCCAGCAGATCCAGCGGCGAGGCGGGTGGCGGTCGTGGACGATCGTCTGGCCGGAGGGGACGGTCCACCAGGAGGCGGACGGCTTCCTGCGTGTGCATGACGGATCGGGAACTCAGCGGACGTACGCATACCTGCTGGTCGATCACCTGCGATGGCTGGAGCGCGAGTGCTTGGCCTTGGAGACAGTTGGCTTGCGCGACCTTGAGCGCTACATGGGCATCCTGGGCGCGGAGGTGTGGATGCCGCTGGGCGAGCCGTGGCGGGTCGGCAAACGGCCGTACGGCTCCTCCGCTTTGTCGGCGACGGCGGCGTGTCTGAAGGGTTTCTACCTGCGCCAGGCCGGCGGCGGCGTGAACTGCGAGCTCGGCCGGAAGCTTGACGCTTCCCGGCTGCCGACCCAGGCGGACCGCCGCCGGGCGTTCCTCGGGCATGTGAAGGCGACAATGCCGGCCAACCCGCTCGCGCCGAAAGGCCCACGCCGTCGGCACCCGAAGATGCTCCCGGAGGGGGCGCGGGGCAGGCTGCTGGGCGCGGTGGACTGCGCCCGCGACCGGCTGGTCGTGACCTGGTTGGCGGACGGGGGCCTACGGGTCGGGGAGCTGTGCGGCCTGCATTTGATCGACCTGCACCTGCGGGAGGACGCGGCCTGCGGCGAGTGCCGTTCGCCGCATCTGCACGTGTGCCACCGGCCGGGCAACCCGAACCACGCGCGAGCCAAGACCAAGCACCCCTGGCGCGCCGAGAACGGCACGGTGACCGGCGGTCTGGTCAAGCGTGTCAGCCCCGCCATGGTGCACGCCTACTTCGACTACATCACCACCGAGTACCCGCGCGGGGCTGGACACGGGATGCTGCTGGTCCAGATACACGGCGCGAACGCCAGGCAGCCGTGGGCCCCAGTGGCGGCCCGCAGAATGCTCGGCCGCGCTGGCAGGCGCGCCGGCCTCGGGGTCGTCAAACCCCACGCGTTCCGCCACACGTTCACCTCCGCTGTCCTTGACGCCTCCGGCGGCAATCTCCTGATTGCCCGCGACGCCGGCGGCTGGGCCTCGGCGGCGGTGGTCGATGAGATCTACGGGCATGTCGACCTGCACGACCCCGCCTTCGACACGGCGCTGCGCGCGGTCTGGGGTGAGGCCAGATGAACCCGAAGCCCTTGTTGCCCCTGCACATCGAACAGCCCGGCCGCCAGGCCAGAGACAGGCTGGAGATCCTCACCGCTCTGATCAACGCGCCGTCGTTCGACCCGCTGTTCCGCGCCGAGATCATCCGGATCCCGCCCGGGCATCCCGTCTACCGATGGCAGTGCCTGGCCACCGGTTGCGAGCGGGCCGTGATGGGCCACGGCGACCTGTGCTCAGCCCACATGGTCATGTGGCGGCCCCGCCGCGACGCCGGCGGGTCGAAGGCTGATTTCCTGCGCAGCGCACCGCTTGTCGGGCCGGGTGAGGGGTTGGAGGAGCGGCGGTGCCGGATCTGCCCGCAGCGGCCGGCCCGCCAGTTGACCCTGGAGCTCTGCCACTATCACCAGTTCCATTGGTATCGGCGCCGCAAGCCCGATGATCCGGCGGCCGGCTTCGACGAATGGCTCGCCGAGCAGACACCCCTGCCCGGCTACGGGGACTGCCGGGTCACGGTCTGCCCTGAGCCGGCAGACTCGCCGCTGGGCCTGTGTTATCGGCATGCCCGGCGCCATCGTGCTCAGGGCCATCCGGGCGCGGCGGTGCTGCCGTCGCAGTGGGGCAACCGGTTCGAGCGCGGCAGCCGACCCGTCCCTGTCGAGTACACCGACGAGCCCGCGTTCCGCAGGTGGTGCGCCCAGACCGAGCCGGTGCTGCGTCCGGGGCAGGTCAACCTGCGTGGCCTGCCCCCGCTGCTGCGGGCCGAGTTCCAGTGGGGGATGTTCATGCGCGCCCAGGGCGCGCATGGCTTCTGGGAGCTCTCGCAGGTCCAGGGCTTGGCCAACCACTGCCGGGCACGCGGGCTGAGGTCTGTGACGGACCTGGACGCGGACGACACAGCGGTCCTGCGCGGCGCAGTCGGCCGTGAGGCGGTCCGCATGGCACAGGCCATCGTCGGCTGGCTGTTCCCGCTCTACGTGACTCCGGAGGAGGCTCGCGAGCACGGGTACATCGTCACTGAGCACTTCGGGCGCAAGCTGACCGGCCGCGCGGTCCGCATCGACCTGACTACGGTGTCCCAGCAGTGGCTGCGCGACCTGCTCTGGGACCATTTCGCTGGAGTCCTACGCTCGCCGCGATGCCCGCGCAGCGGCCGCACCTTCGACGACATGCGCCGGGCCGGGATCGAGCTGAGCGCGTTCCTGGAGATCCACGCCCCTGGCGGCGGGCACGACCCCGCCGTGCTGACCGGCCGGCACATGCTGCAGTTCGCTGCCGACCAGCTCCAGCGCGAACGCCAGAGCCTGCCCTCTCTCGCCGCCAAAGGCTTGCACGGCAAACAATCCATCGTCACCGAGAACACCCGCCACGCGGTCGTGCGCAACACCCGCCGGCTCCTGCGCGAGGCGTTGGAGTCCGGCGAGGCCCAACGGCTCGGCCTGGACCGCGGGTTCATCACCGGTATGCCGCCGGCAGGCGCCCCGGTCCGCCGGACGCGGCCGCCGTTCCCCGATGGCGTCGCCCGCGCGCTGGCCGACGAGGCAAACCTGCGGACACTCGCCGATACGCACGACCCCTTCGACCGCGGCTTGAGGGATGCGTGGGAGGCGATCATCATGACCGGCCGCCGCTGCGGCGAGGTGCTCAAACTCCGTCTGGACTGCCTCGGCCGCTACGGCGGGCTGCCGATGCTCTGGCATGACCAGACCAAGGTCGGTAACTACGACGCCGCGATCCGCATCCCGGAACGCCTCCACCAGCTTCTGGAGACTCGCCAGCGCAAGACACTGGCGCTGTTCGCCGCCCGATACAACCGGCAGCCCACCGCCGAGGAACGTGCGCACTTGGCGCTGTTCCCCACCAACCAGCGCAACAACGACGGGCGGCGGTCACTGTCCTACAAGTGGTTCCACAAAGGATTCAAACTCTGGATCGACGAGCTCGACATCGGCCGGTGGGTGCCCCACCAGGCGCGGCACTCGCTGGCCACCAGCCTGCTGCGTGCTGGAGCTACCCTGACCCACGTCCGCCGTTACCTCGGCCAGGTTTCCGAGCGAATGGCTGAGCACTATGTCCATCTCACCCAGTCCGACTTGGAGGACGTCCTCCAGCGTGTCTGGGTGGCTGGCCCTGGGACCGCCAACCCCGGCGAGCTGCTCACCGGGCAAGACCTCACCGCACTTACCCACGAGCAGGCCCAAGCGCTGGCCATCGACCTGTCCCTGCGCAGCACGCCGGCGGAGGGCGGGTTCTGCACCTTCCAGCCGGTCGTCGACGGCGGGACGTGTCCCTGGAACCTGGACTGCCACAACTGTGACAAGTTCGTCCTCTCGGGAGCGGACCTTCTTTACTGGCGGCGCAAACGCGAGCAGTGGCGGCAACTGGCCGAGGGAGCGCCGGACGACGCCACGGCTGATTACCTGCACCGCTACTTCGAGCCCACCGCCAAAGCGATCGACGGGCTGGAGAAGGCCCTGGCGGGGCTCGGCCTGCTCGACCAAGCGTTGGCGTTGGACCTGCGCAAGCCCCAGGACTACTTCCAGCGCGTGTGGTCCACCGCTTTCCGCGCCGCCGACCTCGTCGCCGCTGCGGACAACGATGATGACAACACTGCTGAGGACTCCGGAGAAGCCCCCGTATGACCACGTCGACCGTTCCCGAACCTCGTACGGCCGCCGCGCTGGCCGCCCGCCACAGCAGCACGCAGGCCGCTCTCGGTCGCGTCCAGGACGCGATTTCCCGGCTACGCCGGGAAAAGACCCCGCTCAGCGTGGCCGCCGTCAGCCGTCGGGCCGGTGTCTCACGGACGTTCCTCTACGAAAACCCCGAGGCGCGCAGCGCGGTCGCCGCGGCCATCGCGGACGCTGACGAGCGGCGCGGCCAGGCACTGGCTGACCTGGATGACCAGCATGAGGCGTCCTGGCGGGAGCGTGCGCTCAACGCCGAGGACGCCCTCAAGGCCGCCAACGCCGAGATCCTCACCCAACGCACCCGCATCGGCGAACTCCTCGGCCAGATCCGCGACCTGCAAGCCGAATGGACGGAGGAGTCCATCCAGCGGATCACCACGGAGAACACCACCCTCAAGCAACGCGTCCGCCAACTCACCACCGACAACCGCGCCCTTGACGAACGGCTGCAGGCCGCACGCTCGAACCTGCGCTTCCAGGACCGGCGCATCGCCGACCTCGAAGCCCGCCTCACCGAGCCCAACGCCGTCACCTGAGCGCTGATCGATCCGAACGTCGTGGCCTGCCCACCAACTCGGTGGGCGGGCCACGTCGAGACCAGGTACCCCTGGGCTGTCACCCGAACCCGTCACAGCCGGTTGGGCTATCAGCGTCGTAGCACGGTGGCAAGTCGACCCGCACCGCAGGCGCGTTCACGCGCCGAGGAGCGGAAGCGACGCGGCAGCAAGAGACATCAACCAGCAGATCGTGCTCGTCCAGAGCGGTACCGACTTGGCGCGGCACGAGATCCGCGTTCGCCACTCTCACGGTCACTGCTGCCAGCACTGCTCGCCCCGTGATCTCACCCGGGTCCCGGCCACCTCACGCCCGTCGACTGCCAGCCATGCAGCAACTGTCGCCGGAAGGGCTGCGGATGCGTGACCGATCAAAGATCCATGCCACGGAGCCGGGCGTGGTCCGGGGCATTGACAGACCACCGTCGCGGACGTGTAAGTTACGTATCAGCGCAGGCCAGAGGGCAAATCCGGGCGACTGCGGTCGGTAAAGACCTTTGTCAGGAACGTCCGTGGGTCGTGCTGGTAACCGAGTATGGACGCCCAGAAGGCTCGCACCGCAGGAACGTCGACCGCGTCAATGCCGAGCTGGACGAAACGCGGGCGCGTAAGGTCCGCAGAGAGCCCCAGGTCGCGGGCTGCGGTCTGGATCCGACCAGCCAGGTCCATGAACCGATGCGTGGCGGAGCCCTCCCCGTCCTCCCACTGGTCCTTCCCACTGTCGATCGTGACGCCATTGGGCCGCAGGTCCACCATCAACGGCTGCCCCGCGTCGTCGGCCAGACCGGCAACAGCCGACGCAAGTTCACCCGCCCGCACCGGCGAATCGACGGGGTAGCATGTCATCGCGCCGAACAGCACGTGCCAGTCGGCGGTCTCGGGCTCCTTCGAGAGCCTGTCACCGGGGACCAAGTCGACCTCGTTGCCGTCGGCGTCGGCGAGCGCGACCCCGTACGCGCCGAACGGCTTCTGTCCGATTGTGGCCCTGGCCGCCTCCACCGCGTCCGGCGCGCGAACCACATCGACGTGGATGCGATCGCGCAGTGGCCGGGGCCGGCTCTGGTGAAACGACAGCACGGGATCGCGTCGCGACGGATCCCCGAGCCGGTCGGCACCCACGGGCTCGTAGGCGAGCACGGTCTGCCAGAACGACACGAGCGACGGCCGGTCCGCGGTATCGATCACGAGCTGCAAGGTTTGGAGCACGGCCGGGTCTGCAGCCAGGCCCAGGTCCTGGGCTGCCGCCGAGATCGAACGCGCAAGCTGCATGTCAGCCAGGGTGAGACCCCCCGGGCTGATCCGCACGCCCACCCCGCCGGGTCGCAGGTCCACGTCCGGCAGGCCGGTGGCGGCCGTCAGTTCGCCGATGCGGCGCACGAGTGCCGCACCCGCGGTCATCGACGGCGCGTCGAACCAGGCGCTCGCGCCGGCGTCTAGGACGCACCAGTCACCGTCCGCGTGCTGGAAATCGGTCACTGTGGCTCGATCCATCAGAATCCCTTCCAATGTCTGGCCGGCGTGACCGTGGCGGTGCCGCTCCGCGAGGTCCGCAAAACGTCCCAGTTCTCCGAGTAAGTGATCGAACCGTCAGTTCGCCGGACGTCTCCGTCCCCTTCACAGCCCGATCATAAACCCCATTCCGGACGACAATCGTCCGGGAATCCCCGCGCATGCCCCGGTCACGCCAGAAGAGCGACTCGGCCAGACCGTGTCCAAGAACTCGCCCTCGACGAACGTCCTGCCCTCGACCTCCAGGCCCAGCGCCACGAAGAAGGCGGTCACGACGTCGAGATCTGCGACCGTGAGGCCGACGTGGTCGAAGCGTCGTACATGTGACATAGACCCGTCCTCCCGTCGTCGTATCGACCGTGCATCCGCCACGGTAGGCGTTCTCAGTACCTCTCGTTGCGGGACCTCGCAAACGCACACTATGCGGCATGAGAGCGCGCCGCACACGCTGCGGACTTCGCAGGACGACGTCGCCGGCGCTGCTTGCGTACTGCTGCTATGGCGGCGTCGTTAGCGGCGATCCGTGCGGACGGGGCTGCTGCGACATCGACCGGACGAGCTGTGTAGCTCCGGTATAGCGCGTGGCGGGTACGTTAGCTCCCATGCCAGCGAGCCGGTGGCGCTGGCCGTGCTCGCATCCAGTGGGGCGAGGTCGTCGGTTACCTGCCGATCGGCGATAACGAACAGGTCGCTTGGGTGCAGGTCCAGGGCTGACGCGAGCCAGCGCAGCAGTGACGGCTCGCCCCCGCCGAGCACCGACGTGATGTCGGTTTCAGCGAGCGGCCGAGGTCTTGACGTTGAGGAATCCGGCGGAACCTGCCGACGCCGACGACCCGGCTCCGTCAGCCGTGCCGCGCCAGCATCGCTAGCCGCGGCGGTTCCTGCAACTGGTGTCCCGTCCACCTGAGAGTGACGTAAAGGCGAGACGTTGACCTGGCATCCGTCATGTTGGAGTGGACGAGTCGACAGTCTGTTGTCCGGGTCGAGTTGACGGATTCGGTGGATCTTGAGCGGGTCAGAACGGGTGGAATTGCTCGAAGGGCGGCTCGATCAAGGCGTCGGGGAGCCGGAGGGCGCGGCAGCGACGCACTGACTCGGCCGCTGGGTCATCGCCGATGTTCCGCAGGGTTCCGTGGGCGAAGGCGTCGGGAATCGCTGTCCAGCCCAGGTTCTGCTCGTAGTACCGCACCGCGGTGCGCACCGACGGCGTCCAGTCGTCGTCGATCACGATCAGGCCGCCAGGCCGGCGATCTTGCGGAGAAAGTAGAAGTCCACGAACACCTCGTGGAACCGGTGGCTGCCGTCCACGAACGCCGCGTCGGCGACGAGACCTTCGGCGAGAAGTTCGGGCAGCGCGATGGAGGACCACGCGCGGATGAGCCTGGTGATCGAGTCCAGTCCGGCAGCGCGCAACAGGTCCCAGCCGACGTTGGCATACCCGCTGTCCTGGAAGGGGTCGATGATGACGTGGCGGGGGTGCGGCGGGTCGACCGTGACCAGTGCCTCTCCGACCGCGAGGGCAGAGCTGGCGTAGGCGAGCCCGACCTCGACAACCGTCTCGGCCCGCTCAGCGATCAGCAGATCTCGAAGCAGATTGCAGTCCCGCTCCGGCATCGCGACCGTCTCGAAGTCCCGCTCGTGATGGCGCGTCCACGGCGGACCGTCCTGCGCGAGTTGGCGACGTACCTCCCGGACCCGTGTCCCGCGTTCGTCCATCTGCACCACGCCAGTGTGGACCACGGTTGGGAACGCCGTGGTCGGGTGGCTGCGGCCGGGTCACTTAGGCTTCAGGGCGATCAGGAACGCCCCCTGCTTCTTCGTCGGCGTGTCGGCCGGCTCGTGGACCATCGTCACCAGGATGTGGAATCCGGCCTCGGTGAGCATTGCCGTGACCGTCTCCGGGCGGCGCCGGTGGAGGATCAAATCGACCTCGTACCCCCATGCCTCGGTGAAATGCTGCGGGCCGTCGCCTACCTGGAAGGCCAGCATCAGTGGTGCTCCCGTGGCCAGCACCCGGTGGAACTCGCCCAACACACCCGGCAACTGGCGGTCGGGGATGTGGATGGTCGAGAACCAGGCGTTGAGGCCGGCCAGGCTCCCGTCGGGATGGTCCAGGCCGGTCATCGAGCCGACCTCGAACTGCAACTGCGGGTAGTTGGTCCGGGCCTGCGCGACCATGCCCGGCGACAGGTCGATCCCGAACACATCCAGCCCCTGCCCGTGCAGAAACGCCGTCACATGCCCCGGCCCGCATCCCACGTCGGCTGCCCGGCCGGGCGCCAACTCGGCAAACAGCGTCAGCATGCTGCGCAGCACCGGCTCCCTGGGCAACTGGGCCGCGAAGAACGCGGAGTAGCCGGCAGCCACGGCATCGTAGGAAGAGCGGGTCGAATCGAGGAAGCCCAGGTCGGTCACGGCCGGGAGGCTACCGGCCCCCTGCGACATCGTAGGGGCGCTGTGCCCAGAACAGTTGGTGGCCGCTGTCGCCCTCGGGAACGAATTCCTCGGATTCGATGCGCAGGCCGGCCTGAGTGATCCACCGGCGGTAGGTGTCGGCGTCAGTGTGGCTCCACCACATCGGGGTTGGGCCACCGAGCCAGTGGTCTTCGGTGCCGGTCCACGCCTGGGTGCCGGTGGTGACCAGCAGCAGCCCGCCCGGCCGGAGCCAGGCGGCGACTCGCGAGATGAGGTGGGACTGTTGGTCGAGCGGCATGTGGATGAGCGCGTAGAGGCATACAACGGCGTCGAAAGCCCGGTCCGGAAAGGACACCTGGCTGGCGTCGGCATGCACGAATGTGGCCCTGGGAACGAGTCGCCGGGCGCGGCTGATCTGGACCTCGCTGACGTCAACGCCGGTGACGTGGTGACCGGCGGCGGTGAGGGTCGCGGCGACCGGGATCCCGCAGCCGCATCCCAGGTCCAGGATGGTTGCGCCGGCCGGGATGTGACGTTGCAGGGTCGCCAGCCAGGACTTGTACTCGACCGGGTTGTCGCCATCGCGGCGGTAGAGGTGCGACACGGCATCGTAGCCGCGTCGAACGATGTCGCTCGGACTGGAAGGGTTCACGGCGGACATCCTGGGCGATCTGGTCGGCCTTGGCGAACGGTTTGGCCCGTGCCCGGCTCCCGCTCGCGGCTGGACTTCATGTGGCGGTTACGCGGAAGGGCGCTCACGCAAGGGCGTTCTCGATCGGGCGGCGGTTGCGCAGCAGCCAGGCGGCGGCGCGGACGCGCCAGGCCATCGCCCACAGTGCGCTCGGATGCGAGGTCATCTCTGGGGTGACACCCGCGTCGTCGGCTTCGTTGGCGGTGTCGGACACGACGTACTCGATGATGCGATCCAGGAAACCGTGACGCTGGCTGGCCGACAGGCCGTAGGCGTCGACGATGGCGCGCAGCTGCCGCGCCCGGTCGGCCAATGGAGGTAGTCCTTCGCGTTCGGCGACGATGTCGTCGTGCAGTTTGGCGTTGAGCCAGCTTGCCTGTGCCAGTTCCACCAGCGGGTCGACCGGGCCGGCGAACTCCCAGTCGATGAGCGCGACCGGCATCCCGTCGCGGGCCACGATGTTCCACGGCGCGACGTCGCAGTGACCGATGACGCGGGCCGGACCGCCGAGATCGCGGCCGTGCCACGGGAACCACATCGCGTCGGATGGCGGCTGGTAGGAGGCGGTGGCCTCGTGGAGCTCGCGAAGGAGTTGTCCGACGCCGGCGGCGCCGTCGAGGCTCCATGGCCCTGGTTGGGTGAATTCCCCGTCGATGTAGGTCAACGTTTCGCGGCCCTCTGGATCAAGCCCGAAGCCGACCAGCCGTGGTGCCGCCTCGAACCCGACGCGCTCCAGGTGCCGCAGCAGGCTGTGCACCGCGGGTGTCCACGGGCCGGTGTCGCGGACCACGACCTGTCCACGGCGGTGTACGGTGGTTCGCCCTCCACCGGCCAGCGCGATCTGATCGTCGGGCTCGGGCACGCCTGCATTCTGTGGCTCGGGCAGCGCTGATGGGCAAGTGATTATTGAGCAACCGCCAGCTCATTGTGCGAGCCGGCGGTGTATTCGGGAGGCGGTGTCGTCGAAGTCGGCGACCAGTTCAGCGGCGCGCGTGATGAGCTTGTCCAGGTCGTCGGTGATCGTCCGACTGTCGTTGCGGGTGCTGTGAAGTTCGGCGCGGAGCTGGTTGACTGCGAGGCGCGCTTGGAACAGCTCGGCTTGCAGGTTGCCCAGAGACTCGTGCTCCATCGGTTCGGTGCCGCCGGTGTGCGCGTTGCGTGCGGCGTCGAGCGCCGCCTGGGAGCAGAAGCCAGTCGATGTCAGCCCGTACTGGTCGGCGGCGGCGGCGACCTCGGCGTACTCGGCGTACTCGGCGTCGGTGTACCGGACAAACAGGCGCTTGTGCCGTCCGGGGAACACGTAGGCGCGCCGCCGCGCTGCGGGCTGGTTGGCGTTCATGGCGACCGCCAGCGGTGGCGCAGGTTGGGCAGGCTCAGGCCGGCGGCGAGGGTGGATCCGCTGTACCAGATGGTGTCTCCGGCGGCGTTGCGTTCGTCGGGCAGCGCGACGGCGTACCCGCCGGTTTGAGTGGGATCGGTGGTGTTGGCGCGGGGCCGCACGAGCAGCCCGCTGGCGCGAAGTCGGTGCAGGAAATCCTGTTCGTTGCTGGCGGTGCCGGCGGCCGTCGTGACCAGGCGCCGTAGCCGGTGGCGGGGTACCTCGTCGCGCTGCTGGCGGCTGGTCTTGTTCAGCTCGGCCGGCTTTGGGTAGCGCTCGTGGAGCCGGCCGCCGACGCGACGCAGGCCGTAGTCCTGTTCCAGCTGGCGGCAGCAGGCTTGGGCGCGGCGGTAGTCCTGCCAGAGCCAGACAGCGCGGCGGTCCTGCCGGGCGAGGGTAGCCACGAGGTGGGCGTGGCCCTCGGCGTGTCGGATGCCGACCCACCGCACCGCGGACAGGTCGCCGTGCGGGGCCAGACCGACCGCAGCGGCGATCTCGGTGACGACGTGCTCCCACTGCCGGTCGGTCAGGATCGGGTCGTCGGGGTGGCTGTGGACCGAGCAGTGCCAGACCGACAGGGCGGGAAGGCTCCAGCAGATCCGGGCGGGTTGTTCGAGCAGTTCAGCCAGCCGCCGCACCGAGGGGCGGCCGTTCGGGGACAGCGCTGGTTGCAGGTCGGCGAGGTTACCGGCAGTTGCGTAGGCCCAGGCAGCAATGACACGAGGGTTGTCATGCCGACCGCCGCGTTCGTTGTTCAGACCAGGCCCGAACAGGTAGCTGAGCAGATCGCCGAGGCCGGTGATCTGGCTGCGGCGGTGGATCTTCGGGATCAGGTCGGCCTCCCGACGTGGCAGCCAGCGGCTGCCGGCCGGTGGGCGTAGGGCAGGGACCCTGCCGGGCTGTGCGTGAGGGGAGCACGACGGTCGCGCTGGAACTGAACGGCGGTGAGGTGTTCGGCCATCCGGTACTGGTCGCTGACTCGTGGGGTGCCGTCGTCGTGGTGGCCGGTGTCGGGGTAGGTGGCTGCCGGCTCCAGCGGTGGGCTGGCAGCGCGGTAGGCCATCCAGCCGATGAGCGCCTCGCTGAGGTCGCGTCGGTGCGGCGGATCGACACAGCCCAGTGCGGTCGCCGCGAGGTGGATCAGCCGGTCCTCGGTTGCCGTATCTACGCCGCCCGCCAGGACCCGCCACTGGGGTGCGGCCAGGACGGTGGCGAGCGTGGCGACCTCGGGAAAGATCGCCGCCATGAACAGCGAGCGCCGGTAGCCGGTGGGCATGAGCAGCTCCAGGCGCCGCTCCCACCGGTTCCACAGCGGATGAGCCTCGGCGGCAAACCGCAGGTCGATACAGATGCTTGTGGCGGCGGCGGTCGCGTTGAACGTGGCGGCCCAGCCGTAACGACGCTCGGCCCGGTCCAGCCGCCGCTGCGCGGTAAGCAACTCGGGCACGGCCGCGACCAGATGCGGTGGCGGGTCGTCCCGGGTCGGGTCCGGTGGACCGATCCAGTACCCGTGCCTGGTGCACAGGTATTCGTGGTGGGCGAACAGCCGCCGCACCGGGCCACCCTCGTGCCGGGCGGTGCAGCGTGGGCAGGCCCGCTGCGGGAGGTGCCGCAGGGTCCGCCAGTCCGGTGGGGGTGTTCGCAGCTCCGGCAGCGCGTGGGCGAGTCGTTCGGTCCGATATTCGGTCAGCGAGGCCAGTCGCCGGCCCAGCAACGCCGCCCCGTCGCCGTCGATGGTCGGTCGGGCGGGAGTGACGTGGCGGCGCAGCTCACCGCTGGCCAGGCCATGAACCACCGTAAGCCGGTGAAACCAGCAGCCGAGTGTCTCAGACTGCGCGGGCGGCAGCGGAATCGCCAGCCGACGCCAACCGGTCACGCCTTGGCCTTGCCCCGTCGGCCTTGCCGTTTCCCGCTGCTGCGTTGCGCGGCGTGGTCGACTGGCACCAGGTCCAGCAGCTGCTTGGTGATCTGCTCGGTGCCGTCCTGGATGGCCAGCACGGCTGCGCCGCGCACGAGCTGGGACAGGCTGCCGATCATGCCGTTGGTCCGGCCGAACAGGTACTCGTCAAACCCGGTCAGGGTTCCAGGCGAGTGTCGGTGTAGCCGCAGGCTCTGCTCCATCGTGGAGACCAGGCCGCGCCAGGTGTCGCGCTGCTCGGGCGTGCCGTAGTCGAACGGCCGAGCCGGGATGAGGGTGAACCGGCCGGCGATCTGCCGCCCGCGGGTGCCGGCGAACAGACCGATCTCGTCCACGTCCAGACCGGCGTAGACGAACGTGGCGGGCAGCCAACGAAGTATTTCAACGTGTCCGACACCTCCGCGCCCGCCCGGGTGGCCAGGGAGATGTTGTGGATCTCATCCACCAACACAAGATCCACATGAGTGTGTGCGGCGGTGGCGCAGACCGCGTTGGTCACGTCGGTCAGGTTCGCCCGCACCGTGGTGGGCAGTCCGAGAAACCGGGCGAACTCCACCGCGACCATCCGTGGCGTGGCCGCCGGTGGGACGGTGATGTAGACGACCGGCAGCCGGTGCCGGTCGTCGGGGTGGCGGCGGCGTGCGGACAGCTCGTGGGCGCGCCCGAGCTGGGACAGCGCGGTGTCTTGCCGGTGCCCGACGCCCCGCTGATGATCGCACCGCGGCGGGCGGAGATCTGGTTTCGGTTGAGCTGGATCAGCAGCCGGCTGGTCGCCACGACCTGTCGGATGATCGGGGTGTTCACCAACGGCAGGTCGGCGTGGTACTCGATGCGCGTCTCGTCGTACTCGACCCGCCGGGCCGTATCCAGGCCCGCCAGCGTCTCGCCGGACAACAAGGCCGGTGGGGTGGATTCCTTGTCCACGAACCGACGCCACCCCTCCTTGGTGGTCAACGGGTTGTCCAGACCGGCCTCATCATCAGCGTCACCGGCGGGTTCCCCGGCTCGCGGCCGGGGCAGCGTCGCGGTCAATACGGCCACCTCTCGGCCTCAGCGCGGGCGTCGAAGATCCCCATCGGGACCACCGTCGACGTCGACAGCTCGTCCGGCTCGTCCTCGTCATCGGGCTCCGCCGAGGAGTCGTCGACGGGTGGTGGCCGGTGCGCGGCGGCGGCGACTCGGGTGCGGGCCGCGACCCGGGCACTCGTCTTGTCCACGGTCCGGCCGACCCCCGGGCCGGCTTCGGCGCGGGCCAGCAGCTCGTCGAGCACCCGCGCGACCTCGGTCTCGTTGGTGGCATCCCGGCCGGTCTGCGCCGCCAGTCGGCGGGCGTGGCGCCAGGTGAAGTCCGCGAACGGCGCCGAGATCATCGGCAGGTGGGTCCAGTCGGCGGTGACCCAGCCGTCTGGGGTGCGCACGAACACCTGCGCAAGGTCGTAAGGATCTTGGTGTATCTCCCACAGCCCTCGCTTGGCGCTGACGCCGGAGTGTTGACGCCGGTACGGGCCGAGATCAGGGCTGTCGTAGGTGCGGTAGTCGATGCGGATGCCGTAGTCGTTGATGGCCCGCCACGCCACCGGCAGCAGCTCCAGGTAGTCCTCCCTGGACAGGGTCAGCGGCAGGTACCCGGCGGCGGCGACCAGCGCCGTGTACTTGTCGTTGGGCGAGATGGCCCGCCGTGGGAAGTACGGGTCGCGCAGCGCGTCGTGTGGCCGGGCTTGCCACCCGACCAGCAGCCACTCATCCAACAGATCCTGAAGATCGGCCACTGTCCATGCGGCCTGCGCGTCCACCCGGTCCCCGCGAAGCTGGGTGTTGGAGCCGGTGTAGGCCGCCACGTGCTGGCAGAACAACGTGTTGATCGCGTCGAATGTCGCCTCCACGATGCCCTTGTCCGTTGGGGTTCCCGGACGGCAGTTCTGCACCGAGACACCCAACCGGGCACAGGCGCGGGTGAACGTGTCGGACACGAACACCCGCCCGCCGTCGATGACGATGGTGTCCGGCACGATGACCGGCTTCGCCGCCGCCAACTCCATCCGCCCATCAACGTTCAGCAGCCGGGCGTGCGGCAGCCGCGACGCGGACATCCGGAACGCCGTCGACCAGCCCGGCCGCATCGGCTCCGGCACCAGCATCCGGGCCAGCAACAACGCCGCGTCCACCGCCTTCGTACCCACCGGCCGCAGCACCGCCGCGCAGATCGTCCGCGTCGCGACGTCGACCGCGATCGTCAGATCGGCGCGCACCGGCAGCCCCGACTCCAGCAGCACCATCACATCGATCGGGGTCGAGTCGATCTGCACCTGCTCACCCGGTCGCGCCGCGAACGTCGGCGTGAACATCCCGTCCGGCCGGTTCGCGGTCTGCCGGCGGGTCACCGCCGAGGAGAACGTGTGCCGCCCGGTCGACAGGGCGTCGACCAGCTTGTAGAACGCCGTACGGCCCGGCAAAGGCACCACACCCGGCCCGTAGGCGTCCTCCACCGCCTTGACCACCCTGCGGATCAATCGACCACGGGTGCCCGTCGAGGTGTGCGTCTCCGCGTCGATGACCCGCCGCGCCACCGCGACCAGCCGCGCGTCCGCGCGCCCGGTCGCCTCCCGCGCCCGCACCACCCGCCGGTCAACCAACCCCCACAGGCCCTGCTGCGCGTACCGGGCACGCATCCGTTCGACCGTCCGGGCACTCAACCCCAACTCGGCGGCCTTCGTCTCGGTGCGCTGCGCCACCGAGCAGGTCGCCGGGTCATACCCCGGCCGGGGTGCGGCACCGGGCTCGGTATCCGGTGGCAGGCCGGTCTCCACCTCCACCACGTGCCGTTCCCAGCCCCGTGCTTCCGCCAGCGCCTCGTCGGGCAGACCGTCCAGCAGCCCGAACGGCTCCACTGCCGGCGCCACCGCGGCGCTATCCAGCACGGCGAAATCCGGTGCCGCCACCAGATAGGCCGCCAGCACCACCTGCTCGGTACCGGCCCGCTCACGCAGCCGGACCGCGGTACCCGCCAGCGCGAGCACCTGGTGTTCGCCGCCGTCGAAGCTGACCCAGTCACCAGGGCGGAGCACCGCGTGTACCGGCTCGCCTTTCACGCCGCGACCACGCTGGTAACGGTCGCGTCCGGATGCAGCGGCACCGACAGGTCCGTGACCAGTTCGTGGCGCCACAGCAGGTGGAACAGCACCGGCAGCACCGCGATGGGGTCCCCAACGGCCTCGGCACCGGACATCAATGGAGTCGGCCCGGGGAACGCGACCCGCAGCGCCTCCGTCAACCCCGCCATGCCATGACGTGGATGCCGGTACCCGGCAAGCCACCGCAGGTTGGCCGTCGCGATCACATTCACCGCACCGACCAGCCGATACCTCCAACCCAGCAGGTCGCATACCCGCCGCGTCACCTCGAACGCCGCCACGTCCTGCGCGGGACGCCGGTCCACCGGCCGGCAGTCGACCACTACCGCCGAGCCGTCCGTGCGGCGGGCGAAGTAATCCGGCACGTGCGAACGGACCCGCCCCGCCACCGTCGTCCACGACAACCGGAACGGCTGCGAAGCGATCCCCACCACCCTCGCATCGAAGTCCAACCACATCACATGATCGCGTTCCAGCCACGACTCGTACCCGACATGGCCGCCGTCGGTGGCCGACCACCAGCGGCCCGGCAGATGCCGCTGACCCTTCCGCGCCGTGAACCGCCGCGCCGGCACCACCGCCTCGAACCGCACCGCCCACGCTTCGACCAACGGCACCCGCCGCCAGGTGCCGTCCTCGGCAACGTAGCCGATCTGAAAGTCGTCCATCGATCCCTCGACGGCCACGTCCGGCACGGCCGGCAGCATCGTCACGCCAGGCATTCTCAACCAGACCCGATCCATCGACGCGCATGACACGCCAACTAAACGCGGACGACGACAAACCATCCGACATGATGACGTGGACGCCGACAAGTTCACGCGGACAGGACAACTGGTACCGCGCGGGCTTGACAGCGACGGGGATAACCGTTAGACGTAGTAGCTAACAGTTATCCGGAGGGGTCCAATGCAGCAGGAAGTGGTGCTGGCGATGCTGGCCAAGGAGCCCTCGCACGGCTACCAGCTGCGCGCGCGGCTGCGCGAGGCGCTCGGCCCGCTCGGTGACGCGATGAACGCGGGGCAGGTCTACGTCACGCTGACCCGGCTGGAAAGGGCCGGCCTGTTAGCGGTCGAGAGGTCTGCCGATGGCGCCGACCGGTCGGATCGCAAGGTGTACGCGCTCACCCCCGACGGCCAACAGCGGGTCGCCGAGTGGATCGCCGAGGTGGGTTGGCCAAGACCCGACCTCGCGGAGTTTCATCTCAAGCTGATCGCGGCCGCGTCGGCCGGGCTGGCCGACCCGCTCACCGTCGTCGACACCCAGCGCCGGGAGCTGCTGCGCCGGCTGCGTGATGCCCAGCGCGCCGCCATGGCCGAGCCGGACCGCTCGGCCGCGGCGCTGTTGTTGGAGGGCATCGTGCTGCGGCTTCAGGCGGACCTGCGCTGGCTGGAGGCATGTGAGAAGAGCTGGACCCGCCGAAGGAGTGGATCGTGAGCAGCGCCGCCGACACGTGCGTGCTTCGCGCCCGCGGGTTGCGAAAGGAGTACGGCAAGGGGGAGGGATTGGTGCGCGCCGTCGACGGGGTCGATCTCGACGTCGGCGCGGGAGAGACGGTGGCGGTGATGGGGCCCAGCGGCTGCGGGAAGTCCACGCTGCTGCACCTGCTCGGGGGGCTGGACCGGCCCTCGGGTGGAGAGGTGCTGCTGAACGGCCGTCGCATCGACGACATCGGCGAGAAGGCCCTGGCCCGGATGCGGCGGACTGCCGTCGGCTTCGTCTTCCAGGCATTTCACCTGATGGAGGAGCTCACCGCCGTGGAGAACGTCGAGCTGTCGGCGCTGCTGGCCGGACGCTCGCCGCGGGCGGCCAGACGGCGTGCGGAGGAGCTGCTGGAGCAGGTCGGGCTCGCCGACCGGGCGGGTTTCCTGCCCTCCGCGCTGTCCGGTGGCCAGCGGCAGCGGGTCGCGATCGCCCGGGCGTTGAGCAACGAACCGTTGGTCGTTCTCGCCGACGAGCCGACCGGAAATCTGGACAGCGCCGCCACCCTGGAGGTCCTCCGGCTCTTCGAGAGCTTGCACGAGTCCGGTCAGACGCTGGTCATCGTCACCCACGACGCGCGGATCGCGGCCACCGCAGACCGGCTGATCTCGATGCGCGACGGCGCGTTCGTGGACGAGACCAGGTTGACCGGTGGCACCACCGGGCAGCTCGGCGCCCTCGTCGGGCTGGAGGACTAAGCGCGATGGGCCGCATCCTGCTCGTGGGCCGCCTCGCCGTGCGTGACCTGCGGCGGCGCCGCATCGAGGCCGCGCTTCTGCTGATCGCCATCCTGGCGGCCACCACGACGCTGACGCTCGGACTGGTCGTGCGTGACGCGGCCAGCGACCCGTACCAGAGCACCCGGGCAGCGACCAAGGGACCCGACGTGGTCGCCGGCACCGGCCCGTTCGCCGACCTCGCCGACCTTGAGAAGCTGGCCACCGCCTCCGGCGTCACCGAGCACAGCGGACCGTACCCCGTCATCGCGGGGAAGCTCGAGGCGTCCAGCCGGACGTCGGACGTGCAGGTCGAGGGGCGTGACGCCCCGATCGCCACGGTCGATCAGCCCGAGGTGACGCAGGGCAGCTGGGTCAGCGACGGCGGCGTGGTGCTCGAAGCCGCCTTCGCCAACTCGCTCGATGTGCACGTCGGTGGCTCGGTCACCCTGGGCAGCAAGTCGTTCAAGGTCGTCGGCGTGGCTGTCACCGCTGCCATGCCGCCCTATCCGGGGACGTCCTGCATCGTCTCCGTCGGTTGCTTTAACGGCGCTATCCCGAAGGACCGCAATCTGCCCCCTGGGTTGTTGCACAACCCCGGGCTGGTCTGGCTCACCCAGGCGGACGTGCGCAGCCTCGCCCCGGCACAGGGCTCCATGTCGTACGTGATGAACCTGAAGCTCGCCGACCCGGACGAGGCCGAGGCATTCGTCGCCGCGAACAGTGGCGACCACAGCGGCACCATGATGCCCATGCAGACCTGGCAGAGTATCCTCGCCGACGCCACCGAGCTGGCCAGAGACTCCCAGATCCTTCTGCTGATCGGAGCCTGGCTGCTTGGTCTGCTCGCCGTGGCCAGTCTCTCGGTGCTGGTCGGCGGCCGAATGGCCGATCAGACCCGACGCGTCGGACTCCTCAAGGCGGTCGGCGGCACACCGGGCCTGGTCGCTGCCGTGCTGCTCGCGGAGTATCTGCTGGTGGCCGTCGTCGCGGCGGCAGCCGGGCTGGCGATCGGGGCGCTGACCGCTCCGTTACTCACCGAGCGCGGGCCTGGTCGGCAGCGCGGGCACGCCGTCGATGACCATGTCCACGGCTGGTTTGGTGACCGCCGTCGCCCTCGGGGTCGCGGTCGTGGCGACCGTTGTTCCGGCCGTGCGCGGCGCCCGCTCCAGCACCGTCAGCGCACTGGCCGACGCGGCACGCCCACCCCGACGCACCGGCTGGCTGATCGCTCTCTCGGCACGACTTCCCGTCCCGCTGCTTCTCGCCCTGCGGGTCGCCGCCCGCCGGCCGCGACGGGTCATGCTGGCCGTGGTCAGCATCGCGGTCACTGTCAGCGGGATCTACATCCTCCTGGTCCTCAACACCTTCCTCAGCAAACCGCCAGCCATCCGCGCATACAGCGAAGCTCAGGTGACGGTGCTGCGGCACGTGCTTCTCGTCTGGACGGTCATACTGCTCTCCCTGGCGGCGGTCAACGCCATCGTCATCACCTGGGCGACGGTGCTCGACAACCGGCATTCCTCCGCGCTGGCGCGCGCCCTCGGCGCAACCCCTGGTGAAGTGAGTGCTGCACTGGCGGCCGCGCAGGTGCTCCCCTCGCTCGTCGGCGCTATCTTGGGCGTCTTCCCGGGAGGCTTCGCACTGTTCTACGCAATAAACGCGATCACCGGCGGCGACAGCCACAGGGCCACGCTTCCCTCGCTCTGGCAGCTGCTCGCCGTGGTGCTGGCAACCGTGCTCGTGGTGGCGGCGCTCACCGCGGTTCCCGCCCGCCTCGGCGGCCGCCGTCCGGTGACCGAGACTCTCCAAGCCGAGCTCGCATGATTCGAGCAGGTCTGCCGGAACTTGGCCAACGGGTCGGCGATCTCCGACAAGGACAGCTCGTGCGGCAACCTGTCCTGTCAGCGGCATTCCAGGAGAACCATGATCGGGTGCACTCAACTCGGCAAAGTCGTGAACGTCAGCTATGTCCCAGAGGCCATGTACGCGGCGAGGATGTAGTTCGGATGCCGATCGAGGTTCTTGCGGGCGCGGTCGTAGCGCATCGTCGTTCGTGGGTCGGCGTGGCGGGCGGCGATCTGCACGTCGCGCAGGCTGACACCGGCGTCGAGCATGGTGGTCACGAACGTGTGACGGAGCATATGGGGTGCATTCTCGGCATCCGCACGCCGGCGGTAGCGGCCAGGTGCCTGAGCCGGCGGGTGGCGGCGTGGCGGTCCATACGCGCGCCGAGGGTGTTGCGCAGGATCGGCCCATCGGCGCGGCCGTCGACGGCTCGGTCGATCGCCCGGGCCACCGCGGGTGGCAGCGGGACGAGCACGACCTTGCCACCCTTGCCGCGCACCCGTAGCACATGGTGGCCGTGCTCCTCGCCCAGGTCGGCGATGCTGGCTCCGCAGGCTTCGAAGATCCGCAGCCCGAGCAGGCCGAGGAGCGCGAGCAGGGCGAAGTCGTTCGGGTTGACCGACAACCGCGCTGTAGTGATCAGGGCTTCGAACTGCAGATGACCGAGACCGAGGGTGGGCGACTCCGCCGGCACCGTCGGTCGGCGGACGTAGTCGGCCGGCGACTGCGGCAGGATTTGGTCGATGACGCAGACGCGGCAGAAGCCGACCACGACGGACAGTCGACGAGAGACGGTTGAGGGCTGGTAGCGGCGTACATCCTGCAGCCAGCGTACGTACCGCTCGATGTCCACCCGGACCGCGGTGAGCGGATCGAGGCCCTGGTCGGTGCACCAGCGCAGGAAGACCCGCAGGTCCGACTCGGTATGCAGCCGGGTCTCGCCGCGGTAGCGACCCAGGTACGCGGACACCGCCGCACGCAGCACGAGATGACCGGGAGACGCGACGCCAGAACCGGGAACAGGGAATGCAGCCATACATCACCGTGGGTCACCGGCGAGGATGAACGCCAGCACACCCGGAGCGGCAGATGGATGTCCTTGATCTTGATGTTTGGGCTGCCCTCCGCTCGTATGCGACCTATTCGACGCAGAACTCGTTGCCTTCGGGGTCGCGCATCACGGTCAGGTCCGCGCCCGCCTCGACGACGGTGGCGCCGAGGGAGACCAGGCGAGCAACCTCGAACCGGACCTCGCCCTGCGCGCGTAGGTCGAAGTGCATGCGGTTCTTGGCCGTCTTCGGCTCGGGTACGCGGACGAACCACATGTTCGGCCCACCCCAGCCGGGGGCCTCGACGTACGCGCGGTCCCGGGTGGATTCGTCGTCGACGTCGGTGCCGAGCGCGTCGGCCCAGAACCGTGCCACAACCATGGCGTCCGCGCAGTCGAAGGTGACCGTCTTGATGTAAACAGGCATCAGCTCAAGGTAGCCGCTCGGGGTGCGACGCTCGGTCGAAGGGATCACCTGTACGGCGCCCATCGGGGGGTGCACCGCCTACCCGGCGGCACGAGCGAACGATCACAGACAGCGGATGGGGCCGACGCGAGCCATGCCAGGGACTTGCGGTGGTTCAGCACGGTCGTGCTCATCGCCAAGTCGGGATGGGAAGGTCATTGGTAGTGAGCTTCTGGGGTTAGGCGTTGCGTCAGTCAGATCGTCAGGCTTGCGGCAAGCCAAGCGCAGTTCGAACCTTACCGGCGGCCGGTCCACCGCAGTAGTCGAAGGCAGTATCGATATTGGAGTAGACCTCATCCGGGGTGGTCGCCTCAGCCGCCTTTTGCCAATAGGGGAGTGCGAGGCGGATCTCCTTCATGAGCTCTGCGATAGCAGCTTCAGCGTTCGGTGGCCATGCGCCCGCTTCGAGCTTGGACAGCTCTTCTTCCTCGGCCCGTTTCATCTCCGCGGCGAGGCTGCGCAACTCGGTCCACGCAGTTGCCGGATCCGACTGAATCCTCGCCTGCACGGCGTTTCGATGCCTCACCGCATCGAGATAGTCTGCTTGGGCTTTGCTTTGCGCCGAGGAGTTGCACGACAATACAAGCAGCGAGGTCGCCACAGAAGAAATCAGCCCCACAACGCCGATGATGCGCTTGACGCCAAGGTTGACAATCACAGCGAGAATGGTACAGATGCAGAACCCGAGCCGCCATCCCGTTTGTCTCGACCTGGCCCGGACGGCCAGCCTCGGCGGCAAGCCCTACCCGAGATGGTGTGACGTCCTGGACGGCGGGTATCCCAGCTCGTCTGCTCAGCTTGCCCGCGTTCGTGAACACCCGGCATGATCGTCGCTGGGAGCGATGTGACGGTCACGCTGCTCGCGCGACCGGAGTCGGGCGAGCGTAGCCGCGCTGCTTGCGGCAGATCCGGACACCCGATCTTGCTTTTCGGTTTCTCGGCTCTTCGCGGATTGGCCGTGCGCAACGCCGGGCTGGAGAGCGCGACCAACATCCGGCCAGTAGCCGAGAGGCCCCATGTGACGCCCGAGGACGGCGCGGGACAAGCGCACTGGATCTCCGGGCCGGGTACTGTCCCAGCGTGGTTGATCGTCCTGAAGCCGTCGAGCCAGATCTCGATCAGTTGCTGACGACCCTGGCCAGCCCTGGCTCGGGTGGCCACCAGCGGGTCGTGGACCTCGCTCTTCAGAGGCCTGAACGGCTGACCGATCTCGTCGTCATGTCGGCCTCGGTACTCAGAACAACAAGCAGTACTGCGATCGACGCGGCACTGGCCCTTGTACCGAACGAGTCTCTTCAGGCGGTCGCCGATGCCGCCGTCGCGAGTCTGCGTGCGGGCAGTGACCCGCGTGATAGCCAGGCGGCGCAACTGGTTGCCGGGCTGAGCCTGCAGGCTCCTCGCACCCTGCGGCCCTATCTGGAACAGCTGTGGGACCTCGCGCCGAACTCACAGACGTACTACGCCTGCTGGCCGTGGCGAGCGGCGAGCGACGACGAGATCGAGCGTCTCGCTGCCCGACTGCACCCCTCATCCGACGAGTCGGAGCGGGCGTGGCAGTGCCTCCTCGAGACCCGCACGCCCCACGGCTGGGCGGTCGCGGTAGCAGCCATCGGCAGCGCGATCCCACCCGGGCACCACGCTGACGCATGCCTCAACCTTGTCGGCATCGAGCAGCGCACCGGCGAGATCCGTCGCCTGGTCGCCGAGCCCACCTGCCACATCGAGTTTCCCCGAGGCTTCCTCGTCCCGCCGAAGTGGGTGGGCGTGACGGGCCTGTTGTCCTACCCGAGTTGGCATCCCGGTTCCGAGGTCCTCGGCACCGGCAGGTTCGGCGGCGAGGTCGATGCTCGCTGCGCGGTGTGCTGCGGCCCGTTGCACCGGCTGCTCGCCTTTGACGAGGCGCCCGCGAACATCCCCGAAGGACTCCAGGTCGTGACGTGCCTGAGCTGCCTGGGCTGGTCCCGGCCGGTCCTGTTCTTCGCCCACCACGGAAGTTCAGTCTCCCCCGCCGGAGCGGACCTCACCAAGCAGCAGCCAGAGTTATTGGGAGAGGCACTACCCGAGACGACTGTGACGATCCGGCGTAGCCCGCAGCGGTGGCGCTTGCAGGACTGGGCGAGCAGCAACGACCGGGAGAACCTCAACCGCGTGGGCGGCGAGCCAACCTGGATCCAGTCTCCCGAGTTCCCCGCATGCCCGGATTGCCAGCGCACGATGCGATTCCTGCTCCAGTTCGACTCCCTGGAGATCGAGGGTGGTCCGTGGTGGCTCTGGGGCAGCGGCGGCATCCTGTACGCCTTCTGGTGCGACGGCTGCTCGCTGTCCGCAACCCTATGGCAGTGCACCTAACGGGCTCACGTCCGCAGAACTCCGTGACCCTGCCGAGGCTGCGTCACACCAGCACAAGATCAGGCGTCCTGTCATCGCAGATCCGGACGCCGCGCCCTATGGCCGCCGGCCACGCTGAGTGACGCGCGGTCGGCGGCAGAGCCGGTCGTTTAGCGCGCGCCCCGCTCGGCGGGTCTCGCTTTCGCTCAGACCGCGTGTGGCTAGTGGTGCGGGCAGGAAGTGTGGTGAGCTTCTGTACATGGGCGTGTTGTACGACTACTTCCGCTCGGCCAGCGACGCTGCGGCAGTGAGCTTGATGGACGAGCTGGGTGGCGGACCGGTCGCGACGGCTGACGGTGGCGCCGTGGACGCCGTCGACCTCAAGGGCATCGATCCGACGGTGATCCTTGGTCGGCTCGTTGGCCTCGCCCGCGGCATCCCGTGGGAGGTCGGTCTGGTCGCCACCGAGCTGCTGTGGACTGGCGACGAGCAGGAGGGCCCGTGGCTGACGTCCATCGGTGATGCTGCCCGGGGCACCCTCGCATCGATCGGCAGCGCGGATGCGCGGAATCTGTCGGGACAATGGGGGCAGACAGAGGAACTGGCCCGGAATGGCCCGTTGCCCAACGACCAGCTATTGCCGATCATCGACCGGATAGCCGGACTGGTACGGCGGGCCCGCGACGCCGGAGACCATCTGTACTGCTGGTGCTCTCTGTAGCCTGCTACGGGCGAGCCAGAAGTCCAGTCCTTTGACCGCGGGCCAACAGGTGATCTCGATCGGTCAGCGGCTAGAAGAGCGCGAGTGATCATGCGGCGCGCCTCATTTGGTGACCTTGGCATAGGCGCCGTGGGTGGGATGACGATGCCACGCAGACAGTCGGCCGGGCGGTTCATGGCACCGAGGCGCGATGGTTCAATCGGCGAATGGATACGACCAAGACGTTCGGTGAGCAGCAGTATGCCCGGGCGTTGGAGTCCTGGAGCTGGCTCGACCTAGCCGGCAAGACGCCCCGGTTCACGTCGTTGTTCGGCGACATCTTCTTCGAATCGGCCGACGGAGCCTGGTGGCTGCTCGACACGATCGAAGGCAGCCTGACCCGACCGTGGCCCAGCCGCGCGGACCTGGCGGCCGACCTTGCGGTCGAGGAAGGCCGGGACCGTTATCTGCTGGAAAGCCTCGCTGTCGCCGCGACATACCGCTGCGGTCTCAAGGTCGGCGCCGAGGAAGTCTACGTCTTCCTACCACCACCCGTCCTCGGCGGTGGGTTCGATGTCGACCACATCCGCGTATTCGACTTCGTCGTCGCCGTGCATCTCGCCGGCCAACTGCATGACCAACTCCGGGGCAAGCCGCCCGGCTGGATGCCGGCCGGGTTCCTCTACGCAGGCGACGTACCGCCGACCGAACGCGGATCCTGACGGTCGTGGCGGTGCCGTTAGAGCCTGATGGCAAAGTGTTCAGGTGGGTGTTGGGTTTCGAGCGTGGGTGGCGGTGCGTGGTTGACCCCATCGCCGTTGCAGCGGTGGGTCGGTGGAGCGGCGGGCCAGCCGCGAGTCATGATCATGATGGTGGCCCAGTAGACCATCGCTTCGTGGTGCTCGGGTCGGCGTTCGTAGTCGCGGACCAGCCGCCGGTAGCGCAGCAGCCAACCGAAGCTACGTTCCACCACCCACCGCCGGGGTACCACCCGGAAGGCGTGCAACTCGGTGCGCTTGATGACGGTCAGCGTGATCTGCGCGACCGCGTGGACCCAGCCGGCCAAGGGTGTGCCGTCGTAGCCGGAGTCAGCCCAGATCAGCTGCAGCCGGGTGCAGGTGTTCAACAACGCGATGACCAACAGCTTGGCACCCATCCGATCCCCCACGTTCGCGGCGGTGACCACGACCGCGAGCAGGAACCCTTCCACGTCCACCGCGATGTGCCGCTTCCTGCCGTTGATGCGCTTCCCGCTGTCAAACCCCCGCGTGCCGGCTCCCACGGTGTCGGCGGCCTTGACGGTCTGGGTGTCCAGGATCGCCGCCGTGGGCTGCACCTCACGGCCCAGCCCGGTGCGCAGCCGGCCACGCAACCGCTCGACCAGTCGCTGCGGCAGGCCCCGCTGGCTCCACCGTTAGAAGAACGCGTACACCGCCTCCCACGGCGGAAAGTCCACCGGCAGCGCCCGCCACTCGATCCCGTTGCGCACCACGTAGCCGACCGCGTCGACCATCGCCCGCAGGTCATGCACCATCGGCCGACCCGCGGCCCGGCGGATCTCGTCCATCACCGCCCGCGCGTGCGGTTCCAGCACCCGCCACTGCCCGTCGGTCATGTCCGACGGATACCGCGGCAGGCGGTCACGACACAGACAACCAGGACAGG
>WNGA01003970.1_pt1 | contig 26191 bp, 26 predicted proteins | sample 5400061 | NCBI WGS metagenome assembly WNGA01 (sample SAMN13153366, study PRJNA577476) | soil metagenome | isolation source: 100 cm soil or saprolite under grassland replicate 2 | place: USA:California | collected 2016-06-15 | reverse complement strand
CTGGACGCCCACGACGCGGTCGCCACGCCGCTCGAAGCCGACGGCCGGCGCGCTCAGACAGATCGCGGCCTGGCTGGCGTTGGCGTAGCCGAGCGTCAGCCGCCTCGGGTCGAGCCAACCATCGCCGGCCCGATAGCGGGCCTGCAGGACCGCCGGCCCGAGGTGTGGGAATCGGTAACGCGCCTCGTCGCCGCTGAGCAGCTCGACGTCGTCCAAGCCCCAGCCGCGCTGGGCCGCCACCCAGTCGTGCTGGCGACGCATCCCTTCCTCGGTGGTGGCGCAGAACAGGTACCCCTGGAGGTGAAGCCCGATGTCGTAGCCGGGCAGGCCAGCCTCCTCGGCGAAACGCTCGAACAGCGCAACGCCCTCACGGACCAGGGCCAGCTCCTCGGGATTGTCAAATTGCAGCCGGAACGCGCCAGTCGAGACGGGCGTGGTGAGCGTGCAGAGGGCCGGCCGCTTCTCCAGGATGACCGTCCTCAGGCCAGCCCGCCACGCAAAGAAAGCGGTGGCTGCCCCGACGATCCCACCGCCGATCACCACCAGATCAGCAAAGCCCGGCGGCGTGTCGGCGACACGGAGCTCAGGATGGTCTGCCGACATATCGATCACTACTGTACCGCGACCGTAAGGGAGCGGCCGCCCCCGCGGCTCAGTACCGAAACAGGGTGGTTACCGCCGGCAGGCGGTCGTACATCCAGAACGAGAGCGGGATGCCAATGATGGTCAGGGCGGCGATGTACGCGCTGCCGGCCCAGAGACCGGAAAGCCACCAGCCGATCAGAAGGAACCAGATCGCGCGGAGCACAAAGGGAGCCTGGGGCTGGTCGGCGACCCGAATCACCTCCGCCCCGTTCGCCAGCCGCTGGCGGATGAGCATATGATGCATCGGCCGGAGAGTCATCACCGTCGGGATGCGGTTGATGATCCACAGGCCAAGCGGTAGCCCGATGATGGTCACGTTGAGGAACCAGGCGATGCCCGTCACGATGCCGCCCAGCCAGAACCCGACGAAGATGAACCAGAGCGCTCGCAGCAAGAGCGGGGGCGCCGAGTCGTCTTCGACCACATACGTTGAGCTCATCGTTGCCTCCTCTCGTCAGACGCCTGGCAGGCCAGGTCCGTTCCACGTGCGGCCTAGCCGCGGTATAAGGGCTCCGGCTGGCTCCAGAACGCGGCCAGGCCGTGCAGCAGCGTGGCGCCGTTCTTCTCCTGAACGCTGGCATGAGCCGAGCCGGGCCGCACGATGAACTGCTTGTCAGGATTCGGCAGTCGCTTGAAGAATTCCAGCAGGTCTTCGAGCGCCGCAATGCCGTCATACTCGCCGCGCGTGATGAGCACTGCGCAGTCGATCCTTACAGGATCGACGATCGGCAGGTTCTGGCACATGTCGACGTAGGTCCCGTTGGGGATCGAGTCGTCGAGGGCGACGATCGCCTCGGCGAAGGCGTCGACGACCTCGTCCTCGGCCGTGCCCGGATGATCGCGCGTGAAGATCGAGTGGACGAAGGCGCGGTCGATCGACCGCCGATTGCTGGCCAGGTATTCGGGCAGCCGCCCGCGGCGCTGCTCCAGGGTGGGGCTGCCCTGGCCGGTCCACACGAAGGCGTCCAGGGCCAAGCGTGAGACCGCGCCGGGGTTTCGCTGCGCGAACAGCGCCGCGCGCAGCGCGCCCGACGACACGCCGTAGCACAGCAGCGACCCCACGCCTCGGACCTGGCCGATGTAGCTCGCGGCGGCCTGGCAGTCATCGGCTCCATCCGAGATTGGGAAATTGGAGTCGCGGTGTTTGTCGGAGCGGCCGTAGCCCTCGCAGTCGACGCACCAGACGTCGTAGCCCAGGCGCGCGAAGTAGTCCATCATCGAATACCAGTCGCCGCGGGCTGGCACGTGCAGATCGAAGGTCGGCGTCGACGCCATCGACGAGCCGTGCACGAGCAGGATCGTGCCCGCGAAGCTGCCCTCGCGCGAGGCCAGGTACTTCTCCCACAGGAACAGCCGAATTGGCCCGCTCGGGTGGTGCTTGGTAGTCCAGTGCTCCCTGCCTATCGTCCGCTCGACGGTCGCCGCTCCAGCCACGCTCATCGCCTTCCCCTCGACCTGATACGCAGGGTGACGATGGGGTATCGTATCCGAAGTCCGAAGGGGCCGTGGGTATCGTGGCAGCTGAACGCTGGGATGTCGTGGTCGTGGGGGCGGGCAACGCCGCGCTGTCGGCTGCGCTGTCGGCTCGCGAGAACGGCGCCAGCGTCCTGGTCCTGGAGAAGGCGCCCCGCACCAGTCGCGGCGGCGACACGGCCTTCACCGGCGGTCTCTTTCGCTTCCCGTTCGACGGGATCGAGCAGTTTCCGGCCCTCGTGCCCGACTACTCGCAGGACGAGCTGGACGCGGTCGAGGTGGGCCGCTACACCCAGCAAGACTACGCCGACGACATGGACCGCGTGACTGAAGGCCTGGCCGACCCCGAGCTCGTCGACACGCTGGTCACTCTTGCCTATCCGACGATGGTCTGGCTGCGCCAGCGCGGCGTCCGCTGGCTGCTGGCGACCGGCCGCCAGGCGTTTAAGGTGGGTGCCAAGCACGTCTTCTTCGGCAACCTGATCGTCGAGGCGAATGGCGGCGGCCAGGGCCTGTCCGACTCACTGTTCGAGATCGCCGAGCAGGCGGGCATCGCCATCCTCTACGAGACCAAGGCGACCCGATTGGAGACGGACCAGCGGGGCGCGGTAATAGGGATCGAGGTCCAGGACCGCGACGGGCGGCGGTCGATCGGCTGCGGCAGTGTGGTGCTGGCGGCGGGCGGCTTCCAAGCCAACGCGGAGATGCGCTCGCGCTACCTGGGCGCGGATTGGGAACTGGCCAAGGTGCGCGGCACTCGCCATAACACTGGGGACGCGATCAGGATGGCCCTGGACATCGGGGCCCAGCCATACGGGCACTGGTCGTCCTGCCACGCTGTCGCCTGGGACCTGCTAGCCCCACTGGTCGGCGACCTGCGGGTTGGCGACCTGTACCAGAAGCACTCCTACCCGCTCGGGATCGTCGTCAACCGCGATGGCAAGCGGTTCGTGGACGAGGGAGCGGATTTCCGCAACTACACCTACGCCAAGTACGGGCGCGAGATCCTCCGCCAGCCGGGTCGCCGAGCGTTTCAGGTCTTCGACGCCAAGACGATCCCGCTCCTACGCGACGAGTACCGCGTCCGCGGGGCGACCAAGGCCCGCGGCGACACCCTCGAGGAGCTGGCCGACCAGTTCGTCATCGACCCGCTCGGCCTGCGCGAGACGGTCGACCAGTTCAACGCCGCTATTCAGGACAGGGAGTTCAACCCGGCCGTCCTCGACGGCAAGGGGACGCGCGGCATCAGCCCGCCCAAGTCGAACTGGGCGCTCCCGATCTCGGACCCGCCGTTCGAGGCCTACGCGGTGACCTGCGGCATCACCTTCACCTTCGGCGGCCTGCGGATCGATCGCCACTGCCGCGTCCTGGATACGGAGGACCGGCCGATCCCCAACCTGTACGCGGCCGGCGAGATGGTCGGCGGGCTCTTCTACTACAACTACCCCGGCGGGGCGGGCCTGATGGCCGGCGCCGTCTTCGGCCGCCAGGCCGGCGCTAGCGCCGCCCGCGGCGGCGAGTGAGTTTGACTAGCGGGTTGAGGTTCGACGGGGCCGACGAGCTGCTGTCGGGTGGACCTCGGCGGCCGGGCCGCCAGCCACGCCGGCGCCTTCTACGAGGTCGGTGAGCGAGTAACCCATCGCGGCGAGGATTCGCCGCAGGGTGCTGAAGACGACGTCGTGTTTGCCGTGCTCGATACGGGAGAGGCTTTGTGGCGAGATGCCCGCCCGCTCCGCCAGCTCCTTGCCGGTGAGATTCCGGCTCTCGCGCAGCTTCTTGATCTGTCGGCCGATCTGTCGAGCCTGCTGCTCGGCCGCCGCGGCGAGATGCGCCGCGTAGCCTCGGTCGGTCAAGACGCGTATTGTGGACCAGGGGATCTCGATCTGACCGTCGGGAGCAGGGACGAGGATCTCATACGGGCCGACCGTCATGCTCCCCCAGTCGACCTCTGGGGAGCCCGGCGGAAGCGCGCGTGTCGCATCCACACTGACCCGGTTACCATCTTCAAAGCGCACCAAAAGCTTGCCGCCATCGTATTGGGCCGACCCAATACGCTGATATCCTGGCGCGCTCCATCTGGTCGTGGTTGTCATTGCAGTCGCCTCCCGGGATTCAGGCGGAGCTGTCAGACCAGCGCACATGGCAGTGCAGTAGGTGGTGGGGCTGGCCGACTTCGGCGTACACGTAGACGCTGAACCGGCCGCGAGTCACCACGCGGACCACAAGGAATTATGAACGTATACGTTCATGCGCTCAAGGTTTGCGTCCAGAGCGGGCGGCCTGACGAGCCAGAAAGCTGGGACACGGCCGTTTCGGTTTGACGCCGGGCAACCGGCGCGGGTAGCGTGAGACAAACTCAAGCGGCCAACACGGAGGCGGTCTTGGCACAGATGGCGTCGCTCCTGATCGGGGCGGCCGCCTTCGGGCTGTGCTTAGCGGCCCTGGCTAGATCCGCAGTCCCGAGTCCCAGGCCCCGGATCGACGAGTCGCAAGCCTTCAGTCGAAAGAGCCAGGTCCTGGAATCCGAGGCGTCGGGGCCGCCATCCTGACAGAGCTACACTGTCCGCGTGAGATGAATCTCTTGATAAGGGAGGAACCGTGAAGGTAGTAAGGATCGGTGACGTAGCCAAGGAGCCAGCCGTGAGCGCGCTGTTCACCGGCGGAGCGGTCAGCCGGCAGGTCCCCTTCCTGCCCGATGAGGGCCAGACCTTCAACTGTGGTGTCGTCAGCTTCAGCGCCGGTTCGCGCAACAAGTTCCACACCCACACAAGCGATCAGCTCTTGATCGTCACCGAAGGCACGGGCGTCGTCGCAACCGATCGTGAGGAGCGGGCTATCACGGTGGGTGACGTCGTTTTGATTCAGTCCGGAGAAAACCACTGGCACGGCGCGCCCGGCAGCACGTCCATGGCCCACATCTCCATCCAGGCCAAAGGCAGCCAGACCACCCAGACCGAGCCCTAGCGCCCAACCAGGCCCGCGGTCTCACTCCTAATTCTCTAGCCTCGGTGAGGAGTGGGTGGCACCAGCCCCACCCCCAACCCCCTCCCCCAAATTTGGGGGAAGGGGCAGGCGGAGCGGGCTGTCAAGTGCAGGAGGGACCAGGACCAGAAGGACTAAGGGCCAGCCACTCCGGCCTGGCCTTTGCGGTAGCTCAGGAACATGCGTTGGTAGATGGTGTGGGCCTCCTCGAACCGACGCTTGAGCTCCTGGTTGTCCGGGTCCTGCAGCCACAGCCGCATCAGCTCGCGCATCTCGGCCGTGACCCGCTCCATCTCAGGCGTCTGGTCGTCCATCTCTTCTCCGTCCGCCGGCGAGGCTGGCTGGTCCCGATGATTGTAGCGACCGCCAGGCGGGCTGGCCTAGGGCAGGCCGAACGGCGTCGGCAGGCCGATGGTCGGCTGTGGGGGCGGTGGCTCGTACGGCTGGATGATGGGGACCGGCGGCCCGCCCGGAACCACGATCGGGGCTGGGCCGGGCCCAGTATCGAACGAGGGCGGGGTTGGGGTGGGAAACGCGTCCGAGCCCGGCAGGTTGATGGGCAGCGGTGGCGGCATCGACTCCTGGATCGGACCCTGTTGAATCGGTGCGATCGGCTGTACGGGCGGTGGAGGCGGCGGAGCGACCTGGGGGACCGGGGCTGGGGCTGGCGGCACGGGAGCCGGGACGATCACCGGCTGGACCGGCGACTCGGGCGGGGTGAAGTCGGGCGTAGGGCCAGGGGTGCCCTCGGCCGGCTGTTCTGGCACTGGCGACTCGCCGGGCGAGGGCACGACCAGAGGGACTTGGCCGGTCGCTCGAGGACGCGGCGGCGGGGCATCCACCGTCACCACCACCCGCGCCCGGGTTGTGTTCCCGCTCGTGTCGTACACAGTCAGCAGGATCAGGTATTCACCAGGCGATAGCGTCGAAGTGTCCCACACCCCGAGGCGACCGCTCACTATCGGCTGATCACTAGCCGGACCGATCGGCCGCAGGATCGACGGCGACGAGCCGACCCCGTAATGGATGTGGTAGAAGCTGAAGCGGATCGGGTCAGGCCCAGTTGCCCGACCGCGGATCTCGACCTGCCCGCTGACGTGCGCGCCGCTGGCCGGCTCGTCGATGCGGTCGACGTCGTCAGCCAGGGCGCTGGCCGCCCCGAGGAGCAGGCCGAGAGCCAAAAGGAGCAGCTTCAGGGGGAGGCGGCCTCGCACGCGGGCGAGTGTACCACTACCCACTGGTGATGCTATCCTTGCCTCCTGAGGATGGCCTGGCTCGTGGGATTCGATGCGCGTCCGCGTGGTGCCGTACGCCGAGCTCCGGCGGCTCCTGCCGGCTAGGCACGAAGAGCTGTGGCTGGAGGTGCCAGAAGGCGCCACCGTCGGCGACGCGCTCCGAATCCTTGGCCTTGTTACCGAGGAGCGACTGATCATCGGACTGGACGGCCGCTACGCTACACCGGACACACCACTGCACACGGACGCCGAATTGACGCTGGTGACCCCGATGATGGGCGGAACAACCTAACCCCCCAGCCCCCTTCCCTGAAGGGAAGGGGGAGCCGGGGGATGACATTCGCCCTTCCCTTTAGGCCTTTTAGGGGAGGGGGCTAGGGGGAGAGGTATGGCCTACGGTTTTTGGGACCGAATCCTGCGGGTCGACTTGACAAGCGGCAAGATCTGGGAGGAGCACCCTGGCGAAGCCTTCTTTCGCAGCCATGTGGGCGGACGCTCGTTCATCGCCCACTATCTGCTCAAAGAAGTGCCAGTCGAGGTCGACCCGCTCAGCCCGGACAATCGCCTGATCTTCATGGCTGGGCCCGTCACGGGCGTGCCGCTGCCGGGCGCCGGACGGCATAGCGTGGGCGCCCGCTCGCCCCTGACCGGTGGATTCGGCGAGTCGGAGGCCGGCGGCTTCTGGGGAGCCGAGCTCAAGCACGTCGGCTATGACGGCATCATCTTCCAGGGCCGCGCCGAGCGACCCGTCTACCTCTGGCTGGACGAGCAGACCGTCGAGCTCCGCGACGCCTCGCACCTGTGGGGCCAGCGGACTGGCGAGGTCGAGGCGAAGCTCCGCGAGGACCACGGCGACCGCCTCGTCAGGGTCTGTCAGGTCGGGCCGGCCGGCGAGAACCAGGTCCTCTACAGTTGCGTGATCAACGATCTCAACGAGGTCGCCGGCCGAACCGGCATGGGCGCCGTGATGGGCTCCAAGAACCTCAAGGCGATCGCCGTGCGCGGCAAGAAGAACGTCCCGATGGCCGACCCGGCCAGGATCCGCGAGGTGGCGATGTGGGTGGCCCGCACGATGGACGAGAACCACTACAACTTCCACCACTATGGGACCGGCGCGGCGATGGTCGGCAAGCACCTGGAGGGCCACCTGCCGGTGCGCAACTGGCAGGAAGGCACCATGGAGACCGTCAGTCTGATCGACGCCAAGGCGATCAAAGAGCACTACCTGGAGAAGATGGACGGGTGCTACGCCTGCTCCGTCCGCTGCAAGAAGCGGGTCCGAGTCGAAGCGATGAGCGTCGAGCCGAAGTACGGCGGCCCCGAGTACGAGACGCTCGGCGCGATCGGCACCAACACTGGGGTCGACGACCTGCTCGCGCTGTGCAAGGCGAACCAGGCCCTCAACTGGTGGGGGATCGACAGCGTCTCGACCGGGGCGACGATCGCCTGGGCGATGGAGTGCTATCAGCGCGGCATCCTGACCAAACAGGACACCGGCGGGCTGGCGCTGGAGTGGGGCGACGGCCAGATCCTGAACCAGCTCATCGACATGATCGCCAGGCGCGAAGGGATCGGCGATCTGCTGGCCGAGGGCGCGCTGAAGGCTGCTCGCAAGCTCGGACGCGACAGCGAGCAGTATGTGGTCCACGTCCGCGGGCTGGAGGTGGCGATGCACGACCCGCGCGCCATGGAGCACATGAAGACCAACTACCCCGTTAATCCGACCGGCGGTGACCATACCGGTGGAGCCCACGCGCGCACCAGCATTCGGAACACGATCGGCGTGTGCCAGTTCCTGGCGTACGACGAGCCGACAACGCTCGACATCCTGAACGCCGCGACCGGCTGGGGCATGGCGCCCGAGGAGCTGGACGAGGTTTTCCGCCGCGGCGTTACCATGGCCCGCCTGTTCAACATGCGCTGTGGCTTCGGGCGGGACGACGATCGGCTGCCAGCACGCTTCCACGAGCCGCTCAAGCACGGCCCCTTCGCCGACAAGCCGCTCACCCCAGAGGAAGTCTCTCGAGTCGTCGAGGAGTACTACGTGGCCCAGGGCTGGGACCGCGCCACGGGCACGCCGACGGGCGAGACGCTGGAGCGGCTCGGGCTCGCGGCTTACGCTACGGCCTGATCGCCTTGGACGGTGACCGGAAGACCCTTTCGCGCACGAACGCCCCAGCCTGGCTGCACCGGGATAGACGATAGGCATGCTGACGCTGGCCGAAGAGCTGCTGCTGCTCGCGCTGCACGACCGTTCGGGTGACCTCATCCCGTCCGCCGCGGAGGCGTTGCCCACCGCGCTGGCGAGCGCGGTCCTCATGGAGCTAAACGTCCGCGAGAGGCTCCGGGCCGAGGGCGACGACTTGGTCCTTGCCGACACCTCGCCCACCGGCGACTCCATCCTCGACCAAGCCGCGGCACGCATCGGGCGGGAGAGCCGGGCCCGAGACGCGGGCTATTGGGTCAACGCGCTCGCGGGCGAGATGCGCGATCTACGCGACCACCTGCTCGATCGGCTCGTAACCGCGGGGATCTTGCGGCGTGAGGAGAAGCGGATCCTGTGGGTCTTCAGGTCCGAACGCTTCCCGCTGGCCGATGAGGATGAAGAGCGGCAAATCCGGGAGCGCATCCGCGCCGTCGTCCTGGAGGGGACGAACGCCGAGCCGCGTACAACGGCGCTGATCGCGCTGGTCGAGGCCTGCGCCCTGGTGGACGAACTCTTCTCGCCCGCCGAGCGCGCGGAGGCGCAGCGGCGCGTGCGTGAGCTCGTGGGCGGCGACGTGGCCCAGATCGGAGGAGCCGGCGGCGTGCAGGACGCCCTCATGCGCTCACTAATCGTGGCGACGCTCGCGTCGACGATGATGTCGATGTCCGGCCTGAGGGAAGACCTCGACTCCGATCTGGACTGGGACTCCGACGCGGACTGAATGCCGCCAGGGCAGAGACCGGGGAGTCAGGAGGTCGAGTCCGCCCTCGTCGGTCAGAAAGTAAAAGGCGACGGCGCGCGCCAAGTTGCCATACCGTTCGAGCCATAGCGAAGGGACCCGCCGGTCGTTCCCGAACACGAGGAATGTGCTCGGTGCCCGAGTCTTCTCCAGAAGCCAAACATGCTCAGCGATGATTGAGAATTTGGCGGGCGGCAGAGCGACGCCGCCGACGAGCGTGTAATACTTCGCGTCCCCGATGACCTGTCGGTCGGGCGACACAAAATCGAATCGCTTATGTACGCCGGATACCGAGCCGGGTGACAACGCCACACCGTAGCGCTCGCTGAGTCTGCGCCCCGCCAGTGCCTCAAACCCCGCAGGGCTCATCGTGCCGCCCGACCATTCCGCGCCGCGCGGCCATCTTGCGCGGCCTGCGAGTAGGGCGGCGGGGTCTTCGACACCGTAGAACGTCCACGTTCGTCCTTCTCGATCCCCCCGGATCAGCCCGCGGCGCATCAAGTCTCGCGTTATCATGAACACAATCTGATGCGAGCCGATGCCCAAGCTCTCGGCGATCTCGGAGTTGGTGGCGCCATCGGGGAGAACTGACCACAGGTAGGCGACGACATTCTCGGCCTGTGTCATCTCGCGAACCCTCACCCGTGTTGGCTAGGCTTGTCTAATCACGTCGCCGCTCCCAGCGTTGAGCCTCGACCGCCTCGAAAGCCTCGATCTCGCGGAGCGCGGCCTGCGCCTGGGGCTCAGCTACCTGGTGTCGAATGCCTGCTCGCAGCGCCTCAAGGAGCAGCCGGTTTACCTCTGGGCTATCGCCACCATCCTCGATCTGCATTTCCAGGGCGTTGAGAATGCCCGTGAGCTTGCGAGCTCGCAGGACCTGGAGGCGAAGCCGTCCGATAGCCAGTTCGATCGGTCGGAGCCGTGCTACTCGCGCCTGGTCATAACCCGAGGGCTGGTTCGAGAAGTCTCCGTTCTGGGACATTGCTGCTCGCGACCTCCTTCCTCCGGCAATGACACCCCAGCTCGAGGTGAGCCAGCGCGCATTGCGGGGCGCTACGGCTTGAGCGGGCCGTCGGACGGCCTCTAGAATGGGTTCCGGCGCCTTATTCTAGGCACAATCCACGCGATAGATAGAGGGACCTTCATGCCGCACCAGGTGATCATGCCGACCCTCGGATTGACGATGGAGGAGGGCACCATCACCGAGTGGCTCAAGCGGGAGGGCGACGAGGTCACCAAAGAGGAGCCGCTGTTCGTCGTCGAGACGGACAAAGCGGCGCTGGAGGTCCCCGCTCCGGCCAGTGGGGTGCTGCGCGAGATCCTGGTGCCGGTCGGGCAGACGGTCCGGGTCAGCGCGCCGATCGCCGTCATCGCCCAGCTGGGTGAGGCCGAGGAAGCGCCAGCACCGGTACCCGGGGCGTCGAGGGCAACGGTCGCTGCGGCGCGCCCTGGGAGCGGTCCGCCTCGGCGGACCCCCGCTGGGAGCGCGGGCGTCTCGCCCGCCCCCGCTGGAAGCGGACGACTTCGGGTCTCGCCCCGGGCGCGGATGGTGGCCGCCCAGCTCGGAGTGGATCCGGCGAGCCTGGCAGGGAGCGGGCCGGAGGGGCGAATCGTCGAGCGCGACGTGCGGGCGGCTGCCAGCGCGCCGGCAGCGGTTGCCGCTCAGCCGGCCGCCCCCGAGCGCATCGTCGCCTCGCCGCTGGCCCGCAAGCTGGCCACCCAGCACGGCGTCGACCTGGCGCTGATCAAGGGCAGCGGTCCAAACGGCCGGATCACCGAGAAGGACGTGACCGGGTATGTCGAGGCGCGGGAGGCCGCGGCCGCGCCGGCCGCCGCGCCTGCGCTGGCAGCCCCTGTCGCCGCCAGCTTCGAGCCGCTCGGGCGCGTCCGTCGGATCACGGCCGAGCGGATGGCCGCCTCAGCCCGCAGCGTGGCGCGAGTCACGCTGCTCATGGAAGTGGACATGACCGAGGCGGTGCGCTTCCGAGGCCAGCTCGCGCCCGAATTCGAGCGGCGTTACGGCGCTCGCCTGGTCTATGACGCCATGCTCGCCAAGGTTGCCGCCATCGCCCTGGCGGAGCACCCCCACCTCAACGCGCAATGGCAGGAGGGCGCCGACGGGCAGCCGCCTGGACTGCGACTCCAAGCCCAGATCAACGTCGGCATCGCTACCGCAGCCGAGCAGGGCCTGCTGGTGGTCGTCCTCCGCGACGTCGACAAGAAGCCGCTTCACGAGCTGAACGCCGAGCTCGCAGCGCTGGTCGGTAAGTCTCGCCACAATCGGCTGGGCCCAGACGACATCTCGGGCAGTACGTTCACCATCACCAATCTCGGTGGCTATGGCGTAGAGGCGTTCACGCCGATCGTCAACCCACCCGAATCGGCAATCCTCGGTATCGGCCGGATCGCGCCCAGGCCGGCCGTGGTCGATGGCCAGGTGGTGGTGCGTGAGCTGATGTACTTGAGCCTCGCGTTCGACCACCGGGTCGTCGATGGCGCCGGGGCCGCCCAGTTCCTGCAGCGGATCAAGCAGGTCCTCGAGTCGCCCTATATCCTGCTGGCGTAGGTAGCGAGGGTTTGAACCACCAGGACACGAAGGCAGCCGGTCTCTCTGTCATCCTCAGCGAAGCGAAGGATCCGCCACCCGAACGCCGGATGACGGATTCTTTGCTGCGCTCAGAATGACAACCACGCCGGTGCCGCGCGCGAAACGCGCCTTCATCATGGTCTGGGACGGCATGCGGCCCGACCTGATCTCAGCAGAGTTGACGCCCAACCTGGCGAGTCTGGCGGCGCGAGGTGTCCGCTTCCTCGACAGCCACGCCGTCTTCCCGACGGTCACCCGGGTCAACTCGGCCTCGCTCTCGACGGGCGCATGGCCAGCCGAGCATGGCATCGCGGGCAACACGGTTTACGCGCCCGGCGTGGACGCAAGGGCCCCGATTTCGATCGGCGACCATCACAGCCTGTACGCGTTGATCGAGAGCCGCGGTGGCCGGCTTGTGCCATGCGACACGCTGGCCGACCGCGTCGCCGAGGCGGGCGACCGCACCGTCGTCGTCAGCACGGGCTCACCGGGCTCGGCCTTCCTCTGCCACCCGCGGGTGCGCGAATGTCCGGGCGACCGCCTCTTCAACCCCGCCATCATGCTGCCTCGGGGAGCAGGCCAGGAGCTCGTCGACAGGCTCGGGCCAATCCCGGCTTCGACGATCCCGAACACGGAGCGCGATGCCTACTTCGCCCGCGCCATCGCCGAGTACGTCCTGCCCGAGCTCGACCCGAGGCTGCTGATCTATTGGCACACCGATCCGGATGTCACCCAGCACCGCCGCGGACTGGGAAGCCCCGACTCGATGGCCGCAATTCGAAACGCCGACACGAATCTGGGCCTCGTGCTAGCGGTGCTCGACGGGGATGGTCGAATGGACGAGATGGTCGTGGCCGTCGTATCCGACCACGGCTACGCCTCGATCGACCCGGCCGTGGAAGCGCAGTCGCCGCTCGTCGCGGCCGGCCTCGGCGTGGAGCTCGAGGCCGGGCGGCTGATCCTGTCGAACAATGGGCTCTCGCTTTTCGCGAACGTGCCGGACGGCGACTCTCGGCGGATCGAATGGGTCGCGCGCGCGCTTCAGGCCTGGGAGTACGCTGGGCCGGTCTTCAGCGGCGCTCGCGGCCAGCCGACAGTCCAGGGAACGCTTCCGATGCCGCTGGTCGGCGTGGACGGGGAGTTGGCGCCAGACGTGCTCTGCACTCTGGTCTGGAACGACGCGCCAAACCAGTACGGCCTGGGCGGCCGCTCGGCCGGGCTGACCACACAGTACCTGGCCACCCACGGCGGCATCAGTCCGTGGGAGGTTCGCAACACCTTCATTCTGGCGGGCGCGGGCGTCAAAGTCGGGCTGGAAGACCCGCTCCCGGCCGGCAACCTCGACCTGGTGCCGACCTTGGTTCACCTGCTGGGCCTGGACTCGGCTTCCAGCCCATCTCTGACCGGCCGCGTCCTCGCGGAGGCGCTGAACGGCGGCCCAGAACCCGGCCAGATCAAGGTTCGCCAGGAGACGGTCGGGGCCGAGCGCGACGGCTATCGCGCCAGCCTCCGCTTCTCGCTGGCCGGCGGCGCCCGCTACCTGGACTTCGGCTGGGCGGAGCGCGAGTCATCCTGAGTTTTCATGTCCCATGGGGACACCCGCACGAATGAAAAGGGCACCCATCGGACGTTTTTTTCAAAGCAGCGAAGCAAAGGATGACAGCGAGGCCTACTTGATCTCGACGGTGGCGCCGGCCTCGCGCAACTTGGCGGCGGTCGCCTCAGCCTCCTCCTTCGGGACGCCTTCCTTGATCGGCTTGGGCGCGGCTTCTACCAGGTCCTTGGCCTCCTTGAGCCCGAGGCTGGTCAGCTCGCGCACCGCCTTGATCACGTTGATCTTGTTGGCGCCGAAATTGGCCAGGATCACGTTGAACTCGGTCTGCTCCTCGGCGGGGGCGCTAGCTCCCGCGCCATCGCCGGCCGGAGCGGCCGCTACGCCGCCGGCGGGCGCCATCGCCACGGCCGCCGTCACGCCCCAGCGCTCCTCGAGCGCTTTCTTCAGCTCGACTAGGTCGAGGACCGTCATCTTCTCGATGGTCGCGATCAGTTCTTCGTTGGCCATGCTCATGCCCTCCTGACTTTGGGCGCTTTCGGCGCCTGATTGATCGATCTGCTGGCGGCGTGCCTCGAGGACGCCAATGACGTTCTGCAGGGGCGCCGCGATCACCATGAGGAACGCCGACAGCGGCGAGATCATGCTTCCCAGCGTCTGCCCGAGGACCACGTCGCGGGGCGGCAGCTCGGCGAGCTGGGTGATGTCCTCGGGCGACAGACGCCGCTCCCCCATCAGCCCGACCTTGACTCGCAGCACTCGCGACGTCCGTAAGTAGTCGTACAGTGATTTGGCCAGGCCCGTTGGGTCCTCTGACGTGAACGCGATCGCCGTGGGACCTTCCAGCTCCGGGATGATCGCGCTCCGGCCAATCCGCTCGGCGGCGAAGCGAGTGAGCGAGTTCTTGGTGACCTGGTACTCGGCCCCGGCCTGGCGCAGCCGATTCCGCAGGGCCGACATCTCGGCGACGTTCAGGCCGCGATAGTCGGTGAGGACGACCATCTGGCTGCGCCCGAGCTTGTCGGCCAGCTCGTCCACCGCGCGGGCCTTCGCTTCACGCGCTCGGGACTTCTCTGACACTCGGCGCCTCCCTTCTGAGGAATGAGGTATGAGGAGCGAGAAATGAGCACGGAGAGACGGGGTATGCGGAATCGGGCGCGTCCGGAGTCAAAAAACCCCGGCCGCCGCGGCCGGGCAAAGATCGACGCCCGCGACGGTCGTCGCAGGGTTCTGTCTTGCCTCGGCGGGCTCCATTAAGCGCCCCGACTGGGTCGCGCCCGCTGTCTTGAGCAGAGATATTCGCTTGTGTGCCAAGTGTACCCCGCAGTGCCGCGGGACGGCAACGCGATGTGCTCGTTCGCCATCCCCGTTACACCTCCTGTTCGCGGGTAGCTGGTTCCGGGCATTGAGATTTGATTCCTCTCCCTCTGGGCCCTCTGGGAGAGGGCAAGGGTGAGGGCTATCTTGCGCTTCAGGGCGTCGCCCTCACCCCGACCCCGCGAAGCGCACTTGTTCTCTTCCAGAGGGAGAGGGGGCATTTCTTCGCCATCGACCACTGTCACGGAGGTATATGAACGAGATCACTCGAGATAAAACGGGGGCCCGGCGTGCCATGCCTGATCTGGGCGAGGAGACCCGCCCCTACTGGATCGGGTCGGGAAACCGCACGACCACGAGGCGTGAGGCCGTGCCGCTCTTCGCGATCTTGCCGCGCGCGTCGATCGAGTCGATCTCGAAGTCGTTGTCGTTGACGGCCGCGATCGTGAACGGGTCGACCAACGCCAGGCCTTCGAATTTCTCTGGCCGATAACCTAGCTTCGCCAAGTCGAGGGCCAAGGACTTGCGGACGTACTCGACGCCCAGGCGACGAAGGTCGGCCTCGGAGGCCTGCTCCAGTGTCTTGCCCCCGAAGTCCTCGCGATTCAAGATGTCGGTCGCCCCGGCCAGATCGATCAAGTAGACCTTCTTGTGTTTGCCGTCCTCGTCGCTGTCGCGCTCGGCAACCAGGAGGCGGGTAGCGCTCACCGCCGCCAGGTCACCAATCTTGACGTCGTCCTGTTCCTCGGCTCCGACCGACGTGTATGCCTCGGTCTGGTAGACGTACATTGCGGCTAGTTTGGGTTCATTACTGTCGCTCGTATCGAGAACCACGAGCCGTAGATGGCGGGAGGCCTCGCCGGTTTTCTTGTCGGGGTTTGACACAGGGCTCTGCATGAGCGCAAAGACTCGGCTGCCATCTGGCGCGATCCCGACACCCTCGAACCCACGATTCGGCTTCCGCTTCAGGAGGACCTCCGGCAGCAGGCCCCGAACGTTCTCGCCGGGGGCCGGCAGGTCCAGGCCGCGCGGCACCAGGCGAGCCAGGATCGTGCCATCGGCCGCGACGTGAAGGACGCTCGGGCCGTACTCTTCACACAGCCAGTAGCTCCCATCGCGCGGGTCGATCGCGAGACCCTCGGTGTCGAGACCGTTCGGATCGATCGGCAGCCGGTCCTTACCGTTGGGCGCGTACCCGACCTCGCCGCCGTCGTAACTGGGTAAGCCGGTTACGTTGCGAGAGCTGGTGACGGGGTCGGTGTAGCCGTCGAGCAGACGAAGTGGGATGGTCTCCACTACTTGCAGATGTCCCGAGTCGACACGAAGCTTGACGATGCTCGGGCTGAAGTTGGGTAGTGGGAACACAGGCTGCTTTTTGCCCGGGACATATGTGTCGCCGTTTGGGCCGCGGTCCGTCACCGTGGCGAAGAGCGTGCCGCTTTTGTCGAGGGCATACAGCCCAGAGAATCCGCCGAGCCTCAGGCCGCCGCCGACGTCGGGCGCGTCGTCTGCGCGCGCGTCGACGATGATCGTAGGCGAACTGATCGATGGGCCAGGCGGGGCTGCGGCGGCGGCTGTCGCCGGGGCTGGTGCTGGCGCGTTGCTCGCGGGAGCGCGTGGCGCGGCGACGGCCGTGGCCGGGGCGGGCGCCGGGTCGTCGAGCGGCTGCGCTGCGAGAGCGGCGTCCAGCCGAGCCGACTCCCGAATTGCCAGGTCGAGCGCCTGGTCGAAGTTGGTTGATGGGGCGGGTCCGCTCACCATGCTCCCGAGCACATGGCGGCTGAAGCGAAACATGTATACGTGCGCCGCCCTAACGACACCGGGCGACGGCGTGCTCAGGCTGAGGCCGGCCGCTTCGTCGCCGAGCGGTGGGACCGGGCGTTCCGTCCAGCCAGCCGCGGTTAGCGATTGCCGCGTGGCGGCGAGAAGGTCTGCGCTGTCCCGCCCGGAGTGGGTCCGAGCAACCGAAAACCTGATCTCGGTCGGACCGCTCGTAGAGTCGTCGTCAGGGGCGGGTCGGGCATAGGCGACGTCATACCGGGCCGTGCCGTCTGGCCGCTCTTCGAAGCTGGTGCGGGCGGGATCGGCTGTGAAGCCCGGCGGCAGTTCCTCGGCGGGCGGAGCCAGCCCGCGCGGGTCGAACGGTCCAGCCGTCTGGGCGCGACCGTTCGGGGCGCCCGCCTGGGCGCACGCCACCACTGTGATCAGAATGGCAAGAACGGGCAGTCGTAGCGCCAGCCAGCGGCGTGGCCGTAACGTCGTCACCACACGCTCCCCGCCATGTCGTCCGCCTGCTCCTACCCCGACCCGTCGGGGTGGAGACAGGCTGGCTACCATACGACGAACCGCGGGGCGGCTGTCAAACATGGCGATGGTGCCCGTCCAGGTTTTGGGTCCGGTGGCGGGCGACGACCACCCCTCACCCCGCGAAGCGCACTTGTTCCCCATACCCCCTCTCCCTCAAGGGGAGAGGAGGAGCACTGCGATCCTAGCGGTCGACTTCCCCTCTCCTGCGGCAGGGAGAGGGGCGGGGGTGAGGGCCGTCCCCCGCTGCCCAAGACTTTGACGGCCACCCATATGGCGATGGGCTAGGCGGCCGCCAGCGCGAGGGCCGGCTGGATGTCCAGCTTGATGCCAGGACCCATCGTGGTGCTCAGGGTTATTGAGCGGATGTACTGGCCTTTGGCGGCGCTCGGCTTGGCCCGAACGACCGCGTCGAGGGCCGCGGCGAAGTTCTCGAGGAGCTGCTCGTCGCTGAACGAGATTCGCCCCAGTGGCAGGTGGATCACAGCGGTCTTGTCGACCCGGAAGTCGATCCGCCCCCCCTTGACCTCGCGGATCACCCGTCCGATGTCATCTGTCACGGTGCCAGTGCGCGGGTTGGGCATCAGGCCCCGCGGCCCGAGAACCCGCCCGAGCCGTTGGACCGCGGGCATCATGTCTCTGGTAGCGACGGCGACGTCGAAGTCAAGCCAGCCCTCCTGCACCCGCTTGACCAGATCCTCGGCGCCCGCCACGTCGGCCCCGGCCTCTTCGGCCTCGCGCGCCTTCTCGCCCTGCGCAAAAGCGATCACGCGCCGTGTCTTCCCGGTTCCCGCCGGCAGGGTGGCCGAACCGCGGACCTGTTGATCGGCATGGCGTGGATCGATGCCGGTCCGAATGTGAAGCTCGACCGTCTCGTCGAATTTGGCGAATGACAGCTCCTTGAGGAGTGCCACCGCCTCGCGCGGCTCGTACAGCCTGGTGCGGTCCACTTTCTGGGCCGTGTCCTGATACTTCTTGCCTGCCACGCTACGCCTCCACTGCCACGCCCATGCTGCGAGCGGTGCCTTCGACTATTCGCTCGGCGGCCTCGAGGGTGGTCGCGTTTAGATCCTTCAACTTGATCTGAGCGATCTCACGGACCTTCTCGCGCGAGATCGTCCCAATCCTGATCTTGCCAGCGGTCGCTGAGCCCTTCTCCACGTCCAACGCCTTTTTGATGAGGTCTGAGGCCGGCGGCGTCTTGAGGACGAACGAGAAGGAGCGGTCCTCAAAGATCGTGATCTCGACAGGGACTACCGACCCGGCTTGGCCCGCGGTGCGCTCGTTGTACTCCTTCACGAAGGCCATGATGTTGACACCGTGCTGTCCCAGGGCCGGCCCAACCGGCGGGGCCGGGGTGGCCTTGCCGGCATCGATCTGAAGCTTGACGATGGCGCGGACCTTCTTAGCCATAGTGCCCTTCGCGCGGGGCCAGGGGTCAGGGGCCAGGGATCAGCAGACGGGCTTCACGCTCCCCGACCCCTGGCCCCTGACCCCTGATCCCTACGTGATCCTCGAGACCTGCAAGAAGTCCAATTCGACAGGCGTCTCGCGGCCGAAGAAGGAGACCAGGACGCGCACCTTCCCCTTCTCGGCGTTGATGCTGTCGACCACGCCGATGAAGTCGGTGAATGGCCCGTCCACGACCTTGACGCGCTCCCCAGGCGAGAAGCTCACCTTGACCTTTGGGGCCTCCATCTTCATCTGCTTGAGGATGCGCTTGACGTCGGTGTCGTCGAGCGGGCTCGGCTTGGTGCCTGAACCCACGAAGCCCGTCACGCCCGGCGTGTTGCGGACGACGTACCAGGAGTCGTCCGACATGAGCATCTCGACCAGCACGTAGCCTGGGAAGACCTTCTTCTGGACCGTGCGGCGCTGGCCGTCCTTGATCTCGATCTCCTCTTCGGTCGGGATCACAACCTGGAAGATCTTGTCCTGGACGCCCATCGACTCGACGCGGTGCTCGAGGTTCGTCTTGACCTTGTTCTCGTAGCCCGAATAGGTATGGATGACGTACCACTGGCGATCGTCCTTGGGTTCGAGCTCCGCCTCTTCAGTCTCGCCGCCACTATCCCCACCAGCCACCGCCTCGGAGTCGTCCGCGACCGGCCGGGTCTCCTCGTCGATCTCCCCGATCACTCCTCTTACGTCCTGCGCCATGGTGCGGTCCTCCGCCGCGCTAGTAACCGGCCGCTCCCGTGACTCGGAGCAGAAAGCGGAAGAACTCTTGAAAGATGAAATCCACCGCCCCGAGGAAGATCCCGAGTCCGGCCGAAAGCGCGATCACGACAGCCGTGAGGTTGATCGCCTCCTTGCGCGTGGGCCATACCACCTTGCGCAGCTCGCCTCGGAGCTCACGCAGGAAATTCGTGAATCCTTGGCCCCGCTTGCCAAGCGTGAAGCGGCGCCCGCCGGCCGGCACCAACGGTCGGGGCACACGGGCGCGAGCCGACTGCCGAGCGGCGATCCTATTGCTTGGCGGCGCTTTGGTCGGTGGCATGGTCTCTAATGGTCCTCACCCGCCCATGCGATTGAAACCGCAGTGGCGGTGGACGGCCGACAGCCCGGCGGGACTCGGTGGCCCGCGGCCTCGGCGAGGGCGCCCCGAGGTGTCGGGCCGGGGCCTCCGTCTCGGGAAGCCACGCTAGTAGACTATAGTTGACTGCCGACGGCCTCCGCAATGAGGCTTTTGGGCCAGACTATTGCCGCTCGTTACTCGCCACTCTCGTACGCGAGCGCGGAGTAGCGCATCAGCTTGTCGAAGTGGTGGACGGCGGAGACGCGGCGAATGGTGCCGGAGCGGGAGCGCATGGCGAGCGTCTCGGTGTGCGCGCCGCGGGGGAAGTACCTGACGCCGCGCACCAGCTCGCCGTCGGTTACGCCCGTCAGGGAGAAGAAGACGTCGTCGTCGTTGACGAGGTCGTCGATGGAGAGGACCCTGTCGAGTGGCAGGCCGAGCTTTTCAGCCTCGAGGCGCTCGGCGTCGTCGCGGGGCCAGAGCCGGCACTGGATGTCGCCGCCCAGGCACTTGAGGGCGCAGGCGGTGGTCACGGCCTCGGGCGAGCCGCCGATGCCGAGCAGCATGTCGATGCCGGTCTCCTCGAGGGCCGGCATGATGCCGCCGGCGATATCGCCGTCGGAGATGAGCTTGATGCGGGCCCCGGCTGCGCGGATCTGCTCGATCAGCTGGGCGTGGCGGGGGCGATCGAGGACGACGACGGTCAGGTCGTCTGGGTCACCCCCCTTGGCAGAGGCGAGGGCATCGACGTTCTCCGCGACGGACAGCTCGAGCGAGACCTTGCCCTTGCCGAGTGGGCCGACAGCGAGCTTCTCCATGTACACGATGCCCGGGGGGTAGTACATTGTGCCGCGCTTGGCGAGGGCGACGACGGAGACAGCGTTGGGGAGGCCTTTGGAGAGCAGGGTCGTGCCGTCGACGGGATCGACGGCGATGTCGACCTGGGGCGGAAGGCCGTTGCCGATGGGCTCGCCGATGTAAAGCATCGGGGCCTCGTCCTTCTCGCCCTCACCGATGACGACGAGGCCGTCCATGTCGACGTTGCCGAGGGCGAAGCGCATGGCGTTGACGGCCGCCTGGTCGGCGGCGTTCTTGTCACCTTTGCCCATCCAGCGGGCTGAGGCGAGGGCGGCAGCCTCGGTGACACGGGCGAGCTCGAAGGCGAGGTTACGATCGAGGGAGGAGGGGGCTTCGGCCTGACGCGGCTCGTCTTTGAGCATGGCTGACTCCTAACGTCCCAAGTCTCACGTGCCAGGTCCGAGCGGAGCGGACGGCGTGACCTTCATGCTAGAGGGGGCCTGTGGGCGCGTGCAATGCGGCCTACGGTGTTCCCTCGCCCACGCGCGGTACGGGCGCACGGCGTGCGCCATCGGGCGTATGCCATATACCCCTACGACCTAACCAGGTCAGGGCGAGGCCAAGGGTGGAGGTCAGCCCGCCAGCCGCGACGACGTAGAGCAGGGGGTCGAGTGGGTAGCGGTAACGCGGGACGTCACCCACGAGCGCGGCACTGACGGCTAGCAGGACCAGCACGACCAGGGCAGGCAGCAGGGCCGGCCGACGGGCCCGTCCGAGGACAGCGGCGGCCGTTCCAAGCAGAAACAGGATCACTAGGAGCCAGGCGGACTGGGTAGGTCGGAAGATTTTCGCGAGGGCCTCGGCGCGATCTTCCTCGCGCTCGTCGGCCGCGGTCGGTTGCCCGAGCAAGTCGGCCAGCGGTCCCCACTGGTTGGCGACGCGCGGCTGATCGTGGACGCCCAGATGCCAGCGCACGCTCTCTTCCTTCGGCGCCCCCTCGACCAGGCTGGCGAACATCTCCAGGGTGCCCTCGGCCCAGAGCAGCGGATCGCGCATGATCGCCTCGAGGGCGATGTCCTTGAGCAGCGCGTCGGTTTGAGCTTCGCTGAGTCCCAGTTCGTCGCGCACACGCTGATAGATCTGGCCCGGCTCCGGACGTTTGTTGGTCACGTCTTGAGCGATCTGGCGGGCCCGAGCTCGGTCTCTGGGCTCGCCGGGATAGGGCCCGACGCTGGGCTCGTAGAAGACAAAGTTGCGCTCGTGCTTGACCGAGCGAGAGATGAGGAAGCGTCCCACGCTGGCGGCCCCAGCGGTCCCATAGACGATCTGGTTGCGGATCGCCCACGGGACGACGACCAGGGCGAAGCAGCCGATGGCAAGGGCGCTGAGGCGGAGGGTTGGACGCCAGGCGCGGTGGTGGGCCAGCAGCGCCAACGGGACCACCACGAGGACCACCTGGCCGACGGGACGGGTGAGCGCGGCCACGCCAAGCACGAGGCCGCCGAGCGCGATCAGCCAGCCGCGCTCGAAGCGCATACCGGCCACAAAGAAGCTGATCGCCGCGACCAGTCCGAACGCGAAGACCGGCTCGGTGATCAGGTAGTGCTCGTAGATAAGGAGCGGGCCGGACAAGGCGGCTAGCAGTCCGGCGACCAGTCCGGCCGCTCGTCCAAACGTCAGTCGCCCCATGGCGTAGGTGAGCGCGGCCGTGGCGACCCCCAGCGCATGCTGGGCCAAGGCGATCCCAAGGAGATCTTGGCCGAAGAGGCTTATCGAGCCGGCAAGGAAGAGGGGGTAGATCGGGGTGCGGCGCTGGGCCAGCTCGAACGGCCCGCCGCTCACCAGGCTCAACGCCGGCTCGAAGTACTCCAGGCTGTCCTTGGTCACGAACAGCGGCACGCGGAACACGAACGCCGCCCGGAGCAGGACCGCCGCGAGCAGAACAATCCAGAATGAAGAATGAAGAATGAAGAATTCAGAATTCGGAAGCCTCCTCAGCCCCCGCGGCTCAGTCCTCATTCCCCATTCCTCATCCCTGGCCTTCATTCTTCATTTTTCATTCTGCATTCTTCAAGGGGCAGCCTGTAGGGCAAATCCCTTGGGTGGCGGCAGGGATTGGAACCATGGATTCGCGCCGGTCGTTCACTAATCAGGCGAGCGGGTAGCGGGCCGCCGTGCTCGGGGGACGCGGCGGACCCGCCCGCTCCGCCAACGTCGTCGTCATCCTGAGCGCCCATTGTCATCCTGAGCGCCCATTGTCATCCTGAGCGAAGCGAAGGATCGGCAGCCCGCGCAGCGCACTTGTTCCGGGGACGGATCCCTCGCTGCGCTCGGGATGACTTTTAGGCGTCGCTCTCGCGGAGGCCACGCAGGTACTGCTCGAGATCGTCGAGTAGCTCCTGGGCGGTGGGAAGCTCGCCAGGCGTCGCCTCGGCCTCTTCGTCGTCCTCGTGGGCGCCGGCTAGGCGCTCGACGAAGCGCTCCAGGTCGGGGCGGGCGCGCAGCTCGTCGTCGATCCGTCGCTCCAGATCGCGGCCGGCCACCTCGAGCTCGGTGAGGCCGACGTCTACCTGTAGGAGCCGCTCGACAACTCTGAGCAAGCCAGCCGCTAGTTTCGGATTGGGCAGCGCCCGTAGGTAGATCGGGCTGGCGGCCCAGACCGAGGCCGCGCCCAGGCCGCGACGGGTGGCTGCGTCCAGCAGGACCGTGGGAAATCCGGTCGGACCCTCATACCTACCCTCGCGCAAGCCGAGCGCGGCCAGCTTGCGACCGAGGTCGGGGCGTGCTGCTCGGCCCGACAGGACGACCGGCCCGCCGTGCGGGACTGGCGCAAGGAACGCGCCGAGTGTGACAACAGTGTCCACACCGAGCCTACCGGCCAGGTCGAGGATCGCATTGGCGCACGTCCGCCAGCGTAAGTCGGGCTCGGCGCCCAGCAGAAGGACCAGGTCGCGCGGAGCGTGCGGCACGGGCAGCGCGTAGAATGCCAACCTGGGCCAGCGGAGCTTCCGCTGCCCAGGCTGAACGAGGCGCCCACTGGGGCGGTTGTTGCTCTGGACGTAGATGGCCTGTGAGTCGAGCTCGGCGAAGCGCCGGGGAGCCCACTTCATGATCAGGAACTCGATCGCCCCGCTGGCTGCCGCGCCCGCGTCCGGCCAGCCGGCCAACGCGCACAGCAGCGTGGGGCTCCGCAGCTCGGGCGTCGAGTGGATTGTGAGCACAGCCCATTCTAGTCGAAGGCCCTCGAAGGACGACCGACGACGGACGGTAGGTGATCCACGCTGGACCACCGGCGTCGTCTATCGTCCATCGTCCGTCGTCCGTTGTCTGTGGTCCGTCTCTAGCGTTGAAGCTCCCGCCCGACCTCGGCGACCAGGCCGGCCAACAGATCGAGCGCACGCTCGAGCGAGGCACGGGCGCTGGCATGGTCAGTACCACGGGCAACGACGTCGATTGGCAGGAAGCGCTGATTGCCCAGCGCGATATAGCCCTTGCAGTACGTGCCCGGCACCTCGTCCATGACGCGTTGGAGCAAGGGCGAGACCTCTGACTCCCACATATCGACGTACACCCGGTGCGCAAGCCCACGGCTGCCGCGATCGCCCGCAAAGTAGTCGGCCAGGTAGCGGGCGAAGATGGCCCTGACCTCCTGAGGCGGACCTGGCAAGAGGAACATGGCGCAGCCGTCGACCTCAGCTCGGATGAGCGGTGCCCAGCCGGCCGGACTCGGGAAGACCGCCGTGCCAGCCGGCACGCTCGCCATCCTCTTTAGAGCGGCCGTCAGATCTTCCTCGCGAATCGCTCGTCGCCGAAGATAGTCCTCGACGGTGGGGCGGTCCACGACCGTCCCGACTCCCATCAGCTCGGCCACGGCCGCGACGGTCAGGTCGTCCGGCGTGGGACCAAGGCCTCCGGTTGTCAGGATAGTGCTGGCTCGCCGGGCGATGCCGTCTCGCAGCGCGTCGACGATCGTGGCCTGGTCATCGCCAACGACCGTGATCCGGCTGACCGAGCCGCCAAGGTCGGCGATCTGCTCCGCGAGCCAGAAGCTGTTGGTGTCCTGAATCCGGCCGAGCAGCAGCTCGGTGCCGATACTGACGATCTCGGTGCCGCTCGAGTGAGCGTGGCCTGTGCTGTGAGTGTTGCTCATGCAGGGCTGAGTATACGCGGCGGCGTTGGTGTGGAGGCGTTCGGCTAGAATGCCTCGTCCACTGCCGACGGCGTCCCCCATCCCCCGGCCCCTTCCCCCACAAGGGGAGAAGGGGAGCGGCTCCCCTCCCCCCCCCCGCTTGGGAGAGCTTGGGAGAGGGGGAAGGGAACAAGTGCGCTTCGCGGGGTGAGGGGAGAGGGGGAGGTCCAACGCATGAGCGAGCTGGCGCGCTGGCAGCCCGAGCACTGGGGGCGCCCGGGGCGGGTGGCCATAGCCGCCGCGATGGTGCTCGATCCAAACAACGAGACCCGCGCGGCGCTGCAGGCGGCAAACGTCGAGGTGGTCCAGGCTTCGCTGCGCGACGAGCGCGGGGCCATCTCGGACGCCGTCGCCGACGCGGACGTGGTCATCTCGGGCGGCCAGCCCCTGGACACCACCGCGTTCGAGGGCCTTCGGCGGGCCCGCTTCCTGCTGCGGCCGTACGTAGGCTACGACGATATCGACGTCGACGCGGCGACCGAAAAGGGCATCCTCGTCGCCAACGTGCCCGACACGTTCGTCGAGGAGGTCGCCGTTCACACCATGGCGCTGCTCCTAGCCGCCAACCGCAAGCTGCTCCAGATGGACCGTTTCGTGCGCACGGGCGCCTGGGCGGCTGGCGAGCGTGCTCGAGAGCGGGCGAGGCCGATTCGACGGCTCTCCAGCCTAACGCTCGGACTGGTGGGCTTTGGCAACATCGGGCGGCTGGTCGCGCAGCGCGCGGCGCCCTTTGGCTTTCGGATGCTGGCGCATGATCCGTACGTGGCGGCGGAGGCGGCCCAGGGCACGGGGGTAACTCTGGTCGGCTTGGAGGAGCTGCTCAGGGAATCGGACATCGTCTCGATCCACGTGTTCCTGTCGCCCGAGACGCGCAAGATGATCAATGCCGAGCGGCTGGCGCTGATGAAGCCGGGCGCCTTCCTGATCAACACCGCGCGCGGGCCGGTCGTGGACGAGGCGGCGCTGATCGACGCGCTGCGGGCCGGAAGGCTCAGTGGGGCGGCCCTGGACGTCATGGAGAAGGAGCCTCTGGCACCGGATAGCCCGTTGATCGGGATGGACAATGTCACCCTGGCGCCACACCTGGCCAGCTATTCAGAAGAGGGCGACCACTTTCACCGCCTGCGGATCGCTCAGCTCGCGCTCCAGGTGGCCCAGGGTGGCCTGCCCGAGCGCAAAGTGGTGATCAACAAGGGGCTATACGACGGCCTGGCCGCTTTGCCCGAGCTGGCGAGGGTGCCGCGGCCGTAGCGAAGAATGGAGAGTGGAGAGTGAAGAATGAAGAATTGAGCCCCTATTCTTCATTCTTCATTCTGAATTCTTCATTCCGGGCATGACTGTGCGGGACGATCGATCGTCGGGGCGCCGGCGCGCGGGGGCGGCCTCATCTGGTCGTGTCCCGGAGCGCGGGCAGCCGCTGAGGCTGGTGCGCGCCCGCCAGGCGCGTCACAACCTGCCTGTCCAGCTCACCAGCTTCGTCGGGCGCGAGCAGGAGATCGCCGAGGTCAAGCGGCTGCTTGGGACTACCCGACTGCTGACCCTGACTGGCGCCGGCGGGGTCGGCAAGAGCCGGCTGGCCCACCAGGTTGGGGCGGAGCTGGTTGAAGAGTATCCAGACGGCGTCTGGCTGGTGGAGCTAGCGGCGC
>WNGA01005680.1_pt1 | contig 26192 bp, 22 predicted proteins | sample 5400061 | NCBI WGS metagenome assembly WNGA01 (sample SAMN13153366, study PRJNA577476) | soil metagenome | isolation source: 100 cm soil or saprolite under grassland replicate 2 | place: USA:California | collected 2016-06-15 | reverse complement strand
CTCGCAGACTTCCCGATATCTCCTCGTATGGGGAGAGCACGTCGCCTCGCCGGCTCTCGGAGAGTCCGCATCGCCGTCAACACCGTCTTCATCTCGGGGGCGCTCGGCGCGGCTGCCCTGACGATGCTCCACTTCGTGCATTCGGGCTGGCCTCTCACCGACGCCGACCCACTGCTCGTCGTGGCGGCAGGGATCCTGTTTCTGTTCGCCTACGCCTTCAAGGCGTGGGGCTGGCAACGGCTGTTTCGTGAAGAGGAACGGCCGGAAGCTCTGACACTCGCCGCCGCCGGCGGCGCCGCCTCGGTGGGGGGAGTCGCCCTGCCGGGCCGCTTCGACGAGGCGATCCGGATCGCCGTGGTGCGCCGGCTGCCGGGCAAGAAGACTGCCGGCCTCGGCGCGATCTGCCTGACGCTGATCATCGTCGGTCTCCTCGACAGCGCCGCGCTGACGCCGATGGCCTCGGTCGCTGCGGCTGCGTCTCACTCCGGTGGCGTGCAGGCCGGCTTCGCACTGGTCGCCGCGGCAGGGGTCGCCGCCGCGCTGCTCGTGCTCTTCCTGCCGCGTATCGCCCAATTCGACTTCGTGAGTCGCTGGAAGGTCGGCCGCTGGCTCCGCGAGCACACGGCGTGTCCGCGCTCGGCGTCGGAGGCGTGGTTCCTGATCTCGGTTTCCTGGGCGCTGCGAGGCCTCGCCGTCTTCGTGCTCCTGAACGCGCTCGCCATCGGCGGGTCGTTCCCGCTCGCGCTTGCGTTCCTCTGTGCCTCGGCCGCCTCGGCGGCGCTTCCGATCGCGCCTGCGGGCGCGGCGACGCAGGCCGGTGCGGGTGCGGCGATCCTGATCGTCGGGGGCGTGCCGAAAGGCGAGGCGCTCGCCTTTGCCGTCGCCGCTCAGGGATTGGTCATCATCGTCGGCGCCGCCCTGGTCGCGGCCGCCGGCATCTGGGCGCTTGCCGCACGATTCCGCGTCGCGCGCTCGGCCGCTGTCGCGTCCTAGAGCCAAACCCTTACCGAGTCCTAACATGATTCCCAGTCGCCTCTTAGGTATCCGTGTTTCCATGGGCCGCGCGGAGATGCAGACCGCCGTCCCCCCGCTGGTCGCTCGTCCTCGCCTGCTCGCGGTGCTCTTCGCCGCGCTTGCCCTCGCGTTCGTGGCGGCTTCGGGCACGGACGCCGCCGTCATCACGTCCCACGACACGCAGGGCCGGACGATCACCTTCGACGTGCGCGCCGCAACCGCCAACACGGAGTGGTATGCGTCCGTCCTCCGTGCCGCTGCGCACGGTGACGAGATCAGCGCGGTCACGGTTCGCATCGTTCCGCCGGCCGACATCGGGACTCTCTGCGGTGACGAGGCGGCCGCCTGCTACACGGGCCGGCGCGGGACGCCCACAATCATCATCCCGGTCGGGCAGAGCAGTTTCAACGAAGGGTCGCTGCTGCACGAGTACGGACACCATCTCGACACGGCCTGGCACGTCACCGGCGTTCCCGAGCTGAACGGGACGCCGGCGTGGTGGGCTGCGCGCGGGATGGCCTCGCTGCTGTCGGGCGGCACTGTCGCATTCGATTACTCGCTGGGCTGGAGCCACAGCATCCCCGAGATCTTCGCGGAGGACTACGCGTACATCCACATGCCGGGCTACAGCTACGGAATCCGGTGGCTGAGCCCGCCCGACACCACGCTCAAGGCGACGATGTTCACGGAGCTCGGCGGGCAGCCGACCGCGACGCTCCCGGCGGCATCGGCCGAGCCGCTGATCATCGTGCGCCGCGGGACGCTCGCGGCCCGCGGGCAGCGTGCGCTTCCGTTCGGTCTCCTCGGGCCCGGTCGTCACGTCACCCTCACCGCGACCGTCTCTCGCCCGAAGCGCAAGGGCGTCCGTGCGCGCACCGAGGTCGTCTGCAACGGCGCCGTGGTGGCGAGCCAGCCCTTCGGGCGCGGCCGCGCGCAACGCATCCTCGACCTCCCGAGTCTCGGCCCAGCCGACTGCGAGGCGCGCGTCGTCAGCACGGCGCCGGTCTCGCTGACCTACACGCTCCGCCTGCGCCTGGCCGTCGAGGCCACCGACGGCGGCAGCTAACCGGCGCCTTCCGGCGCGAAGCCGGCACAGACGCGTCCATCTTTCCTCGCTAGCGTTTTGGTAGGGGCGCTCGCGCGCCCCTCACGGGGTTGCCGTCACGGCCGGGGACACCGCTCTGCGGGCGGCGTCCGAAAGGCCCGTGATCATGCGGGATATCGGCAGGAACCAGCTATCCTGGCCCGAAAGAGCGCCGCATGGGGCTCTCTCGCCTACTTCCGCGTCCCAACACACGCGCATCGTCCACTAAGAAGGGATCACCTTTGGGCCGGGTCATCGCGTTCGCCAACCAAAAGGGCGGCGTGGCGAAAACGACGACCACGCTGAACCTCGGAGTCGCCCTCAAGGAGAAGGGCCACACCGTGCTGGCCGTCGATCTCGACCCGCAGGGCAACCTGACGATGAGCCAGGGCTGGAATCCGGACGAGATCGAGCGCTCGATGTTCGACGTCCTGGTCCACAGGCTTCCGATCGAGGAGATCATCCGGGCGGCCGAAGTGGACGTGGCCGTCTCGTCGATCGACCTCGCCGGCGCCGAGCTCGCGCTCTCCTCGATGATCGGCCGCGAGCGCGCGCTCGAGAAGGCGCTCCTCACGGTCAAGCCGCAGTACGACTACATCCTCATCGACACGCCACCGTCGCTCGGCCTGCTCACGATCAACGCGCTCGTCGCCTCGAACGGCGTGATCGTCCCGGTCCAGTGCGAGTACCTCTCGCTGCGCGGCCTCGTCCAGCTCGAGAACACGCTCTCGATGATCCGCGAGAACCTGAACCCGGACGTCGAGATCGAGGGGATCCTGCCGACGATGTTCGACAAGCGCCTCTTGCACTCGAAGGAGGCAGTGGAGATCCTGAAGGAGAACTTCGGTGATCTCGTGTACCAGACGAAGATTCGGAAGACGATCCGCTACGCGGAGGCTCCCGTGAAGGGCCAGTCCGTGCTCAGCTACGACCCGAACGGCGACGCGGCTGCCCTCTACCGCGACCTCGCCAAGGAGGTGCTCAATGGCGCGAAAGCGCGCGAGCATGCGTGAGGGCCCGCTCGCCGAGCTCTTCAAGGCGACCGAGGCAGCGCAGCGGCAGCAGGAACGTGAGGCCACGGGCGCTCCCGCGGAGGAGCCGCACGAGTCAACAGTCGAGCACGTCCCCACGTGGGAGGACGAGGTCGAGACGCCGGCCCCGCCGCGTCCCGATCCGACGCCCGAACCCAGCCCGCCGGAACCGAAGCCGGAGCCGCCCGAGCCGACCGCCGTCCCAGCGCCGCCACCGCCGACGGTGCCGGAGCCGCCCGTCGTCCGCTACATCGAGCCGATGCCCGAGCCGGCGCCACGCCTGCACCACGCGCGCGCCGGGACGCTCGGCTCCTATCTGGCGAAGATCCAGGTCGTCGGCGTCGGCGGCGCGGGACTCAACGCTGTTAACCGGATGATCGACGCCGGCATCAACCAGGTCGAGTTCGTCGCCGTCAACACCGACGTGCAGCAGCTCCACGTCTCCGACGCCGAGACGAAGATCCACATCGGCCGTGAGCTGACGCAGGGACTCGGCTCCGGCTCCGATCCGTCGATCGGGCTCAAGGCGGCCGAGGAGAGCTACGACCAGATCAAGCACGCGCTGCGGGGCGCGGACATGGTCTTCGTCACCGCCGGCGAGGGCGGTGGCACGGGCTCGGGCGCCGCGCCGTTCGTTGCCCGGATCGCGAAGGAGCTCGGCGCGCTGACGGTGGGGATCGTCACCCTCCCGTTCAAGTTCGAGGGAACGAAGCGGCGCGCACAGGCCGAGACGGGCGTCGACACGCTGCGGAAGGAATGCGACACGACGATCGTGATCCCGAACGACCGCCTGCTCGAGGTGCTCGACAAGTCGACCTCGATGCTGGACGCATTCAGGATCGCCGACGACGTCCTCCGGCAGGGCGTCCAGGGCATCTGCGACCTGATCACGCTGCCGGGACTGATCAACCTCGACTTCGCGGACGTGCGGACGATCATGGAGGGCTCCGGCACGGCGCTGATGGGAATCGGCTTCTCGTCGGGGACGGAGAACCGTGCGCGCGAGGCTGCCGAGCGCGCGCTGCGCTCGCCCCTGATCGACACGGAGCTCGGCGCCGCGCGCGGGATCCTGCTCTCGATCGCCGGCGGGGAGGACCTGACGCTGCTCGAGGTGAACGAGGCCGCTGAGGTCATCCGCCAGACCGCGACAGATGACACGCAGATCATCTTCGGCGCGACGATCGACGACCGGCTGACGGGCCAGGTCTGGGTGACGGTGATCGCAACCGGTCTCGGCGGCACGGGACGCAGCCGCAGCCTCGTCACCGCGCTGACCGCGTCGGAAGACGAGCTCGAGCCACCGGCTTTCCTGAAGAGTTGAGCGCGCTTCAGCCCTCTCTCGCCCTAGATCGCTAGTAAAACGGACACACGGGCAAGGCCCGCGCGTCCTCCAAACGGCGTCGCAAGCGACGCCTTAGAAGAGCTAAGGCAGCCGCGCAGCCCGAAGCTCGGCGCGTGCTCGCGCAAGCTGGCGCGCGCTCGGTTGCGGCCGGCCGAAGAACACCCACAGGTATGCCTCGTAACCGTTCAGGCGTCCGATCAGCTGCACGACTCCGATGCGGTTTGGCAGTCCTTCGAAAGGGCCGCCCATCGTGCGGAGCCGTGGCGGCCAGCGCATCGGCTTCACCCAGCCCGGACTCTTCGTCCGGGCGAAGCTCACCTGGATCGCGATTCCGTCACGCGGCAGTGACTCGACCGTCTTGTGGGGAAGGCATTCCGAGCAGTCGCGCCAGCGCACCGTCGCCGCCCAGCTCGTCACCGACGTGCAACGCGAACGCGGCATCCCGGGGCACGCGTGGACGCGGCCGTGCCCTACGTGCCACACCGGCCGCGCCGGGAAGCGAGCAGGCGTCGGCGGTCCTCCGAGCATCAGGGCGACGACTGCGATTGGCAGGAGCACGGTCACGATACGGCCGCACCTCTAGCCGGAGTCCCTCAGCGGCGAATCGAGACGCGCGCGCCCGGTCGTACGCCCCAGCGCCTGAAGGCGCCGCGGTTCACTTCGAGTGCGCCCCCAGAAAGCGACCTTCGGGTCGTACACGGCGCACGGGTCGCGGCGGCAAGGCGCCATGTCGAGGATGCGGACGATCCGTCCGCGACGATCCCAGAAGGCGACCGAGAGCGGAATCAGCGTGTCCTTCATCCAGAACCTTCCGCGCGTGTCGGCCGAGAAGAGGAAGGCCATGCCCGCGTCACGCGGGAGCGAGCGCCGGCCCTTGAGGCCCTGCTGGAGCTGTGCCGGTGTCGAGGCGAGCTCGACGCGGACCGTGACGGTGGTGTGCGCGGTGCGGATCTCCGCCCGCCCGTGCGGAAACGTGACCGAACCCAGCACGGCGGCAGAGAGGATTGTTGCGGCGACGAACACGACGAACATTGTCTCGTACCTCGTTCGAGTGAACTTCGGGAGGCAGTGCGAAAGGCCGTCCTGACGGACGCGTCTTCACGAATAGATCGGCACGACAGCTGCGGCCTCCCCCAGGGTCCCGCGCCAAGCGGCTGGCGCGGGTCCCCTCCTGCCGAGACGTGTCTCTTCAGCTCAGGTGGCGCCGCGAACCGTGCGGCGCCACCTCTAACCACTCCCGAAGGGAGGGAAGCTACTTCGTTCGGCGCAAGATCCAGAGGCCGGAGTTCATGTCGCTCGCATAGACGAGACCGGTGGCCTCGTCGACGACGACGCCCCAGACCTGGGTCGTGTTCGTCAGTACCCCGCGCTGCGACGGCTTCACCGGCTGCTCCGTCGCCGGTGGCACGAAGTAGGCGACCTCCGTCGGATGTCGTTCGTCGCTGACGTCGACGACACGCACGCCGTCGGAGTACCACGACTCGTAGAGCGTCTCGCCGACGAGGAAGTTGTTGTGGATGACGAAATCGCCGGCGGCCTGGTCATCGGTGCCGAGTGAACGCGGTGTCTTGTACGAGCCGATTTGCTGCACGTGCGCCGGGTCGCTGAAGTCCCAGACGCGCATGTAGCCGAAGCCCTTCTCGATTCCCGCACCCGAGGCCTTGCAGAAGTCCTCGTCGGCCGAGAAGAGCAGCTGGCGCTCCTCGTCGTACTGGGACGAGTGGCCGTCGCCGTCCGCATCCGCCGGGAACGCCGCGCGGCCGGTATAGACCGGATTCGCCGGATTGGTCAGATCGAGTCGGATGTAGCCGCTGTCCCAGTAGGACAGGAACACGAGCTTGCCGTCCTCGGACGGCTCGGCCCCGTGCCCGTAGTTGCCGTCGGGGTCGCAGCCCTGCGCGGCGAACGGTCCGCCCGCCTGCTGGACCTTCCAGGTGGAGACCTCGAACGGATGCGCGGGGTCGGTGATGTCGATCAGCCGGAAATCCCCCTTGCCGGCCGCGTCCCGCAGCCCGTTCACATTCTCGGCGTCGGGATAGCTACCCGCCGGCACCGTCGCATAGGCAAACGTGCGGCTGAGATCCGGGCGGCTCTCGATCTCGAACTCGTGCACGCCCCGCGTGCAGCAGCCGCTGTCGTAGAAGCCGAGCTGTACCGGATGCGTCGCATCGGTCACATCCCAGAGCATCAGCCCGTGGATCGCGTTCTCGTCGTGCCGGCCGCCGCCGCACCACTGGATTCCGGAAGCGGCGATGTCATGACCGGCGAGAGGCCCGTACGGAGCCGTGTATACGACCACGTCCTCCGCCGAAGTGCCCGTCGGGTTCTGCAGCTTCGCTACTTGGGTCGGGTTCGCCGGGTTGGACACGTCGATGACGGCCACCCCGTTGTTGGGCGGCGACGGGCAGAAGCGATCGTTCCCCGTCGCCCAGTCGGCGAAGCCCCAGTGACCGACGTAGGCGTAGTTTTTGTGCTTCCACACGTCGGCGTTGAAGCCGCGGACGTTCAGGTTGTTGTGGCCGACAACCTCCATGTTCAAGGCGGATCCCTCCTTCGAACCGCTCTTGAACGTCTTCTGCGACTGCTCGTAGAAGTGCTTCTCGTCCTTCAGCAGGTCGTCCTGCGAAGGTGCGCTCGGCCCGACCGCCGCGAACACAAGCGCGGTCGCCGCGAACACCAGAATCACCAGCTTGCGCATGCTCTCCCCCCTTTTCGGCCAGTCTTGAAGTGGTCATTCTGCCGCAGATCGGCGATCGCTGGCGGCGACGTACTCCTTGCCGTCGTGCTGGAAGACCTGCACGCCCCAGAAGTTGTTGCCGCCGACGTCGATGTAATGCCCGACCTCCGTCAGCTCGTCGCCGGCGATCTTCGCGACACGGAAGCCCCCCGAGTAGTACGAGAAGTACACGAGATCGGCCCGCGTCGGCGAGGTCGCCGCCTCGTGCACCGAGAGGTCGCCGAACCCGGACGCGAACGCCGGATCGTGCGCCTCTGGGATCGCGTACGTGTCGAGCTCGGTCATCTTCCCGCTGCCGTAGCGGAAGAGGTGGACATAGCCCCAGCCGTCGAACGTTCCCGTGAACCGGAGCGTGTCGCCCGTCGTGCCGAGCGCGACCGGCAGCCGGGCCGGGCCGGTCCCGGCCAGGCAGGCGGCGTTGTCGTAGGCCACGTCGAAGATCGCGAAGCCCTGCCCCCGCGGCGCAACGCCGATCGTCGGGATATTGCCCACGACGCTCATCCCCGATGTTGCGTTGCATGCATCCGTGCCGGTGCGGTTGAAGATGAGCACTGCGTCGTAGCCGCCGGCGGCGATCACGTTCGCCACCTTCTCGGTGAACGTGCAGACGCCGCGTTCCACGACGGCGATGTCGGTTACCGCCGGGTCCCCGGCGGGAACGGCCGGATCGATACTGCTGCATGCCCGTCCGACGAACACGGACACGCCCTCGATTGTTTGACCGTCTTCGAGCTTCTTCGTGTTGCTGCCCTGCTTCGCGATGATCGGGGTTCCGTCGGTGAGGTTTCGACCATCGACTGAGACCGGGTCGAAGTCCTCGTCCGCGCCGATCACGTACTGGTTGTCGAGCGTGAACTCCGCCTCGTGCCCGTTGCCCTCCGGCGCCACGGTGAAGCCGCTCTCCGCCGCCTCCGGGTCCGGGTTGGTGAAGTCGGTGTCGCCGATGTACGTCGGGTTGAGCGGGTCAGTGACGTCGATCGCGACGTACCCGGCGTCCCAGTACGACAGCAGCATCACTTGCCGGCCGCCGATCTCCTTCACCACCACGTCGTGGAAGAACACCTCGGTGAGGTTTGGCGGCGACGCCTGAAGGATCTGCGGGAACTTCTGATCCAGGTCGTACTCGGCGATCAGCGATGCCTTCTTCGGGTCTGTGATGTCGATGATGTCGACGTCAGTGTCTTCTTCGTTGTCGACGATCACCGCGTACGCCTTCGAACCGGCATCCCAGGCGAAGACGCTGTGGATCTCGTGCGCATCCTTCTTCCCCTGGCCGGAAACGGTCGAATCGCCGACCCCCTCGACGAGCGGCGTCGGGCTGGTCGGCTTCGAGATGTCGTAGATGTTCATGCCGCCGAAGCCGGCCGGCTCCTTGCACTTCTCGTTGTTCGAAACAAGGATGTCGCCGTTGAACGCGGGCGTGTCGATGTGCAGCCCCTGGATGCCCTCGCCTGGATAGCTGCCCTCCTTGGAGGCGATGAATGCCGCCTCCTTAGGGTTCGCCGGGTCCCGCACGTCGACGACGTGGACGCCGTTGTACTTGCAGGTCACGACGCCCCAGGACGCAAGGTACGCGTACCCCTTGAAGACGCCGACATCGGCGATCTTCTCGGGCACGACGTTCTTCAACTTGAGCTTGCTGATGAGATCAACGTTCGAGTGAGACCCCTCCGGATGCAGGTGGCCCGCCGTCGTTCCATGCTGGTGGGCGTCGCGAGCGCCGTCGGCCACGGCGACAGCGCCGTCGGGCTCCCCGGACGCCGCGGTCGCAAGGCTCGTGACGGTCAGCACTCCCGCCGCAGCCAGCGCAAGCCGCGCAAGTGCGCGTCTCTTCTTCATCTCTCCCTCCCCTTGGTTTCTAACTCCCCTTCGTTCTCTGTCCCGTGGAGCCCCGCCGCTCCTCGGACAGGCGGGGGAGTGTAACCGACTCGCCTGTGCAAACCTTCACCCATGAAAGGCGCGATCGCAGCCGGTCATCCGCTCACCGCCGACGCGGGCGCGCGCGTGCTGCAGGCCGGCGGAAACGCGGTCGACGCCGCCGTCGCGGCGGCGGTCGTCTCCTGGGTCGCCGAGAGTCCGCTCACCGGCCCGGGCGCGGGCGGCTTCATGCTCGTCCACCGCGCACGCGACTGCACGACGCGCGTCTTCGACTTCTTCGTCGCCGTCCCGGGCCTCGGCCTCGACCGTCGCGAGCTCGCGGAGATGGACCGCGTGGACGTCGACTTCAGCGGCGGCTCGACGCAGATCTTCCACATCGGCGCCGCGTCGTGCGCCGTCCCCGGTGCCGCCGTCGGTCTCGAGACCGCGCATAAAGCGTTCGGAAGGCTTCCCTGGCGCGAGCTCTTCCAGCCGGCGATCGAGCTCGCGCGCGACGGCGTCGAGCTGAACAACGGGCAGGCGTACCTGCATGCGATCCTCGACCTGATCCTGCGCCACACGCCCGAGTCGCGCCAGGTCTACGAACGCAACGGCGAGCGGCTCGTCGCCGGTGACACGCTGATCCAGAAGGACCTCGCCGGCACGCTCGAGCTGATCGCGGAGAACGGTGCCGACGAGCTGTACCACGGCGAGCTCGCGGACGCGATCGCCGCGCACGTCCGCGCGTCGGGCGGCTCCATCACGCGCCGGGACCTCGAGGAGTACCGCGTCATCCGCCGCCGCCCCGTCAGCACCGACTTCTGCGGCCAGGAGTTCCTCTCCAATCCGCCGCCCTCCGCGGGCGGCGTCCTGATCGCGTACGGCCTGCCGCTCCTGGAGGAATTCGGGGTCGGCGAGCCGGGAACCGCCGAGGCGATCGACGCGCTTGCGCGCGTGATGCGCGAGCAGTCCGAGGCGCGACTCGGCCGGGGCGGCCTCGCGAGAGCGCTCGAGCAACGCGCCGCCATCGTCTCGCGCGGCACGACGCACATCTCCGTGATCGACGAACGCGGGAACGCGGTCGCGCTCACGGCGTCGACCGGCTCCGGCTCCGGCGTCGTCGTTCCCGGGACCGGCATCCACATCAACAACATGATCGGGGAGTTTCACCTCGACAAGCCGCCCAGCCCAGGCAAGCGTCTCTCGTCGATGATGAGCCCGACGGTCGTCCTGCGGGACGGACGGCCGCGGCTGGTCGTCGGCAGCGCCGGCTCGCTCCGCCTGCGCGGCGCCGTCATGCAGATCGTCGTCAACGTCATCGCCCACGGTCTCCCGGTGAAGGACGCGATCGAGCGCCCACGCGTCCACCTGGAGGGCGCCGACCTCCACTGCGAAGGCGGTCACGACGCGGCCGAGCTCGACAAGCTGGAGACCATGGGCTGGAACGTGACCCGCTGGCGCCGGCGCAACCTCTTTTTCGGCGGGGCCGCCGCGGTCACGATCGAGGAGGGACATCTTGCCGCGGCAGGCGACCCGCGCCGCGGCGGCGCAGGGGTGGTCGTGGAGTGATCGTTCGCCGTGCGGAGCCCGCCGACGCGCAGTCGCTTCAGGAGCTCGGCGACGCGGTGGGCGCGGAGTCCGAGGGATGGCTCGTGACGACCAACGGCTGGCGCACCGCGGCCGACGAGCGCCGCTACCTGCGCGCGATCCGTCGCTACCCGCACGCAGCCGTCTTCGTCGCCGAGGACGAGGGTCGCATCGTCGGCCGCCTCTCCGTCGCGCGCGACCAGCATCCGGCGAGCCGTCACGTCGCCGACCTCGGCCTGATGGTCGCTGTCTCGCATCGCCGCCGCGGCATCGGCACCGCCCTGCTGGAGGCGGCGGCGGAATGGGCCCGCACCTCGAACATCAGCAAGCTCGAGCTACATGTCTTTCCCTGGAACGGGCCGGCGATCGCGTTGTACGAAAACTTCGGCTTCGTCCAGGAGGGCTACCGCAGGGCGCACTACCGCCGCGGTGACGACTACGTCGACGCTGTCCTGATGGCGCTCGAGATCTCCGACAGGACATAGTCGGCGTACGCGCGGACCTGCGGGCGGATGTCGTCCCAGAACTCGTCCCGCTCGCCGCGGTAGATCGCGACGGCACGTTCGAGTACCGCGCGATGCTCCTCGGGCAGTCGCGCGAGCGTCCAGGCCGCCGCGCTCTGCTTCGAGTGGACGTCGTCGGTCGCGACGCCCGCCCACACGCGCGGCAGGGTCAGGACGACGTTGCGCGTGTCCCAGTCCAACCATTCGTCCGCCATCTCGACGTTCCTGAGGAGCGCGTCGAGGTAGTCGCGGCGCGGGACCGGCTCGAAGACCTCCGCCGGCGGGGGGCCGAACAGCGACACATTCCCTGCCAGCACCATCGTCACGACCGCAGCGAGGTCCCGGTTCGTCGGCTCCGGCCAAGGCTCGAGCGCACCGCTTTCGAACCGTTCGCGCACCAACTCGTCGTAGTGGAAGTCGAACGGGGCAGGATGGCGCCACGGGCGAATCTCCGACTCGACGACGAGATCGAACTCGATCGGGCTCGGCTGGCGCGAGACGTTCAGCAGCAGGTCGGCCAGGCGCCGCTTCTCGTCGGCCGTCGTTCGCCTCGCCGCGACGGCGATCACGTCGATGTCGCTGCGCGGCCCGCCGCCGCCGAGGACGGCTGATCCATGCAGGTAGGCGCCGCGGAGATCGGGTTCGAGTAGGTCGCGGACCCCCTGCAGGAGGCGCTCGACCTGCACTACTAGTGGTCTGACCGGCAGCGTTCGCCGGGTCCCTGGCCCGCAATCACGCGGCGCCAGCGTCCACGCTCGCCCTTGTCAAGGCTACAACCTTGCCTGCGGACGATCGCGGCCGCTGGCTTGGTGCTCGCGACCCAGGAACCGGGCAACGTTAACCGGCCAAACCACTAGGCCGGCTCGCTCGCCTGCAGCCGCAGCTCTTCGTCGCGAATCTGTCGGCGGCGCTCGGCCAGCGCCTCCTCCGCCTCCGTCAGGCGGCGGTCGCGGTCGTCGAGCGTGGCGGCGCGGTCCTCGAGCTGCTGTTCCTGGCGTGCGAAGCGCGACTCGGCGGCCACCACGTGCCGTTCGCGGTCCGCGACGTCGGCCTCGCGCGTTTCGACGCGGGCCACTGCTTCTGTCAGCCACGACCCGCGCTCGTCGAGCTCCGTCGCCACCCGCTCGAGCTCGCGTTGCCGCTCGTCCAGCTCACGTGCGCGCGCGTCGAGCGCCGCGAGTCGTTCCTCCGCTTGGCGCACATCACGGGCCCGGTTCGCGAGCTCGGTCTCGCTCGCCGCCAGCTTTGCGGCACGGCGGCCGAGCCGCTGCTCGTTCTCGGCGTTGCGGGCCGCTTGCTCGTCGAGGTCTCGCTCGCGCTGGTCCAGCCGGCGCTGGTGATCCTTCGCAGCCTCCAGGCGCGGCACGAGCTGCTGCTTCTCCGCCTCGAGCTTCCGCGCCTCCGCCTCGAGGTCGGTCGCGCGCGCCTCGAGCTGCGCCGCGCGCACGTCGAGTTGCCGGAGCGCGGCGCCCTGCACGCGCTCCTGGTCGGCGAGCTCGCGGTCGCGTCGCTCGAGCTCGGTCTCATGCGTTGCGATCTCCGTGGCGCGCCGTTCCTGCGCCTCCAGCGCCGCGGACGCCGTCGCGATCCAGTCGCCGCGCTCCTCGAGCTCGGACGCGAGCACGCGAAGCTCGCTGGCCTGCACGTCCAGCTCGCGCGCCCGTTCTTGCACGCGGTCGACCTCCCCCTGCGCCCGCTCGATCTCGACCTGCCGGTCACGCAACTCTTCTTCAGCGAGCGTGAGTCGCCGCTCGCGCTCGACCAGGTCGGCCTCCCCCTCCTCGATCAATTGCCGGCGCGCATCGAGGTCGGCGCCGATCTCCTCGAAGCGCCGCGCACGTGCGTCGATCTCGACTGAGCGGCGCGCCAGCGTCTCGTTGAGTAGCCGCTCGCGGTCGGCGAGGGCCTGCCAGGCCTGCTCGATCTCGTCCCGCTCGTCCGGCATTCCTCCATCATGACGTGGAATCGCAGACCGCAAGAACCTGATTTACAAAGCGTCTACTTTGACATGAGAGGACTCCTGGTCCCAGCAGTCCTCGCCCTTGCTCTTGCGGGCCCGGCGCAGGCGGAGCCGGCGCCGAAGAACATGGGGTGCGGCTCCGGGAGACTCGTGCTCAGCGTCACCTATCAGGTCGTGAACGACGTGGACACCGGCGTGAAGGGCAACAACTGGGCCTTCGACAGCTACCACCGTGCGGTGCGCGTCTGGCGCAAGACGCCGGCGCGGTACTGCTCCGCCAGCACGTATGGCGGTGTGTTCACGTCGATCGAGGGTCCGAGCCCGGGCGGCAAGACGCAGCTTCCGGCAGGCATCCGCGGCAGCTTCACAGGCTCCTCGGTGACGACGTTCCGTGGCACGTTCGCCCCGCGCGGCGGACCGGTGCGCGGCTTTCTGGGCGTGAAGGACTTCGCCTGTACGAGCGCCGACGAGAAGGGCGAATGCGCAGGCACGTACGACTGGCTGCGGGAGTACTTCACCGGCATCGCCGCCTTCCGCTACGTGCGCTACTCGTTCGCGTACCACGCGACCGAGAACGGCAAGGGCACGTGGCGCGACACGCTCGTCGGCGGGAAGATCCGCTTCAGCGGCGACATCAAACCGCTGAAGGGCAGGCCCTAGCCCTCGGAGATGTCCGTCACGGCGGCGCCGCTGACCTGGAGGAGGTCGGCGGCCGCGATTCGGAGCGACTCCTCGTGTGAGCCCGCCTCGATCACGACGGTGGTTCGCTCCGCGATCTTCGGATCGATGATGACGGGGTCGGCGCGGCCGCCGATGGGAGGCACAGCGCCAAGCTCGAACTCCGGGTAGTCGCGCCGGAGATCCTCTTCGGACGCCAGGTGCACCTTGTGCTTGCCGGCGCCGTGGACCTCGCGCACCTTCCGCAGGTCGAGGCGCGCCGATGCCGGCACGACCGCCCGCACGTATCCCTCCGGGAGCCTGACGATGAGCGTCTTCGCGACGTCGTCGGGCGCGACGCCGAGCGCCTCGGCTTCGGCGAGTGCCGTCTCCGTGTGCGCGTGGGGCAGGAGCTCGTAGCTCACCTCGGCCTTGTCGAGAACGGTTGTGAGGTCCGACGTCGCCACGTTGGGTGGATGCTAACGCCATCGGGCCACGAGGCGGCCGCGCTCCGCCGCGACCTGCGTGCCGAATGCGGCGCACGCCTCGGTGAATCGGCGCGTGATCCAGGCCGCGTCGTCCTCGTCGGCGAGTCGCGTATGTGTGAACTCGAGCTTGAGCGGGATCGCCTCGAGTCGGCCGCCGCTTAGGTCGACGAGGAACAGCAGGCCGAGGTCGTTGCGGAGCTTGCGATCGACGCGGTAGTCGTCGACGAAGTCGCCGAGGTCGTAGAGGATGCGCGGCGCGACCCCGTGGAAGACGTGGGCGGAGTGTCCCGCGACGAGCGTCGCTCCCGCGTGGAGGAGTTCTTTCGCAGCACGTTTGACATCCCGCGGCGGCGCGGAGGTCATGTTCGGCCCCCAATGTGGCGTCACGAGCACGGCGTCGGCCTCGGGGAAAGTCCTGAGCCACTCCGGAAGACCGTGGCGGAGGTCGGCGAAGGCGATGCCGGAGCGATCCGCAGCGGCTGCGTACTCGATGGGATGGTCGCTGCAGGCAACGACCGCGAGCTGGAAGCCGTCGGCCTCGAGCACGGCAGGTGCACGGGCATGCTCGACGTCGGTGCCGGCGCCGACCGCGCGAATCCCGGCCGCGTCCAGGTGCGCGAGCGTGTCGAGCAAGGCGTCGGGCCCGAAGTCGAGCGCGTGGTTGTTGGCGAGCGTGACGCAGTCGACGCCGAGGTGGACGAGCGCCTGCGTCGCCCAGGGGGGCGCGCGGAAGTGGAAGACCCTCCCCGGTGTCGGCTCGCCACGCGCCGAGATGCAGCTCTCGAGGTTCAGGACGAAGAGATCAGCTTCGTGCACGGCCTCGACGACCTCGGGCGCAAACAGCGACTCCGGCGGCTCGCTCTCGAGGCGCTCGGCCACGCCACGGCCGAGCATCGTGTCGCCTGCGAGCGCGAGCTTCACTGCGCGAAGCCGTGCTGGCCGTAGAGCCGGACGAAGTGCGCCCCGGTGACGAGGCGGCTCCGCTCGAGCGCGCCGCCGCGCTGCTCGAACAGGACTACCTCGTCCGCGCCGCCAAGGCCGATCGGCTGCACGAGCCTGCCGCCCTCGGACAGCTGCTCCGCGAGTGGGGCGGGCACCTGCGGGAAGGCGGCCGCGACGAGGATCGCGTCGTACGGGGCGTGCTCCGGGAGGCCGCGACTGCCGTCGCCGACGACGACGGTCGCGTTCCAGACGCCGTGACGCTCGAGGTTTGCGCGGGCGGTGCGCGCGAGGTCGTCCCAGCGCTCGATGCTCCAGACCTCGCCGGCGAGGCGCGCGAGGAGGGCCGTCTGCCAGCCCAAGCCGGTGCCGATCTCGAGGACGCAGTCGGCGGAAGTGAGCGCGAGCGCCGCTACCATCTGCGCGACGAGCGACGGCTGCGTCGTCACCTGGCCGTGCGGGATCGGCAGCGGCGAGTCGCGGTACGCGAGCGCGGCGAGATCAGGCGGCACGAAGTCGGCACGCGGCACGGCGCCGATCGTCTCGAGCAGCCGCGCGTCCCGCACGCTCACCGAGCGCGCGGCGGTGACGAGATCCGCGGGCTTCGTCCCCTGCAGCTGAGCGATCCTACTCCTCGTGCGCAGCTGGCCCGTGACCGCCGAGGACCTGATCCAGGAGCAGGAGGAGCTGGCGCGCGGGAGCCCGCCGGCGTGGACGCCGAACGGCGACCTCGCGATCGGCGGCTGCTTCGTGTGCTCGGTAAGGGGAAGGGCGGGACCGGGGGTGGCGGACGATCCCGCCTGGGCCGGGGCCGCGGTGCTCCGTAGCGCGTGCGTTGAGGCTAGTGCCGTCGTCACCGGCGAGGCCGGGGCGCCGTACGAGGCTGGGTTGCTGGCCCTCCGCGAGGGCCCGCTGCTCGAAGCGGCGGTGCGGAGCCTCGGGGAACGACCGGACGTCGTCCTCGTCGACGCCACGGGTCGAGATCACCCGCGCCGAGTGGGGCTGGCGCTGCATCTGGGAGCGATCCTGGACGTCCCGACCGTCGGCGTCACGCACCGGCCGCTCGTTGCCCGGGGCGAGTGGCCGCACGACGAGCGTGGCGCGCACAGTCCGCTCAGCCTCGGCGACGAGATCGTCGGCTACTGGCTGCGCACGAGAGCGGGGACGCGACCGCTGGTTGTCCATGCTGCCTGGCGCACGGATCCCGAGCTGGCGGTCGAGGTCGTGCTCGCGAGCGTGGGCGTGCAGCGGACGCCGGCGCCGCTCCGCGAGGCGCGTCGCCTCGCCCGCACGGCCCGCGCACGGGCGGCGCCGCGCAAGGCCGAGCCGCCCGCGAAGGGTTGTTAGGCCCGCTGCGGCGAGTGCCGCGCGAGCTGCTGCGCCGTCTGCTCGGCTAGAGAGCGTGCGTCGTGAGCTTGTATGAGAGCTGCTCGGCGGCCTTGACCGCCTCGTCGAGCGTCTGTTGCTCTTCCTCGAGGTTCTCCTGGAACAGCGGCACGAGGTCTTCCTCGCCGCTCGTCTCGGCAGTGATGATGAGCCCCTCGTAGACGCCGATCTCGTAGTGCTCGGTCTCGATCACGCCGTCGAGGATCACCAAATCGAGGAGATCGTCGTCGACCTGGTCGACCATCTGCTCGGTGTTCTGCTCGAACCCGTCGATCACCGGGCAGGGGTGCGACTCCGGCTCCCTGCCGAGCGATTCGAAGGCGTGGTGGAGGTTTTGAATCTGCTGCTTCGTGTCGAGGCGATGGTGCTGGAGCTGCCGTCGGAGCCTCGAGTCCGACGCCTTCTGCTGCAGGTTCTCGAGGATCTCGAGCGTGGTGTGCTCCATCCTGAGCGCAGCCCCGAGCTTGTGGACGAACAGTTCGTGCGGAGTCTCGATCGCGGCCATCTCGATCCGCCTTCCGACTCGTGGACGGTGGCTCGGCTACCCGCGTTACCCGCCTTCCAAACCGAGCGAGCGCCAAGAGTCACGGAGCGAGCGAACGATCCGGCACTTCGAAAAGGCCTGGGTCTGACCCCCAGCAGTTCGGAGCGTGGCTTGCATGGCAGGGGAAGAAAGTGCAAGCGCGCGTGATCTAGTGAAAGACTTGGCGCATGACTGCTATCGCTGAAGGACTCACACTCGACGAAACCGCGCTTGCTGCTCTGCAGGCCGGTTTGCGCGGCCAGATCGTGGGCCGCGACGACCCGACCTACGACGAGCACCGGAAGATCTGGAACGGCTCCATCGACCGGCGTCCGGCACTGATCGCGCGCTGCGCGGGCGTCGCGGACGTGATCGCGTGCGTGAAGTTCTGCCGTGACCACGGTTTACCGGTCGCCGTCCGGAGCGGTGGGCACAGCTTCCCGGGCCTATCGGTCGCCGACGACGCCTTCGTGATCGACCTTGGCCCGATGAAAGGTGTCCGCGTCGACCCGGACGCGCGCACCGCTCGTGTGCAGGCCGGCGTCCTCTTGGGCGAGCTCGACCGGGAGACGCAGACGTTTGGCCTGGCCGCACCGTCAGGGATCGTCACGCATACGGGCGTCGCCGGGCTGACCCTCGGGGGCGGGATCGGCTGGATCATGCGCAAGCACGGCCTCTCGGTCGACCAGTTGCGGCGCGTGGATGTCGTCACCGCCGACGGCGAGCTCGTCAAGGCGACCGCAGACGAGAACGAGGATCTCTTCTGGGGCGTTCGCGGGGGCGGCGGCAACTTCGGGATCGTGACCGAGTTCGAGTTCGATCTCGTTCCGTTGGGCCCAACCGTCCTCGCCGGGCCGGTCTTCTGGGCGATGGAGGACTCGCCGGAGGTGCTGCGCTTCTACCGCGACTGGGTCGCCGACGCGCCGGACGAGCTGATGACGATCGTGGCGCACCGGAAGGCGCCGCCGCTTCCGTTCGTTCCGGAGGAGCTGCACGGCAAGCCGGTTGTGATGGTCATCCCCTGCTGGGCCGGCGAGGTGGAGGACGGCGAGAAGTTCGTCCGGCCGATGAAGGAGTTCGGCAATCCGGTCGCTGACGTCTGCCAGCCCAAGCCGTTCCTCACGCACCAAGCCATGTTCGACCCGAGCTTCGTGCCCGGGCGGTGGTACTACTTCAAGCCGCTTGACGTCGATGCGCTGACCGACGAGATCATCGACATCACGGTCGACCATTCTCTGCGGATCAAGTCGCCGCTGACGTCGTTCCCGATCTGGCAGAGGGGCGGCGCGGTGGCGCGGGTGGGGGAGGACGAGACGGCGTTCGGAGGGCGCAACGCGGGCTTCACGTACAACATCGGTGCCTCGACCGCTGCGGCGGAAGGCTTCGACGAGGAGCGCGAGTGGGTGCGCGCCTTTTGGTCCGCGCTCGAACCGTGGCAGACGACCGCGTACGTCAATTTCCTCGAGGACGTCGCCGAGGACCGTGTCCGGACCGCCTACGGTGCGGAGAAGTACGACCGGCTGAAGGCGTTGAAGCGAAAGTACGACCCGGACAACTTCTTCCGCATCAACCAGAACATCCCGCCGAACTAGGCTGACCGCGACGCGCGGCCGGCGAGCGCCGCAGCCGCGGCAATCCCGAGTGCGATCGCGGGCGCTCGGAAGCGCCTCGAGAGCCCGGCAACGCGTGCTGCGAGTCGCTTCCGGGCGAGCTGCTCATGCTCGAGGCAGCGATCGCCCATCGTCAGCGTGCTGCAGTCGGCCTCGGCGCAGGGGTGGACGAGCGGCATCGGCGCAGAGTACGCCCGTGTTCGGATAGCAGGGCCGGCGTATCCGCAGGCGGGAGTCGCGTCCTAGACTCAGGACGTGCTGCATAGCGTGTTCGCCGAGTTCGGTGCCGTCGTACGGAACCGGAACCTTCGCCGGCTCGAGCTCGCCTATGCCGGCTCAATCACGAGCGAGTGGGCCTTTACAGTGGCACTCGCAGTCTTCGCCTACGAGCGTGGCGGCGCCCGCGCGGTCGGGATCCTCGGGCTCGTCCGCATGCTCCCCGCTGCCGTCGCAACGCCGTTCACCGCCGCGCTTGCCGATCGCTACGAGCGGGAGCGCGCGCTCCTCGCGGTCACCTTGCTATCAGGTGCGGCGCTCGCCGCTTCCGCTGCGCTGTTCTACGCCGGGCGCAGTGAGGCGGCGATCTATGCCTTCGCGGCGGCGCACGCAGTCGTGTCGACACTTTGCCGTCCCGCGGTCGCCGCGCTGATGCCCTCCCTCGCGACGACTCCGAACCAGCTCGTGGCGGCGAACAGCGTTTCATTGACGCTCGAAGGGCTCGGAACACTCGTCGGCCCGCTGATCGCCGGCATCGTCGTCGCGACAGCCGACGCGGGGGCCGTCTTCGTCATCGGTGCCGTGGCGTATCTAGCATCCGCGTTGGCGCTGGCGGCAATTCATGTCGAAGGCCGCTTGCGGTTCGCTCATCACCGCGCTCACGGAGAACTCACCGCCGGGTTTCGGCTGCTGGCGCGCGAGCCCCAGCCCCGCCTGATCGTCGCGCTGTTCGTGGCCCAGACGATCGTGCGCGGCGCGCTCAACGTCCTGATCGTGATCATCGCGTTCCGCTTGCTGCACGAAGGTGGAGGCTGGGTCGGCTTTCTCTCGGCCGCCGTCGGCGCCGGAACACTCGTCGGCGGCTTCCTGTCGATGGCGCTGACGGGCCGGCGGCTGGCAGTGCCGTTCGCGCTTGGCCTGCTGCTGTGGGGGGTCCCGATTGCGCTCGTCGCGGCGGCCCCTTACCGCGTGACCGCACTGCTCTTGCTCGCGGTCGTCGGCATCGGGAATGCGATCGAGGACGTCGCCGGCGAGACGCTGCTCCAACGTCTCGTCAGCGACGACTTTCTCGGCCGTGTTCTCGGCGTCATGTTCGGGGCGGCCACGGCAGGGATGGGGATCGGAGCGATCACCGCCCCGGGTCTCATCAGCGGACTCGGCGCCCGCGGCGCCCTGATCGCGACCGGCGCGTTCCTGCCCGCGCTGGTGCTCCTCTCATGGCGTCCGCTCCGCCGAATCGATGCGGCCGCCGGCGCGCCAACGCAGGAACTCGCGGTCTTGGACGCGGTGCCGATGTTCGCGCCCCTGCCGGTGGCTGCGAAGGAACAACTTGCGAAGAGTCTCGCACGCATCAGCATGCCCGCCGGTCGCGAGATCATCAGAGAAGGTGACGCCGGCGACCGCTTCTACATCGTCGCGGCCGGGCGTGTGCAGGTGACCCAGAACGACCGGCGTCTGCGTGATTGTGGCCCGGGCGACTACTTCGGCGAGATCGCGTTGCTCCGCGATGTCCCGCGCACGGCGACGGTGACCGCCAGCGAGGAGGTCGAGCTCTATGCCCTCGACCGAGCAGCCTTCATCGACGCAGCGACCGGCCACGCTGCGGGCCGCGAGGCGGGCGAACAGGTCGTTCGTAAGCACATGGCGAGCGTGGCGCCTGAGTAAGTAGTCGCCCGTCAGCCGGAGCAGAGAGCGGTTCGCCTCGCCGCCTGGAGCCTGCTCCAGGGCACGTGCGACTCGTCGACGTTCACCATCACCACGGCGACGCGCCGGCCGTTCGCCGTGGCCCAGACGACGTTGCGCCATCCCGGGAAGTCGCCATCGTGGCCGAACGCTCGCCCGCAGCGTGTGAAAGTGATCCGCAGCCCGAGTCCATAGATTCCAGAGACTGAGGAACCGCTCTTCATCGCTGCGAGTGGGCTGCGGGCAGGAGCCGGCCCTTGAGCAAGGCGGCGAAGAAAGTGCTCACGTCGGCTGCGTTCGACACGATCCCTCCCGCCGCATATGCCCACGTCGGGCTCAGCGCGGGCGTGACGTCGATCAGCGGGCTGCCCTGGAGGCTGATGTAGCCATTAGGACGTAGTTCGTGTTCGAGTAGGCCCAGTTCGTCCCCGGCGCGAAGTACAGCGGGTGCGAGACCGCAACTCCGACGAGCTTCCGCGGCGACCACTGTCGTCCGGGGTCGAGCAAGATCGCGCTCTGCCACACCTCGTCGTCGGTGTAGTTGAAGAGACCGCTCGTGTGGTTGAGGAGCTCGCGGATCGTGATCGCAGCGCCGTTCGGCACGAGCCCAGGTAGCCGGTGTTCAACGGAGTCGTCCAGGCCGAGGCGGCCCTCCGACACGATCTGGAGCACGACCGTGGCCACGAAGGGCTTCGTGACGCTCGCAATCCGATAGCGATCGGCCGCTTGCATGCGAGCTCGCGGCTGGAGACTCGCGAAGCCCGCTGACGCGCTGCGGATGCCCGTCGGCGTTCGAACAAACGCCACAGCGCCCGGCGCGCCGGCAGCGACCAACCCACGCGCAAGCTTGTGGAGGTCGGCCTTGCGTGCCGGAGTCGTTGCCGTTGGCTGCGCAAAGCCGACGCCGCAGACGACCAGAGCGGCGAGTGCTGTAACGACGGTGGCCCGAGCGGTGCGCATGTCCCGCGATCCTCCCGGCAGCTATCGTCGCACCGCCTTCGAGGCGTCTCAACCTTGGACGCGCCGCCAGCCACACGCGAGCTTCCGGAGGGCACGACCTCCCTCTGGCAATCCGTCGTGGCCGCCTCACGGCGCGCCGAGCTTCCCATCGTCGCCCTCTGGCTCGCGCTCGGCGCGGGACTCGCGGTCATGACGAGCCGCGTCGTCGACTGGTACGTCATGACCGACGAGCTGCTCTACGAGCGGCTCGCGATCAGCATCTCGCACCTCCATTCGCCGCTTCCGCACGTCCACGGCGAGCTGATCGGGAATGTCAACCAGCTCTACCCGCTCCTGCTCGCCCCGCTGTTCCACGACAGGCTCGTTCCGCCGGCGCTCCACGACGCGCACGTCCTGAACGCCTTTGTCATGAGCTCGGCGTGCATTCCGGCCTTTCTCCTTGCCCGGAGGGTTGTCCAGAGCAACCGGCTGGCGTACTTCGTGGCGGCGCTGAGTGTCTGCGTCCCGTGGATCGCTGTCTCCTCGTTCCTCATGACCGAGGTGGTCGCCTTTCCGGCTTTCCTCTGGACGGCGCTCGCGCTGCAGCATGCCGCCGTTTTGCCACGCGTCCGCAACGACGTGCTGCTGCTGTTGGCGCTGGTGCTCGCGACGCTTGCACGGACGCAATTCGCGATCTTTCTCGTCGTCCTCCCGCTCGCGCTGCTCGTCCACCAGCTCGCCTTCGCGAAAGCTGCGACGCGCTCGCAACGGGTGCGCGTCGCCGTCCGAGAGTTGGCATCTGCGCATCGCGCGCTGCTGGCGGCATACGCAGGTCTCGCGCTCGCCGCCGTCGCGCTGCTCGCGGCCGGTCGGCTCTCGAGCATCCTCGGCACGTATTCGGTCACAGCCGAAGGAAATCTGATTCCGAGAGGCACGCCGCACTCGTTGCTCGAGCACCTCGCGCCGATCGGGCTCGGCATGGGGATCCTGCCGTTCGTCGTCGGCGTCGCCTGGCTCCTGACGACGCTCATCGCGCCACGGAGGCCCGAGCAGCACGCCTTCGCGAGCGTCGCGACGGTGACGATCGCAGCGTTTCTCTTCGAAGTCACGTCATACGACCTGCGCTTCGGCTTCGACCGCTTGCACGATCGCTACCTCTTCTACGTCGTCCCGCTGATCCTGATCGCGTTCGCGGCGATGCTCCGGGAGGCGCGCTTACCGCGTTGGGCCCTCTTCGCCTCCGCGGCGTTGCTCGCGATGGCCTTCGCCTACCTGCCGGTCGTGCGCTACCAGAAGTTCAACGTCGACTCACCCGTCGCGGTTCTCAACGGCGGGTTGCTCCGCCTCGGCGGCTCCGTTCACGGTGCGCAGCTGCTCCTCGGCTTCGTGACGATCGCGGCCACCCTCCTGTTGCTGCTGGCCTCGACGCTCCTGCGCGGGCCGCAGGTGGCGGGGCTGCTGGTCGCAATCGCGGCCCTGGCGATACCCGCGCAGACCGGTGCCGTCTTCGGCAGGTTGTTCACGGTTGACGGCACGAGCGGGCGGCCGCTGACGCTCGACCAGGGCGTCGTCTTCGACTGGATCGACCGAGAGCTCGGCACGGGCGCGAACGTGACGATGATCCCGTACCCGATCCTGTACGGGAACTACTGGGAGAACGTCGCCTACTGGTGGAACGTCGAGTTCTGGAACACGTCCGTCCAGCGCGCCGCGGTCTACGAGAGCGCCTTCACCGGCACGCCCGAGACCTTTCCGACGATCCAGCTGAGCTTCGACCGCTCGACGGGCCGCGCGAACGTCTCGCCGAGCGACTACATCGTCCAGGGCGTCTCGGAGACGAGGTTCCGGCTCGCCGGGCGCGTGCTGGGGGAGGACCGGGGCGTCGCCCTCGTCAAGACTGCGAAGCCGTGGCGGGCCGAGTGGCTGGCCTTCGACCTCTACCGCGACGGCTGGACGATCCCCAGGATGGCCGGGACGATCAGGGTCTTCGCCGCGCCCGGGCAGACCCAGCCGACGATGCGCTTCCTGACGCTCTCCGTGCGCGGCCCGTGGGACGTTCCCGCGCGCAGCTTCCGCGTCATCTCGAACGCCGGCGACTGGCACGCCAGGACCGATCGGAAGGGAACGAGCAACCAGATCCCCGTCTGCGTCCCGCCGCGGCGCTTCGCTGATGTGCGAATCGTCGCGCCGCATTACTCGCCGATCTACGGCGACCCGAGGAGCGAGAGGTCGTTCGTCAGCTACGCACGGTCGGGCGGTGTGCTCATGACCGGCATCGCGCTCGCCGACGAGACGCGACCCTGCTAGCCGCGCAGGGGCCACGCGGAGAGGTTCCGCGTGGCCCGACGCGTGCTACTTGTTCTTCGTTCCGGCCGAGATCTCGCCGCGCCAGGCGCCGCTCTCGGTGCCGCGGCTTTCGATCAGCTCCTTGAACCGCTCGAGATCGCCGCGCACGCGGCGCTCGTCGAGGCCCGCGGCGGAGCCGAGCGCTTCCGCCGGCCCCTCTGCCTGATAGCTCATCGAGAGGCGGATCAGGGTCCGCGAGTCGCCACGCGGCTCGAAGGTGACCGTGCCGCGCGTCTTCTTCCCGTCCTCGCTGATCCAGCTGATCTGGCGATCGGGATGCTGCTCGAGGATCTTCGCGTCCCACTCCGCCTGCTTGCCCGCGACTGTCGCGACCCAGTGGAGGCGGGTGTCGTCGAGCTGCTGCACGTGGTCGACGCCTTCCATGAAGAGCGGGAAGTCCTCGAACTGCGTCCACTGGTTGTAGGCGGTCGACACGGGCACGCCGACCTCGATGGACGCGTCGATCGTGCGCGGGCTCGTGCCGGGGCGGCCGAAGAGGGCCCGACGCGCCTGCGGGATCGCCGCCGCCACAGCGGCTCCGCCGGCGCCGACCAAGAGCAGGACGTTGCGCCGCCGGTGGCTCCGCTTCTTCTCGACTCGAGACCAGGCCTTGTCGAGGCTCTTGACCATCTTGCGCAGCTCCCGGCGCAGCCTCGGGTCGGCGCTGAGCCTCTGCGTCGTTGCGAAGAAGCCGATCCGGCGCTTGGCGCGACGGCGCGCGATTTCACCGTGCCGGATGCCAGAAAGCAGCTGTTTGCGGAACTTCTGGTCCTTGGCGAGAGCAGCCGCCAGATCCCTTACGCTCGCGGCGTTGTCCTTCAGCGTCTCGGTCTTGCTGGTTCCGAACATGCCCTTCCCCTTTCGTCGGTTCCCATCTCCTCTACCTCGGATCGCTTAGTCCAAACGCCCGGCCGATGGAACTACGCTTCTTGCGTGAGCGCCTGTCCCACCTGCGGCCACGAGAACGGGCCGGCGGCGAAGTTCTGCTCCGAGTGCGGGACAGCGCTCGCGGAGGCCCGACCCCGCGCGCGCACCGAGCGGAAGGTCGTGACGGTTCTCTTCGCCGACCTGGTCGGCTTCACGGCGAGGGCTGAGCGGCTCGATCCGGAGGACGGCACGTCTTCCAACACGAGAACGAGCGGGCGCTGCTCCGCGAGCGCTTCGAAGAACCGCCGCCACGCCGCGAACGCTTCCTCCCGCGAGCCGCCGGCGACGTCGTCAACACGGCGGCGCGTCTCCAGGCGGCGGCCGCGACGAACGGGATCCTCGTCGGCGAAACGACGCGGCGCGCGACGGCGCAGACGATCGATTACCGCGAGGCAGATGCGGTGCAGGCGAAGGGCAAGGAAGAGCCGATCGCGGTCTGGGAGGTCGCTCAGGCGCGCGCGAGCTTTGGCGTCGACCTCGCACCGCGCGCACTCGCGCCGCTCGTCGGCCGCGAGCGCGAGCTCGAGCAGCTCACCGGAGCGCTCACGCGCACGCGCGAGCAGCGGTCGCCGGAGCTCGTCACGCTCGTCGGCGTCCCGGGGATCGGCAAGAGCCGACTCGTCGCGGAACTCTTTGCCGTCGTCGAGCACGGCGGCGTGCTGACCTACTGGCGCCAGGGCCGCTCGCTGCCGTACGGCGAGGGAGTCAGCTACTGGGCGCTCGCCGAGATGGTGAAGGCGCATGCCGGCATCCTCGAGACCGATGGCGCCGAAGAAGCAGAGGCGAAGCTGAGCCGCGCGCTCGACGGACTCGTCGAGGAGGACGTGGAATGGGTCCGCTCTCACCTCCGACCGTTGGTCGGGCAGGCGACCGAGCTCGCCGGCGGCTCGCGGGAGGAAGCGTTCGCGGCGTGGCGGCGGTTCTTCGAAGCGCTCGCGGAGCAGCGCCCGCTCGTTCTCGTGTTGGAAGACGTGCAGTGGGCGGACGAAGGCCTGCTCGACTTCATCGAGCATCTGGCGGACTGGGTGCGAGACGTGCCGATGTTGATCCTCTGCACGGCACGGCTCGAGCTGCTCGAGCGGCGACCCGCGTGGGGCGGTGGGAAGGTCAACGCGGCGACGATCGCACTTGCGCCGCTGTCGGATGACGAGACGGCGAAGCTGATCTCCAGCTTGAGCGAGCGCCCGCTGCTACCGGCCGAGACGCAGGCCGCGCTGCTCGATCGCGCGGGCGGCAATCCGCTCTATGCGGAGCAGTACGTGCGCATGCTCGCCGAGCGCGACAGCGTCGAGGGCCTGCCGCTCCCTGAGTCCATCCAGGGAATCATCGCGGCGCGTCTCGACGGCCTTCCGCCGGAGGAGAA
>WNGA01005128.1_pt1 | contig 26194 bp, 16 predicted proteins | sample 5400061 | NCBI WGS metagenome assembly WNGA01 (sample SAMN13153366, study PRJNA577476) | soil metagenome | isolation source: 100 cm soil or saprolite under grassland replicate 2 | place: USA:California | collected 2016-06-15 | reverse complement strand
ATGGTCGGTTCCTCCTACTCGGTTGTGGGCGCCGCGCGACTTGCACTCGCGCGGCAACAACTTCCCCGATCGCGTCGGGGGACCGACCATGCTTACCAGCAGCGCCGGATATCAACCTCCATAGGGTCTAACGCGGGCGGGGACGCGAAGCGCCACCGCCCGCGGACCACACCCGTGGCCAACCGAACGCCCATAGAAGCGCGCGGGCTTTGCCCGCGCGCGTCCACCGCGAAGCGGTGTATCTAAACCCGCGCGAAAGCGCGAGCTTTCGCGCGGCTCAGGAGCGGAGGTAGGTGAGAACCGCCAGGACGCGCCGGTGATCTTCCGCTGTGGCGGGCAGCCGGAGCTTGGAGAAGATGCTCGTCACGTGCTTCTCGACCGCGCGCAGCGTGATCACCATCCGCTCCGCGATCGCCTGGTTCGAGCGGCCCTCGGCCATCAGCTCCAGCACCTCCCGCTCACGCGGCGTCAGCTCCTCGAGCGGATCGTCCCGCCGGCGCCGGCCCACGAGCTGTGAGACCACCGCCGGATCGAGCGCCGAGCCGCCCTCGCCGACCCGCCGCACGGCCGCCGCGAACTCGTCGACATCGGAGACGCGGTCCTTCAGCAGATATCCGACGCCCTCGGCGTTCTCCCCGAGCAGCTCCATGGCATAAGCCGGCTCGACGTACTGCGAGAGTACGAGGACGCCCGTGTCGGGCCAGCGCTCCCGGATCTCCTGGGCGGCCCGCAGGCCCTCGTCCGTCTGCGTCGGGGGCATCCGGATGTCGACGAGGGCGACGTCGGGTTTGTGCATGCCGACGTGCCGAAGGAGATCCTCGGCCGTGCCGCTCTGCGCGACGACCTCGAAGCCGGCATCCTCGAGCAGCCGCGCAATGCCCTCCCGGAGCAAAACGGAGTCGTCCGAGAGGACTATGCGCATGCCGCGAAAGCCCTTGCGCGCGCTGCTGAGCGGCGGGAACGCCGACGGTAGACCGGGCACGTTGAGCTGAAAGAGCCGCTCCGGCTGCTCCAGGCCCTGGAGATCGTGCTCTCCGAGATCTTCGAGCTCGTGCTCCGAGTCGAGCGCGTCACGCGTCCGCTGCGAGACCAGGATCTGCCCTCCGCTGCCGGCCTGGCAGATCCGTGCGGCGCGGTGGACGTCCAGGCCGAAGTACGAGCTCTCCCGGACGGTCGGCTCTCCGGTGTGCATACCCATGCGGACGCGGAACTCCACTCCGTCAGGCCATTCATGCTCCGCGAACGCACGCTGCGCCTGGCAAAGCGCCTCTGCCGCTCGGGTTGCGTCCTCGAAGACGAGGAAGAACTCGTCGCCGCGGTGGTCGACGACGCGCCCGCCCGCAGCGTCGACCGCGGTGCGCAGGAGCCGCCGGTGCTCGTCCAGGAGCTCCGCATAGCTGTCGCCCAGCCGACGCACGAGCTGCGTCGAGCCTTCGACATCGGTGAAGACGAGCGTGACGGTTCCATGAGGAAGATCCGGCATGTCAGCCTACTCCAGTGGGATCTCGGCGCGAACGCGGGTTCCCCCGCCCGGCGGGCTGTCGATGTCGAGCTTGCCGCTTAGGGAGGCGACGCGATCCGCCAGGCCGCGCAGGCCGGAACCGACGCCCGGATCGGCGCCGCCCACGCCGTCGTCCGCGACCTCGACCAGCGCGTATCCGTTCTTGCGGTCGACCGTCACCTCGACCGAGGAAGCCTGGGCGTACTTCGTCACGTTTGCAAGCGCCTCCGACACGACGTAATAGGCCGCCGCTTCCACCGACGGCGGCAGGTCGCCGTCGGGTCCTTCGATCTTGATGGGGAGAGGAGAACGCGCGGCGAGCATCTCCAGCGCGGCCTCCAGCCCACGGTCGGTCAGCACGGCGGGATGAATCCCGCGAGCGAGCTCACGAAGCTCCTCCAACGCCTGCGCGAGCTCCGTGCGGGAGGCCTCGAGCAGCTTCTGCGCCCCGTCAGGGTCCTTTCGCAGCTGAGCCTGGATCAGGCGGAGGGAAAGGGAAATCGAGACGAGCCGCTGCTGCGCACCGTCGTGGAGGTTTCGCTCCAGCTTGCGGCGAGCCTCGTCGCCCGCGGCAACGATGCGTGCGCGCGACGCCTCGAGCTCCTGTTGCTGGTGCTTTCGCTCTGTGATCTCCCGGACGATCATCAGGAACTCGTCCTCGCCGCTGGCAGCGAACCGGCCCTCATAGTGGCGCGTGCCGCCGGGGAAGTCGAGCGCGTACTCGATCACCGACACCTCCGTCCCATCGAGCGCGGCGCGGCCGGCCTCCATCACCCTGTCGGCAAGCTCCGCGGGGAGCCGGTCCCAGACAGTGAGCCCCTCCACCTGCTTGACGAGCAGGTCGCGATCGCTGGGTGCGCTGTAGCCCAGGTACCGGCCCTCGCGCGAGATCCGGAACATCAGATCGGGCATTGCGCGCAGCAGAGCCCGATAACGCTCCGCTCGAGCTCTGACCTCGACGAGCAGCTTGTCCCGCTCGAGCGCGATCCGCGCTGCGGTCGCGATCGACTCGAGCAGCTCGGGCTCGCCGCGGAGAGACGCGTCGTGGACGAGCGCCGCCACGGGCGTGTCCGCGTACCCGAGATGGGTGACGGCTCGACTGGCAGTCTCCTCCGGAAGATCGAAGCGGTTGCCTTCGATGTCGACGAAGTGACCGCCCTCCTCGTACCAGTAGGCGACCTGGAGACTGGGATCCTGAAGCGCCGTGCGCAGACCTGCTTGCACCTCGCCTGGACTCGCGCGCTCGGGAATGTCGTGAAAGACCGTGTCGAAGATCGGCTTGAGCTGCTCTCGCCGGCGGGGGCCGAAGGAGAGCCAGGGGCGGCGGCCCCGCGTCACGCCTCGAGGAGCGCCGTGATCGCGGCGCCGGACAGATCTGCCTTCGGCACGAAGCCGCGGGCGCCGCAGTATTCGATGCAGCGTCCGTAGTCAGCGCCGTCGCGGCTCGACGTGAGGACGACCGCAGGAGGATCCTCCAGCTTCCCCAGCAGCTCGGCGACCTCGAAGCCGTCGAGATCGGGAAGCTGGACGTCGAGCAGAACGAGGTCAGGGTGCAGCGCTTCGGCGGCGCTCACCGCGGCGGCCCCGTTTGCGGCCTCGCCGACGATCTCGTAGCCCTCTGCCTCGAGGAGTGTCCGGGCGCTGGCCCGGAAGCTCGGGTGATCGTCGACGATCAGGACCGTCATGCCCATAGTCTCGTCTCCGGGAATCCCCTCCCGAATACGGTTAGCCACACTCTTTTCAGGCGCTTGCTCTAGCCGTTTCGCGCGGTTTGCCCCCGGTTTCGGCTCCGGATGCGGCCGGGATCTCGACGTAGAACACGGAGCCGCGGCCGTTGTTGGGCTCGACCCAGATCCGGCCGCTCACCCGGCGGACGAGCTCCCGGGCGATGTACAGGCCGAGCCCGGTCCCGCCGATTCCGCGCGCCATGTGCGGATCGAGCCGGTAGAACTTCTCGAAGATTCGGGCTTCTTCGGGACGCGGTATGCCGAGTCCCTCGTCGGAGACGGCGAAGCGAACGTACTCGTCGGCAGGTTCCACCCGGATGCGCACCTCGCCGCCGTCGGGTGAGTACTTGAAGGCGTTGTCGATCAGGTTGTCGAGCACCTGCCGCAGCTGCCCTTCGTCGGCGACCACCGGCGGAAGGTCGTCTCCGACCGGTTCGAGCCGCAAGGTCACCCCGTCCGGGAGATGAGTGGCGGCGGCGTCCACGACGCCTTTGGTCAGCACGCTCGCGTCGCAGCGCTCGACGCGCACCTCCATCCTGCCGGCATCCAGCTGGCTGGCGATGAGGAGGTCGTTCACGATGTCGGCGAGCCGGGCCGACTCCTCGATGATCACCTCCAGGAGCTTTGCGCCAATCGCCTCTTCAAGCTCGAGATCGTCACGGGCGAGCGTCAGCGCGGAGCCGTAGATCGCGGCGAGCGGCGTGCGCAGCTCGTGGGAGACCGTTGCGACCAGATCCTGCCGGATCCGCTCGAGCGCGCGCTCTTCCGTGATGTCGCGGAAGGCGTAAACCGTTCCCTCTTCGAAGCCGACACCGGAGATCGAGAGCCAGCGCTCGCGGCCGGCGAGCTCGAGCGGCAGCGTCTCGGCTGCCGCCGGACCGGGAGCTCCGGCCACGGGGACGCGCGCGCGCAGGTCGTCCCAACCGGGCAGCACGTCTCCCGCGCGCCGGCCGAGCACATCGTCGCGGGGCAGGCCGGCGATCGCCTCGGCAGCCTTGTTCCAGAGGCGCACGATTCCCTCCCGGTCGACGAGGAAGACGCCGTCGCCCACGGTTTCGAGCACCCGCGCGGCCTGTGCCCGTTCCTCGACCTCGCGGTAGAGCTGCGCGTTCTCGACGGCTGTGGACGTGCGGCGGGCGAGCTCTTCCGCGAGGGCGAGGTCGTCCGGCCCAAAGCGCCGGCCGGACTCGGCGGAGACGAACGAGATTACGCCGATCACGCTGCCGCGCGCAACGAGCGGGACGCACATGTAGCTCTGGAAACCGAGCTCCCGCACGAGGCCGAGGTGGAGGTCGTCCACGGCGAGCTCGGCGAGTCGCTCCTCCGCTATCTCGGTGACGAGCTGGCTCTCTCCGGTGCGGATGACGAAGGGAGGACCATGACCCGCCTGGGGGTCCTCGGGATAGCGACGGCCGAGCTCGAGGGCGAGCTCGACCTTGCGTGGGTCGACGTGCTCGACGGCGATCGTCCGCAGCTTTCCTCCTTCGAGAATGTCGACGCGCGCCCAGTCGGCGATGCGTGGCACGGCGAGCTTCGCGACAGCCGCGAGCGTGCTCCGGTAGTCGAGGGAGCCGCCGAGCGCCGCTCCCGCGTCGACGAGGAACCGCTGCGCCTCCTCCGCCCGCTTCTGGTCGTCGATGTCGGTGTTCGAGCCGAACCACTTCACCACTTCGCGGCGGCGGTTCGTCATCGGCACCGCGCGCGTCAGGTGCCAACGATACGAACTGTCGGCCCGGCGAAGGCGAAGCTCGTTCTCGTACGGCTTGCCCGTGTCAAGTGCCTGCTGCCAGCGCTCGAGCATGCGTGGAAGGTCTTCGGGATGCACGACCTGCGTCCAGCCAGTCTCGACCAGCTCGGAGAAGGGGCCGGCGAAGTAGTCGAGCGCGCGCTGATTCACATAGTCCAGCTCGCCGTTCGGGAGCGCGGTCCAGATCTGGTCGGGCTGCGCCTCGGCGAGAAAGCGATACCGCTCCTCGCTCTCGCGTCGCAGCTCGGCGAGCTCCTGCTCCTTGAGCAGCTCGGCCTGGCGGCGAAGCTGCGCGTTCTTCTCGTGCAGCTCGATGAAGACGGAGACCTTGGAGCGCAGGACCTCCGGGCTGAACGGCTTGAAGACGTAGTCGACCGCGCCGGCCGAATAGCCCCGGAAGACCTGCTCCTCGTCCTTCGAGATGGCCGTGACGAAGATGATCGGAATGTGCTTCGTCCGTTCGCGCTGCTTGATCAGCGAAGCGGTCTCGAAGCCGTCGAGCTCCGGCATCTGGACGTCGAGCAGGATGACCGCGACGTCGTGCTGCAGGAGCTGGCGGAGGGCGTCCACACCGGAGTAGGCATAAAGAAGGTTCTGGTGGAGCGGCTCGAGGATCCCCTCGAGGGCGAGGAGGTTCTCGGGGCGATCGTCGACGAGGAGGACGTTCGCCATCAGGCTCCGGTTGTCTCCCGTACCTGCGCGGGCTCGACGCAGAGCCCGTAGACGAATTTCCCGATCTCCTCCAGCGGCAGGATCGCATCGGCCGCCGTTGCCGCGATCGCCGCGTCGGGCATGGTACGCCGCGCGGCATCCCCCGGATCCTGGATCACCGCGACGCCGCCGCGCCGCTTGATCAGCGCGAGCCCGGCGGCGCCGTCCTCGTTCGCACCGGTGAGGACGATGCCGATCACGCTCCGTCCATACGCGTAGGCAGCCGATTCGAACAGAACGTCGATCGAAGGCCGCGCGTATTGGACGCGCTCGTCCACCGACAGTGCGAACGAGCCCCGCTGGACGAGCAGGTGGTAGTCCGGCGGCGCCAGATAGACGTGGCGGGGCTCGATCGGCATCTTGTCCGCCGCGTCCACGACGGGGCGGTTGATCCGCAGCTGCAACAACTCGGCGAGCGTCCGTTCAGGAGTGTGGGGATGCCGGTGCTGGGCGAACACGATCGGCGGATCGATCTCGTCCGGAAGATCCGAGAGCAGCCGGCCGATCGCCTGAAGCCCGCCCCACGACGCGCCGATGCAGATCAGCTCGTACACCTAGCCGACCTTTCGGTAGAGCCGCTCGCTTGGATCCAGCTCCTCGAAGCAGTCTTCGTGCGGGCTGAACTGGATCGACTCCTTGTGACCGAGGCCGAGGACGCCGAAGGTGACCAGGCTCTCGTAGAAGAGGCGGTGCACCCGGTCCTGGAGCGCGCGGTCGAAATAGATCATCACGTTGCGGCAGACGATCACCTGGAATTCGTTGAAGGAGCGGTCCGAGACGAGGTTGTGCTGCGCGAAGACGACGTTCTCGATCAGCGATCGCTGGAACTGCGCTCCGTCGTACTTCGCGAGGTAGTACTCGGAGAAGGCGCGCGTCCCGCCGGCCTTGATGTAGTTCTGCGTGTACTCGCGCATCTTGTCGAGGGGAAACACGCCCGACCGGGCACGGTCGAGCACGGACTCGTTGATGTCCGTCGCGTAGATCCGCGTGCGGTCGTAGAGCTCTTCTTCCCGGAGCAGAATCGCGAGCGAGTACACCTCCTCGCCGGTCGAGCACCCGGCGACCCAGATGCGCGTGAAGGGATACGTCCGCAGGAGCGGAACGACCTTCTCGCGGAAGGCGACGTAGAACGTCGGGTCGCGGAACATCGCGGTGACGTTGATCGAGAGGTCGAGCAGGAGCCGTTCCATGCAGGCCGGGTCGTGCAGGAGCCTGTCCTGGAGCCCCGAGATGGTCGACAGCCCCTCCGCATAGACCCGTCGCCAGACGCGGCGCCGGAGCGAGGCCGGCGCGTATTCGCGGAAGTCGAAGCCGTAGTTCCGGAAGACTCCCTCGAGGAGCAGGGAGAGCTCGATCTCCTCGAGATCGTCGTGCGGGTGCTCGGTCGAGCCGGCCGGCTCACGGGAGGATTCGACCGAGGAGGCCACCTTCTACTTGTACAGCCAGACTCGCATCAGGGAAAGCAGCTGGTCCGTGTCGACCGGCTTCGTGATGTAGTCCGAGGCTCCGGCGGAGATCGACTTCTCCCGGTCTCCCTTCATCGCCTTCGCCGTGAGGGAGATGATCGGAAGCTGCTTGAACGCCTCGTCCTCGCGGATCGCGGCGATGGTCTGGTAGCCATCCAGCTCCGGCATCATGATGTCCATCAGGACGAGATCGACGTCCGGATTGCGCCGGAGGAGCTCGATGCCGTCCTTGCCGTTCTCGGCGTAGACCACCTCCGTCCCGTGCGCCTCGAGGACGCTCGTGAGCGCGAAGACGTTCCGGACGTCGTCGTCGACGATCAGGATCTTCTTCTCCTTGAAGATCTCCTCCGCGGAGTGGAGCTGCTCGAGCATGCGGCGCTTCTCCCGCGGAAGCTTTCGCTCCACGCGGTGGAGGAACAGCGACGTCTCGTCGAGCAGCCGTTCCGGTGAGCTCGCGTCCTTGACGACGATCGTGTCCGCGAACTTCTTGAGCTTCGTCTCCTCGCGGCGCGTCAGCTCCTTGCCGGTGTAGACGATCACCGGAATCGAGGAGAACCTCTCGTCGTTCTTGATCTTCTCGAGCAGGTCGAACCCACCCATCTCCGGGAGCTTCAGGTCGACCACCATGCAGTCGTAGCGCTGCGCCTCCAATGCTTCGAGCGCTTCCTCGCTGGAGCCGACCGCCGTCACCTCGACGTCCTCGCCGCCGCCGATCAGCTCGACGACCGACTGCCGCTGCCTCTCGTCGTCCTCGACGACGAGCAGGCGCCTCACGCTCCGGTCGATGAAGCTGCGGATCTCGCCGAACGTCTCCTCGAGTCCCTCCTTCGAGATGGGCTTCTCGACGAACGCGACCGCGCCCGCCTTGAGCGCGTTCTGCTTTCCGTTTCCGCCCGAGACGATGTGCACCGGAATGTGCCGCGTCTCCGGATGGTGCTTCAGGTGGTCGAGCACGCTCCATCCGTCCATCACCGGCAGCTTCACGTCGAGGATGATCGCGTCGGGCTTGTACTCGTGCGCGAGCGCAAGCCCCGCGTCGCCGCGCAGCGCGACAATGCCCTTGAACCCGCGTTCGCGTGCCACATCCAGCTCGGTCGTCGCCAGATTCGCGTCGTCCTCGATGATGAGAACCACGCGGTCGCCCGCCTGGATGTCGTCGCGGTCGTCGCGGACGTCGCTCGGGAGCAGCATCGCCGGATCGAGCTCCGGCTGGTCCTGGTCCGGCACGGCCGGCGGCGTCGGGGCGGCGCCGTTGCCGTCGGTGGTTTCCTGCGGAAGCACGACCGGGGCCTCGAGCCCGCCGGCCCCGGGATGCTCGACGGGCGGCTGGAACGTGGCCGGCAGGAAGAGGCTGAACACGCTTCCCTCGCCGACCCTGCTCTCGACGTGGATCTCTCCGCCGAGGATTCGCGCGATCTCGCGGCTGATGGACAGCCCGAGCCCCGTCCCGCCGTAACGCCGGCTCGTCGTCCCGTCCGCCTGCTGGAAGGCCTCGAAGATCAGGCGCTGCTTGTCGTGGGCGATCCCGACGCCGGTGTCTTCGACGGCGAACTCGATCACCGCGTCCGCGTGCGAGAGCGACTCGCTTGCGAACTGACGGCCTTCGGCGAGGCCGATCCGCAGCTTCACCCCGCCCACCTCCGTGAACTTGAAGGCGTTCGAGAGCAGGTTCTTGAGCACCTGCTGGAGTCGCTGCTCGTCGGTCTCGATCGTCGGCGGGACGTTCGCGCCCCGCACCGCGATCTCGAAGTCGAGGCCCTTGTCCTCCGCAACAGGCTGGAAGGACCGCTCGACGAAGTCCCGCAGATCCGAGAGCTTGACGTCGCCGACGTGTACGTCCATCCGGCCTGCCTCGACCTTCGACAGGTCGAGGATGTCGTTGATCAGATCGAGCAGATCGGAGCCCGCGCTGTAGATCGTGTTCGCGAACTCGATCTGCTTCTCGTTCAGGTTCTGGTCCGGATTCTCTCCGAGCAGCTTCGCCAGGATCAGGAGCGAGTTGAGCGGCGTGCGCAGCTCGTGCGACATGTTCGCGAGGAACTCGGACTTGTAGCGTGACGAGAGCGCGAGCTGTTCCGCCTTCTCCTCGAGCGCCGCGCGGGCGAGCTCGATCTCATGGTTCTTGATCTCGATGCGGCGGTTCTGCTCCTCGAGGAGTTGCGCCTTCTCCTCCAGCTCCTCGTTCGTCTGCTGGAGCTCTTCCTGCTGAGTCTGCAGCAGCTCTTCCGAGGCCTTCAGCGACGCGGCCTGCTCCTCGAGCTCCTTGTTCGTCTGCTGGAGTTCTTCCTGCTGGGCCTGCAGCTCCTCGGACTGGCTTTGCAGCTCTTGTGTCAGCTGCTGGGACTGCTGGAGCAGCTCCTCCGTCCGCATGTTGGCCTCGATCGTGTTGAGAACGACCCCGATCGACTCGGAGAGCTGCTCGAGGAACGCCTGCTGCACGGGAGCGAAGCGCTGGAACGACGCCAGCTCGACGACCGCCATCACCTGGTCCTCGAAGAGGACGGGGAGGACGATCACGTTCACGGGCAGCCCCTCGCCGAGGCCGGACGAGATGCGGACGTAGTCCTCCGGCGCCTGCGTGATCAGGATCGGCTTCTGCTCGAGCGCCGCCTGGCCGACGAGCGCCTCGCCGATCTTGAACTTGCTGGGGACGTTCTTGCGCTGCTTGTACCCGTACGTGGCGATCAGGCGGAGCTCGAAGTCGTCACCTTCGCCGCCGGGCGACTCCATCATGAAGAACGCCCCGTGCTGCGCGCCGACGAGCGGAGTCAGCTCCGACATGATCAGCCGCGACACGGTCTCCAGGTCGCGCTCGCCTTGGAGCATCCCGGTGAAACGCGCCATGTTGGAGTTCAGCCAGTCCTGCTCCGCGTTGATGCGCGTGGTCTGCGCGAGGTTGGTGATCATCTGGTTGATCGTGTCCTTCAGCTCGGCGACCTCGCCTTCCGCCTCGACGGCGATCGACCGCGTCAGGTCGCCCTGGGTCACGGCCGTCGAGACCTCGGAGATCGCCCTGAGCTGCGTGGTCAGCGTGCCGGCGAGCTGGTTCACGTTGTCCGTGAGGCCCTTCCACACGCCGGAGACGCCCTCGACCTGAGCCTGGACGCCGAGCTTCCCCTCGGTGCCCACCTCCTTCGCGACTCGCGTCACCTCGGCCGCGAACGTCGAGAGCTGGTCGACCATCGTGTTGATCGTGTTCTTGAGCTCGAGGATCTCGCCGCGTGCGTCGACGGTGATCTTCTTGGAGAGCTCGCCCTTCGCGACCGCAGTCGTGACCTCTGCGATGTTGCGAACCTGATTCGTGAGGTTGTCGGCGAGCGTGTTGACGTTGTCGGTCAGGTCCTTCCACGTGCCGGAGACGCCCTTCACCTTTGCCTGGCCGCCGAGCTTGCCCTCGGTGCCGACCTCGCGCGCCACGCGGGTGACCTCGTCGGCGAAGGAGGAGAGCTGGTCGACCATGGTGTTGATCGTGTTCTTCAGCTGGAGGATCTCGCCCTTGACGTCGACCGTGATCTTCTTCGAGAGGTCGCCGGTTGCGACCGCCGTCGTCACCTCGGCGATGTTGCGCACCTGAGTCGTGAGGTTGTCGGCGAGCGTGTTGACGTTGTCGGTGAGGTCCTTCCACGTTCCGCTGACGCCCTCGACGTTGGCCTGGCCGCCCAGGCGACCCTCGGTTCCCACTTCCTTCGCCACGCGCGTCACCTCCGCCGCGAACGAGCGCAGCTGGTCGACCATCGTGTTGATGGTCTCCTTCAGCTCGAGCACCTCGCCGCGGGCGTCCACGGTGATCTTCTTGGAGAGGTCGCCCGTGGCGACCGCCGTCGTGACCTCGGCGATGTTTCGCACCTGGTCGGTCAGGTTGGATGCCATGCCGTTGACGCTCTGCGTCAGCTGACGCCACGTCCCGGAGACGTCCTCCACCTCCGCCTGGCCGCCGAGGCGGCCCTCGGTGCCCACCTCCGTGGCGACGCGGGTGACCTCGTCCGCGAAGCCCGAGAGCTGGTCGACCATCGTGTTGATGGTGTTCTTCAGCTCGAGCACCTCGCCCTTGACGTCGACGGTGATCTTCTTGCCGAGGTCGCCGTTCGCGACCGCGGTCGTGACCTCGGCGATGTTCCGCACCTGCGTGGTGAGGTTGTTCGCCATGAAGTTGACGTTGTCGGTGAGCGCCTTCCACGTCCCCGACACGCCCGGCACGTCGGCTTGGCCGCCGAGGATTCCCTCCGTTCCCACCTCCCGGGCGACGCGGGTGACCTCGTCGGCGAAGGAGGAGAGCTGGTCGACCATCGTGTTGATCGTGTTCTTGAGCTCGAGGATCTCGCCGCGCGCGTCGACCGTGATCTTGCGCGAGAGATCTCCCTTCGCGACCGCCGTCGTGACGTCCGCGATGTTGCGCACCTGATTCGTGAGGTTGTCGGCGAGCTGGTTCACGTTGTCCGTGAGCTGGCGCCACGTGCCGCTCACGCCCTTGACCTCGGCCTGGCCGCCGAGCCGGCCTTCGGTACCCACCTCGCGCGCGACGCGGGTGACCTCGTCCGCGAAAGCGGACAGCTGGTCGACCATCGTGTTGATCGTGTTCTTGAGGCGAAGGACCTCGCCCTTCACCTCCACCGTGATCTTGCGCGAGAGGTCGCCCTTCGCGACCGCGGTCGTGACGTCGGCGATGTTGCGCACCTGGTCGGTGAGGTTGGCGGCCATGCCGTTCACGCTGTCGGTGAGCGCCTTCCAGGTTCCGGCGACGCCGGGCACCTCGGCCTGTCCGCCGAGCTTCCCTTCCGTCCCCACCTGCCGAGCCACCGTCGTCACCTGCTCCGCGAAGACGCGCAGGGTGTCGATCATGGAGTTGATCGTGTCGGCGAGCGCGGCGACCTCGCCCTTCGCCTCGATCGTGAACTTCTGGTTCAGGTCGCCCGTCGCGACGGCACTGACGACGCGCGCGATCCCCCGCACCTGGGTGGTGAGGTTCGTCGCCATGAAGTTGACGTTGTCCGTCAGGTCCTTCCAGGTCCCGGACACGCCCTTGACCTGGGCCTGCCCGCCGAGGATCCCTTCCGTGCCGACCTCTCGCGCGACGCGTGTGACCTCGTCGGCGAAGGAACGCAGCTGGTCGACCATCGTGTTGATCGTGTTCTTGAGCTCGAGCACCTCGCCCTTGACGTCGACGGTGATCTTCTTCGAGAGGTCGCCGTTCGCGACCGCGGTCGTTACGTCGGCGATGTTGCGCACCTGTGACGTCAGGTTCGACGCCATGAAGTTCACGTTGTCCGTGAGGTCGCGCCAGATCCCGGACACGTCCTTGACGCGCGCCTGGCCGCCGAGGATGCCCTCGGTGCCGACCTCGCGGGCGACACGCGTGACCTCCGCGGCGAACGAGCTCAGCTGGTCGAGCATCGTGTTCACCGTCGTGCCGATGCGGCGGAACTCGCCGCGCACCGGCCGCCCCTCGATCTTGAGGGACATCTTCTGCGACAGATCGCCCTCGGCGACCGCATCGAGCACTCGAGAGACCTCGATCGTCGGCCGCACCAGGTCGTCGATCATGGAATTGACCGAGTCGATGGACTCGGCCCAGGATCCCTTCGCGCCCTTGATATGCGCGCGCTCGGTCATCCGGCCCTCGCGCCCGATGACCTTGCTCACACGGCTCAGCTCGTCCTGAAGTCCCTCGCGTCGATCGGCCAGCTGGTTGAACGCCCTCGCCACGTCGCCCATGACACCGCTCTTCTGTGCCGGAAGCCGCACGCCCGTCTCTCCGTCCCTCGCCGAGCGGAGAGCGTCGAGCAGCTCCTGCAGTTCCCGCTTCTTGATCTCGACCGTGCCGTTGCCTCGGCCTCGGTCGCTCTTCGCGGGCGCGCGCTCTGCGCCCGTCCTCCTTCGGGTTTTGTCTGGTGCGGCAGCCAAAGCTGACTCCTTTGTGCGAGGGACTGGTCCGCCGGTGGACCGTTGGGCGACGCTGTCTCCCGGCTATGAACAGGGGTTTTCGCCCCCGGAGGCGGAAATCTTACTCGGGCGCGCGAGAGATCAAGCTTTTTTCCAGGGCCTGGTCCAGATCCGCCCAGAGCTCCTCCACCGGCTCGAGGCCCACGCTGAGCCGCAGGAGGCCCGGCGGGACGCGGTCGCCTTCCCAGCGAGAGCGCGCCTCGAGGACGGAATCGACCCCGCCCAGGCTCGTCGCGTTCGTGATCAGGCGGAGCGAGATCTCGACCAGCCTGGCCTCTTCCGCTCCTGCGACGTCGAAGGAGAGGAGGCCGCCGAAGCCCGCGTAGCGGACCTGCTCGACCTGCGGATGCTCGCCGAGCCGCCGGGCGATCTCGATGGCGGAATCCGTCTGTCGGCGCACGCGCAGCTCCAGCGTCTTCAGCCCGCGCAGGAGCAGGAAGCAGGCGTCCGGTCCGGCGACGATCCCGGAACGCGTGCGGAAATCCCTGAGCAGCTCGGCGTCCTCTTCGTGCCTGCAGACCACGGCGCCGAGCAGGGCGTCATCGTGACCGGCGAGGTACTTCGTCGCGCTGTGCAAGACGAAATCGGCGCCGTGCTCGAGCGGGCGGAGGTGGATCGGCGTTGCGGCGGTGGCATCGACGACGACCTGGGCCGGGTGTGAGGCCGCGGCTTCGAGGTCGGGCATCGTGAGGAACGGGTTCGAAGGCGCCTCGAGCCAGACGAGCTGGACGCCGTCCGGTGGCGGCCCCGTCTGGTCGAACTCGACGTGACGCAGACCCCAGCGCTCGAGCTCCTCGAACAGCACGCCGGTGCCGAAGTAGGCGCCCTCGGCGAGCGCGATCGTGTCGCCGGGGGAGAGCACGGTCAGGACGAGCGCAGTCGTCGCACCCGCGCCCGAGGAGAAGAGCAGCGCGTGACCACCGTCGAGCTCGCCGAGCCTTCGCTCCGCCTCGACCCCGGTCGGATGCGCGTACCGCTGGTAGTAGAACTGCCCCGGCTCGCCGTCGCGGTAGGGCCAGATCGTCGAGCGGTCGACTTGGGCCACCGTGCGACCTTAACTCGTCCTTTACCGCCTCTTTTGCCTGCGCTTTGCCGCCGCTTAGCCACGTGGGCCGATGGTGGGAGCACAACGACCGGGAGGATCCCGATGAAGCTCCGCCGAAACAGCCTCGCACTCGCCTTCGTCTTCCTACTCACGCCTGCCGGCGCCACGGCGGCACCGCAGGCCGGAACCTGGGCGCGCCTGCCCGCCGCGCCGATCAGCCCCGAGTTCAACGCCCGTACGAGCGTCTGGACCGGCAAGGAGATGCTCGTCTTCGGCCGCGACCAGCTCACGGCCCTCGACGCGCACGGGAGGCCGTATTCGACGGGCGCCGCAAACGTCGCGGCCGCGTACGACCCCCGCGCCAAGGCGTGGCGCCGGCTGACGCCACCACGGCAGACCAGTGGGTTCATGGGTCTGAGCTCCGTTTGGACGGGCAAGGAGATGCTCGTCTGGGGACAAGGCACCCGTCTGGCCTACAACCCGACGAGCGATCGGTGGCGCCGGCTTCCGGGCTCGCGCCTCCTGGCTATTCACGACGGCTTCGGCGCCGTCGCCTGGACCGGCCGGGAGCTGATCGGTTGGGGAGGCGGCTGCTGCGGGGACGCCTTCAAGGACGGCGTCGCCTTCAACCCTGCGACGAACACGTGGCGGGCGCTGCGGCAGGCACCTCTCCCAGGTAGCCAGCAGCCGCTCGGGGTGTGGACGGGCAAGGAGTTCATCGTCGTCCTCGCGACGCGCGCCGCCGCCTACAACCCGGCGCGCAACACGTGGAGGACCATCGCCACTCCCCGGCCGCACTCCGTGAATGCGGCCGCCGTCTGGGATGGACACCGGGAGGTGTTGATCGCCGGCGGCTCGCGCGCCGCGTCCGCCTACGACCCGAGCACGAATCGCTGGCGCAGGTTGCCTGCGCTGCCGCGCGGTCGCGTCGGGAAGGTGGTCGCGTGGGACGGGACGCGACTGCTCGTCTGGGGCGACAAGCGCGGCGGCGCGGCACTCATTCCCGGCGCGAAACAATGGACGGTCTTTACGCACGGCCCGCTGCCCAGCAGCGTGGAGCCGACGGCCGTGTGGACGGGCAGCTCGCTGATCGTCTGGGGCGGTCTACCCACCAAGACGTGGGGCAAATATGACGAGGCCGGCGCCATCTTCACGCCGCCGGTCCTCGGCTGCGGTGACGCGTGGATGGCCGAGAACCTCCCCGCGACGCAGGCCGTCAAGGCCCGGTTGCGCAGCGCGTACGTCACGGCGCACCCCGGTGTCGAAGTCCGTGGCCCCGTCGCGGGACGCACCTACTACGGGCGCTATTCGGGCACGAGCTACGCCGTCGCGACGTTCGGCGCGCTACCGACGATCTTCCGCACCGATGCACGAGGGCGCTGGCACGTCCGGAAGGACACGCGTGGCTCGGTGTGCAGCACCGTCGTCCCCGTCGAGTTGCTCAAGGCGTGGTCGCTGCGCCCTGTCACGCGCGCTTGCTACACGTTGCCCTCCTAGAACTGATCCGCGCGCCAGATCCGCCGGCCGAACTTCCTCGCCAGCGGGTTGAACGCACGAACGAACTGCCGCTTGAGGGCCGTCGCGCGCACATCCGCGTCGCGTGCGGCTGCCGGTAGGTTCGATCCACGCGGGCAGCCGGTGCGGTCGCGCAGCCAGTCGCGGTAGATCTCGTCCGCGGCCATCGACGAGCGCGTCGCCCGCTGAAAGAGGTCGGATGCGGATAGAGCGCCCTCGCCTTCGGGGACGTGGAGCGCCGCCACCTGCTGGAGCAGGCTCTGCCGGTTCTGCTGGACGCCGTCGAGCTGCGCCGCGGCCACCTGCGGCGAGAGGCTGCAGTCGAGGGCGCCCGCGAGGGCGCGCCCGACCGCGACGCGGCCTTCATGCGACTGCTCGAGGAAGTTCTCGAGCTTGAAGACGAAGACGCGCAGCTCCGGGTTCGCCCGCTGTGTCGTCGTCTTGGCGGTCGTGCCGCCGCCGTCGCGGACCAGGAGCGCTGCGCTCACCCCGGCAATGGCGAGGGCCGCCGCGGCAGGGACCAGGAGCCACGCGCGGCTGCGCTTTCGCTCCGGCGCGTCGGGGGGCGGCGTTCGTGCGCGGAGCTGCAACGCAGGCTCCTGTCGCAGCATCGCGCCTTCGAGCTCGCGCAGCGCCGCGCTCGGCTCGATTCCCAAGTCGTTGACGAACAACTCGCGTGTGCGGCGGAACAGCTCGAGCGCGTCGGCCTGCCGGCCCGAGCGGTAGAGCGCGAGCATAAGCAGCTCGCGCGGCCGCTCGCGCAACGGCTGCGAGGCGACGAGCTCTTCGAGCTCCGGGATCACCCCCGCGGCCTCGCCCGACTCGAGCGCGGCGTGGAGCCAGTCCTCGCGTGCCGACAGCCGCAAGTCTTCGAGTCGGGCGGCCGGGCCTTCTGGCGGACCGTGCCAGAGGTCGAGAGCCTCACGCAATTCGTCGCGGGCACCGGTCGCGTCACCGTTTGCAAGCCGCTTGCGTGCGTCGGCCGCGAGTTGCTCGAAGCGCTCGAGGTCGAGCTCACCGGGCTCTACCCGCAGCAGATATCCGGGTGGGCGCGTGACGAGGCGGTCCGGGCCGAGCGCCTTGCGCAGCTGCGAGATGTAGACCTGGAGGGTCTTCGTCGCGCGTGCCGGCGGCTCGTCCGCCCAGAGCTCGTCGATCAGGCGCTCCGTCGATACGACCTGGTTCCGGTGCAGCAGCAGCAGCGCGAGGAGCGCGCGCGGCTTCGCGGCTCCGATGTCGACCGGCTTGCCGCCGATCACTACCTCGAGCGGCCCGAGGAGCCTGAACTCGTCCACGCGATAGCCATACTAGGCTCCGTCCATGGCGACAACCGACGAGCCGAGGGCAGAATCGACGGAGTCGAAGCTCGACCGCCTGCAGCAGCTCCGTGACGAGGCGGAGCATGCCGGCACGGACAAGGCGATCGAGCGGCAGCGCCAGCAGGGGAAGCTGCTCGCCCGCGAGCGCCTGGTCGAGCTGCTCGATCCGGGCTCGTTCGTCGAGCTCGACCGCTACGTCCGCCATCGCGAGTCGAACTTCGGGATGCTCGAGCGCCGGCCGTACGGCGATGCAGTCGTCACGGGCTACGGGACGATCTTCGGCCGCAAAGTCTTCGTCTTCTCGCAGGACTTCACGGTCTTCGGCGGCTCGCTGAGCGAGGTCTTCGCCGAGAAGATCTGCAAGGTCATGGATCTCGCGCTCAAGTTCGGCTGCCCTCTGATCGGGATCAACGACTCCGGTGGGGCCCGGATCCAGGAGGGTGTCGTGTCGCTGGCCGGCTACGCGGAGATCTTCTGGCGCAACGTGCAGTGCTCGGGAGTGATCCCGCAGATCTCCCTCGTGATGGGGCCGTGCGCGGGCGGCGCCGTGTACTCGCCCGCGATCACGGACTTCGTGTTCATGGTGGAGGGATCCTCGTACATGTTCATCACGGGCCCCGACGTCGTGAAGACCGTGACGGGCGAGGAGGTGACCTTCGAGGAGCTCGGCGGCGCGTCGACCCATGCGTCGAAGTCCGGCGTCGCGCACTTCAGCGCGCCGGACGAGAAGGCCTGTCTCGAAGACGCCCGCTATCTGCTCTCGTTCCTCCCCCAGAACAACATGGATCCGCCGCCCTTCGCGGAGCCGTCCGATTCGCGTCAACGCGAGGAGCCCGAGCTCGACACGCTGATCCCGGACAGCCCGAACAAGCCGTACGACATGCACGACGTGATCCGGCCGGTCATCGACGACGGGGAGTTTCTGGAGGTCCACGAGCTGTGGGCGGAGAACGTCGTGTGCGGCTTTGCACGCCTCGGCGGCCATCCCGTCGGCATCGTCGGCAACCAGCCGCGTTCCCTCGCAGGCGTGCTGGACATCGACTCCTCGGTGAAAGCCGCCCGCTTCGTCCGGCTCTGCGACTCCTTCAACATCCCGCTCGTCACGTTCGTGGACGTGCCGGGCTTCCTGCCCGGAACGCAGCAGGAGTGGGGCGGGATCATCCGGCACGGCGCCAAGCTGCTCTACGCCTTCGCCGAGGCGACGGTGCCGAAGCTGACGGTGATCACGCGCAAGGCCTACGGCGGCGCGTACGACGTCATGAGCTCCAAGCACATCCGTGCCGACTTCAACTTCGCGTGGCCGACGGCCGAGGTGGCGGTGATGGGCCCGGAGAGCGCGGTCAACATCATCTTCCGGAAGGAGCTCGAGGAGGCCGACGACCCGGAGACGCGCCGGGCCGAGCTGATCGAGGACTACCGCGAGCGGTTCGCGAACCCGTACACCGCGGCCGAGCGGGGCTATGTCGACGAGGTGATCGAGCCCCGACGAACGCGTCCGATTCTCATCGACGCGCTGGAGACTGCGCTGACGAAGCAGGAACCAAGGCCGCGCCGTAAGCACGGGAATATCCCGCTCTAATCCGGTGCCCGTGAAGGCCGGACGCTAAGGCACGCGAAGCGGCCTTAGCGGGAGGCGAGCTGACGCGGGCGGGGATGCTTCAGCACCGCCGCGTCACGACGAAGTCGCCGAGATCCTTCTTGGGCGAGTGAACCTTCGCGCGCGGAGGCGAGACCGTGTCTCGCCGGGAGCGCTAACCACCATCAGCGTTGCCGAGCCCACAGGAGGGGGCGCGTGGGGGAACCATGGGTTCCCCCATCTTGTCGAGAAGCTCCTTCACCTGCGGCGGCCTGGGCGGCGATTCCTTGTCCGGATGGCGTCGCTGTTCGCGGTTCATACCGGACTCGTACCTCTAAAGCGCGCGACCCTAAACCAGCAAAGCGGCCGGAGGTTAAGGTGGACTGTCTCCGAGTTCTCCCGACAACCGGGAGGCCGATAGAGGTTTGATCGTGACAGCGCCCGGCCGAGGCCGGGCGCTGTCCGACTTGCGACTCAGTCTCGCTCCTTCACCGCCAAGTGAAAGGAGTTGAGTCGCGTGTCGCATGATGACGTGCTGTTCGGCTACCGGCTGCAGCTGTTTGACCTCGCCGCCCGCACCTCCGTCTCCGGGGCCTGTCGCACCTTCGGCGTGCACCGCTCGACCTACTACGCCTGGAAGGCGCAGGTCGACCGGCAGGGCCTGGAGGTGCTCAGGCCACGGGAGCGGCGGCGGCCGAAGATGCCCAACCAGCTCTCGGTGCTGGTCGAGGAGCGGATCGTCGCCTTCTCGCTCGGCCACCCTGGCCTGGGGCCGAAGCGGATCGCGAGCGAGCTGGCGCGCCCGCGGTGGGGCGGGCTCGTCGTCTCACCGAACGGCGTCTGGCGCTGCCTGCGCCGGCACGGGCTCAACACGCGCGCCAAGCGGCTCTCGCTGATTGCCGGCTACCGGGCGCCCTACGAGCCGCCGCGGGAGCCCGCGCCAGAGCCGCACATCGAGGTCGAGCGGCCCGGCGAGCTGGTCGGCATCGACTGCTTCTACGTTGGCCGCCTGCGCGGGACCGAGGGCGCGATCTGGCAGCTGACCGCGATCGACGTCTACTCCTCCTTCGCCTGGGCCGAGCTCGTCATCTGCAAGCAGGGCAACCCGACGGCGGCGCAGACCTCGGCGCTCGCGCGTCGCGTCGCACGCGAGCTGAAGGCGGCCGGCTGGCGGCTCGACCGGATCCTCGCCGACAACGGCAACGAGTTCAGAGGCGAGCGCTTCCACGCCACGATCGCTCGGCTCGGAGCGCGCCTTACCCACATCCACGCCGGCCGCCCGCAGACGAACGGGCACGTCGAAGCGCTGCACAAGACGATCCTCGACGAGTGCTGGCGACCCGCCTTCGCCCGCTACCTCTATCCCCGCTACACCAGCCTCAAGCGGGAGCTCGACCGTTACCTCGCCTACTACGACTTCGACCGCACCCACCACGGCCGCCTCACCCGCGGCCGCATCCCCGCAGACATCGTCTACCCTGCCCGCAAAATGGAGACGAGATAAGCCGCACCTGTCGGCAGATCTCGGAGTCTGTCCAGGTTAAGGCGCGCGAAGCGGCCTTAGAACCTCTAACTCAATGGAGGGACCCGTTTCGCGGTGGCGAAGTCCGTCGGCATCCGTCGTCAAGCTCGGGAGGATGTCGATGCGCGCGAAGCCGTGGGTGGTGCCGGACGGGCTATGAGAGCGGATCGAGCCTTTGCTGCCGGTGAGGCAGCGGCGTTTCCGGAGCGGATCGAGCCTTTGCTGCCGGTGAGGCAGCGGCGTTTCCGCTATCCGGGCCGCAAGCCGCTCGCCGACCGGCAGGTGTTGCAGGGGATCTTGTTCGTGTTGCACACCGGGATCGGCTGGGAGCATCTGCCGCAAGAGCTCGGCTTTGGCTGCGGCATGACGGCTTGGCGGCGGCTTCGCGCCTGGCAGCAGGCCGGAGTGTGGGAGCGGCTGCACGAACTGCTGCTCGCCGAGCTGCACGCGTTCGACCAGTTGGAATGGGAGCGCGCGATCGCCGACTCCAGCCATCTGCAGGCGAAAAAGGGGGCGCCAAAACGGGTCCGAGCCCGGTCGACCGCGGTCGCGCCGGCAACAAGCACCACCTGCTCGTAGACGGCGGTGGCATCCCACTGGCCTGGACTATCACGGGCGCCAGCCGCAATGACGTCACCCAACTGCTCGAGCTGCTCGACCGCGTACCACATGTCCGCGGCCGCGTCGGCCGGCCGCGCCGCAGGCCGCGGACGCTGATCGCCGACCGCGGCTACGACCACGACAAGTACCGCCGGCTCATCTGGAAACGCGGAGTCAAGCCGATCATCGCTCGCCGCCAGACCGAACACGGCTCCGGCCTCGGCCGACACCGCTGGGTCGTCGAACGCACCTTCGCCTGGCTGCACAACCGCCGCCGACTCCTCATCCGCACCGACCGCCGCGACGACATCCACGAAGCTTTCCTCGCACTCGCCTGCTGCCTCATCTGCTGGCAGCAGTTGGAGAACTCATCGAGCTAGGACGGCTACGTCCGTCGCGGACTTACGCAACTCCGGCAGGCTGGAGCTGCGCACGAATAGCCGCGCGAGTGCCCTCGATGTCGAAGCAGGCGTATTGATTGTCGCGCATCAGTCGGCGCGCGATTGTGATCGCCTCTGGCTCAGTTAGGTCCCCCTCAGCGATCTCGGCTTCGAGTGCGCGCTGAAGGCCGCGCCGGGCCTGGATCGAGTAGGCGATGGCTGCCGTCGGCCAGAAGGTGTCGCCGCCAAATCCGAACAGCTTGTTACTCGGGACGGTGTGCAAGAAGCGGCGCACAAAGTCAGCGGAACTGTAGGGGTCGATCGACCACGCCCAGCACAGATCGACCCACACATTCGGATAGTGCTTGGCAATCGAGACAAGCTCATCGCTGTACGGGTATGAGGTGTGCATCAGCACGAACCGCGCCTCGGGATACCGCGCAAGGAGGGGGCAAAGATTTCCGGCCCGAACCCAGTCGATCGGCATCTGGCCCGTGCCCGCCTGATGGCCCGTGTGAAGCTTGAACGGTAGGTTGTGCTCGACGGCAAGCTCGACGCCGCGCGCCCAGCACCAGTCGCCCAACGCCAGCCGGGTCGCCTCCTCCTTGCCACCAGCAAGAGCGGCGGCGAGCGCCCGTGCCGCCTCCTCGTCCGACCGCTCCTCCCAACGGAGGGTGCGCGTGTACGCGTGCTGAGCCTTGACGGCGATCGCGCAGGGCGCGTAACGCCGAAAGATCGCGACCAACGCCTCGCGTAGATCGTCGAGCCGAGAAACCTGGATACCAGTCTCCTGCTGGATCTCCTCGAGCTTGACGTCACCGTTGGCGAAGCCGGCCCAGGAAAGGTCGTAGAGGAAGAAGCCCGGGCCGGACGCATCCGGCTCGCACGCCCACTGAAAGTCATCGATCTGGACGTGATCGAGACCAGCGACCTCGCGCAGCAGGCGCAGCCGCTCGGCAGGCCGCCGAAGCTCCTCTAGCCGCCGCTGCGCAGCCTCCAAGCCCGCCGGCGTGATCGAATCGAGGTCATAGACTTCCCGCGCAATCAGCCGAACGGCCTCACCGTAGCCGGTGTATTGCGTCGCCTCCCAGGCATCACGGATCCCCGAGAAGCGAGCCTCGAGATCGCCAGCCGCCGGGTCGAACAGCCGCTGAATCGCCTCCTTCGTCGCACCGGCAACCTCCAGATCGCTCGGCACGTAGTTCATGAAGAGGTCCTGAAGGATGTCGGGACGATCGTCGCCCCACCCCGACTCGCCAGCCTCCTTCATTCGCTCAATCAGCTTCGCGTTGTCGCCCGCCCACTGATCCTCAGGGAGCAAGTGCTCGTGCGTGTCCACAAGCGCGAGTGAACTGATCTCAAGTTCGAGGTCAGTCTGCGTCGCCACCAATGACTCCTTTCCTGGATATCCTCTCGCGGGAGCCTTGACCACTCGGCGGTCGCACGTTACAGCTCGCCAGGTTCGCCTCTCCTACGGGCTGCAGCTGGACACCTCATTGAGTTAGGACCTCTAAGTCCCGATCGCCGGCTCGGCCGCGCCGTGCGGCTCGGCGTGCCGGAGCTTTCTGACGGTCGCCACGGCGACGACAGCGCCCGCGAGGGTGATCGCAGCGCCGACATGGAGGGCCCGGTGGTAGCCCTCGACGAACTGACCCGGGAAGGCCGCGTTGAAAGGCGTCACGCTCACGCTCGTCGCGACGAGCGCACCCATCACAGCGATGCCGAGCGAGCCGCCGACCTGGCGCATGCTGTTGATCACCGCCGAGCCGACGCCGGCCTTGTCGACCGGGACCGAGCCCATCGCCGCCGCCGTCGTCGGCGCCATCACGATCGCCATGCCGAACCCGCCGACCAGCAGGCCCGGGAGAATGTCCCACCACGACGACTGCGCGTCGAGGGTGGCGAACAGCAGCAGCGAGCCCGTCAGCAGCGTCATCCCTGCGCCCATCAGCCAGCGTGGCCCGAGGTGGTCGGCGAGCTTTCCGGCAACGGGAGCGACGAAGATGATCAGCACCGTCATCGGCAGGAACGTCGCGCCCGTCTTGATCGCACCGTAGCGGAGGATGTTCTGGAGGAAGAGCGAGTTGTAGAAGAAGATCCCGAACATCGCGAGGCCGACGAGGAACATCACGGTGTTCGCGCCGCTGAACGTGGGATTCCTGAAGAGCGAGAGGTCGAGCATCGGGATGCGCTGGTGTCGCTCGAGCAGCACGAACGCGGCGAGGAACACGGCCGCGAGCGCGAACAGCGTCAGCACGCGCGTCGATCCCCACGCATGGTCGTTGGTCTCGATCAATCCGTACGTGAGCGCGAACAATCCGATCCCGGACGACAGTAGGCCGGGGAGATCGAGTCGTTGCTCGCGCGAGGTGTCCTTCGACTCGTCGATGAAGACCAGCGCGCCGAGCACGCCGGCAACGCCGACGGGGATGTTGATGAAGAAGATCCAGCTCCAGTTGATGTCTTCGGTGAGGAGTCCGCCGACGATCGGGCCGAACGCGAGCGCGAGGGCAGACACACCTGCCCAGATGCCGATGGCGGTTCCGCGCTGGCGCGGTGGGAAGGTCGCGGTGATGATCGAGAGCGTCGCCGGGTTCATCAAGGCCGCACCGATCCCCTGCACGGTGCGCGCCGCGATCAGATCAGTGGCGCTGCCGGCGAGCCCGCACCAGAGCGACGCCCCCGTGAAGATCACCAGCCCGGCGATGAAGATCGCGCGGCGGCCGAGCAGGTCGGCGAGTTTCCCGCCGCTGAGCAGCAGGACGCCGAACGTCAGCGCGTAGGCGTTCACGACCCATTCGAGCTCGGAGATGCTGATGCCGAGGTCCTTGCGGATCGACGGCAGCGCGACGTTCACGACCGTGTTGTCGAGCATGATCATGAACAGGCCGACGGCGACGGCTGTGAGGGTCCACCACTTCCTGTTCTCCTCCGCGAAGAGCCTGGCCTTCACCCCGGTCAGGTTAGAGCAGGGCCGCGAGTCTCTGCGTTCGGTTACCCGTACGCTTCGCGCGTGACCGAGTTCGTCTGGACGCCGACGCCCGAGCAGGTCGAGAGCGCCAACCTGACGCGGCTGGCGCGGCGCCTCGGCGTCGAGCGCTACCACGATCTGCATCGGATCTCGATCGAGGAGCCGGATCGTTTCTGGCCGGCCGTCATCGACGACCTGGGTCTCGAGTTCTCTCAGCCGTGGAGCGCCGTCGTCGACGCCTCGCGCGGGCCCGAGTGGACGCGCTGGTTCGTCGACGGCAAGCTCAACCTCGCCTGGAACTGCGTGCACAAGTGGGCGGCCGGCGAGCTCGCCGAGGAGGAGGCGGCCGTGTGGCAGACGGAGGACGGCCTCCGCTCGTCCCTGACGTGGCGCGAGCTCTCCGAGGCCGTCTTCCGGCTGGCGGAAGGGCTGGCGTCGCTCGGAATCGGCGAGGGCGACGCCGTCGGGATCTTCCTGCCGATGTCGCCGCAAGTAGCGATCGCGTCACACGCGTGCGCCCATCTCGGCGCGGTGCAGGTGCCGATCTTCTCCGGGTTCGCGGCTCCCGCGATCGCGGCCCGGCTTGCGGATGCAAAAGCCAAGGCGCTGATCACCGCCGACGGATCGCTGCGACGCGGCCAGGCCATCCCGATGAAGGAGATTGCGGACGAGGCGTTACGGAGCGCGCCGACCGTGACGCACACGGTTGTCTGGCGGCGTCTGGAACGCGACGACGTTCCGATGACGCTGGGCCGCGACCGCTTCTGGGACGAGCTCGTCGCGGACACGTCCGAGGGACTGTCCCCGAGACAGGTCGATTCGGAGCACCCCTACCTGCTCGCCTACACCTCGGGCACGACGGGCCGGCCGAAGGGGGCGCTGCACGTGCAGGCGAGCTTCCTCGTCTCGATCGCGCGCGAGGTTGCGTACCAGACCGACGTCAAGCCCGGCGACCGCATCCACTTCGCGACGGACATGGGCTGGATCATGGGCCCGTGGACGGTCGTGGGCGGCGGGGCGTGCGGTGCGACCGTCGTCTACGCGGAGGGCGCGCCCGACTTCCCGCCGGACCGTCTCTGGCAACTCGTGGAGTCCGAGCGCGTGACGCTGCTCGGCGTCTCGCCGACGCTCGTACGCGCGCTGATCCCGCAGGGCGACCCGAGGACAGACATGTCCTCGCTGAAGGCGATCTGCACGACGGGCGAGCCGTGGAACCGCGAGCCGTACCTCTGGCTCTTCGAGCGAGTGGGCGGCGGTCGCGTCCCGATCGTGAACGAGTCGGGCGGGACCGAGGTCGGCGCCTGCTTCCTCGCGACCTGCGTGACGGAACCCGTAAAGCCGGTCGCGCTCGGGTTCCCGGCGCTCGGGCAGGACATGGATGTCTTCGACGCGGACGGCAAGCCCGTCCGCAGCGAGGTCGGCGAGCTCGTCTGCAAACGGCCGTGGCCTGGAATGACGCGCGGCATCTGGGGCGACGACGAGCGCTACCTCGACGCGTACTGGCGACGGTTCCCCGGCGTGTGGACGCACGGCGACTGGGCGTCCGTCGACGAGGACGGCTACTGGTTCCTGCACGGGCGCTCGGACGACACGCTCAACATCGCCGGGAAGCGGATCGGTCCAGCGGAGCTCGAGTCCGCGGCGGTCGCGCACCACGCGGTTGCGGAAGCTGCCGCGATCGGCGTCCCGCACGACGTCAAGGGCGAGGTGGCGTGGGTCTTCTGCGTCCTGCGGCCGGGCGAGGAGGCGACGCCCGCCTGCGCCCAGGAGATCTCCCAGGCGGTGACCGACGAGCTCGGCAAGGCGTTCAGGCCCGACCGAATCCTGTTCGTTTCCGCGCTCCCCAAGACCCGCAGCGCGAAAATCGTGCGCCGAGCCGTCCGCGCCAGAGTGCTCGGCAAGGAGCCCGGCGACCTTTCCTCGCTCGAGAATCCCGAGGCTTTGCAGGAAATTCCGGCCCTCGACGCATAAGCGTCAGAGTTCGGGACCTGAATGTAAGAATTCGAGCAGGAAGGTGCAGGATTTGCCTCGAAGGGGCATCTGCTTCACGACCGCGTCATGGGAATCGCCCAGTCCCTCACCGCGATCGTTCTCGGCTTGGCCGCGCCGGCGGCGAATATGCCGCACGCATCCGATGCGCAGGCGTTGCAGGCCGTTGCTTCGGCCTGCGCCGG
>WNGA01008177.1_pt1 | contig 26212 bp, 24 predicted proteins | sample 5400061 | NCBI WGS metagenome assembly WNGA01 (sample SAMN13153366, study PRJNA577476) | soil metagenome | isolation source: 100 cm soil or saprolite under grassland replicate 2 | place: USA:California | collected 2016-06-15 | reverse complement strand
ACCCCCGGCACTGCGTGCTGCTCGAGGAGTGAGACGATCACGCAAGGAGGAGACCCGTCATGACCGCACGCTCGAAGAACCACGACTGGCTCGCGCTGACGGCCGAAGAGCCGCTCGAACCCGGCCTGCCGATCTGCGACCCGCACCATCATCTCTGGGACCAGCAGACCGGGCGCACGGCCCCGCGCTATCTGCTCGATGAGATCCTGGAGGACGTCGGCGCCGGCCACAACGTCGTGTCCACGGTGTTCATCGAGTGCGGGGCCATGTTCAAGAGCGATGGCCCCGAGGCCCTGCGCCCCGTGGGCGAGACCCAGTTCGTGAACGGCATCGCGGCGATGAGCGCCTCCGGCATCTACGGCAAGCCGCGCGTGGCCGCGGGGATCATCGGCACGGCCGACGTGCGCCTCGGCGCGGCCGTGGGCGACGTGCTCGACGCTCAGATCGCCGCCGGCGGCGGCCGGTTCCGCGGCATCCGGCGGGCGGCGGCCTGGGATCCCGACGCGGCGATACCGAAGCACCGCACCAATCCCGGCCCGGGCCTGTTCGCGCGCGAGGATTTCCGCGCCGGGTTCGCGCAGCTCGCGCCGCGACGGCTGACATTCGAAGCGTGGTGCTACCATCGCCAGATCCCCGACGTCACCGCGCTGGCGCGCGCGTTCCCCGACACCACGATCATCCTGAACCACTTCGGGGGCCCGATCGGCGTCGGCGCGTATGCCGGCAAGGCCAAGGAGGTCCACGCCGAGTGGCGCGTATCGATCAGCGAGCTCGCCACCTGCCCGAACGTCATGGCCAAGCTCGGCGGGATCAACATGGAGGTCAACGGCTTCGGCTGGCACGAGCGATCGCGGCCGCCGGGAAGCCAGGAGCTCGNNNCGCGGCCGCCGGGAAGCCAGGAGCTCGCGGAGGCCACCCGGCATTACTACGAGTTCACCATCGAGAAGTTCGGCGCGGATCGCTGCATGTTCGAGTCGAACTTTCCCGTGGACAAGGCGAGCTGCAGCTACACGGTGCTCTGGAACTCGTTCAAGCGCCTGACGTCGGGCTGCTCGCCGGCGGACAAGGCCAAGCTGTTCCACGACACGGCCGCCCGTGTCTATCGTCTCGATCGTTAGAGGAGGCCTCACGTGTACCCGCACCAGATCGATCGACTCACGGCGACGCTCGAGCGCGAGAGGGTCGGCGCCCTCATCGGGACGACGGCCGAGAACGTCTTCTACATGACCGGCTTCCGGGGCCTCAACCACGCCATCTTCCGGGCGCAGCAGTATGCGGTGTGGACGCCGCGCGGCACCGCGCTCGTGGTGCCGGCGGTCGACGCCCCGGCCATCGTCGACGACGGGATCGCGGTCGATCACGTGGTGACCTTCGGCGGCTTCGTCTGTTCGTATGCCGACCCGCTCGGGCCCGAGGCCCAGCGGATTCGCGAGCGGACGGAGCATCGTGCGCCGTCCCCGGGCGATGCGCTGGTCATGGCCCTCGAGGCGCTGGGCGTGCGCGAGGGTTGGGTCGGGCTCGACGAGGGCAACCTCGCCCCGGCGGCGTGGAAGCGCTCAACGTCCTGGTGCAGATGCTCAAGCCCGGCGTGACCGAGCGCGAGGCGGCCGCGGTCTACGAGGCCGAGGTGCTACGGCGCGACGGTCGGCTCTCTCCCTGCAGCATCGCCTTCGGCGAGCGGACGTGGATCGCGCTGCCGCCGCCGACCGAGCGCGCGCTCAAGGCGGGTGACCTGGTGAGATTCGACGTCGGCGCGATCTTCAAGGGCTACCACGCGAGCCTCGGGCGGACGGCGGTGATGGGTGAGCCGAGCCCGCGCCAGCTGACGGCGGCGGACGCCGTGCAAGCGGGGCTCGAGGCCGGGATCGACGTCGTGAAGCCCGGGGTCGCGGCCGGGCGAGTCTACGACGCCGTGATGGCGGCGACGCGCGCCGCGGGCCTCGCCGATTTTCAGCGCGGCCACGTCGGCCATGCCATCGGGCTGGAGCCTTACGAGCGGCCGAAGCTCGATGCCGGCAAGGCGACGACCCTCGAAGCGGGCGAGGTGCTGCGCATCGAGGTCCCGCACCTCGAGATCGGCTGGGGTGGTATCGCGCTGCGCGACACCGTGCTGGTGACGACGCGGGGCAGCACCGGCCTCAACCGCTCCGCGCGCGGCCTGGTCGTTCTGGATTGATTAGCACATAGCGTCAACGGTGCCGCGCGAGTCGTGTGCGAGCGCCGCGCTGCCCTCGAGGAGGTTGCCAATGGCCATGGACAAGACGCCGCTCGCCGTCCAGCTCGGAGCGTTCGTCGCCGGCCTCCGCTTCGACGATCTGCCTCCCGCCGTCGTCGACAAGGGGAAAGCGGTCGTGAACCACGCCGTCACCGTGGCCATGGCCGGCTTCGGCACCGCGCGCGCCGAAGCGGCCCGGCGCGCGGTGCTGGGACAGGAGCGGCTCGGCGCGCGGCGGGTCGGCGCCGGTCAGGGCGCGACGCTGTGGGTCGATGGCGCGCGCGTGACCCGGGTCGGCGCCGTCTTCGGGAACGGCGTGGCCATCGCGGTCAACAACCAGTGCGACTCGTACCACATGCTGACGCACCCCGGCGTCCTGATCGTTCCCGCCGGCGTGGCGACCGCCGAGGGCGAGGGCCGGAGCGGGCGTGAGCTGCTGGCGGCCCTCGTCGCCGGCTACGAGGTGCAGTGCCGGTGCGCGCGCGACGTGATCCCGTCCACCCCGGCCCACGGTTTTCGCGCGAGCCCCGTGTACGGCATTCTCGGCTGCGCGGCGCGGAGCGGAACGTGGGCGGCCACGCTCGCGGCTCAGGGCTTCGAGGGCGCGGCGACGGCGCTCGAGGGCGAGGGCGGGTTCTACAACGCCTTCACGGGAAGCCACCGCGGCGAGCTGAGCTACAGCTTCAGCGGCGCGGTGACGGCGAGCCTCGATGATGTGGTGGCCGATCTCGGCCGTCGCTGGGAGATCCTCGACGTGAAGTTCAAGATCTATCCCACGCCGGGATTCAATCAACCCGTCGTCTGGCTGGCGAGCGAGATGGCCGCGCAGCACGGGCTCCGCGCCGAGGAGATCGAGCGCGTCACGCTCGAGATGAACTACCTCGAGACGCTGTACCCCTCGCCCCGCTTCCCCCGTCCCCCGGCGCCCGACGGCAGCGGCTTCGGCCGTACCGCCTACATGCTGGCGTACACGGTGGTCACGGGCGACTATCCGGTCCTCGAAAAGAACGTCGAGGATCCGCGGGACGCCGGCGCCTCGACGGACGCGAGCGTGGCGGCGCGGGTGGCCGCGCTCCAGCAGCGCGTGGAGATCCTCGGCGTGGTGGGGCGGGAATGCTTCGCGCCGCGCATGACGTTCACGCTGCGCAACGGCCGGCGCGTCAGCGGCGAGTACCACGGCCGCGAGCTCATGTGGGACTTCGCCCGCGACGCCCGCGAGCTGCGGCGCTTCCTGCCCGGGCTACCGATCGCGCCCGCGCGTTACGACCAGCTCGTCCAGGCGATCGCCCACCTGGACACGGCGCCCTCCGTCGACGAGGTCCTCGCCCTCACGCTGACGGGGTGAGCCACCACGATGTTGAGAAGTCAAAGCCTGACCCCGTCGCTTGACGGCATGGCCGGCACGGGCGCAGGATGGCGCGAGTCATGACCACCGATATCGTCCGCGCCGCACTCGCACCGCTCGACATCGCCCGGGCGCTCGCGCCGCGCATTCGCGCGCGGGCCGACGAAATCGAGGCCGCCCGGCGGCTGCCCCACGATCTCGTCATGGAGATCGCCATCGCCGGGTTGTTCAAGGTCGCCATCTCGAAGGAGGAGGGCGGGCTCGGCGCCGACATCCTCACGACCTTGAGCGTGATCGAGGAGATCGCGCGGGCCGATGGGTCGGCGGGGTGGTGCGTGGCGATGGGGATCAACACCTTCCGTCAGAGCGCTCAGTTCGAGCCGGACGTGCGCCGCAAATTCTTCCACAGCGACCCGATCGGTGTGTCGGCGGGGTCCGCGAACCCCCGGGGCCGCGCCGTCGCCGTGCCCGGCGGCTACCGGGTCACCGGGCACTGGTTCTTCGCCAGCGGCTGCATGCACTCCTCGCTGCTCCACGGCGCCTGCAAGGTATTCGACGGCGACACGCCGCGGCTGCGGGCCAACGGGGACCAGGACATCCGGATGGCGTATTTCCATCCGAAGTCGGACGCGCGCATCATCGACACCTGGCACGTCAGCGGCATGCGCGGCACGGGCAGCCACGACATCGAGGTCAACGATCTCTTCGTGCCCGAGGCCCACACGTTCTCGGCGATGGATCGGCGGGCGCGCGTCACCGGACCCATGAACCGCATGCACGGCTTCGATCTCGCGGGTTGCGGCTTCTGCTGCGTGGGGCTCGGCGTGGCCCGGGCCGCCATCGACGAGTTCGCCGAGCTGGCCCAGGTCAAGATCCCGCGCTCGTCCTCCGAGCTCTTGCGCGACCGCCCGATCGTGCAGGCGCGGATCGGCGAGGCCGAGGCGCTGCTGCGCTCCGGCCGGGCGCTCCTGTTCGACACCGTCGGGCAGACGTGGCAGACGGTGCTCGCGGGCGACTACGTCACGGAGCGCCAGCGGTCGGATCTGCGCATGGCCATGACCCATGCCGCCCAGAGCGCCGCCAAGGCCACCCACATGGTGTGCTCCACGGCCGGCACCACGTCCATCTTCATGTCGAGCCCGCTCGAGCGCTACGCGCGCGACGCCGAGGTCGTCACCCGCCACAACCAGCTGCAGTTCGTGAACTACGAGGCGGTGGGACGCACGATGCTCGGCCTCGAGTCGAACAGCCCGTTGTTCTAGGAGGTGGCGATGGCGGATCGATCGTTCGAGCTGCTGACGGAGGCCATTGTCGAGCGCGATCAGCCGCGCACCGCGGATCTGTTCTTCAAGATGATCGCGCGGGAGGGGCGGGCGCTGGGCGACGCGCTCGACGTGGTGACGGCGGCCGAGGCGCCCTTCGTGCAGGTGCCGAGCCACATCAACGTGCGGGATGGGCAGATCACCCTCGTCAACAACGACCACACGATCCTCGGGCTCCGGACCGCGGCGCATCTCGCGTCGTTCGTGCCCGCGGAGTACCGGCTGCTGCCGCTCCTGCAGAGCGTCTGGTACATCCCGGCGGGCCTCGACATCTGGAATCAGCTGCTCGGGAAATATCCCGGCCGCTACGCCACGATGAAGGGCATGACGGTGCCACCGCCGAGCTATGGCCCCTTCGTCTGGCATCAGGAGGGCGCGCCCATCACCCAGGAGGGCACGGTCGAGGAGCGGCTGCACGCCCACCTGATCGCCACGATGAGCGGCGACGTGCGGCGGTCCTACGGTCTCTTCCTCGGTCTGGCCGCCGACGAGGCCGCGCGGCCGCGGCTGCGCGATCAGCTGCTCTTCCTCGGCCTCATCGACGTGCAGGACACGATCAGCGGGCGGAAGGCCCGCAACACCGGGCACAAGGCGCTGCGCGCCCGCGCCACCGTCGACCTGGCCGACCTGATCGGCTGGGACCGGGCGCGCGGCGTCTTCTACATCGGCGTGCCGGACATGGCGGTCGGCCCGCTCTACTACTCGCTCTACGACGCGGCCTGCGTCACGGTGGTCAACGAGCTGCCGGAGGCCGGCAAGCACCTCCGCGGGACGAACGAGACGCCGCTCACCCCGGCCGAGGTCGAGGAGATGGTGCGGCTGCTCATGGAGGCCGACGGCCCGACCGTCTGGGGGCGGCTCACCGCGCACCTGCGGGAGGGCAAGTCGCTCCGGAGCCTCGGCGACAGCTTCCAGATCGGCGCCGCCGAGATCATTCTCCGCACGACCGTTCCCCGGCAGTTCACGGACGGCCAGCACGCGTTCGATTACTGCAACACGGCGAACTACTGGATGCGCACGAGCGAGAGTCCCTATCAGCCGCGCGTGCTCTACCTGATGGCCAACTTCGTCAACGACGTCGCGCGGGCCAACAAGCTGTTCGCCCCCGGCCTCGAGACCGAGGGCGCCGGGTTCGACGCGACCGGCCGGACACCGCACGCGCTGCTCCGGGAGCTGGACGACGCCGTCCTCGCCTTCGACGTCCCGCGCGCGACGGCCCTGGCCCGCGCCTATCTGGACTCGGGCGCGGATCGCCAGGCCTATCTGGCGACGGTCGCCGTCGCGGCCTGCAAGTTCCAGGACGACCCGCACAACCAGAAGATCACGCATTCGAGCTTCGAGGAGTACGCCCACAACTCGACCCACCTCCGCGACCGCCTCCTCCTCGCGAGCGTGCGGCTGCTGGCGGGCTGGCCGAAGATGCCGGGCGAGCGCGACTGTCATGCGCGCTTCATGAAGGAGTGGATCAACAACTGAAGATCACGCGGGTCGCCGTGGAGGTGCTGCGGGTCGCCGTCGAGCGTCCCTACGTGGCGGGTGGACGGACGGTCGACGCGAACTGGCACGTGCTGGCTCGGCTCACGACATCGGACGGCGTCGAAGGGATCGGCTACATCGTCTACCCGCGGCCCGATCTGATGGCACGATCGGGCGCGCCGCGCGTGAGCTGGGCGAGCACCTGGTCGGCATGAGCGTGCTCGAGCCGGAGGCGGCCTGGGATCGGCTCGCGCGCCGCGGCGACTGGGTCGGCCCCGGCGGCCTGCTCCACTGCGCGCTCGCCCCGCTGGACATCGCGCTCTGGGATGCCGCCGGCAAGACCCTCGGCCAGCCCCTGCATCGCCTGCTCGGCGGATATCGCGACCGACTGCCGACGTATGCGAGCGACGGCCTCTGGTACAGCCTGTCCCCCGACGAGCTCGCGGCCTCGGCGAAGCGCCACGTCGAGAGCGGATTCGGGGCGGTCAAGCTGCGGCTCGGCAAAGAGGCGAGACCGGAGCTGGAGGCCCGGCGCGTGCACGCCGTGCGCGAGGCGGTCGGTCCCGACGTCCGGATCATGGTCGATGCGACCGAGAGCTGGTCGCTCACGCGCGCGCGCGAGACCGGCCGCCTCCTGCAAGAGGCCGGCATCGCGTGGCTGGAAGATCCCGTCCATCATCTCGATTTCGCCGGGCTCGCGGATCTTCGCACCCGGCTCGACGTCCCGATCGCCGCGGGCGAGCACCTCTACCATCTGGACGCGTTCCGGGCGCTCCTCGAGGCGCGCGCCGTCGACGTGGTGATTCTCGACCTGGCCAGGGTCGGCGGGGTCACGCCGTGGCGCAAGATCGCCGCGCTCGCCCAGGCGTACCGGATCCCGGTCTGCGGCCACGTGGTGCCGGAGATTCAGGTGCACCTGCTGGCCGCCATCCCCCACGGCCATCTGGTGGAGTACGTGCCCCGCTCCGCCGGTCTCCTCACCGCGATGCCGCGGGTCGAGAACGGCGAGCTGGTCGCGCCGCAGGCTCCCGGCCTCGGTCTCGCACTCGACGAAGCGGCCGTGCGCCGTTCCCGGGCGGACTGAGACCGGCGCATGACCGTCGTTCCCGATTTCCTCTACGGAACCGCCTGGAAGGAAGACCGCACCCCGGCCCTCACCGAGCTCGCGGTGCGGACGGGCTTTCGCGGCATCGACACGGCCAACCAGCGACGGCACTACTTCGAGGCCGGCGTCGGTCAGGGGCTCGCGGCCGCGTACCGGGCGGGCATCGTCAGCCGCGCGGACCTGTTCCTGCAGACGAAGTTCACGTACCAGCCCGGTCAGGATCACCGTTTGCCCTATGACCCCGAGGCGGAGCTCGCCACCCAGGTCGCGCAATCGATGCAGAGCTCGCTCGAGCACCTCGGCACCGATCACGTCGACAGCTACGTCCTGCACGGGCCGGCCTCGGGACACGGCTGGACGGAGTACGACGCCGAGGTCTGGACGGCGATGGGCAAGGAGCGCGACGCCGGCCGCACGCGCGTGCTCGGAGTGAGCAATGTCTCGCTGCGCCATCTCATGCACATGGAGGCCAGCGGCGCCGAGACGCCGGCCTTCGTCCAGAACCGGTGCTTCGCGCGGCTCGGCTGGGACCGCGACGTGCGCGCGTTCTGCGCGGATCGAAAGATCGTGTACCAGGGCTTCTCGCTGCTCACGGCAAACCCCGAGGTGCTGCATCATCCGGTGATCGCCCGCATCGCCGCGCGTGCCCCGGCCACGCCGGCCCAGGTGGTGTTCCGCTTCGCGCGGGCGATCGGGATGCTCCCGCTGACCGGCACCTCCCGCGCCGAGCACATGAAGCAGGACCTGGCCAGCCTCGTCCTGCCGCTCTCCGCCGACGAGGTGCGGACGATCGAATCGCTCGCCGGCTGATGCGCGTCATCGACATGGAGTGCAGCGTTCCCAGGCGCGCCGACGGCGACGCGACCGCGGCGCCCCCGCCGGCCGCGGCCCCGGTCGCCCCGTCGCCGGAGCGCCCCGCCGGGTATGGCATGGCGAACTACGAGCGCATCTTTCGCTCGCGCCAGGGCGGCGGTGACGCGCGCCCCGCCACGGAGCTGTCCGCGTACGTGGCGCTGCTGCAACGGGTCGGCATCGTGCGCGCGGTGCCCTTCGGCACCTCCAACGACGAGGTGGCCGAGCTGCTGCGCGAGTATCCGGATCGCTTCCTCGGCCTCGCCCGGATCAGCGGGCTCCAGGGGATGCGCGGTGTCCGAGAGCTCGAGCGCCGGGTGCGCGAGGAGAAGTTCCACGCCCTCGGGGTCTCGGCGCTCGTGGATGGCATCCCGGCGAGCGATCGGCGCTACTATCCGCTCTACGCCAAGGCCGTCGAGCTCGGCATCCCGGTGCGGATCTACTCGTCCATGAATTACGCGACCGATCGGCCGTACGACCTCGGCCATCCGAGACACCTCGATCAGGTCGCGATCGACTTCCCGGAGCTCACGATCATCGGCGGCCTCGGCGGCTGGCCGTGGGTGAACGAGATGGTGGCCCTCGTGCGTCGCCATCCGAAGCTCCATCTCGACACCTCCGCCCACCGCGCGAAGTATCTCGGCCAGCGCGGCTCGGGGTGGGAGATGCTGCTCCAGTTCGGCAACACGCTCATCCAGGACAAGGTGCTGGTCGGTCTCTCCGCCGGCCTCGTGGGCCAGCCGCACGAGACGCTGATCCAGGAGTACCTGGCCCTGCCGCTCAAGGACACCGTCAAGGACAAGTGGCTCTACCGGAACGCCGCGCGCGTGTTCGGGCTCGAATAGGAGGGCATCTCATGGATCTGGGACTGCAGGGCAAACGGGCGATCGTCACCGGCGGAAGCCTCGGCATCGGCAAGGCCATCGCGCGCGAGCTGGCGCGCGAGGGGGTGGACGTCGCGCTCGTGGCGCGCACGAAGGATCAGCTGGAGGCGACGGCGAAGGAGCTGGCCGGGGAGACGGGGCGGCGCATCATCCCGCTCGCCGCGGACGTCACGAGCCGGGCGCAGGTCGACGCGATGGTGGCGCAGGCCGTCGCGCAGCTCGGCGGCTTGCACATCCTCGTGAACAGCGGCTCGCCGCCCGGAGGCTCCGCCGGCGCCACCGGGCCCATCGAGACCGTCGTCGACGAGGATCTCCTGCAGGACTTCAACGTCAAGTACGTGGGCGCGCTGCGCTGCGCGCGCGCCGCCATCCCCCACATGAAGGAGCAGAAGTGGGGGCGCATCATCAACATCAGCGGGACCAACGCGCGCAACGCGGGGAACCTGAGCGGGGGCGCGCGCAACACCTCGCTCGTGCACCTGACGAAGACCCTGGCCGTGCAGCTCGGCCGCTTCGGGATCACCGTCAACTGTGTCCATCCCGGCACGACGCGCACCGAGCGCACCCCGCGTCTGCTGGCCGCGCGGGCCAAGGAGCTGGGGATCGCGCCCGGGGACGTCGAGTCGCGCGACTTCGCGCCCGATTCGCCCCGGGGCAACGCCATCTGCCGCATGGTGGACGCCACCGAGATCGCCCACGTCGCCGTCTTCCTGGCCTCGGACAGGTCCTGGGCCGTCAGCGGCGAGCTCGTCGTGGCCACCGGCGGCGCCGGGCGCTCGGTGTATTACTGAGATGGGGGGCCTCGCCACGGGCCCCCCAAGCCCCCCTTTGGTGGCTCGGGACATTTTCCGTAGGACCATGCGGGCGACTGGGGCATAATCCGTCGACACCGTGATCCAGATCGTCAGCTCCGGCCGCTATCTCACCGAAGACGACGTCGTCGCGTTCGAGCGCGACGGCTACGTAACCCGACGCGGCCTGTTCACGGGCGACGAGATGGCGCGCATCGCCGCCTGGACGGACGAGGTGCAGCACCTGCCCGAGCTGCCCGGCAAGTACATGATGTACTTCGAGCCGAGCCTGCTGGAGCCGGGCCGCCGCGTCATCCAGCGCATCGAGAACTTCTCGCCCTATCACGCCGGCTTCGAGCGCCTGTTCGACGGCGGCCAGATGCGCGGCGCCGTGGCCCAGCTCTTCGGCGAGTCCGCCGTCCTGTTCAAGGAGAAGATCAACTTCAAGCTGCCGGGCGGTGACGGCTTCAAGCCCCACCAGGACCAGCAAGCGGGCTGGGGCACCTACGCGGATCTGTTCGTCACCGCCATGGTGAGCATCGACGACACCACGCTCGACAACGGGTGCCTCGAGCTGGCGGCCGGCCAGCACCGGCGCGGGCTCATCGGCAGCGAGTGGACGCCGCTCACCGACGCCGACATGGACGCCATGGATGCGCGGCCGTTTCCGACGCGCGCCGGCGACGTGATCTTCTTCGATTCCTACACGCCGCACGGATCGAAGCCGAACCTGACCGCCGGCGCCCGCCGGGTCCTCTACATCACCTACAACAAGCTTTCCGCCGGCGACCACCGCGTTCGGTACTACGCCGACAAGCGCGCGAACTTCCCTCCCGACATCGAGCGCGACCCCACCCGCACCTACACCTTCAGGGTGTAGGACACCCACCCATACCGCGGTTCGCCCCGCGGCGCCTCCGGGGAGAAGTCAGGCGACGCGGAGGACGAGCTTGCCGACCTGGGCGTCGGACTCCATGAACTTGATGGCGGCCGGCAGCTCCTCGAAGGCGAACGTCTTGTCGACCAGCGGTCGGATCCGCCCGTCCTCGAAGTAGGGCAGCACGTCTTTCACGAACCCGCGCACCCCTCGAACGCCAGGGAGCGGATGCACTCAGGGAAGACGGAGCCGCCGACGTTGTTCACGACGAGGCTCACGCCCTTGCCGTCGGTGGCCTTCATGACCGCGTCGTGGAAGTCGCCCGCGCGGGTGCGGATACCGACGTCGAGACCGGCCTTCTCGAGTCGAGCCAGCTTGTCCGCGGAGCCCGAGGTGCCGATGACGCGCGCGCCCAGCGCCTTGGCCGTCTGGAGCGCGGCGACCCCGACCCCCGACGAGACGGCCGTCACGAGCAGCCACTGCCCGGCCCTGAGGTGTCCCTGAGCGACGACCATGTCGTAGACGACGAGAAAGGTCAGCGGCGTGGCCGCCGCCTCTTCCCAGTCGACCGCGGCCGGCACGCGCATCGCTTCACGCGCGTCCATCAGCGCATACTCGGCGAACCCGCCGCCGCAGCGTCCCATCAGGCGATCGCCGATCGCCGCGCTGGTGACGCCGTCGCCGAGCTTGACGACCTCGCCCGCGCATTCGCCGCCGCCGGGCTTGGCCGGCCCCCCCGCCTTGCCGCCCAGGAGCTCACCGCGGTTCAACGACGCCGCCCGCACCCGCACGAGGATCTCGCCGGGCTTGGGCTCGGGGACGGCGGTCTCACGAAGCTCGACGGCGGTCCCGCCGGGGCCAGGGGCGATCCAGTAGGCTTTCATGCGCAGTCCTCCCGTTCGGCACAACGGCCGATCGGGAGCAGCTTACTACGCCCCGTCGCTACGGCTTCGCCCTCACGTCCTCGTACGGCGACGAGTACGGAAGGTAGTCGATCAAGCCGATGCCGGGCTGCTCGATGCCCGTACGGACGCCGTTGAGCTGGGCCGCCTGCCAGATCGGCGCGAACATCACGCGCTCGTGGGCGACGGCCTGGATGCGGTGAAGGAGCGCCTCCCGCTTGCCGCGGTCGGGCTCCCGCGCCTGCTGCTGGAAGAGATCGTCGATCTCCGGATACGAGCCGAAGGCGAAACCGCCGCCCGACACCATGTGTCGCTCGATCCGCGTGACCGCGGTGCCGAAGCTCGAGCTCGCGACCTGGAGCAGATGGGTCGCCTTCTTTTCCTGGGTGTATTTCATGAAGGCGGCTCGCTCGAGAGGCCGCAGGCGCGTGCGAATTCCGACAGCTCCGAGATAGGTGATGACGGTCTCGCCGAGACTGGCGAAAGGCAGATCGCATGCATAATCGCCGGCGTCGAAGCCGTTCGGATACCCGGCCTCGGCGAGCAGCTTCCGTGACCGTGCCGGATCGTACGGGATGGCGGGCGCGGGCCAGGCGAACTCGAAGCCCGAGGGAATGATGCTCCCGGCCGGCTTCGAGAATCCGAGCGTCTCGGCCTGGTTGATCGCTCCTCGATCGATGGCCAGCGCGGCGGCGAGCCGCACCCGGCGGTCATGCCACGGCGACCGGGCATCCCACTGGCCGGTGGCAAAGTCGATCCAGAAGGTGGCGGCCAGCAGCGCGTGGGTGAGCTTGAGGCCCGGCGTGCGCTGGATCTCCTCCGCGAGCGGGCCGCGCAGGTTGTAGGCGACGTCCACCTCGCCGCGCTTGAGCATCGTCAGCCGGGTGGTGTCGTCGGAGACGCTGCGGAACACCAGGCGCTTGACGGCGGGCGGCTTGCGCCAGAACCCCTCGTGCGCTTCGAGGACGAGCTCGACGCCTGGCCTGAACGAGACGAACCGGTAGGGGCCGGCGCCGACCGGCGCCTTCTTGAAGCCCTCCTCACCGACCCGCTCGACGTACCCCTTGGGGACGATCCACGCAGCGCCCGTCGCCGGAGTGCCGAAGAAGGTCATGAAGTCGGGCCACGGTTCCTTCAGGCGGATTCGCACGCGATGGGGCTCGACGACGTCCACGGCGGCGACCTTCTCCTTGAGCCGCTTGGCCACCGTGCCTCGATAGCGCTCGAACGAAAACTTCACGTCGTGGGCGGTCATCACATCGCCGTTGTGAAACGTCACGTTCTTGCGCAGCAGGAACTCGTAGGTGAGGCCATCCGGCGTGACGCTCCACGACTCCGCGAGACCCGGCGCCATCGCGCGCCCGGGCATCGGCTTGAGGAGCGCGTCGTGCAGCGCGTAGAACGTCATCATCGACGAGATGCTTCCCTGGTAGTCAGCGGGGTCGAACGACAAGGCGGGAGAGATCGCAAACGGCGCGGCCCAGGTCATCTGACCCTCGGGCGCGGCGTCGACGCCTGGAGGCAGGAAGGATGTCAGCGTGAAGAGCACGCACGGGATCACGGCACGCATCGCGCCTCGGTTCATGCGATCCACCTCATCGAGCCCCGAGTACCGACTCGATCTCATCGACCGCCGCCTTGACGGGATCCTCACCGGCGATCGCGCCGGCGACGCGCTGTGCGCTGCCTCGGAACGCTGGGTCGGTCAGGACCCGCTCGATCGCGCGCCGGATGCGGGCGGGGTCGGCGTCCGCCGGCAGGCGTACGCCGGCGCCCAGCGTCTGGATGCGCGCGGCGTTCTCCGGCTGGTCACCGACGAGGGGAATGCACACGAGCGGCACGCCGTGGGCGAGGGCCTTCATCACCGTGCCGAGACCGCACTGGCTGACCACCGCCGCCGCGTGCGGCAGCAGGGAGCCGTGAGGCACGAAGGTCTCCAGCGCGACGTTGCGGGGAGACGTGAACCGGGAGCGATCGAGGGCCGGGCCGAGGGTGACGAGCGCACGCACGGGAAGGGAGGCGAGCGCCGCCAGGATCCGATCCATGAGCGTCGCCTGGCCCTGTTCGAGCGTGCTCAGGCTCACGAGGACGAGTGGACGTCCGTCGTCGGGACCCCGAGTCGAGAAGGTCGCCGGGGGCGCCTCGTCGCCAACCGGTGTGCCGACGAGACGGACATTCGCCGGGAATCCTATCGGTGAATCGAACTCCGGGCTCGTGAGCACGACGATCCGGCTTGCCCTGTCGTCTTGCTCGAAGTAACGGCGGAGCGGAGGCAGCCCGAGGCTCCGGCGTGCGCGGTTGAGGAACGGCAGGACATCACGGGCGTGGATGCGGTTCGAGACGAAGGTGCCGGCGGCATCGCGTAGTCGGCCCATCATGCCGACGGTCGGCCGCCATCCCGGACCCCATGGCGGCCTGCCTTGGACGGCGCCACGATACACGTTGTGCACGAGGGCGACCCGCGGCACACCAGCGGCTTCCGCGGCGACGAGCGCTCCAACGAGGATGAAATCGGCCACAACCATATCGGTCGGCTCACGTCCGAGCTCGGACGCGACTTCTCGTGTCCAGTGCGGGATCCAGCGCGCGACACAAGCCTCGGCCGAGACTGTGCGGAACGGTCTCGGGGCCCAGCCTAGCACGACACCGCTTGCGCCGGGCGATGCATCGAGTGGATGGACGTCGGGCTCACGCAGGCGTATGACATCGGCTCCCGTCGAGCGGAGCGAGCGATCCAGATGCGCGCTGACGGCAAGCCGCGACGCGCGGACCCCCGGCCCGACCAGGACTCGCACGCGATGGCCCTGCGTCACGAGCCGGGCCACGATCGGCAGGAGGAGGGGGATATTGCCCCCGCCCTGGAACATCGCGACGAGCAGGCGGAGCCGGCGCATGGAAGGATCTTCCTTCTTCGTCGGATCGTAGGAACCGCGCGCCAGCGGGGTCCAATACTTTCGGCGAGTACCGAACGAGACGATTACGATATCGTCCAATCGTGGAGCTTCGTCACCTCCGGTACTTCGTGGCGGTCGCCGAAGAGCTGCATTTCGGTCGAGCCGCGCAGCGCCTGCACATCGCGCAGCCGCCGCTCAGTCAGCAGATCCGCCACCTCGAGGGCGAGCTCGGCGTCAGTCTCTTCCATCGGACGAATCGCCGAGTCGCGCTGACGGACGCCGGTCGGGCCTTCCTCGTCGAAGCGCGGTTGACGCTGGCCCAGGCGGAGCGCGCGATGGAGGTCGCGAGCCGGGCGGCGCGGGGCGAGGTCGGCCAACTGATCATCGGCTACATGGCGTCCGCCGAGCTCAACGTCTTTCCGCGCCTGTTGCCCCTCTTTCGCAAGCGTCATCCGGGAATCGAGCTCGCGTTTCAGCTCCTCGGGGCGAGCGAACAGCTCCAGATGCTGCGCGACGGCCAGATCCATGCGGGCCTGCTGCGGCTTCCCGCGAGCGACCAGGCCCTCGTCGTGAAACCGATCGTCCGTGAGCCGCTCGTCGTTGTGCTTCCTGAACGTCATCCGCTCGCGCGGCGCCGCTCACTCACGTTGTCGGCGCTGCGTGACGAGCGCTTCATTTCGTTCCCGCGGCGTTTTGCGCCGGGCTACTACGATGCCCTCATGGCGATCTGCCGTCGGGCGGGGCTAGAACCGAACGTCGTCCACGACAGCAGCCGGCTTCACACCACCCTCAGCCTCGTCGCCACCGGACGCGGTGTCGTGCTGACGGGCAAGTGCGTGGAACGGCTCGGACGGCCCGGGATCGTGTGTCGACCGCTGCGGCCGCGCGTTCCCGACATCGAGATGGGGCTCGCGTACGATCCGGGAAATCCGTCGCGGCTCCTGCGCGCCTTGGTCGCCGTCGTCGATGAGGTGTTCGGTCCCGCCGCGCCCCGGACGATTCGATCGTGAAGGAGGACTCCATGGCACGTTGCGTGATGATCGCCGTGCTGGCGTCGATGCTGGTCGCTCCCGTCGGCGCGTTCGCCGCTCCCGAGGGGCAGATGACGTGGGCGTTGCATTTCTCGCTGGCGCCGACGCTCTTCGAGCCCGCGGAGACGCCGGGCGTCGTCTCGCCCTTCATGATCCTGTACGCGCTGCACGACGCCCTCGTGAAGCCGATGCCCGGCAACAGCATGGCGCCGAGCCTCGCGGAGTCGTGGAGCGTGTCGCCCGACGGCCTGGTCTACGAATTCGTGCTCCGCAAGGGCGTCAAGTTTCACAACGGAGATCCCGTGACCGCCGAGGATGCCAAGTTCTCGTTCGAGCGGTATCGCGGCGTCTCCGCCAAGACGCTCAAGGACAAGGTGGCCGCGGTGGAGGCTCCGGATCCCGGACGCCTGCGCTTCCGTCTCACGCGGCCGTGGCCGGACTTCATGACCTTCTACGCCACGCCGGCGACGGGTGCGAACTGGATCGTCCCCAAGAAGTACGTCGAGAAGGTCGGCGAGGACGGCTTCAAGAAGGCGCCGGTCGGCGCCGGTCCCTATCGCTTCGTCTCCTCCACGCCGGGCGTGGACCTGGTGCTCGAAGCCACCGATGCCTATTGGCGCAAGACCCCGAGCGTCAAGCGTCTGGTCTTCAAGTCGGTTCCGGACGTCGCCACGCGGCTGGTCATGCTCAAGCGCGGCGACGCGGACGTGTCCTACGTGTTGCCCGGCGAGCTGGGCGACGAGGTGCGGCGCACGCCCGGGCTCACGCTCCGGCCGACGCCGTTCACGAGCTGTCACTGGCTGCTCTTCGCCGACCAGTGGGAGACGAGCTCTCCGTGGCACGACCGCCGCGTGCGCCTGGCCGCCACCCTCGCCGTCGACCGTCAGGCGATCAACCAGGCCGAGAGCCTGGGCTTCTCCAAGATCACCGGGAGCATCGTCCCCACGACGTTCGACTTCTACTGGCAGCCTCCGGTCCATCCGTTCGATCCCGGGCAGGCCAGGAAGCTCCTCGCCGAAGCCGGATACCCCAGGGGTTTCGCGGCGGGCGATCTCTGGTGCGACACCTCCGTGTGCGGCACCGCCGAGGCGGCGCTCAACTATCTGCAGGCGGTCGGGATCCGAGCGAGGCTCCGGCCGCTCGAGCGCGCCGGGATGCTGAGCGCGTTCCGGGAGAAGAAGCTCAAGAACCTCGTGTTCACCATCAGCGGCATCCACGGCAACGCGGCCACCCGGATCGAGGCGTTCGCGGCCTCGGGCGGGATCTACGCCTACGGAGCCTATCCGGACATCGACGGGCTCTTCCGCGATCAGGCGAGCGAGCTCGATCCGAAGAAGCGCGAGGCGCTCCTGCACCGCATCCAGCAGCTCATCCACGACAAGGTCATGTTCCTGCCGATCTGGCAGCTCTCCGTCCTGACCGGCTACGGCCCGCGCGTGGCCGAGTCCGGACTCGGGCTCGTCGCGGACTACCCGTGGTCGGCGCCGTACGAGGACGTCAGGCTCAAGGCGAAGTGAAAACCCGGTCTTCGACGTTCACGGCGGCTGCGGCGTGCCGGCATCTTGCACGCGATCCGGTGATGCGTGACCTCATGCGCCGTCACGAGCCGTGCACGCTCACGCCGAACGGGTATTCGCTCTACGAAGCGCTCACCCGCGCGATCGCCCATCAGCAGCTCAACGGACGTGCCGCCCAGACCATCCTCGCCCGGTTCGCCGCGCTGTTTCCGGGGCGGCGCTTTCCGGCGGCGCCGGCGGTGCTGGCCGCGCGGCCGGCCAGATTGCGGCGCGCCGGCTTCTCGCGAGCCAAGGTGCGCGCGATCAAGGACATCGCGCGCCATGCCGTCGCGGGCGTGGTGCCGACGCGGCGGGCGTGCCGGCGTCTCGACGACGACGAGCTGATCGTGAGGCTGACGCGGATCCACGGCGTCGGGCGGTGGACGGTGGAGATGCTGCTCATCTTCGCGCTCGGACGTCCCGACGTCCTGCCCGTCGACGATTTCGGCGTACGTGAGGGCTTCCGCGTCGCCTACGGCCGACGCACGCGTCCCACGCCGAGGTCACTGCGCGCGTACGGCGAGCGCTGGAAGCCCTATCGCTCCGTGGCGGCCTGGTATCTCTGGCGCGCGGCGAACGCCGCGCGCCGGCCGGCAAAGTAGGGGGCTTCACCCAGGCCCGGCGCTATTCGCCGATCGCCCGAGGCCTCACGGCTCGCGGGTGCAAGACATCGATCGCCCAGCCCACGTCGAGACGCTCGCCTTGCCAACCCGGGCATGCGGTTCGCGCATGCAGCTGGAGGGCCACCGCCTCGTTCTTCGCTGGAAGCGCTCGGGAGGGATCGTGGGGCACCGCCGGCGGGGGCGGGACAACGGGTAGCAGTCGTCCGTCCGGTCTCCTGAAGCTCAACGCGCCGTCGGCGTGTCGTTCCACCGGGTAGCCCTCTTCATGAACAGCGCGGTGATGGCGCCGGCACAGCATCGCGAGGTTGGAGAGCGTGGTGGGGCCGCCGTGCGCCCAGTGGCGGATGTGATGGCCTTGACGGGTCGCGTCGCAGGCCAGGCGCTGAGACGTCTCCGCGGGAACGTGCGCGCCCTCGAGCACGGATTGGCCCGGCGCCTCGGGATCGGCCAGCACCGGCCGCGTCGACGTGGACGACCACCTGGTAGCGCTCACCGGAGGCGCCGGGATCGAGCCCGTGGTGCAGGGCGGCCTCGGCGAGCAGGGCGAGCGCGTCCGCCCGCTGCTGCTCCATCGAGGGCGTTTCCGCGGGAACGTCTCTGGGCCAGCTCGGCGGAACCGCGGTGCGAGTCCGCTGGTACAGCGTTTCGCCCGCCGCCGCCAGCGCCTGCATGACCACCGCCCCCTGCTCGGGCGTCAGGCGTCCGCGGATGACGACCATACCGTCTTCGTCTTGATACACGTGCAGCGCGCGCGCCTTGTGGTGGCCAGCGGCCTCGTGCGCCTCGGCCAGCCGATCGACGCGGCCCCACCCACGAACGATGCGCTCGACGTGACACGCGGTGCCGGCCCTGCCGATGGCAAGCAGCCGCTCCTCGGTCTCCGGCGTCGCCACACGGGTGAGCGCCCGCACCTTGGAGCAGGATAGCTCGCCTCGCGCAAGGGCGTCCGCCAGCCGCGGGAGCGACTCGAGCGCGCGCGCCACGCGGACATGCTCGCGGCCGGCACCCAGGTTCATACCGATGCGATAGCTCAGCCAGTGGGCACAGGAACGGAAACCATGGTTCCAGCCGCCGCGCGCGTCGAACTCGCGGATCAGCTCGAGCAGACGTGCGGTGGCGGCATCGAGGTGGGTGGCCAGCTCGGCGATCTCGTCGCCGAGGCGATCGAGCTCAGCGATAGGTTCCGCGGTCGCGACGACGTGCGGCGTGCCGATTTCCATCGATGCAGTCCCCTTGCTGATGGGGCGACTGTACACCCGGGTTTTGGACCGATCTGGAAGCGTCCAGGAGGGGAGATTTCAGGGCGAACAATGATTTTTGGGATCCGCGAAAACGCGTCAAGCAAAAACATCGGCGCCGTCTTCGCCTCGCTCGGCTAATCGTCGCTCGTGCATACGATCGGATACACTTGGCGAGCTTGCCTCGTCGGCCCCGCACTGTGAGTCCGCGCCATTCACAGGTCGCGCGGCTGCGCACCACGCGAAATGAGTCGCGGCCCCTGCGCTTACCCGACGAGCGTCGCCGCCGCGAGCTCGTGCGCCTCGCGTTCGACCTTTCGATTGATCTGCGCGGCGACGTCGAAGCGTCCCTCGAGCACGCCCCAGCCTGCCATCCACTCCCAGGCCCAGCGCGCCTCGTCCTCCGGAATCGGCGTGGGCTCCCTGAGTACGATGCGGCCGAGATTGAAGTCGTCGGGAGTCAGCGCTTGCACCTGGGGATCGCCTTCGGCCCAGCCTCCCTTGAAGTACGGCACGTACCGTCGCTTGTCGGCGTTGATGCGACGGACGGCCCGAGTGACGCCGCGGAGGAACGCGGCATAGAGCTCGGGGTCGAGGTCAGGGCCCGCGACCCACGTGCCGTGAAAGAACGTTATCGAGACCAGGCGACATCCCGCTTTTTCCGCGACCGTGATCCACGGTTCCTGCAGCACGGTCGCCGCGAACTCGCCTCGCATTAGCGCCGCGAATCGCTCGCCGGGATGGGTGATGGCCGCCCGCGTCGTCACGGCCTCGCGCGGGACCGCGCCTTCCAGCATCTGGAGGCCGGCGTACGCGGTCCCGTTGCCGTAATCCAGGCCCACCGGCTTGTGCGCGAGCTCCTGCGGGACGTAGACATCAGAGCTCGGGGGAACGACGAGGGCCGCACAGACGATCATCGACCGGCGTCCGATCTGCAGCGCACCCACGAGGCTTTCCGCCACCCGGCGGTTATTGCCGCACTCTCACCCCTGGAACATCGTGGCTTCGCCGCGTTCCTGGAGCCTCCCCTGATTCGTGACCGGGCTCGTCAGGGTCCCTTCCGTCGTGGACCGGATATCACGAGCGGCGCGCGACGCCATCCGGAGGTCCAGTCCTTCCGCCGCGAACAGGCCCTCGTCCATGGCGACGAGCACGTCGAGACTACTGAACGGGGACACCGGCTCGATCGTCATCGTCATCGTCGCCATCGTCGTCCTCCTCGTTACTTGGGTCCATCTGCTTCGCAGTTCGGTGGCCGATTGTAGCGCCGCCCGCGGCCGGAGGCCAGTCACAGCTCCGTTCGAGGCGCGCTCACGTCGAGCCTCGTGTCGCGACCAAGTGCCAGTGATACGAGTCCGGGCGTTCCGTTCGCTCGACGAGCGAGCGCAGCTCGAATCCGGTGAACAGCTCCACCACCTCGACGGAATCACAGTAGAAGTGCGGGTGTCTCCTGTCACCGTCATCGGTGTCCTGGACGAACGTGTTGGGAGCCACCTGACGGTCGGTCATCGCGCCGACGACGAGCGAGAGTGGCCGGCCGCGGCGTGCGGCTTCGCGGCGAGCGAACTCGATGCCGTTCCCGCTGGCGTCGATGGCGGACACGCGGAGACCGTGCTCAGCGAGACAGAGGGCGTGGCGCCCAACGCCGCAGCCGAGATCGAGCGCTCGCGCGCCCCTCCCTGCGAGCAGGGCGCTGATGACGGAGATGACCTCTTCTTGCGGCTCGAGCCATGCCGCGCGACCGGCAGCGGTCGACCATCGTTCGTCCCAGGCCTGGTGGGCGGTCGCCGCGTCCCGTGGATCGTTCATCGAGCGCCTGTTGAAGGCGTAGCGCCGCTCGTCACACGCCGTTGACGACGTGCAGGCGCTCGCCGTGGGCGAAGGCCTCCACGGTGGCGATGGCGATGCGCAGCATGTTCGAGCCGGCCTCGCGCGTGTTGTAGCCGATGTGCGGCGTCAGGAGCACGTTGGGGAGCGTGCGGAAGACGTAGTCCGCGGGCGGCGGCTCCGCCTCGTGCACGTCGAGCGCCGCGCCCCGCAGGCGGCCGCTGCGTAGCAGGTCGGCCAGGGCGTCGTTGTCGACCAGCCTGGCGCGCGCGGTGTTCACGAACCACGCGCCCGGCTTCATGCGCTCGAGCAACGCGCGTGTGATCAGGCCATGCGACTCGGGCGTGTAGGCCAGGTGCAGCGTCACAACGTCGGCGGCGGCGAACAGCTCTTCGAGCGTGACGAGCGTGACGCCGTGGCCCGCGCGCTCCGGCGAGGCGCGGCGCGTCCAGCCGAGCAGGCGCATGCCGAGGCCCGCGCCCAGCCGGGCCATCTCCATCCCGATCGGACCCAGCCCGACGATGCCGAGCGTCTTGCCGTGAAGCTCCATGCCCTGGAACCGACCGGGCTCCCAGCGTCCCTCCCGCACGCTCACGAACGCGGGGCCGATGTGCCGCGTGAGGGCGAGGATCATGGCCAGCGCGTGCTCGGCCACCGAGACGGCGCCGTAGTCCGGCGTGTAGGCGACGGCGATGCCCCGGCGCGTTGCCTCCGCCACGTCGACGCAGGTGCCGTAGCCGATGCCGAGGAAGCTGATGAAGCGGAGACGGTCGCAGGCGCGCAGCACCTCGGCGTCCATCACGGAGTAGTCGAGGATCACGGCCTCCGCCGGACGCAGGCGCTCGATCAGCTCCGCCCGGTCCGCCGGCACGCCGTCGTAGAAGTCGACCGGGCCGAGCTTGCGCAACGGCTCGAGGTCCGCCGGGTCCTGCACGCACCCGGCGCCGTCGGGAAAGACGATTCGCATGCCGCAGATGTTGTACCGTACTTCCCGTCGTGTCCAGCGACGTACGGGGTCAGACTTTGACTTCTGTACATCTTGCTAAGACCGCGGCGGTCATGGCGCGCGTCCGCCAAAATGTATAGAAGTCAAAGTCTGACCCCACTCGCCGCCTTCCAGGTTCGCAGCTTCCGCTTCCAGTGGTCAGCGGATCTCCTCACGTCGTGGGCCTTCGAGATGGAGACGATCATCCTCGGCTGGTACGTGATGGTGAACACGGGCTCGGTGCTGTGGCTGACCGCCTTCGGCTCGGTGCAGTTCTTCGGCGCGCTCATGGCGCCCATGTTCGGCGTGCTGGGCGACCGGCTCGGCGGCCGCTTCATGCTGTGTGCGATGCGGGCGACCTACGTCGTCCTCGCCGGGCTCCTGATGCTGCTGGGCCTGTCCGGCCTCCTGAGCCCCGCGTGGGTGCTCGTCGTGGCCGCGATCGGCGGCGTCGTCCGCCCCAACGACCTCGTGATGCGCAACGCGCTCATCGGCGAGACCATCCCACGCCAGCATCTGATGGGCGCGCTCGGCCTGTCGCGCGCCAGCACGGATTCCGCGCGCGTCGCCGGGGCCCTGGCCGGCGCGGGGCTGTCGACCGTCCTCGGCATCGGGTACACCTACGCCTTCGTCGCGAGCTTTTACGCGGCGAGCCTCGCGCTGACCTTCGGCATCTCGAGGCGGCCGCTGATGCCCGATCCGGCCGCGCCGCCTCGCGGGACTTTTCCGGGCGACGTCTCCCTCGGCCCGCCTCGCTCCTCACGCTGGCGCGAGCTCAAGGACGGTCTCGTCCACGTGGCGACGACGCCGGAGCTGCTCGCGCTGATGCTGCTGGCGTTCCTCATCAACCTGACGGCCTACCCGGCGTCCAGCGGGCTCCTGCCCTACGTTGCCGACCGCGTCTACCGTGTCGACGCCACGGGCCTCGGCTGGCTCGTCGCCAGCTTCTCCCTCGGTGGGCTCGTCGCGTCGATCGCCACCGTGCTCACGGGCGGATCACGCCGCCCGGAGCGCTCCACGCTCGTCTGCACCGCGATCTGGTACGGCCTCTTGCTCGTCTTCGGCCACGTGCGCAGCCTGGGGCCGGGCATCCTCACGCTCCTCGTCGCCGGGTTCCTCCAGAACGTGGCGATGATCTCGATGACCGCCACGCTGATCGCCGCCGCCGGCGCGGGGTTCCGGGGACGGGTCATGGGGGTCCGGACGCTCGCGGTCTACGGCATGCCGCTGGGGCTCATGGCCTCCGGCGTGCTCATCGAGCGCATCGGCTATCCGCTGACGATCACCGTCGCCGCAGGTCTCGGCCTGGTCTTCACGCTGCTCATCGGGATCCGCTGGCGCGCCAGCATGTGGCAGCGGCGCGTCGCGGGACCGGCGACCTCGTAGGGGGGGCTTGGCGGAGGACGAGCCCCCGCCCTACGAGGCGCGGTTCGCCCGTTCGAGCCAGCGCTGATCGCGCGGCGAGGCGCGGCGCTCGAGCCGCCGGCGCACCAGGCGAATCGCGTCGTCGTAGCGCTCGAGCCGCAGAGAGCAGTCGACCATCGTTTCCTCGAACAGCTCCCACTGCGCGTGGCTGCCCCCGATGCGATGGATCTCGCCCTCGACGGGCTCGAGATGGGCGAGCGCGCCCGCGTGGTCACCCGCCACGTATGCCGCGATGCCGAGCACGAGCGGCAGCGCGACGGCGCCGGCGATCGGATGCCCCTTCGCGTCGAGCGCCCGGAGGCCGTCGATCAGCTTCGCCAGTGCCGTCTCGTCGCCGCAGGCGGCGTACGCCACCGCCGCGTGCATCTCGCCGAACACGAAGCCGGGGCGGGAGACCCGTGCGGCGAGGTCGGCGAGCCGGCGCCAGGCCTGGGGCTCGTCGGGCTCGCCATCGAGCCGGAACCTCCACAGGAGCGCCGAGCCGTCGATCATGGCCAATCGCGGGTTCACGGCGCCGAGGATGTCCCGCTCGAAGACCTCGCGGGCGCGCGCGTAGCGGCCCCGGTGCAGCTCGAACATCGCCAGATGCCAGGCGAGGTGGCAATGAAACGACGCGCGGGGATCGTAGCCGGCGAGCCAGCCTTCCATGAACGCCGCCCCCGCGTCGTTGTCGGCGGCCTCGAAGTAGACGTGGGCGATGTTGTGGCTCGCGTTGGCGTTGCCGGGATACTGCTCGAGCGAGCGCTCCGATAGCCGCCGCGCCTCCGCGAAGCGGTCGACCTCGTGATAGGTGAACGCCAGCGCCGACTGGAACCACCAGTCGTCGCCGTACGCCGGAGCCAGGCGCTCGAGGAAGGCCAGGCGCTGCGCCTCGCGCTCACTGCCGCCGGCGAACCCGATGGCGCTGCTCGTCTGGTTGACGAGCAGGGCGTCGCGCGGGAACTCCGCCACGTGCTCGTCGACCAGGGCGAGCCCCCGCGCCGTCTCGCCGGCGATGAGGGCGCTGAGCGCCTCGACGTGCCGCTGCTCGCGCCGGGTCGCCCCGCCGACCGTCCGCCGCGCCCGCTCGGCGGCGGCGTGCGCCGTGGCCGCGTCGCCCTGGGCCACGGCGAGCAGCGCGACGCCCGCGTGGGCCACGGCGAGCCCCGCGTCGGCCTGCACGGCCGCCGCGAAGCTCTCGTCGGCGCCCGCGCTGAACGACAGGAGCCGATCCATGCCGTCCCCGAAATGCCGGGCGGCGATCGGCGACGACGTCGTGATCGGCAATCCGTAGCGGTCGGTGATGGCCATGGTGATCTTGGAGATTGTTGGCTCCGCGCTGGCTTGTCAAGTGCCGGCGGGGGACAAGCCTCCGCGCTGCAGAGCGTCCGAACCGGGGCGCTGCGGACCCCGTGCTACGATGCCGGGCGAAAGCCGTCGGGGGAGGGCGCCATGAGGGTAAAGTTCGTGGCTCTGCACGCGTTGGTGATCTTCGGCTCGCTGCTCGGCCTCGCCGCCGGCGTCGCCGCCGACGAGGTCATCCGCATCGGCTGTCCGACCAAAACGTATTTCCCGACGATCCTCGCCACCGTGGCGAAGGACAAGGGACTGTTCGAGAAGGAAGGGCTCCGGCCCGAGATCACCATCTACCGCGGCGGCGCGGAGACGTTCGAGGCGATCGCCGCGGGCTCGGCCGATCTCGGCACCGTCGCCGTGCCGCTCGTCGCGACCTCGCGCAAGCGCAGCGTCCTGACCAAGATCGTCGGCGCCAACGGCGACGAGTGGTCGGGCTGGATCCTCGGCGTGAAGACCGACGCGCCGACCAAGGCGGCTAAGGAGCTCGACGGCAAGAAGGTCGGCATCACCTCCGCCGGTTCGGGGACGGACACGCTGGCCCTGTGGGCGCAGGCCGAGCACAAGGTCACGTTCTCGCGCATCGCCGTCGGCGGCGGCGGGCTCGTGCCGAACCTCCTGAACGGCAATCTCGCGGCGGCGGTGATCTACTCGCCGCTGAGCTACCAGGTGATGTCCGAGGGCAAAGTGCGCGCCCCCTTCATCCAGAAGGGTCTGAACGCGCTCTACGGCGCCCTCGAGTACATGCGCACCAACTCCGACTACGCGATCAAGACGATCGCCACCAACAACGAGCTGTCGCCCGAGATCGCGAAGATGGAGTTCGAGAAGACCTTCCTCAGGCTCTCGCGCGACGGGCAGACCAAGCTCGCGTCGGTCGAGAAGGCGCTCGAGCTTGCCGCGGCGAGCGGCGTCAAGGACATGGCGCCGGCCCGCGATGTCTTCGAGAACATGCCGATCAAGCCGACCAAGCCGTAAGGGGCCGATGCGCCGCCACGAGCGGCTGATCGTCGCCGCCGGCGTCCTCGGCTTCTTCCTGGTCTGGGAGGCGCTCGTCCGTCTCGGCTGGCTCGACGCGAGCCTCACGCCGGCGCCGAGCGTCGTGCTCGCGTGGCTCGGCCGGCTGATGCAGCGCCCGGAGGTGCTGGCCAGCCTCGGGGTGACGGCCTGGGAGGTGATCGCCGCCTTCCTGATCGCCGTGCCCGTCGGCCTTTTCATCGGCTTCACGCTCGCCGAGATGCGCGTGCTCGGCGCGCTGTTCCGGCCGCTCATCAATTTCCTGTTCGGGGTGCCGAAGTCGATCTTCCTGCCGGTGTTCATCCTGGTCTTCGGCGTGAGCATCCCGCAGAAGATCGCCTTCGGCGTGTTCACCACGCTGTTCGTGGTCGTCATGGGCGGCATCGCGGCGGTCCAGTCGGTGCCGCGCGAGCTGGTCACGGTCAGCCGCGTGTACGGCGCCAGCCGGTGGCAGATCGTCCGCGAGATCTACCTGCCGTCGATGGCGCCGATCCTGCTCGAGTCCGCCCGCCTGG
>WNGA01002841.1_pt1 | contig 26214 bp, 21 predicted proteins | sample 5400061 | NCBI WGS metagenome assembly WNGA01 (sample SAMN13153366, study PRJNA577476) | soil metagenome | isolation source: 100 cm soil or saprolite under grassland replicate 2 | place: USA:California | collected 2016-06-15 | reverse complement strand
TGTACTCAGGCATTTGCAAATACTGCTGACGTTCAACATAACGTGAAGCAGGCCCGCAACCGGTAAGAACCGCGGTGGTCGCTGCACCTGCACCAGCCAGTTTTAGAAAATCACGCCGGGAAAAATTTTTACTCATCGTTAATTCCTTTCGCCCGGTTTAATAATGGCAAGTGCCACAATCGGTAAGCTTGGTGCGTTTTTCCAGGTCATTTCCAGCTCTCAGTTTATGGCAATTTATACACCAACCCATATTGATTACCTGCGGGTTCTCGTAGACGGTCATCTTTGAAACATCTCCATGACAATTCTCGCAGTTCAAGCCAGCGGCAATATGTGGACGATGGTTGAACTGCACAAAATCAGGCACTTGCGCTACAGGCACCCACTTAACAGGCTTCCCCGTCCTCACTGATTCAATCAGAGGCTTCAAAAGCTCACTGGTTTGCGTCTTAGCGATTTGCTGGTGACAAGCCCAACACTTTGCAGTCGCAGGCAAGCCAGAAACAGGTCCGCGCAATGAGCCGGGATGGCAATACAAACATTGAACGCCAACCGCAATATGAGTCTTATGGGGGAATTGGATAGGCTGCTCAGGTGCCAGTTGAGTCGAATAAATGGCAAAGTAGACAAGGCTGAAAAGGGTCAAAAAAACGATCCCCACCGCCACCAGACCAAGCGGTTGTCTCAACCAATCAATGCTTCGTTTGATCATGGATGCTCCTGAAAAGAAATGACCTCATGTTGCAAAAGCTACTAAACTGGCTAGTGCCGCAACTTCCTTAAGATGTAGGGTGTTTTGCTAGATTTCAAAAGATAAAATTGATTGTGACCCTACAATTTAATCTGGTTGCGGTACTAGGTTGAATGATGAGCAAAGATCATAATTTCAGTTTACGTTGTAATTCGGCGCTTAGAAGCACACGGCACCTTTACGGAAGCGGATGCAAACTTAATGGATACACTTGAGTTCTTGCCGTGAGAATAAATGTGAAGCAGGCATCGCAACAATTCTATTCGAAAATTGCACTGTACAGAAGACTCGTCCCGATATTCATCAGGACGAGTGGGTTTTTAAAAATAGAAATGAGAATCTTCATCGTATTCTCTCCTCGCATGCTGCTGATCCCCGCCAGCACGCCGCATTATACTTTAAAAATATAGGAAAGTACATATAAGTGATAATAATTGGGTCATTAGACCTAAGCAAACTTCTCACAAAGGATACATCCTTAAAAAACAGACTTTGCTTGATAAGCCATACAGTATATATTGACAAAAGCTCCACATGATATACTAAAAAGTCAGAAATCTACTATGAAAAAGCTTTTGAACAAAAAGTGTCTCAAAAGAATTTACGCGATTTTCTTCATTCTCATTATTTTGTTTCTAATGATTACTGGGTCAGCACTTCGCCAGGAAAGACTCGGCAGCCAAAAAATGGGCGCGGCCGCGTTTTATGTAAAAGAGACACCGACATCTCAAGTGCAGGACGATTCTGAAATTGGATCAACAGATGGGATTGTTTTGATGGGAGTAATTATTGTATTGCTCATCGTTGTGCCAATTTTGTTAAAAAGAAAATCATGGTCGGATGATAGATAATTTATTTGGCTGAACTAAGATTTTATTAAAAACGAGTGACGGAAAATAGCGCAATCATCAAATAACTTAGTAAACAAAATGGAGTGGATTTTGTCCACTCCATTTTATTACACCAAATGATTACAGTCACGCTTAAAGCGTGACCTACTTGAGTGACCTACGTTTTATATATCCAAATTCCTCACGCTCCGAGCGTGCGTCTGGATGAACTTCTTGCGTGGGTCTACCGCATCACCCATGAGCATGTCGAAGGTGCGGTCAGATTCGGCAGCATCTTCCACTGTCACCAAGAGCAGCGTGCGGTTCTCTGGGTTCATGGTCGTTTCCCAAAGCTGCTCGGGGTTCATTTCACCGAGACCCTTATAGCGCTGGAGGCTGGCCTTGTCGCCAATCTCTTTCAAGATTTTGTCTTTTTCCTTATCGGTATAAGCATACTTGAATTGGTTCTTGTGTGCGATGCGAAAAAGCGGCGGCTGTGCGATGTAGAGATGACCATCATCGATCAGGCTTGGCATATAACGGAAGAAGAATGTAAGCAACAACGTGCGGATATGGCTGCCGTCTACGTCTGCGTCGGTCATAATGATCACACGCCCGTAGCGCAATCCTTCGAGATCGAAGTTATCGCCAATCCCTGTACCTAGCGCAGAGATGAGCGACTTGACTTCATTATTACCCAAAATCTTATCGAGGCGGGCGCGCTCAGTGTTCATGATCTTGCCGCGCAGAGGCAGGATGGCCTGGAAGTGACGGTCGCGTCCTTGTTTGGCTGAGCCACCTGCCGAGTCACCTTCCACGATGTAAAGCTCGGTCTTGGCTGAATCACGTTCGGAACAATCGGCCAATTTCCCAGGCAACGTCAACGACTCGAGCGCTGACTTGCGAATGACCAGGTCACGCGCCTTGCGCGCTGCATCACGTGCACGTGCCGAGGTAAGGCACTTCGAAACAATCCCTTTTGCTGCCTGTGGGTTTTCATCCAGGAATGTGCCGAGAGCCTCGCCTACCGCCTGCGTGACGTAGGTCTGCACTTCGGGGTTCATCAACTTCACTTTGGTCTGTGACTCAAACTGCGGGTCCGGGTGCTTGACCGAGACAATAGCCGTCAAGCCTTCGCGTGTGTCGTCGCCCGAAAAGTTCGGGTCGGCGTCTTTGAGCAGACCGTTCTTTCGAGCATAATCATTGACCACACGTGTGATAGACGCGCGCAAACCAGTCAGGTGTGTGCCACCGTCCACCGTGTTGATCGTGTTTGCAAAGGAATAGACCGACTCGGTAAACGCGTCAGTGTATTGGATGGCAACTTCGACGCCCACACCATCGATTTCTTTTTCAACGTGCACAACCGGATGCAAATTCTCGCGGTTGCGATTTAGATAGCGAACGAAGGATGTGATCCCACCTTCGAAGTAAAACGTCATCTGGCGTTCAGTGCGTTCGTCAAGGAAGTGGATGGTCACACCACGCGTGACAAATGCCATCTCACGGAAACGCTGAACCAATGTATCGAAGCGGAATTCCATCTCCTCTTTGAAGATCTGCGGGTCGTACTTGAACGTGGTCTTGGTCCCGGTATCATCGGCCTTTGTCTTCCCGATCACTTTGACCGGAGTCTTCGGGTAACCGCGCTCGTATCTTTGGAAATGAATCTGACCGTCGAGGCGAACTTCCACCTCACACCACTCAGAGAGTGCGTTGACCGCGCTGACACCCACACCGTGCAAACCACCAGAGACCTTGTATCCACCGCCGCCGAATTTACCACCGGCATGCAAAGTAGTCATGACCACTTCTAAAGCAGATTTTTTCTGGGTGGGATGCATGCCCACCGGAATACCGCGTCCGTTATCATCAACGGATACGCTTAAGTCTGGGTGGATAACAATATTAATACGGTCGCAGGCGCCTGCTAGTGCTTCGTCAATTGAGTTATCTACCACTTCATAAACGAGATGATGCAAGGCTTTAACGTCCGTACCGCCCACATACATACCTGGGCGTTTGCGGACAGCCTCAAGACCTTCCAGTACTTGAATACTTTCAGCAGTGTAATTGCCGTTACTTTTAACCACAAAAACCTCCAAACATAATCTACTTTACTTATTTATTTAAATGTATTAAGTGTTTACTTAGCTACCTGATTAATTCTTACGCACTTCTCGTGAGCGTAGTTTTATTTAAACGATCTCTTACAGTTTGCAACCAGATGTTCATATCGCGATAGTAAATAAAACTGGCAGCTAGCAATGCAGTTGCGACAAACGCATGCCCGATGATACCCACTAGCGCCATCCATGAATTTTCTGGCGGGATGCTCCATAAGAAATTTAGCCCTACACTTAACAGGAGCACTGTCAGTACAAACATGCTGCTGGTGGGAAGCGTAAAGCGCGACATACTCAAGCTGCTAAAAATGGATACGATTACATTCTGTTTCTTTAGAAACATTCCATGCGGCCAGAAGAACAACGGGACTATTACCCACATGGACAAAAAACTTAAGAATAGGATCGAAATTTGTGCAATGAAAGTACTGACCGAAGCCAACAAAGTCAAAATGACTAGAACTGGAATACCAATTACTATCACAATCCCGGTACATAAAATAGAGAGCAAGATGGTTTGCAGCGTACTGCGGACTATACTCAGGGACTCGCTCCCACTCTTGCCCGCCACAAGACGGGAAACGCTGCGAAAATACAACCCTCCACCTAGCCAGCCCACGATTGTTAAAAGAAATATCCAGCCAAAAAATTTCCCAGCTGAACCCACCTGTATAATGGATATGGAACCAAGCGGTGTGCCTGAAAATCCATGTCCGTAGATCAGGCTTGAAATACCGACGGGGATGGTACGTAAAAACCAGAACAGGTTAACTCTGGGAAGGATCTCTGCATTGCTCGCAAGCATCTGCTTGACCTGTTCCGTCGGAACTCCTAAAATGCGCCATCCTTCCACCATTTGGGGCAGGATAGAAAGATAGAGTTTCTCCATGCTCAAGCGCGGTCCAAGCCAAAGGAAGATATCGAGGGCCAGCGGCAAAAAAATTGCTGTCAGATGCGCGGCGATGGCATCAAAGCCAGCTCTAATAGAACTAATCACGCCCGGGGGCGGAGGCAGGGATTCTGCTCTAGTTTCTTCCATAACCGTTTAATTTTACCATACCGTGCTTGCGCTCTCAAACACCCGCAGGTACAATCTTTCCCATGCAGGAGAATCGATCCTATCTTCCGGATGCCGATCGCCTCGGCGTGCTGATCGCATCCGTTTTACTAGCCTATGCCCTGACGCGCCTGATCCAATCTCCCCGCTTCACACTGACGCTTGCCCTGCCCGGTTTTTATTTCGCCTTACCTCTCACCCTTAGCACTGCCATGACGCTTCTAGCCGCAGGTCTTACAGCCACGGGTATGGACTGGCTGGTACGTGGCCATCCTTCCTATGGCTCAAAACCCACCACAGAGCACTTACTTCTCCCGACCCTGACGACCTTTATTATCGGTGCGCCGTTATCACTGCTACCGCAAGGCATTGCATGGTGGGTCGGGTTTGGCATTGGCGCGTTTCTACTGATAGCAGTCTTTCTAGCGGAATATGTGGTTTTGGAACCGTCAGCGCCGTCCTACGCACTTGCACGTGCAGGACTCACCGCACTCTCATATGCACTGTTTCTCATCCTCACCACCGCGTTGCGCTTTTCAGGCGCGCGCTTGTTTCTCATCATACCGGTTGTTTTTATCTCAGCAGGGCTGATCTCCCTGCGTATTCTCCATCTTGATGGCACTGACCGCTGGGACTTTCCCTGGGCACTTGGCATCGGTCTCGTTTGTGCCCAGATTGGCGCGGGCCTGCATTACTGGCCGCTTTCGCCCATGCAGTTCGGCCTTGCGCTCACCGGTCCGCTTTATGCGCTTTCCATGCTGTCAATCAATATCGCCGAAGACATTCCTTTCCGCCGCGCCATGATCGGTCCTGGTATTGTCATGGGACTGGCCTGGAGCACAGCGGTCTTCATGCGTTGATGCAAAACCTGATCCTTACAAGCGAACAGTGGCAAACGATGCGCAATCATGTAAACGCAGAAGCGCCTCTCGAAGCCTGTGGTCTATTGAGCGGAAAAGACTCACGGGTTGAATCAGTGCATCAGATCCGGAATCAGGTCCAAAGCTCCGCGCGATACGTGATGGATCCAATAGAGCAGTTAAATGCGTTCAACTGGATTGAGTCTCATAATATGGATCTGCTTGCCATCTATCACTCGCATCCCACGGGACCCGAGAATGTCTCCACTACCGATATTGAAGAAGCCGCCTATTCTGTTGTCTATATCGTGTGGTCGCGCATGCGCGGTGAATGGCAGGCATGTGCTTTCTGGATCGAAAACAGAAAAGTCACTGACGTGCAAATGAACGTCATATAGTGCTGTAACCTTCTAATACTTGATGTGTTTTATTTGAAGTTTTACTTACAAGAGGATTCAGCAAATGCAAACCCTGATCGCAATAGGGATCGTTTTGATGTCTTATGTGATTGGCTCGATCCCCTTTGGATTGTTAGTTGTCAAACTTAAAACGGGCAAGGACATTCGCGATGTCGAAAGCGGTCGCACGGGCGGAACAAATGCAATGCGCGCAGCCGGGTTTTGGGCAGGCCTGCTGACCGCGTTGTTGGATATTTTCAAGGCCGCAGTTTCTGTATGGTTAGCACAGGCCGTCAGCCCTAATAACGATTGGTTACATGTGCTGGCACCCATCGCGGCGATCGTCGGCCATAATCATTCCATTTTCCTGCCTGAATATGATGAGAACGGAAAATTTGTGCGATTGCGCGGCGGTGCAGGCGGCGCGCCTTCGGTTGGCGGTGCAATTGGTTTATGGCCGCCTTCAATTTTAATCATTCTGCCTCTCGGTGCGTTGACTTTTTTTACGCTTGGCATCGCATCGATCACAACGATGGCTGTGGCGTTATTCGTGATTATCGTCTTTGCCACCCGAGCGGCTCTGGGATTGATGCCCTGGATTGACGTGCTCTATGGTGTAGCTGCAGAGATATTGCTCATCTGGGCTCTACGCCCTAATATTAAAAAGTTGCTTGCCGGGAAGGAACGTGTTGTAAGGTTGAGTTTGAATGGGTGGATTCGAAAAAGGCGTGAGGCCGCGAGAGATAAGATGGTAAATAAGGAAACATGGAAAGAATAGTCAGGTAAACAGGTATTCAGGTAGACAAGAAAGTAGAAAAGAAAATAAATCTGCGCAATCCCCTGGCACCGCCCGCCAGCCTGTCCTGGACGTACGGATACTGACGCTGGGCGCCAGCACAGTGCAGTCCAGGAGGCAGGTGTGCTAAACCTGTGGATGGATTTTTTATTCATCTTCACCTTCATCGCTGATTGCACCGGGTTGTTCCACACGTACAACCTCTCCGTGAACGTTAATAACAATTTTGAAGCCAAGCATCCCCAGATAAGCGCGACCTGCTTCAGGGATGCCAGCTTGCATTAGCGCATCGAACTGTTTATCAATATTTTTAAGCTGCTGTTCGATCATTGCCTTGCTAAAGATGTCGTCCTGGCCAAGCATCTTGGCTGTCTGTTCGGAGATCATACTTTCGTTCCCCTTCATCAAATCCTGCATCTGCAACAGAACAGCACGATCCACTTGCTCAGCAGATATATGACGGCGGAATCCGGCATCATTCACCACGTAAAAAGGTTCATCACCAATCATCGCGGTCTCTGCAACGTTCCCTTCCTCATCTACAACAAGCCCTGCAAATAGCGGTTGTTTTGGCATAATTCCTCAGATGCCCTCACCCTGACCCTCTCCCATTTTGGGAGAGGGAACTCCCTTCCCCTTTTTGGGGGAAGGGCTGGGGATGGGGGTTATTAACTCTGTTTTCCTTCAATCGCAGCCAGCAAAATGCCTGCAGCAATTCCAATGCGGCGATCCAGTTTGCGTGAAATATCCATACTAAAATCCAGTTTAAGTTGATAAGCAAAAGGATTGAAGCGTTGTTTAAGATCGGCTACACGATCTACTCCCATCATTATGTCATAATTCTGCGGCAAAAGTGTCCCAGCAACCAAACGACGCAACAATGCCATCGCGATACTATCTTCAAATAACTTGCCAACTACTTTGTCACCATCGTCTAACACTTCCCATTCATCGCGCAAAATTGACCTGAGTCCCCTACGGCGTAATACACCAACTTTTTGACCCGTGCTGCTTTCCACTACGTTATAAGCAGCGGAGAAATCAAGGATCTGGCGCGCCTTGATCATCAATACTTCCTGCGCCTTGCTTTCATCAGAAAAGACACGAATGTCCTCACGCAGGCGGAACATCTTCTGTTCGCTGAACATCACAAGCTTACCTAATGGATCATAAAGACGAAACTTACCCTTCAACGCAAAGACCTGGCGCTTTAAAAGATAATGGTTATGTTCGAAGGTCGGATGCACGATTCTCTCCTATTATTTTGTAGGGGGATTGGCATCCCATCTTACGAATAATTGGATCAAACGACTTGTACGCGTGTGCCTTGCCCTGGTAGATGTAAATAATCCGTATCCGGCGGGACGACAGGCTTGGTCCAGCGATAAATGAATTTCGCGGCCTCGTTGGGCAAATTCACGCAGCCATGACTCCGCGGTCGGCCAAAATCGTTGTGCCAATATGTCCCATGGAATGCACTACCGTCACCGGTGAAGAATGAAACCCATGGCACTCCCGGCAAATTGTAAATTTTAGCAACCTCGTCGCCTTCATTGGTCATGTGAATGGATGGGCCTTTGTGATAGGTCGAAAAATCGCCGCGAGAGGTCCTTGTCCCTTTTGCACCACTGGAGCAGCGCGAGGAGAAAACCATGGTCTCGCCTTCAAAAGCAGTAACCAGTTGTATGCCGAGATCCACGTGGATAAATTTGTCAGCATCCGGTACATCTGGAGAAAGCGGAGTCAGCTCCTCATCCGGGACGAGGCGCATATTGTACGTCGGCACGTAAAACGATATCTTGAGGTGATGGTCGAAGATCTTGTACCAGATACTTTTTTCTTCGCGTGTCACGACCACGTTGGTTACCCAATGTGTACTGCCATAATATAAACGATATCCACTTTTAGCATACGTATAAGGGGTTAGACGAGTTTCACTAACAGGTACGGTGATCTCACCCACTTGAATTCCCGAGGGAATATCAAAAACTGTCTTTTGATAGTTGGTCTCCACAGGTTGGATCCAGCCCGAATAAGTGTAGCCATCATCTACTTGGTACCAAGCATTATTGTAGGGATTGCCTTCATCACCTTCCACCTCATCCTTGATATGAATGACCTGATCCCGGCCAAAGACATCTATTTTCTTTGCATTGAATGAAGGCAAATCATATAGAGGAATACCGCTCCACGTAATGCGTCCATGTTTTGGAGGCTGATCAGAAAACGCGCGGTCGAGGCGCAGTTCAGTCAGCGCTAATCCCAGCGCACCAGCGGCGGATAGCTTGAGGAAGTCACGGCGGGATAGCTGGTTGGACGGATTCATGAGCTATGAATAAACTGTTCTGTCCGCAGTTAAACTGCGGACAGAGACGCTAGAGAATATTCTACACCACAATTTCTACCTGCGTGCCTTTGCTTTTATACGCGTATTGATCTCCAGATTTAACAACTGGTGTCGTCCAGCGATATAGCCACTTGGCGGCCTGTGGTGTGAGGTTGATACAGCCATGTGAACGCGGGCGGCCAAAGTCATTATGCCAATAGGTTCCATGGAACGAAATCCCGCTTTCGGTAATATACAAGACCCATGGCACACCGGGTAGGTCAAAACCGCTGGCAGTAATATCGCCTGCTGCCATGTGACGTGTAGGACGTTTGTGATACGTCATGAACTGGCCTGTTGGAGTTGTGTATGTGCCCGCCCGATAGATGCCTCCCGTGGCAGCGCGCGTCACAAAGACTGGGTTGTTATATTCGTAAGCAATTACGAGCTGGTCATTCAAGCGCGTTTCGATCCGTTTTTCTTGATCTGGAATATCCCCAGATAAGGGGGCCAGTTCCTTGTCCGTCAGGATGCGCAAATGCTCAGCAGGAACGTAATAACGCTTATCCCATTTATCATCCCAGATTTGATACCAGATTTTTTCGTCCACTTCATTCTTCACGATGGATTTTATCCAATGGATCGTCTCATAATAGATGCGATAGCCGACCTTTGATTCTGCATCGGCTTTTTCATGCACGTCGCTATACGGAACACTGACTTCAGATAACAATCCGGTTAGAGGAATTTCCAGCCGCGGCGTATTTAAAATGGTACGCACCGGCTGAATATTACCGGAATAAACAAACCCATCCGTGCCTGTATCATACCAGACCCGATTATAAGCAGTTTGATCTTCACCGATTGTGGCGTTGGTGATCGGCAAGACCAAATCACGCCAGTATAGCTTAACCCGATTTCCTTCATAAGATGGACGGTCAAAAGACCAGACTAGCCGGGAAGTGACGCGGCCTTGTTGAGCTTCATAAGGATCATCGAAAAGAAAATTAAGCGGCGAGGACGGAAGAAACAGACTTGCCAAGCTAAGCCCGCTTAATTTAAGAAAATCGCGGCGTGACAAACTCTTCCAATTCATTCGTGAAATATGAAATTGCAAGGGATAAACTTGACTACCTGTTTACCTGTCTACTTACTGACCTGTTTACTAATAATGTACATCTACCGTTGTGCCCACGACAGAAAAATCATAAAGCCAGGCCGCATCGGGAATACTCAGGTTCACACATCCATGGCTCATCGGCGTACCAAAATTGTTGTGCCAGTATGTGCCATGCAGGCCATAGCCTTTATAAAAGTACATCGTATATGGTACATCTGGTAGATAATAACCAGGCCCGGCCATATCGGTATAACGCAGTTTGATCCAAATCTTGAATTTGCCTGTCACCGTGGGGTATTGCCAGGTCCCTGTGGATACAAGAAACGAATTGACTATCCCATCGCCAGCATAGGCATATACACGTTGCTGCGAAAGATCCACGTCAATCCAATGCGCACCGTCACCACTTGCCACTGCGGGCGGCACATAATGATCATCAGGTGATGATGTCGGCGCAACATATTCAGAAGTCGGTGTATCAGGCACAATCTCTGCATATATAGTACCTGGAGTTTGTGTAGCTTCCGGAGTTACGATAAGTTCCGAGGGAAGTGTCCCAACCTCTAGCGGCGTATCTGTCGGAACGACTACTGGAAGATCAGTGGGGGTCGTACTTGGTTCAATAGCCAAAGGCTCAGTAGGGATTGCAGTCGGATCAAAGGCGAGAACATCCGCCGGAAGTGCTGTGTAAGTTGGTTTAGGAATTACTGCTTCCGCAAATGGTTGGACACGAGTTCGCTGAGCGATTGATGGACGGGATATATTTAATATGGATGCCAATACGGGCGAAGTCACTGCGAACCAAGCTGCAAAACCGACAACCATGCAACCTATAAGCATCAACAGGATTGGTACCAACAGGCCAAGTCTGCGCGGCTTTTTGGCAGCTACGCCTCGCGCGGGAACTTTGACTGGTTTCGTGATATTGAGTTTTTCTTTCTCCTCTGGCATTTCCCCTAATCTCGAAAGTGCCCATTCCAATCCTTTCTGAGCGCGCACACTCTCAGGATTAGCCTGAAGTGCATTACGAATAAAGTCTACGCTCTCGCGCGGGCTGGCCACTGCAGCAAGGATCAGCCAAGGGTCTTCGCTTTGCGGCGCGAGTTCCGCAGCTCGCTCTGCCCACTGACGCGCCTTGGTGCGATCACCGCGACGCAGAGCATCTCTGGCATACAACACAGCTTGACGGGATTGGACAAATCGCTCATTCATAGGCCACCTCTTACCGCTTCTCTCATTAATGACTAAACTTTTTGGATGAATTTGCAGGATAAAATATAAACTTCCAGTTTAGATATTTATGCGGCACTCTGTAAAACGATCCGAGTTATGGAAGTACTTTGTTTTCCTTTACCATCTTATCTCCACAGGCGTTCCAATTTCCACCCATTCATACAGCAATTGCGCTTCGTACGCGCCCAGCACTACACAACCAAATGAAATGGGACTACCCAAAAAACCCTCCCAAAGTTGTGCACCATTCGGTAGGATGGGCAACGCATGGATGCCATTTTCTAAGCCACCTGCCCAATAAATTCCCAACCAATTAGGCATCCAGATGTTCCATGTTGAGCCGTATGCATTAGGAATTTTGTCCAACACGCTGAACGTTCCAACAGCGGTTGCATTGTGGAGACCTGTGGATGCAACAAAACTGTATACCAGCTCTTCGCCGTCATATGCATATAGATGCTGTTCTGAGATGTCTACCAAAATGTATTTAGAATTAACTTCGGAAAAAATTACACCGAGGGAGGAAATTGATTTATTTGGATCAGTAAGGTTTGGGGAAGGAAGCGGATTAGGCGGCGCTATATCAGTCGGTTTAGGGATTTGCACTTGAGCATAGGACTGTAGATGAATCGCTCTGGGCAAGTTGCCTTGGCTCAGTATAGATGCCAGCACCGGATATGAACTTGCCGACAAGGCGGTAATCCCAATGATCGTGCAGACAAGCAGAACAAGTAATGCAAGACGTAAAGGAATTCGTCGCGGGCCGGCGGCTGGTTGGCTCATGGCGCAAATGTAGAAATCGGTGCTGGTTGAACACTTTCATTTTTCACGAAACACAAAATACCTTGTACTACTCCTTCCGCAACGCGGTTGGTTTCTTCCGTCAGAATTTTGTGATCTAAGTTTAGAAAACCGGTTTCAATGATCGCCGTGATGGTGTCTGGGTCAATTTCGGAAAAGGCATGATATTCACGCATGTCGGCAGTGATGCTGCCCGCATGAAATGTCAAGCCGGTGATGCGCTTATAGCGGTCAACCATACAGGCCGTAAGACGCTGAGCGCGGTTGATGTCTCGCGTATCCATAGATGAAGCGACCTTGAAACCCGTTGCTTGATCGTTGATGTAATCACACGAATCATTGTGGATAGAGACCAAGGCCACCGCGCGATAGCCGTTCAAACGAGTATCGAACTCATTGAGCAAATCCACTTGATAGCCCTGCTCCACCAGTTGATTTTGCACAATGCTGGCAATTTTCAAGTTCACTTCCGCCTCTGTCAGAGTCACCTGCCCATCCGCATCCAAACAAACCGCGCCAGAATCGTTGCCGTTATGACCGGCGACAATCCCAATGCGTAGTTGTGGCTGTGGAGTGGAAACAACAAGAATCGGTCCAGCTTGAGGCGTCAGCATCAACCGCAACTGCTGCTGCAAGTTAGTTGCGAACAGACCAGTAGGTGTCCATGCTGTGAAGAGAGTCGCAAGTAAAATCGCAACGCCCAGTGTTGTCGTAAGGGCGTTTACTGAGCGTTGACGAGGTTTTGCTGGAGAGCGACTTGAAGAATGGCGATTTGTTGATTCCATATTGTATTTCGTATAATATTACCTTAAAAGGAAAAAAGCAAGGGTAAATTTTGTTTGCAATGGAACCAATAGGCATCCAGAATTTATTCAATTCTGGTATTATTTCCTTTGATGTACTATCAATGGAGCAAAAACAATTCGTGTATGGGAAGAGTCATATCAAGACCAAAATATACAGATCAAACTTTACTTCTTTGTCATGAAAGTACCACGTTACACGTGTGCGGTATTAGTGTACAATGCACCTACCGTATTGGGTGAAGAATGCAAAAGATTCAACGTCCAACCTTATCTCTCAACCGAACTCTTCAGTTCATTGTACTGGGATATCAGGCGATAGCGATTGTGGTGTTTGCTGCGGGTATATATTTGGGCAATCGCTGGCTTAAGACACCGTTTATTGGCGCGTTCTATGAGCACACGATGGTCTTTAATGGCGCTGGCCCTACTGAACCTTCCGAAGCTTGGACATTATTTAAGCAAGTTAATCTCGGCGACCAGTTGCTTGCAGTCAATCATCAACCAGTAAGAAGCACTGCAGACGTTCAAAAAATTCTTAGCGGTTTCTTTCCCGGCGAAACAATTCCACTTACTATTCGGAATGAAAGCTTACAAGAGAGAACCCTAGATGTTACTTTGCATGCTTTCCCTACTAATGATCAACTGGTTTTCTTTATTATCCCATCTGTACTTAGTGGGTTTTTCCTCGCCATCAGTCTATGGATATTCGGCCTGAGGCGGTCAGAATCTGCCGGGCGCGCTTTTTCCTTATTTGCTTCCTCCCTGGCGATCATCACTGGCGGAATTTTTGACCTTTACACAACACACTACCTGACTCATATCTGGACACTTGGTGCAGCCGTTACCGGGGGCGCATTGATTGCATTGGCTTTATCCTTTCCACAGGAGCCACGAGTTGTAATCGGACGTCCTTACCTACGTTGGATTGGATTGGTCATTGCCATCCTCTTAGCTGCTAACGCTTTCAGAACTCTTTTCGATTTTGAACATCCCACTGCATATATCGTTGCCTGGTTATATATTTATGCATTTGTTGGTATGGCAAGCATCATTTATATCCTCGCGAATTTATATTACGGGTTCTTTGCTCCGTCACCGGTAGTCAAAACCCAAGCCTATTCGATCCTGATTAGCACCTTAATCGGTTTTGGCCCGATCAGTATTTGGATCATACTTAAGCTAATCATAGAAAAGTTGAATTTTTCACCTTATTTATTCATTCCCATTCTGGTATTTCCCCTTACTACCGGCTATACCATTTTGCGTTTTCGCTTCCTACGCACGGATGACATACTAAGACGTGGTATTTCCTATATTCTGCTCACAACATTAGTTATCGGTGGTTATGCCCTCCTGGTAAGTGGCGCAAGCCTCATTTTCAGTACAGCCACAACCCTGCCTTTTAATAATCCAATCTGGGTCATTGTATTTGCTTTAGTAGTTGCAATTATGCTTGAACCTGTACGCGCAAAATTACAAGGGTTTGTGGATACTGCTTTTTTCCGCGGCCAACGCGCTTACTCGGAACGGCTACAAACTTTTTCTCATGAGTTAACCAGCGCATTAGACCTGAATAAGATCGGCTCAATTTTGCAGGATCAAATCTTTTCAACCCTGACTCCAAGCCGGATTCATGTGTATACCTATGATCCTCTCAACGACCAATACGTTGCCCTTCAGGGCAATGACCGACGCGCTACAAGCGATATTCGTTTCTCGGCAAATAGCCCACTAGCGCGATATTTCAGCACTGAAAAACTTCCTCTTTACCTGGATGGTGCTTCTTCTTTTTTACCAGAATCCTTGCAATCAGAGCAGTCACGGCTGATGTTACTGGGTGTTCGCTTGTTTGTTGTATTGCCCGGAAAAGAACGCCCAAGCGGATGGCTTGCTTTGGGGCCACGGCTTTCAGGCCAGCCTTACACACCGCGTGATCTAACCTTCCTTGAAAGCCTTGGCGACCAAGCCTCCGTTGCGATCGAGCGTGTGCAGACCGTGGTAAATCTTGAACGCCGGGTACAGGAAATGAACGCGTTGACGCGCGTCTCACAGGGTGTGAACGTAACCCTTACGTTTGACGATGTGCTTGAACTCATCTATGCACAGACTTCACTAATCATTCCAACGTCTCATTTGCACATCACACTCTATAACAAAGGAAGCGATTTTTACTACTACGCCTTCTGCGTGGAGAATAACGAGCGCCTGTCTGAGCGTGAGAATGTGCCGTTTCTGGCTACAACAGGCCTCAGCCCAGAAGTGATCCGCAAAGGTCGTCCAATCATTACACAAGATTACGTCCGCGAATGCCAATCGCGCAGTTTAACCCCCGCGCTTGAAAGTGTCTTTGCTTGGATGGGTGTACCGCTAAACGCAGGCGCAGAGACGATTGGTGCGCTCAGTATTGGGAGCCGCGACGGTGGGACTGCTTATACGAGCGGGCAACTCGAGCTTTTGCAAGCCATTGCCGATCAGACCGCGGGTGCGATTGTAAAGTCGCGCCTGCTTCAAGAAACGCAACAACGCGCACATCAATTAACAACTTTGAATGAAATTACTCGCCAGCTTACATCTACATTGGAGCTTGAGCCTCTGCTTCAAAACATCCTTGAAAATGCGGTAGGAATTTTGAATTGCGAAGCAGGTAGCCTCTTTCTTGTAGATAACCAGACCGATGACTTAATCTTCAAAGTAACTGTTGGTCCAGTTGCGGCAAACCTGGTGGGTCAGCGGTTGCCAGCCGGCACAGGTATCGTTGGCCGGGCGGTTCAATTGCGCGCCCCCGTCATTGAAAACGAAGCGCAACGTTCACCAAACTGGTTCAATACAGATAAGCAAACAGGTTTTGTCAGCCGTTCCCTCCTTGCAGTGCCCCTGCAGGTCAAGGATGATGTAATTGGGGTTATTGAAGTTATTAACCGCCGCGATGGCTTGCCATTTGTTGAAGATGACAAGGCTTTGCTTATGGCCTTTGCAGGTCAAGCTGCAGTGGCCATTGAGAATGCTCGCCTTTATACATTGACAGATCAGGAACTTGCTGCACGTGTGGAAGAACTTTCTGTGATGCAACGCATTGACCGCGAGCTTAACGCCAGCCTTGAGATGGAACGTGCCATGCGTATCACCTTGGACTGGGCTTTGCGTCAGTCAAAGGCCGAAGCCGGTATGATCGGTATGCTCGAAGGAAATGGATTTCGGGTCATGTCACAACAGGGTTATGATGAGCAAGTTGCAAACATGCCCGATCAATCCATGAAAATCAATATGCCTGCCATGCAAGTTGCTGTAGAAAGTAAACAACCACAGCGAGTGAATGTTGCTGAGTCAAGCAATAAGCTTTTGGCATCTGCCCATATGCAGATGATTATCCCTATCCAGCGCGAGGCACAGGTTATCGGCTTGATCTTACTCGAAAGCACTAGTGACACACAAGTAGACTTGGCTTTCCTCAACCGTCTCAGCGACCACGCCGCCATCGCAATCTCCAACGCTCAACTTTACGATGAAACCCAGCGCGTCTACCTTGCCAAGAATGAGTTTTTCTCTTTTGCGGTGGATGAGCTGAAGAATCCGATGACATCCATCAAGGGCTATACGGAATTGCTTGCCGCGGGTGCCGTCGGACAGGTCAATGATAATCAGATGAGCTTCCTCAATACGATCCGTTCGAACGTTGAGCGCATGTCCACGCTGGTTTCGGACTTGAGCGATAACGCCAAGATTGAAGCGGGTCGTCTGCGGCTTGAATTCAAAGCAACGGTTGTGCTCGAACTGATAGATGATGTCATTCGTTCTACCAAACGACAGTTTGAAGAAAAGAAGCAAGTCCTGGTGAAGAAAGTGAATGCCGATCTTCCGCCCATCTGGGCTGATGGGACTCGTGTCGGTCAAGTTCTTACCAATCTTGTTAGCAACGCCATTAAATATACGCCCGAAAGCGGACAAATCGAGCTGGGCGCTGAAGCCTGTCTCAACCAGTGGGATCCCGAAGGCGCAACCACAGTTATCCATTTTTGGGTCAAAGATAATGGCATTGGCATCAGTATTGAGGACCAGCAAAAGATCTTCCAAAAATTCTTCCGCTCTGAAGATTCCAAAGCCCGCGAAGCCCCAGGCACCGGACTGGGCTTGAATATCACCAAAAGCCTGGTTGAAATGCAAGGTGGAAAGATTTGGTTCGAAAGTGAATTTCGCAAAGGCACCACCTTCCACTTCACGATACCGGTTGCCGAAGGATAGGAGATGTTATGACGCTAGTTTCATCTGTCGGGGTTGCACAGGCTTTGGATGGTCGTGAAGCCGGTCTACAGGCCGCGCATCAGGCTTTGAATCGTATTGGTGCGGCAACACCAGATTTTGGCATTGTGATTGCTTCCCACCAGTATCAAGCGCGTGAAGTGGTCAATGGAGTCAACAGCCTGTTAAGCGACGTACCGGCGATCGGTTTTAGCGCGTCAGCGGGGTTAAGCGCCAATGGTCTGCATCCTCATTCGGTCATCGTGGCTCTTCTTAGTGGAGACTTCCAGGCTGAAACTCACTGGTTGCCAGGATACGCCCAGTCGGGCCGAGACACGGGTTCGAAGTTGATGCAACTTGCCGACGCGCATCTGGAAGAACAATCGTTGCTTTTCTTTGCCGATGGTTTCAATGGAGATGCGGAACAGTTCTGTGGAGCTGTCCAAACAAATTCCATGCCGCTAGCGGGGGCATTATCAAGCGGTGATTTGCATACAGGCACCACCTATCAAATCGCTGGCAATCAAACTGGCAGTGGAAGTTTAGCCGCCGCATTATTGCGTGGCAATCTGCGCATCGGAATTGGTTATGATCATGGCTGGGATCCGGTTGGTAGTCAGTTTCGCGTCACTCGTTCGCGAGGTTTCTGGTTGCGAACCCTCAATGGCCGTCCCGCTTCTGAAACATACGCCCAGTTGTTTGGATATCCGGCACGTGACTGGGCCTTCCCTCCTTTGAATCATCTTGCGCGGCTTTATCCCTTAGGCGTGGAGCAAGGGGACGAGTTAATTGTGCGTGCACCGATCCGCGTAGAGGCGGATGGGAGTTTTCGAATGAATGCCAACATTCGCGATGGCATTGATGCTTATTTGCTCGTTGGAAGCCGTATGGCCTGTGAGAAAGCTGCTGGGCAGGCCGCACAGCAGGCTCTGTTACAACTCGGTAGCGCTAAACCTGCCTTCGCTCTTGTACTCGTAGATATTGCCTGGCAGATGTTACTCATAGCTCAGCCGGGTGCAGAACTCGCTGCCGTGCAAGAAATTTTGGGATCAAGAATTCCCGTTGCGGGAGGTTACACTCTCGGGCAAATCGTACCTGGTAACGGGAAAACCTCGCCGCGCTTTCTGAACCAACACATTGTCGTCATAGTTTTTGGCGAAGCATCATAAGTTTTTTTCTATACCTTGAAAAATTTTGAAGCCAGACTCGTTTGAGCCGGGCTTCTACCAAGGAGAGAGAACAATGCCAAATCTGACTGGCTTGGTCAGCCTGTCAGATTTTTTCTAATTAAGCAGGCATTTCAACCTTCGGCAGTTTCGTCATCGCTTCTTTCACCGCCTCAGCCGGATACTCGAAATCTTCGAGTTTGCCACTCAAGTAGGACTCATACGCTCCCATATCGAAATTGCCATGACCCGAAAGATTGAACAAGATCACGCGCTTCTCGCCTTTGGTTTTGGCATCTAACGCCTCATCAATTACAGTGCGAATAGCATGTGCCGACTCGGGTGCAGGCACAATTCCCTCTGTTCGCGCAAACTGGATCGCAGCCTCAAACGTGGCTTTTTGTTTGACCGCTACTGCCTCAATATGACCTGCATCGAATAAAGCACAGATGCTAGGTGCCATGCCATGATAACGTAATCCACCTGCATGGATTCCTGGCGGGATGAAATCATGTCCAAGCGTATGCATTTTGACAACCGGGGCCATCTTCGCTGTATCGCCATAATCAAAAGTATACATGCCCTTCGTCAGCGATGGTGCTGCTGTAGGTTCGACTGCGAGTAATCGTGTCCGCTTGCCGTTTTTCAAATTCTCACGCAGGAATGGATAGGCGATGCCTGCAAAGTTCGAGCCGCCACCAACGCAACTGATAACCACATCCGGATATTCATCTGCCAGATCCATTTGCTTCAAAGCCTCTTCGCCGATAATAGTCTGGTGCAGGAGTACATGACCCAAGACAGAACCAAGACTATATTTCTTCGCTCCATTGGAGGTGGCCGCGACTTCCACTGCTTCTGAAATTGCAATACCTAACGAGCCAGGGTTATTTGGGTCTTGAGCCAATACAGAGCGGCCATAATTCGTGCGATCCGTTGGGCTAGCATAGACTTTTGACCCATATGTTTCCATCATGATCCGACGGTACGGCTTCTGGTTATATGAAACTTTGACCATATAAACTTCTAGATCAAGCCCAAAGAAGCTGCAAGCAAGTGAAAGCGCAGAACCCCATTGACCCGCGCCTGTCTCGGTGGTGAGAGCTTTTGTCCCAGCTTTTTTGTTATAAAAGGCTTGAGCAATGGCCGTGTTGGGCTTATGACTTCCAACGGGTGAAACACTTTCGTTCTTGTAGTAGATATGTGCAGGTGTGCCTAACGCTTTTTCCAATCGTCGTGCACGGATAAGAGGGGTCGGGCGATAAAGCTTATAGATCTCGCGTACTTCTTCAGGGATCTCGATGTATCGCTCCGTGGATATTTCCTGCAGGATCAAGTCCATTGGGAACAAGACAGCTAGAAAGTCTGGAGTGACCGGCTGTAAAGTCCCCGGATGTAAAACAGGCGTCGGTGGAACTGGATTATCAGCGTTAATGTTGTACCAAAATTTCGGTAGGTCAGTTTCGTTCAGGATAAAGCGGGTCTGGTCAGACATGGTTATCTCCTTATTGACTATTTATATTTTAGGGATACTTCGCGCTGCCTGCCCTGTCCCGTTCGGGCTAGGACGGGGCACCTGGTGCCGGCACAGGTGAGCGGAGTGAGACCCATGTATATCGGGTCGAACGCAGTCGAAGCGCATGTATCATGAAAACATTTGTCTTCATACATTTTAGCAAAATACTCCGGAAACATCCCTGGCTAAGGCTTTTTCGCTAATACTTTTGCTATGTAAGAGTCCCATCTTTTCATAAACCTCTTCAAGCGTATGCTGAGCTTCGAATTTGGCTTTGACCGTGCCACTATAAAGAACTTCCATAAGCAATTTAGGTCGATTGAAAAGCTCAGCGCGGCGTTCCCGCAGTGGTGCGAGATATGTGTTGAGTGAGCTCGCCAATAGACGCTTGACTTCTACGTCGCCGACTTTGCCCTCCTCGTAGCGCGACTTAAGTTCTGCGAGTTCAGCCTTATCCGCGTGAAAGATATCGAGCAAGGCAAAGACCGGGTTCCCTTCTACGTGACCGGGATCGGTAGCACGCAAACGGGTTGGGTCTGTATACATACTCATTACTTTGCGAGTTGTTTCCTCGGGAGTATCTCGTAAATAGATGGCATTGCCATAGGAGGTGTGCATTGTGCGATTATCAACGCCCGGCAAACGTGGGGCATTAGAAAGCAGTGCCTCAGGCTCAGGAAATGTTTTTCCAAATGTCTGGTTGAAGCGACGAGCTGTCTCACGAGCTAATTCGATATGAGGTAATTGGTCTTCACCGACAGGGACAACCTGAGCTTTGTAAAGCAATATATCAGCAGTCTGTAAGACAGGATATGTGAGTAACCCGGTTGAAGGTTGTAGATTCAGTTCCCGGGTCTGATCCTTATACGTGGGGATACGTTCTAGGCGGGCTACAGTCGTCAACATGCTTAGAAGTAAGGCTAGCTGTGCATGTTCTGGAATAATAGACTGTAGGACAATTGTAGACCGGTTCGGGTCAATACCTGCGGCCAGCCAGTCTGCCATCATGTTCAGGATGTTTTCCTGTAAATGCTCAGGATGGTAATTAGTTGTCAACACGTGCAAGTCAGCGACTAGAAAAAAGCACTCGTGTGTATCCTGTAAACGCGCCCAGGTTTCCAACGTTCCAACCAGATGGCCAATATGACGCGGACCTGTTGGTCGATGACCAGTGAGAATACGTTTTTTTGTCATAATCTGTTCAATCTCCTTATTTATGGCAAATAACGGTGTGCGGATGTGTTGCTATTCACTTCATGCTCGGAGGCTTGCTCAGTAAGGATTTGCTCCGCAGGTCGGGCATTATCTTCAATCACAACCGCGACTCGTTCCTGCAACTGAGTATCCTGAATTTCAATAGATATGTTTTGTGTGTTCATTTTTCTCCATTCTCCCTTCTCCCAAAGGGAGAGGGGCTGGGGGTGAGGGCAAACAAAAACAGCGTTCATCCCAAAATGGGACGAACGCTGTTGCATCCGTGGTGCCACCCAACTTAAGCTAGCAAATTACCTCTAACAAAAAATCCCGTTGTGATGCAACGGGAAAGCCAGCTTCACTCTTCTCGGTCAGCTAGTTATACCGAACTATCCAACTAAGTGACCTAGCCCTGATAACGGTGGCGTTCCGTCTCTGATACTCTTAGCCTTTTATAGCTAATTTCGCTTCGAAGCTCAGAGGTCCATTCAGCGAAGTCGTCTCGGGCAGGTTTTCACCATTACACCTGCTCTCTGTACCGTCGTTCAACACGTACTCGTCCTCGTCACAGCCTGTATATTTTGGGTGATTATATGCCGGAAGGACAAAAAGTCAATAGGCAAAACCACCTTGCAATTTGGTAATGCCCGGGATTCGGGTTTTGCTGTATACTTTTTCCTAAGAATTGAGATAGGAAATGACCGAGAAGAAAAATGCAACCAAAAAAGCTCCCGCCAAAGAGGTATCCTCTCAGGGGCAGGCTATCCGTGCCGGTGACCAAGGAATCGCGCTAAGAGGCGACGTAACCGACAGCACGATCATCCACGCGCAGACAGTTGTTCTTGCAGATCGCTTCTGGAAGGACCTTCAACCTAGTCTGCCGACAATGGAGTTGAAAGAGGCTACGAAAGCCTATCTCGCCTACCTGAATGACCGGCATTTCTACCTTAGCCTAAAGGGTATGGGCGTCTCAGACCGGGTTCCTTTACGGCTTAAACTGCTCGATCTTTACGTGCCACTCAAAGCGCGCATGGAACTGCCTGAAGGGGAAACATGGAAACGCGACCTCAGCCTGGCCGGGCGCGACGTTTCCGGTGAAGAGCAAGAGGATACCTTGCATCTTGGGGAGCCAGTTCCATTGATTCAAATCTTGCAGAATTATTCGGGAGTCATTGTTCTAGGCGACCCCGGCGCGGGCAAGACCACGTTTATGAAATATTTAGCTCTCCGGCTCGCACGCGGCGAAGGAGAATTGATTGGTCTTGGCGATTTCCTGCCCATCCTGCTCCCGCTGGCCGGTTTTGCCAATGCCCTGCTGACACGTGATATCCGCCTTGATGATTTCATTGCCGACTATTTTGCAGGTATCGGCGCGAATCTTCCCGTTAGCGCAATGTTGAGCGAAGCACTCAAAGCGGGACGTGCCCTAATTTTGTTAGATGGCCTCGATGAGGTGCGTGATCTCAATATGCGCAACACAGTCGTCGAACGCGTTGTAGATTTCTTCGCCTTCCATCGCCATCAGGGCAATAAGTTTGTGTTAACTAGCCGCGTCGTTGGCTACCGGGCAGTCCGCCCATCCGCGGAAGACCTGGTTGAGTGTACGATTATAGATTTCGAGGAAGATGAAATAGAAGAGTTTGTGGGGCATTGGACAACTGCCCTGGAAAAACAGGCCCAGGGTAACACCGCCGTCGCCCGCGCGGATGCGGAGACGGACCGCCGCGAATTGCTGGATGCGATTCACCAGAATCCTGGTGTCAGGCAATTGGCATCCACCCCATTGTTGTTGACCATTCTCGCATTGATGAAACGGCAAGGTGTTTCCCTGCCCGAGCGGCGTGTTCAGCTTTATGACCAGTACGTTACCACCCTGCTCTCAACCTGGAATCGCGCCCGTAGTCTTAGCGGGCGCTCACCTGGCCGCGACATTGATGAAATTCAGACCGTGCGTATCCTTGCGCCGCTTGCGCTCTGGATGCATGAAGTTAGCCCGGGTGTAGGCTTGGTTGGAAGTGAGGAAATGCGCCGTAAGCTGGAAGAGCTCTTTAGTGAGCGCGGAGATGGGTCGCCTCACCAGGCTGCTCGCCAATTCTTGATGGATGTACGCGAACATGCCGCGCTTCTACTCGAACGTGGACCGGGAGCTTATGGCTTCATTCACTTAACTTTTGAGGAATATCTGGCTGCGGTCGCGCTGGCTCTAAGAGGACAAGGCGATGCAAACCCGATTATTGAAGTATTATCCGCGCATGTGGGTGAACAAGCCTGGCGTGAAGTGACCTTGCTGACCATCGGTTATCTGGGTATTCGTCAGCAGTTGCCGAAGGTAAGCGGTGAAGTCATCGAAGCGCTGGTCACGAACAAACCGGGGCCTGTTGGTGAAGCAGTCATCCTTGCGGGAGATGCTGTGCTAGATACGTGGCCTGGAGGTGTGCCGCCGCAGAGTCGCGAACGAGTCATACTTGAACTTGTGCCTACTATGCAGGATGCAAACATCCGTCCAGAATTGAGACGTCATGCTGGTCTATTACTGGGAAGGCTTGGGTGGAGGCCAGGAGATCTTGATCGGTTCGTGGAACTGCCTGCTGGCGAGTACCTGAGTGGAGTTAGGAAAGAAGCGAAAGAAGTCCCGCATATGTACTGGATCGCGAAATATCCTGTCACAAATATCCAGTTTGCGCGCTTTGTCCATGAGGGCGGATATCAAACCCGTGAATACTGGAGTGAAGACGGCTGGGAATGGCGCACCGGAAAGTACGATGAGCGAACGCTTGAAGCCGTGGCGAGCGATTGGCTCGAACATCGCCCCGCGCGAAAACGAAACATGCCATATTATTGGCATAACATCGAGTTGAGCAATCCGATCGTTCCTGTAGTAGGTGTGAGTTGGTTTGAGGCTGAGGCATATTGCCATTGGCTGAGTAAAAAGATAGTGGCGGTACCGGAAGGTTACATGGTGCGCCTGCCATATGACGAGGAATGGGAACTTGCCTCGCGCGGTAAAGATGGCCGTGAATATCCGTGGGGTGATGCATTCGACAAAGCCGCAGCCAATACATGGGATAGCGACTCGACTGGCTCGGGCTTGGGAGGCACAACTGCTGTTTCGACCTTCCCTCAAGGTGTAAGTTCAGCGGGCGTTTGGGATATGAGCGGCAATGTTTGGGAATGGACTGGCTCCTGGTATGATGAGGATCAGAAATACCGGATCGTGCGCGGTGGTTCATGGATTGGTTACCAGTGGTTCGCGCGGACCTCATTTTGCAACTGGTCCATTCCATTGATGTTCAATGACGATCTCGGCTTCCGCGTAGTCATTGCCCCGAAGATATAGTAAAGGTGACAAGCTGGAGGAAACATGGCAGTTAAAAAGAAAAAAGATGGTTTACGCGCCGGCGATAGCAGCGTAGTCATTGGCGGTAATGTCGATGGAAGCAACATTGTTGTTGGGAACAACAATGTTGTTAGTAATCAGCGTATCAATCTATCATCCAGTTTTCAAACCATCTATCGGTTTATAGACCAAAACCCTCACCTTCAACCATCACAGAAAAAAGATGCACAAGAAGAATTGAAGGAAATTAAAACTGAGCTTGAGCAACCCAAACCTGATGAAAATTTCCTCGCGCGCCGTTTCCGCAATCTGGAGCGCATGGCTCCTGATATTGTGGAAGTTGCTTTTGAAACACTGAAGAATCCAATCACAGGTGTAGCGACGGTCATTCAAAAAGTAGCCAAAAGGATGGCAGACGAAGCAGGCACTTAGCAGTACAATAAAAACCGGCGGTTATTCCCGCCGGTTTTCAATGAAAGGAGTAGAGATGCAAAAGAAAATTCTGATGCTCCTATTTGTTAGTCTTATAGTTACCGGTTGTTCACTTCCCCAGGGAGGAAGTTCACCAACAGAGCCCATACTACCTTTAACCCCGACCCAGCTTGTAATACCTACATTGACTTCACTACCGTCTTCGCCCGTTGTCCTTCCATCTACAGTGCCAACCACGCAGATCCCACAGGCCCCTGGTGCGGCAACTTCTATACCTGCGACTCAGCCTCAGCCATCCAATGGAGGATCATCACCAGTCATCAACTCTGGCCCTTCCTCTGGGCCCTATGCGGTCATCCTGGTTGCATCAATTGATGTGCTAAATATCCGCTCTGGCCCTGGGGCAGATAAAAGCATAATCGGATCACTTGCCTATAATGAGACCGGAATTACGCGTCTTGGTTCATGGTCACAGGTGGATGACTCTGCATGGGTTGAGATACAAAGCCAGGCCGGGGTTCGCGGCTGGGTCAACTCTCAGTTTCTAACTGAATACGTCGCGCCATCTAACACATGTGATACAAAAGTATTAACTTTAATAGGCCAGTTCGAACAAGCTATAACCACCTCAAACGGTGAATTGTTGGCTTCTCTGGTCAGTCCTGTACATGGCTTGGATGTTTGGGCATATCGAAGTGGTAATCCGGTCAACTTTGATGCGGAGCATGCGCGCTGGGTATTCGATAGCACCTTTTCCCATAACTGGGGCACCCACCCCGCCAGTGGACAAGAAGTAACAGGCGCGTTTCACGATACTATCCTGCCTGGATTGGTGGATGTGTTCAAAGTAAACCACACAACAACCTGCAACGATAAAACGGTTTCCACCTATGGCGAACCATGGCCGGTTGAATACACCAATATTAATGTAGTGAAATCCTACAAACCCGGCTCGCCCGGCGTTGATCTAGATTGGCGTGCCTGGCTAATAGGGACTGAATATGTCAGCGGCAAACCGTATTTGTTCTCGCTGATTCAGTTTATCTGGGTGCCGTAAAATTAACCTTGCGAAGGTTTTGAACCTTCACAAGGTTTGATATTGTGACAAATAGGGGTAAGAAACTTATCCTCTCCCGCAACTAATGAATTATACTATTGCAAAAAGTTGCAATAAGGAACCTTATGTCCTGTGGATCTCTTTATGCCCCTCAACTGCGTGCACGCGGTTA
>WNGA01007082.1_pt1 | contig 26233 bp, 26 predicted proteins | sample 5400061 | NCBI WGS metagenome assembly WNGA01 (sample SAMN13153366, study PRJNA577476) | soil metagenome | isolation source: 100 cm soil or saprolite under grassland replicate 2 | place: USA:California | collected 2016-06-15 | reverse complement strand
GTCTGCCTCGCTTCAACGACCAAAACGATCCCAACCCCTACGGCATCGCGCCGACGGCGCGCAATATTCGGGACGGCAAGCGCCAGTCATCCGCGGTCGCTTATCTCGGGCCGGCGCGGCAGAGAGCAAACCTCACGATCGTCGGCGCGGCACAAGTCACGTCGCTAATTCTCCGCGATAAAAAAGCCGCAGGCGTTCGCTATCGAAAAGAGGACAACGAACACCCCGCGACAGCCGACAAGATCGTCCTCAGCGCCGGAGTTTATCATTCGCCGCAGATTCTCATGCTCTCGGGCATCGGCCCGCGCGCCGAGCTCGAACGGCACGGCATCCCCGTCGTCCATCAGCTCGACGGCGTCGGTGAAAATTATCAAGATCATCCCGTCGTGACGATGACGCTGAAGGCAAAAACGAGCGGGCACAAGCCGGACGCGCGCAGCCGCTCGACGCTCAAGCTCTATTTCAAAAGCGATCCGGCGCGCGCGTACCTCGATTTTCATATCATCCTGCGCGACATCACCACCGTTTCCGGCATCGGCGACATGATCGGGTTTTCATGTCACCTGCTGGAGCAGACCAACCGCGGTCGATTGACGTTACAAAGTTCGAACCCGGCCGACTTGCCGGTTATCGATCCGCAAATGTTGGAGCACCCTAAAGATATTCAGGCGATGATTTCGACGATGAAATACGTCCAACGGCTCGTCGCAACCGAGCCCCTGAGTCAGTACTGCGGCGAGTTGTTTTCGCCGAGCCCGGATGAAGATTGGTCCAAGTTCGCCCGCTCCACTTACACCAGCTATTTTCACGGCGTCGGTACCTGCAAAATGGGACCTCCTGCCGACCGTATGGCCGTGGTCGACCAACACCTGCGCGTACACGGCATCGATAATCTCTGGATCGGCGACGCATCGATCATGCCGACGGTCGCACACGCCAATACCAATCTCACCAGCATGATGATCGGCGAACGCGCTGCAGATTTCATCAAGGAATTGTCGTAAGCCGATCAAGGCGCGTTTTTGACAACGGCGGAACACGCAACGGTACCTCAGCTTAACTTTGTGTCGCTCACCCTCTCTTCCACCATGCGCAGCTCTCACTGCCGACGATTCAACCATTCGATATTTGGCGCGCGCCCGTGAGGAAAGAAATCATCATCTCCGGCTTTTGGTTGATGGTTTCCCTCTATCTGTCCATCGAGTCGCATCGGCTCGGCTTGAGCACGGGCAATCGACCCGGGCCGGGGTTTTTCCCTTTCGGGGCTGCCGTCGCCATCGGAGCGATCGGTGGCTTTCGCCTGCTTAAGAATGCTCGACCGACTTCGGCGGCTAGTACTTATGAGTCGGCCATGGCCGGCGACGCGAGACTCGTCATTTATGTCATCGCCGGGATGTTGGCTTATGTTTTTTTGCTTGATGTGCTCGGTTTCCTTTTTTGCACGTTTTTGCTCGTCGCTTTCTATTTGAAGGTCGTGGCCGAGCGGTCCTGGCTCACGAGCGTGAGTTTCGCCGCTCTGGCTCACGAGCGTGAGTTTCGCCGCTGCGGTCGCGCTCGTGTCTCATCTGTTTTTTGATGTCCTATTAAATGCCCAGCTGCCGAGAGGCGCGCTCGGCTGGTTGATGTAAAAGGCGGCAAGTGGAAACGCTTAATTCGTTCGCCCAGGGGATACTCACTGCCGCCGCACCGCTCAATTTGTTATATGGTTTTGCCGGGGTTTTTTTGGGCACCCTGGTCGGTGTGCTTCCCGGACTTGGCCCGGCGGGCGCCATCGCTCTGCTTTTGCCGCTGGCGCTGCACGCGCCGCCTCTAGCTTATTTAATCATGCTGTTCGGCATCACTTACGGTGCCCAGTACGGCGGCTCGACGACGTCGATTCTGGTCAATATTCCCGGCGAAGCGTTCCGGCTCTCGGCATTGCCGCGTTCGGCTCATTCATCGGCGGCACTGTTTCACTCTTTGGTGTGGCGTTCTTAGCGCCGGCTCTCGCGGAATTCGGTCTTCACTTCGGTCCGCCGGAATACGCCGCACTGATGCTCTTCAGTTTGACCGCGCTCGTTTATCTGGCGCACGGCCCGATGGATAAAGCGCTGCTGATGGCGCTATTCGGCAGTCTCCTGGCGAGCGTCGGGTTGGATCCCGTCACCGGCCAGCCCCGTTTTACGTTCGATATTCTGGTGTTGCGCGATGGCGTCGGTCTAACACCCGTCGTCATCGGCCTCTTCGGAGTTTCTGAAGTGTTGGTCAATCTGCATGCGCAAGCGGGAGAAATATTTCAAAAAAAGATAAAGGGACTATTGCCGAATTTGCAAGACTGGAAAGATTCCATTTTGCCGATCACGCGGGGAACCGTTCTCGGCTTTTTAATCGGCGCGATTCCCGGTTTAAACGTCGTCATCGCCACGTTCGCCGCCTATGCAGTCGAAAAAAAAATCTCGAAGCATCCGGAAAAATTCGGCCGCGGCGCGATCGAGGGCGTGGCCGCGCCCGAGACCGCCAACAATGCGGCGAGCTGCAGCGGCTGGATACCGCTGCTCAGTCTGGGCTTGCCGACCGGCGCCGTCACATCGCTGATCTTCGGCGCCTTGATGATCCATGGCCTGGCGCCTGGACCGTTATTTATCAAAAACTCACCGGAAGTTTTCTGGGGTGTTCTCGGCAGTATGGTCATCGGTAATGCAATGCTGCTCATTCTGAATCTGCCGTTGATCGGCCTGTGGATCAGAGTGCTGCAGATCCCCTACTTTTTTCTTTTCCCTTTGATCATTCTGTTTAGCATCATCGGCGCATACACCGCCTCGGGCAATACCGGCGACGTCATGATCATGATTATTTTTGGTGTTGTCGGGTATCTCATGAAAAAATTTGCCTATGAGCCCGCGCCAATGGTACTGGGATTGGTGATTGGTCCGCTGCTGGAGACCGCCATTCGACGTTCGATGATTATGTCCAAGGGACACATCGGAATTTTTTTTCAACGACCGATCGCGGCATTCTTCATGGGCGCGGCGTCTCTCATGCTGTTGAGCCCATTGCTCACACGGCGACGGCTAGGGCACGAAATCATTGAGAAGTTGGAAGAACAGTAATCGCGAGTCACAAAACAGCTTGGGAGGTCCCATGAGACTGACGATTATCATCGTAGCTTTAGCAGTGTTCGGAATGAGTCCCACTCTCCACGCTCAGAGTTTTCCAAACAAACCCATCGAGCTCGTTGTGTCGTCGAGTCCGGGCGGAGGCATCGATCTGATATTTCGCCTCCTCGCCGAAGACCTGGCGAAGGTTCTAAAAGTGCAGGTGAACGTAGTCAATCAAACGGCCGGCGCCGGCGCGATCGCCGCCGAGAAAGTAGCCGGCGCGCGCAAGGACGGTTACACATTGTTAGGCACATTGCTCGGGCAAGTCGCCACGATGACAGTGGCCAATCCGAAGACTCCGGCAAACTTAGTCCGCGACTTTCAGCCCATAGCGATCTTGCACGGCTATGCGGCGGTGATCATGCTCGGTCGCGCCGACTCGGAGTTCAAGGCCCTCAAGGATGTCGTCGCCCAGGCGCAGAAAAAGCCCGGCGATCTGATCGTCGCCGTCGGCCCGGCCGGGACGAGCCTCACGTTGGAAGTCGAGTTGTTGAAACGCGCGGCGAAAATCGACATCACCTCCCTGCCTTTCGCCGGCTCGGCGCAGGCGATCACCAATTTGTTGGGCGGCCATGTGAATTTCGCCATGGCGTCGGACGTCGCCGCGCAACCGCACATCAAAGCCGGCAAGCTCATCGGTCTCGCCGTCGACGTCGAGTCGACGGTGCTCCCCGAAGTGCCGACGTTCGCCAAGCAAGGGTATCCCCAGGTCAATTTGCTTGCGAGCGTGGCTTTCTTGGCGCCGAAAGGCTTGCCCGAGCCAACGGCCAAAATTCTCGCGGATGCGATCAGAAAAACCGTGCAAGAACCAAAGCTCCAGGAGAACTTAAAAGCGCGGGGCTACAACGTCGATCTGCGTACCGCGACCGCGGATATGGATAAACTGGTCAAAGAGGAAATCGACAAATATTCGCGCTTCACGCCCGAGGACCTCGGCTGGAAAGCGCAGTAGGTCGAGACGCATCCTGCCTCGTGCGAAGCCGACGATGGATAGTAGTTCAGTCTTAATCAGATCTCTCACTTCGTTCGAGATGATAAATCGCTTAGCCGTCATTCCGAACGAACGTGAGGAATCTTTCTTAGTCCGAAGCTGGAAATGTGGCTACTTGCCGCCGAACACCTTGGTCAAGAAACCCTCTTTTTCCAACTCGGCGACGAACCGATTATTCAAAAAATCCTTGGCCTGAAGGTCCTTCGCTTCCGGTCTGTTTTTCTTCAATATTTGCGCGGTGAATTCCAATCCTTCGGCCGTCGCATACGGTTTTGTCGGAAAAGTCTTGCTGTAATAGCGATAAGTCTCTTCAACCTGGTCCTTGTTTTTCTCCAGATCGAGCCTCAAGTATTTCGCGACGTGGCCCATAACCAAAGATTTTTTCGCCGGATCTTTCCAGGCCGCGAGGCCTTCGATGAGCGCGCGGAGAGTGCGCAAAACCGTATCCGGATTGCGGTCGAGATAATCTTTGATCGCGACGATTTGTTGGTGCGAATAGGCCACGCCGGATTCTGATAGATCGATGACCTCGTTAAACCCCATCTTGCGTCCCGCCAGGTTGAGCGGCGGGCTCACAATGGCGGCATCGACGGCGCCGGCTTTGAGCGCGGCAAATCGCTCGCTCTGGCCGCCGCCTTGAAGGATGATGACATCCTTGTCCGGCTTGAGATCGTATTTTTCCACCGCCGCGCGCACCGCCGTATCCGACGAAGAGCCGTAGCGACTGATAACGATCTTCTTGCCGCGCAGCTCCTGCGGCGTGCGAATCTCCGGTCTCGAAAGGATGCTGAAAGGAAACGTGTTGATCATGCCAGCGACGAAATAGAGATTGGCGCCGCGCAAGTTTGCCGACAAGCCGGCAACGCCATCTGCGGTTGCGAATTGGATATCGCCGGCGAACAACGCTTGGAGACCTACTGTTCCCCCAGGGAAAGAAATCAACTCGATATTGATCCCATGTTTTTGAAACAGGCCTAGCTGCTTCGATACATAGTAATGGCTGTTGGTGCCGGCGGGCGCTTCGATGCCGATGCGCACGGTCGGTAGGTTTCTTTGCGACCAGGCATCGCGAGTCGACGAAAAAATCAAGGCGAGCATGGAAAGTATAACGAAAATCATTAGACCTCCAATTTCCTGCGCCGTTGTAGCGGCAATCTATCGGGGCTGTCAAGCAATTCGGCTTGACTCGAAGAACCGGTTTCGATTAGCTTCAGCGCCGGCGCTTACTTAATTTTCTCTTCGATCAACCCTCGCCCGTGAAACCACAAGTCACCCCTTGGCAAGTTCTGCAGCAAAGAGATTTCGGTCTGTTTTGGCTGAGCTTGTTGTTCTCCGCCGTCGGCAGCCAGATTTCCACCGTCGCCGTGGCGTGGCAAGTCTATGAAATCACCAACTCACCTTTTCAATTGGGGCTGACCGGGCTTTTTCGCGCGCTGCCGGTCATGATCCTTTCTTTGCCCGGTGGAGTTCTCGCCGACCGCATGGACCGGCGCAAGCTTCTTATCATCACGCAAAGTCTGGCCGCGCTATTGGCCCTTGCGCTCGGACTCTTGACATCGACCGGAGAGATTCGCGTTTGGCATATCTACACTGTGACGTTTTTGTCGGGCGCGGTGGGGATTTTCGACGCCCCGGCGCGCACCGCGATGATCCCCGCGTTGGTGTCCGCGGAACAACTCGCCTCGGCCTACGCCCTGAATATCACCTGGCGGCAAATCGCCACGCTGGGCGGGCCGTTCATCGGCGGCGTGGTAATCAGTGTTTTGGGTATAAGCCCGGCTTATTATATCGACGCTGGAAGTTTTCTCGCGGTGATCATCTGCCTGGCGTTCATGCGCCGGCAAGTTAAGCCCGCGCGGGAGGAAAAAGAATCGCCGCTCCAGAGCGTGCGCGCCGGATTCAATTTCATTCGCGAGAATTCCGTGATCTTGGGCTTGATGAGCATGGATACCTGCGTGCAATTTTTCGGCGCTTACCGCTCCATGATGCCCGCCTTTGCCCGGGACATTCTCGGCACCGGGCCCGCCGGTCTCGGAGCGCTGTTGGGCGTGCCGGCGCTGGGCGCTCTGGCGGGCTCCGGAATGGTTCTCGCTGCGGGCAATCCGCGGCGCAAGGGCCGGCTCATCATCGGCGTGACGCTGCTCTACACGATCGGTCTAATCTGTTTCGCGCTGTCGCGCTCTCTGACACTCTCGCTCTTGATCGTTTCGCTCTTGATCGTTTTCTGTTTGGGACTTGTCGACGCCGTCGGCGAGACATTGCGCGATACCCTGGTGCAACTCACTACTCCCGACCGCATGCGCGGCCGGGTGAAAAGCTTCGATCAAGTGTTCATGTCCGCTGGAACGTACGTGGGTCATGCCCAGATGGGAACCGCGGCGATGTTTGTCGGGGTGCCCGGCGCACTGATCCTTGGCGGCTGCCTGGGTTCTGCCGCCGTGCTCCTAGTCGCAAAATTCGCGCGCAGCCTGCGCAGCATCGACACCTAGGCACAGGAAAAGGGGTCACCCCTACAAATGTTTGCGAAACTGAACCGCGACCGCATTTCGCTTGCTCTTGACAACCCCGCTCGGTGATCTTATTCATTATTCACCTACGGCTGCTTTATGGTGATCTACAACCTTGTCTGCAAAAAGAAGCACGGCTTTGAGGGCCGGTTCCCAAGCTTTGAGGACTTCCAGAAGCAAGCGGAAAAGAAGCTCATCTCCTGTCCGACCTGCGGTACGACCAAGGTGGAGAAAGTACCCCACGCCTGCGCCGTCCATGTAAAAAAGGAACGGCCTGCGCCGCCCGCGAAAAAACCAGAGCCGACACCAGCCGCGTCGCTTTCGCCCACCGAATTCAAGGAGATGCTCATTCGCGTGCATCATTACGTTAAGGAGAATTTCGAAGACGTCGGGCCGCGTTTCGCCGAAGAAGCGCGCCAGATTCACAAGGGCAAAGCCGACGAGCGTGCCATCCACGGCACCGCGACGACGCAAGAAACCAAAGAACTCGTCGAAGAAGGCGTTCCGTTTGCCGCCCTGCCGAAACCCGAACTCGATAGCTAAATCGCGGGATTCGATTTTTCGTCCCGCGAAGCAAGTTCCCCCCAAAACTGAATTCCAGGCACCGCCCCTAGGCGGCGCTCTTGTTGCAGCAAGCTTGCATTTAGCACGCTCGTACGAAATAGAATCGACATCTTATCGAAGAGACTGTGTCGCAATGTCATCCCGTATTTTCGTGATTGCGCCAAGAGTCCCGAAGTGGAGAAGCAACATGCTTTTGATCGACAACCCAACCGTCGCGAAAATTCTGGACATAAAGGGTTGTATGGAGGCGCTCGAAATCGGCTACCGCGACCTCATCAACGAGCGCGCGGTCTACCGCGGCCGCTACGATCTGTTCGTGCCCAACGACGATCCGAAGTTAATGTACCGCTGGGGCACCATGGAAGGCGCCTGCCGTTCCTTCGAGACCTTTGCGATTCGGATGAAATCCGACATGCTCGAATGGCCTGAAGGCAAGACCGTTGAAAAATATTGCATCGAGCCCGGAACGTTTTGCGGCGTCGTGATGGTTTTTTCAACGCGCAACGGCGAGCCCTTGGCAATTATTAACGATGGCATCATACAACATATGCGCGTCGGCGGCTGCGCCGGGCTCGGCGCAAAGTATTTGTCGCGCGAAGACTCGAGCGTGGTCGGCATCTATGGCGCCGGCGGCATGGCACGCACCTACCTGCTCGCCTTTAATCAAGTGCGCAAGATTCGCGAAGTAAAAGTTTACAGTCCAACCAAGCAAAACCGTAAAAGCTATGCCAACGAAATGGCTGAAAGGCTGGGGATCAAGGTCCTGCCCGTGGAACGCCCGGAAGAAGCCGCCCGCGGCTGCGACATCGTCGCCACCTGCACGGATTCGATTCAAGTTGTCGTCAATGACCCGGACTGGATCGAACCGGGCATGCATCTCACCTGCGTCAAGGCGAATGAATGGAATACCGATATCGTCAAGTCAGCGGATTTGGTCATCAAGATGGGGCGACCAATGTTGAACTTGGACGTTGGTCAAATACGCATTGGGGGCGAAGCCGCGGTCGTCGCGGGCAACGCCGAAGAAATCAAGCGCATTGCGAATCCCAAAGTCGACATTTTTTCCGCGGAGTTTCCACTGCTCACCGATATCATGTCCGGTAAACTCAAAGGCCGAACCGATGCGCAGCAGGTGACGTTCTTCGTCAACAGCGGCACGCAGGGCCTGCAATTCGCATCGACCGCCGGTTACGTCGTGCGCGAAGCCAAACGGCGCGGACTGGGACAGCAGATTCCTACCGACTGGTTTTTGCAGGATATAAGGGATTAGATGTAAACTTTAAGGAGGGAATCATGCGATCGCGCTTTATCCTATTCGTCTCTCCTTTATTAACGTTACTCATCATCGCAAGCAGTGCACTTGCCCAACTGACCTCGGTCAAAGTCGGTCATAATGGCTTCTCAGACGAGAGCGTGTTTTATCTTGGCCGAGAAGTTGGGATTTTCAAGAAGCACGGTATTGAGCTTGAGCTGATTTATATTCCCGGTGGCTCCCTTTCGATGCAGGCGCTCATCGGCAAGAGCCTAGATCTCCTATTGGCCGGCGGCACGCCCCTGGTTTACGCGCAATTGAAGGGCGCCGATTTGCGAATGATCGGCGGCGTCAACAACCTTTTGCCCTATGTTCTCGTGGCGCGGGAGGGCATCACTCGCGCGGAACAATTGAAGGGCAAAAAAGTCGGCATTAGCCGTTTCGGCAGCAACACCGACTTCGTCGTCAAGCTTGCCGCGACACAGTTGGGACTCAATCCAAAGAGCGATATTCAAATTGTGCAGACGGGCGGCCAGGACGCGCGAGTGGTGGCATTGAAGAGCGGGGCGGTTGACGCCACGGTGTTAACCCCGGACGTCGCCTTCATCGGCCGAAAGCTGGGTTTCAATGCGCTGCTGGATTTTGTCGACAAAGGCATTGAGTACCAGCATGTCGGGATCGGCTCGCGCACCGATTATCTCAAGTCTCAGGGCGACACCGCCAGGCGCTTCATGCGCGCCTTTCTTGAATCCATCCATTACTATTTTGCACACAAGGACGAGGCCGTCAGGAAATCGATGCAACTATTGAAAGTTGACGACCGGCAGGTCGGGGAAATCGGTTTCGACTTGCGGCGAAAAACCCTGCCGACCGACGGGAAACCGACGGTCAAGGGCCTGCAACTGGTGCTCGACGCCGCAGCCGAAGACGATCCGAAGGCTAAGACGCTTAGCCCACAACAGTTAATCGATCTGAGTTTTCTGCCATAGAGGAGCTTGTATGGCTGAGCCAACGAGAATACCCATATTTAGCGCCGACGATGCCTTGCGCCGCCTACACCAGACGGTCCATTCCAAGGCGAACAATTTCTACGCAATGACGATCACATGGTGCACCGCGGACACGCCGTCTTTGACACGGCGACGCTTACCCATGGAATGCTCTACCAACTCGACCCACACTTGGATCGGTTGATTAAGTCCGCCGACGGCGCTCGCATTCCGTCGCCGTTTCCGCGAGAGCGATTGCGCCAGATCATTTTGGAAACCGCGGCGGCGAGCGGCCGGCGCGAAGGTTCCGTGCGCTACTGGCTTTCCGCCGGTCCCGGCGGCTACGGCCTCGGTCCGGCGGAATGTGTCGGCAGCAGCTTCTACGTGATCGTCTTCAAGCAGGAAGCTTACCCGGAGAGTTACTATCAACAGGGCATCAAGCTGATCACCAGCCAGGTGCCGATCAAACCGCCGCTCTTCGCGCGAATCAAGTCGACCAATTATTTGCCCAATGTGCTCGTCGTCGTGGAAGCCAAAGACCGCGGCGCCGACAACGGGGTTTTCATCGACCAACGCGGCATGGTGGCGGAAAGCTCCAACATGAATGTGGCGTTCGTGACCAAGGATCGCGTGTTCCGCCATCCGCCCTTTGACGCGATCCTATCGGGCATCACCATCCAGCGAGTTCTCGATTTCGCTCAGCGGCTCGTACAACAAGGCGTGCTAAAGGCTGTCCGACTCGCCGATATTCCGGTCGAGGAAGGACGTGGCGCGGCAGAAATGATGCTTATCGGTAGCTCGATCAAAATCGCGCCGGTGGTTGAATGGGACGGACAAAAGATCGGCGACGGCAAGCCGGGACTGGTCACCACGAAGCTGCTGGAGATGTGGAACGAGGACGCGAGATCGGCGCAGGACCAACTCGTGGCCGTGCCGTACGATGAAGGGGATTAACGGTACAATTGGAGTTAAATTAATCGCTGCGGTTTTACTTGGCGCAAGTAGTCCGCAAGCCCTTGCTCAATGCGATCCTTTATTCGACGCTGCTTAAGCTTCATCATCGTAGCCACCGCAAGCCACAACGCGCCGATACTACATAACGGAATGAGTAAAGTAGCAACAATTCCTGCAGACATCTTTTTTGCCCCCTTGAGAGATGATGGTTGTATCCGCTCTAGCATTCCATAAAGCAACGGTTGGGCCACGGCAAAATGGGCGCAAATCAGCGGAAAATTAAGCTATTAAGCGAGGAGGGCTTGGTCGGATTTGTCAAAATGACGGATTTTTCATGACACGCGTGTCAGCCTTGGCGCAAAACGCCACTATCTAAGCCACTCGATAGCCGCACCTCAGGCAACGACCGCTGACGGCTTGGAGCGGCGTGTTGCGTCCAGGCTTCCGAAGCACGATGGCGACGCAGCGATTAAACCGTGGCCCCTGAGCGGCGGAGCTACTCCCCTTACCGCCCCTCTTCCTGTAACGGAAACGGAGGTTTCAAATCAGAAAATTTCCTATACAACTGGAGGCTGTAAGGTATAGGAATAATCCCAAGCATTAATCAAAACGTGACAGCTTACTTTTACAAGTCAGATTCGTTTGATGATTATTTTTTTCTAATTCAAAGGAGATAGTTATGACAAAGATAAAATTTTCTCGCGGGTTGATGACCGCCATTATCGTGGGGGTCTTCGGGCTGGGTTACGTTTGCGGGTCGATGACGCAGCGGCAAGCCGAGGCCCAGATAGGCGAGCTGCTGGAAAAAGCCGGGAAGGCGGGCGGCCCGGTCGGGTCGGTAGCACAGTTTGGTTCTTCGCTCGTCGAGATGCAGGACCATATCACTGGCCTACAGAAGAATCTGGATACGTTTAAAAAGGTGCAATCATCCCTGACCGGTAAATAGCCGGATTGATCTTTAGCGTCCCGGCGGCGCTGACGTCGGCCTCTACGATGCCGCGCCAATCGCCGTCGCCAAGATGGAAGCAGGCGACCAATCGGTCTCGGTTGGACTGCTGATCCGCTCTCCCATCACCCTGGGCGTGTCGGACCGCGAAGTGTCCAAGATTATCGCAGCTCCACGGGCCGCGTATGGAGCATCGCCAACCGCTCAATGGGTAAAGCTAGGGAGTAAGACCCCCATGACGAAATCGTGTCGGCGAAGCATAAGCGCATACAAAACCGATCTTAGATAAAGAAGGAGGAGGATCATGGCGCAGCACATTCACGGACCGCTTTACTATGAACGGATGGGACGTACGGGGCCGGTGATCGCCTTTATCCATCCCAACCCGATGGACCAGTCATGCTGGATTTTTCAGATGGCGCATCTGTCGACCTGGTATCGCTGCATTGCCATCGACATCCCAGGATACGGCCGCTCGCCCAAGGCAGACGCGGGGCTGACGATGACCGACATGGCCGAGGCCTGTTGGGAAGCGATCGACGACGCGTTGCCCGGCGAAAAAGCGACTCTGGTCGGCTGTTCGGTAGGCTCGTCGCTCGCTCCCCAAATGTACCACCAGCGTCCCGACAAAACCGCCGCACTGGTGTTGTCGGGCACCGGTTACAACCCCAACAAGGAATTTACCAAAGGGCGCATCGATAACTACACGGCCAATGGCATCGACTATCGCTGGGCTTACACGTTCGAGGATCTGAGCCCGGCGTTTCGCACCACGCCGATGGCACACTTCTTCGCCAACCTTTTCACCGAGCGCAACGAACACGCCGACGTGCAGACGATCATCCACCAGTTCAAAGCGCTCGCGCAGCCCTATCCGGAGGGCCATCATGAGCGCATCGCCTGTCCGACGATCATCCTGACCGGCAGCGAAGACGGCAGCCATCAGAGGGCCTTCGCGCTTCAAGCGCGTATACCGAATTGCGAGTTGAGGACTTTGCCCGGGGCCGGCCACGCCTGCCAGATAGAGCAGCCCTGGCTATTTGATCGTTTTATGATCGAATTTCTTGCCAAGCACGGCCTGTTTCCCGGAGCATCCAAGTCGACTAAGTCGATTGTCTGAATGTGAGAGGTAAGGGGTCTTGCAAATAGTGCATCCGAATCACGAGAGTGCTGGGCTAAGAGAAGAGAAATGTTAATGGCTGAAACTCTGGCCATGCAAGACCCCTTTTCGTTCGTTTCGGTAACAACGCCTACAAGCCTACTTCTCGATCTGGTTGAAATTACTCATCCGACCCTACCTTTGGTCGCCACTTATCGAATCTTCTCTCCACCCTGTCGATAACATCTGTAGCGACCATGCCGCTGAGAGCGAATATAAGGACACCGACAAAAACCTTGTCGGTTTGGAACGTCGCGCCGGCTACTGTGATCATAAATCCAATCCCGGCAGTAGCGGCATAGAGCTCGCCAACCATGACACCAATGAGCGCCCTTCCGATCGCCAGACGCAACCCGGTAAGGATAAATGGCACCGTCGAGGGCACCACCACGCTCCTAAATATTTGCCACTCCGAAGCGCCAAAGCTTCTCGCGGCGCTGAGGAGACTGACAGGTGTCGTCTTCACGCCATCTCGGGTATTGATGATCAACGGGAATACCGCGCCGAGAAAAATAATGCCGATTTTGGAGAGAATGCCGATGCCCAACCAGATAATGATCAGCGGCAAGAGCGCGACGCGCGGCGTCGCGTTCATCGCGTTGACGAACGGATCACAGATATAGGCGAACTTCTTGTACCAACCGATAGCGATCCCAAACGGGACGCCAACAACAATCGACAAGAGATATCCCCACCCGAACTCGATGCCGCTAACCCTAAGATCGTTCCAGATTTCTCCCGAGCCGAATAGCTGAACGGCAGCTTTCCAGATGAGCGACGGTGCGCTCATAAACATGGGATTAATCATTTGAAACACATTTCCGACCAGCTCCCAGACGAGCAAAAACAGACTTACGGAGAGAGTTCCGAGAATCAACTTCTCGTGGTTGAGATACAACTTATAGAGATTGGAAGCCTCCGCTACTCTGACGTCTAATAGCGCCTCTTCAGCAGGCATATTTTGGTCAGCCATTAGTCTTACCCTCCTTTTTTTCTTTATGTCCTCATCTGCTGCGGATTTTCCCTGAGATTCACCATCAGATCATCGTGGGCCGCTGGGGTTACTCACGGCCGCGCTATATCTGCTATCTGAAACGCAATCAGCTGCCACCTAGGTCGGGTTTCTCTGCAAACTTAAATGCCCTCACTAAAAAATTGGCAAGACATATGCCACTGCCTATGCCAACTGCCTAAAAAATTGCGTTCGTCATTTGGAAGGAAAGAAAAATCAGGGAGTTTCAACCCGTCTCGTCACCCGAAAATTGAAAGGTAAAAATCGGTATTGTTACGGGTATTGTTGAGGTGGAGGATTTTCCAGATGGTCGAATTATCAAAAATCCGTACACAGGGCGTCCCCGAACGACGCGGGCATTACCAACGCCACGTGGAACCGGTTGACCCGGTCAAAAAAAAGCTTTGCGTCCCATTTAAATTCGCCCTTCAGTTTTGCACAATTTGATCGGAGCCCGAATAGTTTCAATAAACATGTCCCAACAGTGCTCCCTCATTCGTCGTATTAATGAAACGATACAAAACCGAGAGAAAGGGAAAAAAATGACAACGGCAAACACTAAAGCAATTGAAGAAGCCCAGATCCGCACATTGATCGACAATTGGGCGAACGCAATGCGCGCCAAAGACGCCAACGGCGTGGTGTCACAATATACGGCGGACAACGTTAAGTTTACCCTCGCGCCTCCCCTGCAACACACGCGGGATAATGCGTTTGGCAAGAAGGACCTGGAGCAGTGGTTCTCCTCTTTCCAAGGTCCGATTGGCTACGAGATTCGCGACCTGAATATCACGACAAGCGATGACGTGGCCTTTTGCCACAGTCTCAACCAGATGAAGCTAACGACGAAAGACGGAGCGAAAGTCGACTTGTGGTTTCGCGAGACCCTCGGCTTCCGCAAAATCAATGGCAAGTGGACGATCACGCACGAGCATAGCTCGGTGCCCTTTTACATGGACGGCAGCTTCAAAGCCGCGGTCGACCTCAAGCCGTAGCGCTTCGAGAGCTTAGCTTAGATTGAAGCATTGCGATCGGCCGCAACGCGCGGCCGAAGAAGGAGCTAGCGATGAAGATGAAACTATACGAGTTCGGCCCTACCCGATCGATCCGCGTGCGCTGGACGCTCCAAGAGCTGGGCGTGGATTTCGAGCCCATCCGCGTCAACCTCTTGGCCGGTGAGCACCAGCGCCCCGAGTTTCTCAAGATCAATCCCGCCGGGAAGATCCCCGTGCTCGTCGACGGCGATCTAGTGCTCACCGAGTCTGTGGCCATCGTGCTCTACCTGGCCGACAAGTATTCCAACAAGGGCCTGATCCCCACCGACCTCAAGAACCGAGCCCAGGTCAACCGCTGGCTCCTATTCGCGGCGACGGAGTTGGAGCAGCCGCTGTGGCGTATCTCTCGCCATACGGTGCTGTATCCAGAAGACCAGCGCTTGCCTGGGGACGTGATCCTCGCCAGCCAGGAGTTCAGGGCCATGGCATCCGTGCTGGAGGAACACATGCAACGACGGCAGTTCGTCGTCGGCGATAGTGTGACGGTCGCCGATTTTGTGACGGCATACACGCTCGACTGGGGCAACGAGGACCAGTTGCTGGACGATTGCCCGCAGCTGCTGGCCTACATGAAGCGGATGTACGCCCGTCCGAATGCGCCGCCCCGCATCGCCGCAGCTTTTGCCACCATCAAAACTTGAACGGTAGGGTTATGAAGTGCTAAGCCCAAACGCATCTAGCTCGGAGAGCTACAGCGCGATTCGAATGCAACGATCTATCAGGCACGACCTCAAATATCCCTCGCGCTTGAACTCCAAACGATACGTATAAAATAAATAGTTGTCTGTATCAGGAGCCAGAGTGAATACAAATTTCAAACGAAAAAACTATTATCTTGACGAGAAAAAGATCCGCCGGGCATGGGCGATCCTGGGCACAAAGACCGAGACCGAGGCCATTGACGCCGCATTGAACCTGGTAGTCTTCAGAAAAGAAATTCTCAAATCACTGGAAAAAGTCGCGGGCAAAGGTGGTGTGGAGAAGGTTTTTTAGTGGCAAAGCATCTGATCGATACAGACCTATACATCGACCTCATTCAAAGCGGAACAACACTCGCCTTATCCATGAACTTTATGGTAAAGACGCTCCGGGCATCTACTTCGGCTCCATGGTAGCCCAAGAACTGTTGGCCGGCGCCCGCTTAATTATTTTTGTTGATATCACGAAGCTTGATCTTGAACCCTGGTCTTGCCTGGCACGCGTAATGCTATGGAAGAGGCCAACGGAGGTGTAAATCCTATGACCCGCGGATGGAATGGCTACCTGGTTAGAGCCCTCAACGAGTTTGTTTCGCTCAATGCTGCGTGCGGGGTTATTGATGCGAGCGATCGGATTCCAATCCGAGCGAAGCATCAACGAAACCGAAAGAAATCTCCTGGGATACGCCCGCGGCGAAAAAAAACTAGCCGTGACCGTAGTGCCGTCTGATTCTTCCCCACCGTGACAGTTCTCGTGCGCACCCACCTCCTCACAAACCATCCGGGCCAGCAATGCGCCGCTCCGATGAATTCCTTCGACTAAAATGTCAGTCGCGTTGACAACTTTGACGCAGCTGCCTAGTTCACTGCCGAACGAACGGCCTCGCAAAGTTTCCCTTACAATCAAATCCTGTCAGACATAAAGACGGGCGGCATGCGCGGCCTGATTGACACGGCGCAGCGCCATCAGGGAACGGGTCTGGGGCTGGCGCTGACGAACATAATTTTCCAGGAGCGCGGAGTAGCAGGCTACGGTGTGTGTGTACGAGACCCGCATGTCGAACTTTCTCGGAGGCTCACCCATGACAAAAGTAATCTTTTACGTCGGCCTGATCGGAATGGTTCCGCCCTCAACGTGGACTTCCGAGCATGTTTCCTATGCTCAGGATTTCTATGCAGGGAAAACGATTCGAATTGTGGTGGGGGGTTTCCGGCTGGAGGCGGCGAAAGAAGATTGGCCGGCGTAATCTCCGGCCAATCATTATGAATCATCGTTTAGAAAACTTAGCATTTCAAAGCGATCACGCGCAGTGAATTTACCTTCGACCCTGACATGGGCGCCCGCGCGCAAAGTTCGGAAGCGATCCCTATCGGACTCTCGCACATACTCTGAAAGGCGCACCGAGACCGGCGGGCCAGACTGATCATCGAGCTCGAAAGAATTGTCTCGCCGATTTACACTCTCCACTCTCCCGGCCAGAGTCTCAATGCGCGGCGCTGAGCTTGGAACGTCGCGTCGACTCTGGCTCGCGGGGTTTTCTTGGAGACGAATCAAATCCGCATACGAATCACCGCGCGAATCCCGCCTCACTTGCATGGCTACGACGTCGCCTGGCTCTAGTCGCGCCACAGGATATTCGCGGCCGCGATAGAGCACCGGCGCATCGGCGCTAAATGCGACGACGCGCCGGTCGCTCTTGTTTGGACGCAAGTAGATCCGCCGTGAAGCAAGATCCACGCGCTCGACTTCGCCGACAACGTCATCCTGGCCTTCTTCAATCGTCGGTCGACCGATCAGCGCGATATTTTCCATGCAGCCGGGAACGCCGATCAAAAGCATCCCCAGCGCCAGAAGCGCGGCCGCGCGATCCACGAGCTTCACCGGCAGCTGCTAGTAGAGAATCGAGCCTTTCTCGATCTGAGCTTTACGAGCCTCATATTCTCTACGAGATATTCGTTCGTTCTTGTAGTCGGCTTCCAGTTTTTCCATTTGGTGATGAGCGTTGACCTCGTAGCCTGCTCCGGTCGCCAAACTTCCCACCGCCGCTCCGCCGAGGAACGCGCAACCACTTTGAGTGAGACCGATCAAAAGTGCTAGCGCCAAAATTGTTTTCTTCATGTTCAACCTCCTTGCGAGATTTTCACCAAGTCGAATAGGCAATAGCGCAAGGCTCATGCCATTGCCGACAGAACAAGATTTTCTTTAATTACTGGCGATTCTTGCTCAGCTTCAGCATTCCAGCCGGAGGACGGCAGTAAATTTCCTACAAACATGTCAGAATTTACGCCCAATTGATCGGGCCTCCCAACGCATGAAAACATCACATTGCCGCGACAGCATCCGGTACGCGGATCCAGGATATGTTAGCTGGGTCGCAGGCTGATCAACTCCACGTCCCTAGAAACGGCGAACCTCTTTGATGGTCGAATCATACTTGACAGGTTCTATGCCGTCGGAGGATATATTCGCGCAGCTAGCAGTCCGCGGCACTGAACTGCCCCGCGCAGCAAGCTGACCGATATCAGAACATAGCGGGTAGAATTTCTCCTAAAAACTTCACCCCCGAATGTTTTAATCGGGGGTCTACCAGTTCCTGACTCGCCTGGATTCCCGATAGAAGCATTCGGGAATGACGAACTCTAAGAGTGTGGGAACAGATGCTAACGCAGCCAGATGCGGGAATCAGACCGGCAGTGACTGAAGACGGAGTCTCAACCACACTGCCGCCATTGCGGCCGGATGCTGAACATTATCGGAGGCTCAGCCATGACAAAAGTAATTTCCTACTTCAGCCTGATCGGAATCGTTCTGACCTCGATGTGGAGTTCGGAGCGTGTTTCCGATGCTCAAGATTTTTATGCGGGGAAAACGATCCGAATCGTGGTGGGGTTTCCGGCGGGAGGCGGCTTCGACACGTATTCCCGCATCATGGCGCGCCATATCGGCAAATATATACCGGGCAGCCCGACAGTCGTTGTTGATAACGTCACCGGAGCGGGCAGTCTCGTTGCCGCCAACACGATTTACAAAGCGACCAAGCCTGACGGTCTGACCATCGGGAATTTTATCGGCAACCTGATTTCGCAACAACTTTTCGGCGGTCATGGCATCGAGTTCGACGCGAGAAAGTTTGAATGGATCGGCGTGCCGGTAAAGGATCATGTCGTCTGTGCCCTGACAAAAGCCAGCGGCATTACCAGCGTCGATGCATGGATGGCGGCGAAAGCCCCGGTCAAATTGGGTGGCAGTGCTCCGGGTACCACGAATGACGACGTTGCCAAATTGCTCAAGGCAGCCCTCGGGCTTCCCATTCAGCTGGTGACAGGTTACAAGGGCACGGCGCCGATTAAATTGGCCGCAGAGAGCGGTGAAATCGACGGCGGGTGCTGGGCTTGGGAGTCGATCAAAGTGATGTGGCGCCAAGGCCTGGATGCCGGCGACGCGAATATCGTGCTGCAGGCTGTGCCCAAAGCAGTCCAGGACCTCCCAAAGGTTCCCGTGGCCATCGAACTCGCAAAGACAGAGGAGGCGCGCAAGCTAATTCAGGTGGGCATCCATGACACCGCATCGATTACCCGTCCCTATGCGTTGCCTCCGGGCACGCCCAAGGATCGGGTTCAAATGTTGCGCAGGGCCTTTAGAGAAACCTTGAAGGACAAAGATTTTTTAGCCGAGGCAGTTAAATCTAAACTAGACGTCGATCCGGTGAGCGGCGAGGAAGTCGAAAAGATCGTCGCCGGCCTGTTTAAACTTGATTCCGCCACGGTCGCGAAAATGTCGGAAATTCTTAAATGATGCAGGACGAGGCCTGCATTTATTAACCAACGGCCGCGATAGCTAAGTTTCTCCGACTCTCCCAGTCTCCCCGCCTGTCCTTCTAAACGAGACTCCGGCTCACAAGCTCATCTTTAACGTACGCGTAGTAAATCGGTGCCGCGATGAGACCGGGGATGCCGAAAGCGGCCTCCATGACGAGCATCGCGAGCAATAACTCCCAGGCGTGCGCGTGCACCTGAGCGCCGATCATATGCGCGTTTAAGAAATATTCGAGCTTATGGATGACCACCAGAAATATCAGCGATGCGATCGCTACCGACAGCGAGACGCTAAGACTCAAGATCACAATGATCGTATTGGAGAGGAGATTTCCGACTACAGGGAGCAGCCCAACGAGGAAGGTGATGACGAGCACTGTTTTAGCCAGCGGCAGATGGACGCCCGCCAACGGCAACGCGACGAACAGGTACAGCGCGGTCAGGAAGGTGTTGACGGCCGAGATGCGGGTTTGGGCGAACACGACCCGGCGGAACGCTTCGCCGACGCGGACCACGCGCTCTCGCATGGCCCTTGCGAGCGGTCCGACGGGTTCATGCGGCCGCACGTCATGCAGTGATGCCAACACCCCGATCCCCAACCCGAAAAAAATGTGTGCCAACGTGCGCCCCGCCTCCGCCCCAACCTGCTTCAACTCCCCGGCGTGTAGACCGAGCCAGGCCACCACGGCCTGCCGCAGCTCCTCTCCGTCCACCGGCAACTGTTCCACGATGAAGTCCGGCAGCACCGCCCGCCATCTGTCAATGCTATCGGTCATCGTATTAAAAAGCGTCGACAGGTTATCCGCCTGAACAAAGGCGACGATTCCCGCCCCGGCAATCGTGAGAAGTAAGGCAACGCCAAAGGCCACGATGCCGACCGCGACAATCTGGCCTCGCTGGTGATGAATCCGGAATATTTTTAGGACCTGCGCGAGAACGTGCACCACCTCGTAAACAACGAGTCCGGCCACAAGCGCCGGCAGCAAATGCAGCGGCAGCACGAGAAACAGCGCCACACCCGTGAGCAGCCAAGAGACGATATCATAGGAAAGTGCCGGGGGAGATTGCGCGAGGTCGCTTTGTCCGAAACCCATTGTCGCCACAATTAATCCTTCGCTAAGTAGGCGGCGAGCGCAACGCTGCGCGTGACGCCTAATCTTTGCCCTGCCAGATATTTGCGATTAAAATCCCAGGCCAAAGAGTAAGCTTGGCCTCATCTGTTGCATCTTGCGTAAACTCAAGGTCGCGATGAACGAGCCGATTGTTCCCTTCGAAGCGGTTTGAAGCATCCCGTCTGCCTTATTCAACGAAATTCGGATGGAATACCCCGAATGGTCGAGGTGATTGGGGCAACGATCACTTCTCCCAGAAATTCCAACGCCGAATCTCTGGTGAGAATTAGAACCGGCCGTTTTTTGTCGGATTGCGAAAAATACATACCCTCTCATCTCTCTTCTCTTTCATCAATTACCCCAGACCTGTTCCGATTCCCAGTCACTAAACTCGCGGCCCTTGACCGGCTTACGCTTATACCCCTCGCGATGCCTCGACTCCAATTCCTTTTTGCGAACTTCCTTAAGGGCAGAACGCAAGGCTTCCCTGGTAAAGCCGGATCGCGTCGTCCCTAACTTCTTGGCGGCGTTGTCTACCGCCTTTACGAGGTTTTCATCCAAGGTCATTTGCACCCTCTTCAACAGTGGATCTCCTAGGGTACCTATCAGTACAGCTAGAGTAGCCGACGTTAGTGTGCTTGCTCAAGTCGATGGCCAGAAATTGCGGATAAAACGGCTTGAACCAGTACTCCGCTGGCGAGCTCGTTTATTGAGTGCAAACTGTGGTAGAAAATAGCGATAGGAGGAAAATATGCTCGCTCGATCGATTTACTCGCTTCTCGTCGCCGCGCTTGCAATATTTGTCATTCCAGCGCCAAGTATCGCAGCAGAACCTTCGTGTCCCGCTATCCTCGATCACAAATTCGCCAATCTGATGGACGAGCCCATCTCGCTCTGCCAGTTCGGCGGCAAAGTGCTGCTGATCGTCAACACGGCGAGCGAGTGCGGCTACACACCGCAGTACGATGGCTTGGAAAAGCTATATCGCCGCTATCGCGACAAAGGATTCGCGGTCCTGGGATTTCCGGCGAACGATTTCGGCGGCCAGGAGCCGGGATCGAATAAAGAGATCGCGCAATTCTGCCGGGTGAACTACGGCATCACGTTCCCCGTATTCGCGAAGACGCCCGTCGTCGGCGCAAAGGCAAACCCGCTTTTTAAAGAGCTCGCCGCCAAGACCGGGAAACCGCCGCGTTGGAATTTTCATAAGTATCTCCTGGACCGAACGGGACAGCCCGTAGCCGTGTTCGAAAGCGCGGTCGAGCCCGAGGATCGCCAGGTTACTGCGCAGATCGAGAAACTGCTTGAGGGGCACTGATACAACTCTCTCGTTGAAATCGTTCAAGAGTTCAAATAGTTCAAGTCGTTCGAAACCGTTCAATTTCAATCACTGCCGTCTGATTCCCCGTGGCTTGCTGCGGGGTAGTTTATTGCGTCGACTGAATTCAGCCGTCACCGCAAACGGTTTGATCGCCAAAGAGCGGGAGCAATCAAACTACTTGCCATCGGTCGCAGAAATTAGCGGGCCAACGAGGTTCGACTAAAGTTACGAGTGGCGCAGTTTGCCGCGTGCGCGGAGCGCTCCTGCGAGGGCGCGCGGCATACCGGCGACGGAGATAAATTCAATCTGTTCAAAGCTTGCGCTCCTTGGGATCGGATGTATAGGCTTGGAAACGACACTTCCACGAGTCGAGCAATTTGCGCGGCGTGGGAGAATTTTCTTTCGGGCTTGGCTCCCATTTGGCACTAGACGGTTATGGATAGCGCGTTATCGATTCATCGCCTCCACTTCGCGTTTACGGTGACCTATCACTATATTTTTCCCCAATTGACGATGGGGCTGGCTCCGCTCCTCGTCATTTTCAAATCGCTGGCCATTCGCACGGGAGATGAACACTACAACAAAGCAGCCCGGTTCTGGGCCAAAATATTCGCCATCAATTTTCTTTTCGGCGTGATCACCGGGGTCCCGATGGAGTTTCAGTTCGGGACCAACTGGGCGAGGTTTTCCCAATACGCGGGTGGCGTCATCGCCACGGCGCTCGCCATGGAAGGGGTCTTCGCTTTCTTTCTGGAATCCTCGTTCCTTGGGCTGTTTCTGTTCGGCGAAAAACGGTTCGGGACGAGAATCCACTGGCTGGCAGCCTTCATGGTATTCGTCGGCTCGTGGCTGTCCGGATTTTTTATTATCGTGACCGACGCCTGGATGCAGCACCCGATCGGCTATGAGATAGCCGCAGACGGCACGGCTCATCTCAATAGCTTCTGGTCGTTGCTATTCAACGAATGGGCGGTTTGGCAGTACATTCACAACATGGGCGGGGCGCTGATTACCGGTTCGTTTACGATGGCCGCGCTCGGCGCATTCTATCTCCTCTCGCTCAAGCAAGAGGAATACGGCCGCATGTTTCTCACGTTGGGCGTGATCGTCGCGGCGCTGGCCTCGATATTTCAGCTGTGGCCGTCGGGCGACCGTCACGGCCAATTGGTTGCGAAATATCAACCGATCACACTTGCTGCGATGGAGGGGCTCTTTCATACCGAAGCGGGAGCCCCGATCGTTTTGGTCGGTCAGCCGGATACCGACAGGCAGAAGCTCGACAACCCCATCTATGTTCCCAAAGCGCTTAGTTTCGTTACTCACCGCCGATGGGAAGCGGAGGTGAAGGGTTTGAATGAGTTTCCCCGTGACCATTGGCCCGACAACATCCCCCTGCTCTATTACTGCTATCACATCATGATCGGGCTCGGGACGATCTTCATCGCGGTCACCGTGACGGCCGCCTTTCTGTTATGGAGGAAAAGACTCTTCGGCGCACGATGGATGTTATGGATTCTAATGTTGAGCTTTCCTTTTCCATTTATCGCCAATACGGCGGGCTGGATTACTGCCGAAGTCGGGCGTCAGCCCTGGGTTGTCTATGGGTTGCTGCGAACCGAACATGGTTTTTCGTCCCACGTCTCGGCCGGCAATGCGCTATTTACGTTGATTGGGTTTATGGGCATGTACAGCGTCCTGAGCGTGCTCTTCTTGCTTTTGATGTGGCGCGAGATTCTGCACGGTCCGGCATTTCTAAACACCCACGAGCAAACCGGCATCTGAGATTGGGAGTTTGATACGGAAACGCTCTGGTTTATTCTCGTCGCGCTGATGGTGATCGCCTATGTGGTCCTCGATGGGTTTGATCTGGGCGCGGGCATCATCAATCTCTTTGTCGCGAGAAGTCACGACGAGCGGCGCGTGATCTTGCGCGCCATCGGCCCGGTATGGGATGGCAATGAGGTTTGGCTCTTGGCCGCGGGCGGCGCGTTATTTTTCGCTTTTCCGCTGCTCTATGCGTCGAGCTTCAGCGGCTTTTATTTGCCGCTCATGATCGTGCTTTGGCTTTTGATGCTGCGTGGCGTCGGCGTCGAGTTGCGCTCCCACGTCGACGATCCGCTTTGGTGGTCCTTTTTTGATTTCCTGTTCTCCTTATCCAGTTTGCTGCTCGCGATATTTTTCGGCGCAGCGCTCGGCAACGTCATTCGCGGCGTTCCGCTCAATTCGGAGGGTTACTTTTTTGAAGCGCTGTGGACTGATTTCAGGGTCGGGCCGTATCCCGGCATTCTCGACTGGTACACGATTCTGACCGGCGTGCTGGCGCTTGTAACGCTCGCGGTTCATGGCGCTCATTATATTGCGCTTAAGACCGAGGGAGAAATCTGCCATCGCGCCCGCCGGGTAGCCGCTCTCGCTTGGTGGGCGCTTGTGCTGTTGACCGTGTTGAGCCTTGTCGCAAGCTTATACGTTCGTCCGCAGGCGCTCGATAACTTTCGCTTGTATCCCTGGGGCTGGATTATTCCCGCCCTGGTCGGAGCATCACTGATTGCCATGCCCCTCTGCCGCGCCAAGGGACGCGACTGGCCTGCATTCCTCTCATCGAGCGTGTACATTGCCGGCACACTCGGCGGCGCGGCGTTCACAATGTACCCGACCCTTCTGCCGGCAAGCACTGATCCGAAATACAGCCTGACCATCCATAACGCCAAAACGGGAGCTTACAGCTTGAGCGTGGGTTTGATTTGGTGGCTCATCGGAATCGTCCTCGCGATCGCCTACTTCACATTTCTCTATCGCTTCTTCAGGGGTAAAGTCAGCCTGGATCAAGAGGGCTACTGACCGGTGAGGATCGTTTTTGCGCCACGGCACCGCCCACATTTCGTAGACGTGTTCGCGGCGATCGAACGACGTGCTACTCGTCGTTATCGGAAATCCCCAATGGAAGTTCTACTTATGACAACAGCCCCCGTAGAGTTTCCCCTCAAAATACCTAAGCTCGCCAACTTTGGTCGTCACTTTTCCTAGCTACTTCGTCTCTTTTCTTTTGGCTGATTGTTTCGGATGAAGTCAAAAAGCTGATTAAGGCTCCACTCACAATCGATATCGCAACAATCAAGAGAAACGCCCGGCTACTAATCCTGCCCCGTAACATCAACGAAATCGAGAAAAACGCCGCGACGGCGCCACTGGCAGCTCCAATGATAAATAATCTAGCCGGCTGGCGGCGGTGCCTGAGTGGTGAGAAGGCAGCGAGGGCAAACGCCGCAATCGACGGTGCAAAAAAAATGGCAAGTCCAAATAGATCGTCTAGAAATTCTGTCATAACTTATCGTCTAAGTTGCTTCAGGCATGGAACCTTTCTACTTTCCTCGGCGGACAATCTGTATAGAGGTATTGAGCACACACCCAAACGCCTACTACTTCAGCCCCTAATTCACCTGCTGTTTCATGGTTTTCAACAGTTCCTCGAATGACGATCTCGCGATCACGCGATTGAACTGCGCGCGGTAGTTGTTGACCAAACTGATATTCTCCGCAACGACGTCGTAGATTCTCCACTTCCCGTCAACTTTATGCAGCCGGTAAGCAACGGAATAAGTTTGGCCGTTCTTGTCGATGATTCGGGAATTGTCGATGATTCGGGAATCGACTCGCGCGTAATCCCCATCGACGCTTTCGCCGGAGTAAACCACTTGTTGCCCGTCGTAGAGATCGATCTGATCCGCATAGGTCTTTTCTAACAAAGCGGTGAAGGTGGACGCGAATTCCTTCTGCTGCTGCGGATTGAGGCGGCGCCAATTTGGCCCTAGCGAGCGCATGGCCATCTCATTGAAGTCGAACAGCGGGTAAACAATTTGCCGCAATCGGTCGATGACTTGAACACGCTGTTTTTGATTGTCGAGCTTGGCACTCTTGAGAATTTCGACACCTTGATTCACCGCGCCGCGAATTGCTTCAGTCGGCTCGCCGGCGTTGGCCGATTTGCCACTACAAAGCAAGATTAGAAACGCGACGATTGATAAGCACAGCCGAGTTTTGAATTTCATACCACTGGTTTCCTTGAGACTAACGTAAACCTCGCATGAATCAATGAAGTGTATGGAGTCACACTTGTACAACTAGAATTTCTTTGTTGATTTGGCAAAGGCTGGAACGTTGTCTTCGATGACTACGGCTTAAAGCCCACCACGAGATGGGCCCGATGGGACTCGGGGAACGCTTCTCCTTCGCACTTGAGCGTAACGATGTATGTGCCCGCCTTGGCGATCGCCTCGGGTGGAATGATTGCCTTGAGCTCGTCCTTTGAGACAAAGCTGGTCGATAGCGGCTCGCCGTTCAGCATGACGCGGTGAAACGGCCACATGCCTCCCTGCCCTCTTACCCTCAATACTGTAGGACCGGAACCCTCGATCAGAAAAAGCGGCGATATTTCGAGGTCGAGCGGCAAGCTTTGGTAGGAGTAGAATGACGGAATCGGATTCTTGTATTTACGGAATCCGCTATCGATGACGTTCCCGTCCATGACGACCATCTTGACGTTTTGCGTCATCCAGATGTCTTGCAGCGGGTCACCCTCGACGATGGCAAGGTCTGCGACCTTGCCGGCCTCGACGCTGCCGTAGTCCTTGTCTTTCTTGAAAGTCCTGGCGACGTTGAGCGTGGCCGCTTGGATCGCCGTCATCGGCGACACACCCGCCTCGACGTCCATCACCAGCGCCTG